>Ga0209310_1000443_pt1 | contig 46730 bp, 46 predicted proteins | sample AD_UKC030_MetaG_FD_184415 | JGI IMG/M metagenome (GOLD analysis project Ga0209310, IMG submission 184415) | Active sludge microbial communities of municipal wastewater-treating anaerobic digesters from USA - AD_UKC030_MetaG (SPAdes) (version 2) | ecosystem: Engineered > Bioreactor > Anaerobic >...
ATGAGGCGACGGCGCTCGACTATGCCTACGCGCGCCAATCGCTGGCGGCAATGGTGGCACGCAACTGGTATCTGGCGATCGAGACACGCCAGCTCCTTGCCGTCGCCGAGCAGTCGGTCACCATCTAGGGGTCGTCTCAGAAAACGGAAAATAAAGCACGCTAAGTGTGCACTGAGGCGGGAACGCTCATTGCAACGCCTTTGCTAAGGCTGATCCGATTCTGGACACCGCCTGGTTGCTTGCCGACATAGACGCTGCGGTTTGGGTGATGTAGATCGCCACAATGACGGCTGAACGCTTGGGCGGCCAGACAACGGCGATTATGGAACGTGATCCGTGACCACCTGCTCCCGACTTGTCCGCAATTTGCCAATCCCTCGGCAAGCCAGCGCGTAGCAAGGCATCGGCAACTTGATCCCCGAGCATCCATTGTGTCAGTTCGTTCCGAGCCGGAGCGGAGAGGACACCGTCGAGCAACAGTGTTTGCAGGCTCCGCGCTGCCGCAATTGGCGTTGTCGTGTCGCGTGCATCCCCCGGCGTGGCCTCGTTGAGTTCGGGTTCTCGCCGATCCAGGCGTGTCTTATCGTCACCGATAGACCGCATGAACGCGGTGAATGTCCGTGCCCCGCCGATTGCATCCAACGCCAAATTGGCCGCTGTGTTGTCACTGATACTGACGGCGGCCCTGCACAGCTCACGCAGGGTCAGCGTGCCGCCAGGTGGCACCCTTTCCGTCACGGGTGAGTATGTGACCAGCGCTGTGCGCTCGATCGGTATCGCCTGCTCCAGGTTCAGCTTGTGGCGGTCGGCCTGGGCCAGAACGGCCGCGCAGGAAAAGGCTTTATGCGTGCTGTTCAGCGGGAAGCGTTCGTCGCCACGATGCTGCCACGTCAGGCCGGAATCCGTATCGATCACCGCCACTCCGACCCTAGCCTGAAGCGTGGTCTCCTCTTGGGTTACAGCGAGGTCGAGGATTCCCGTATCCATGGCATATGCGGATGTGCAGATGAGGCCAACACATCCGAGTATCGCCACAGGGACAGAGAGAAAATGACATTGAAATTTCATAAGCATTAGATTTGTAGCGACGCCGGCACCCAGCGATACAGCGTCGGAATCGACACGCCGAGGTTCTTGGCCACGTCCCGCGGCGGCACGCCGCTAGCCAGCAGTTTCTTGGCCGACTCGATCTTACTGTCGGTCATCTTCGGCTTGCGGCCCCCTTTGCGGCCGAGTTGCTTGGCAACCGCCAGTCCGGCACGGGTGCGCTCGACGGTCAGCTCACGTTCCATCTCGGCAAGGCTGGCCATGACGTGGAAGAAGAAGCGCCCGGACGGCGTGCCGGTGTCGATGGAGTCGGTGAGGCTCCTGAACTGGACGCCTTGCTTGTGCAGCTCGCCGACCAGATCGACCAGTTGCTTGACCGAGCGGCCCAGCCGGTCGAGCTTCCAGACGACCAAGGTGTCGCCCTCACGCAGCATTTCGAGCGTTTTGCCCAAGCCCGGACGGTCTGCCCGTGTGCCGCTCACCTTATCCTCGAAGACCTTTTGGCATCCGGCCTTGGCCAAGGCTTCACGTTGCAGCTCAAGGTTCTGATCCTGCGTGGAAACGCGCGCATAACCGATTAGCATGGCTTGCCTTTTGCCCGGTCGATGCGTTCCTGCACCACCTGCATGGCTTCTTCGTGGGGGTAAGCCTTGACGGCGGGGTCGTTGGCATCCAGGCGCACGGCTGGCAGTTGCTTGAGCAATTCCGGTAGCCATTGCTGTACCGTCTCCCACACTACATCGAGGTTGATGTCGAAATAGCCGTGGGCCATGCGATTGCGCATATTGCGCATGCTGCGCCACGGCACGTCGGCATGCGCCTGGGTGAACTCGGCGTAGCCATCCATCACCTTCGTCGCAGCCTCGCCGATGACGATAAGGCTCATGATGACGGCCTGCTGGGTGCACTTGTCGGCCAAGAAGTCGTCCCTGGCCATCCCTTCCACGAAGCTGCGTGCATCGGTTGCGGCCTGCTGGATGTGGTCGAGGTAATCGGGCAGACGGTTCTCGCTCATACCGGCTGCGCCTCCGCGAGCACCTTGGCCCGGAACTTTGGCGGCAGGTCGCCAGGGGTCAGCAAATCGACGTCCACGCCGAGCAGCGATTTCAGTTCTTCTTCCAAATCGCCCAAGTCCAACAACGTGGCACCAGGCAAGGCATCGACCAGCAGGTCGAGGTCGCTGCCATCCCGGTCGGTGCCATGCAGAACCGAACCGAATACGCGCGGGTTCGCGGTGCGGAAGCGGCCTACTGCTTCACGCACCGCGCTTCGCTTCATGTCAAGCACAACGGACGGTCGCATGGGCATCCTTTCTTATCGAAACTCGTTGAGATGATATGCAATCAAGAATAGAATTTCAAGAACCATTTTCGAGAATCGCAATGCCTTGATTTCGCGTGCCGCGCCGGGCGCTTTGGCGGGCTTGTCACAAACCTACGTTTTCAAGAAGAAGGAAACCGCATGCCCCGCCGTTCGATCCTGTCCGCCGCCGAGCGCGAAAGCCTGTTGGCATTACCCGATGCCAAAGACGACCTGATCCGATACTACACGTTCAGCGAAAGCGACCTGTCCATCATCCGGCAGCGGCGCGGCCCGGCCAACCGGCTAGGCTTCGCCGTGCAGCTCTGCTACCTGCGCTTTCCTGGCGTCATCCTTGGCGTCGATGAGCCGCCGTTCCCGCCCTTGCTGAGACTGGTCGCCAACCAGCTCAAGGTCGGCGTCGAAAGCTGGGACGAGTACGGCCAGCGGGAACAGACCCGGCGCGAGCACCTGGTCGAGCTGCAAACGGTGTTCGGCTTCCAGTCCTTCACCATGAGCCACTACCGGCAGGCCGTCCAGTTGCTGACCGAGCTGGCCATGCAGACCGACAAGGGCATCGTGCTGGCCAGCGCCTTGATCGAGCATCTGCGGCGGCAGTCGGTCATTCTGCCTGCCCTCAACGCCGTCGAGCGGGCGAGCGCCGAGGCGATCACTCGCGCCAACCGGCGCATCTACGATGCCTTGGCCGAACCGCTGTCGGATGCGCATCGCCGCCGCCTCGACGATCTGCTCAAGCGCCGGGACAACGGCAAGACGACCTGGCTGGCCTGGCTGCGCCAGTCACCCGTCAAGCCCAATTCGCGGCATATGCTGGAGCACATCGGACGCCTAAAGGGGTGGCAGGCGCTCGACCTGCCTTCCGGCATCGAGCGATCGGTGCACCAGAACCGCCTGCTCAAAATCGCCCGTGAGGGTGGCCAGATGACGCCCACCGATCTGGCCAAGTTCGAGCCGCAGCGGCGCTACGCCACCCTGGTGGCGCTCGCCATCGAGGGCATGGCGACCGTCACCGACGAAATCATCGACCTGCACGACCGCATCCTGGGCAAGCTGTTCAACGCCGCCAAGAACAAGCATCAGCAGCAGTTCCAGGCATCCGGCAAGGCGATCAACGCCAAGGTGCGGCTGTTCGGGCGCATCGGCCAGGCGCTGATCGAGGCCAAGCAAGCGGGCCGCGATCCGTTCGCCGCCATCGAGGCCGTCGTGTCTTGGGATGCTTTCGCCGAGAGCGTGACCGAGGCGCAGAAGCTCGCCCAACCCGAGGACTTCGATTTCCTGCACCGCATCGGCGAGAGCTACGCCACGCTGCGTCGGTACGCGCCGGAATTCCTCTCTGTGCTCAAGCTGCGGGCAGCGCCCGCCGCCAAGGACGTGCTCGACGCCATCGAGGTGCTGCGCGGCATGAACAGCGACAACGCCCGCAAGGTGCCCGCCAACGCACCAACCAATTTCATCAAGCCACGCTGGCAGAAGCTGGTGATGACCGACAACGGCATCGACCGGCGCTACTACGAACTGTGCGCGCTGTCGGAGATGAAGAATGCGCTGCGCTCCGGCGACATCTGGGTGCAGGGGTCGCGCCAATTCAAGGATTTCGAGGACTATCTGGTGCCGCCCGCAAAATTCGCCAGCCTCAAGCAGGCCAGCGAATTGCCGCTGGCCGTGGCCACCGACTGCGACCAGTACCTGAATGAACGGCTGACGCTGCTGGAAACGCAGCTTGCGGCCGTCAACCGCATGGCGCTGGCGAACGAGCTGCCGGACGCCATCATCACGGAGTCGGGCCTGAAGATCACGCCGCTCGATGCAGCGGTGCCCGATACCGCGCAGGCCTTGATTAACCAGACCGCAATGGTCCTGCCGCACGTCAAGATCACCGAATTGCTGCTGGAGGTGGACGAATGGACGGGCTTCACCCGGCACTTCGCGCACCTGAAATCGGGCGACCTGGCCAAGGACAAGAACCTGCTGCTGACCACGATCCTCGCTGACGCGATCAATCTGGGCCTGACCAAGATGGCGGAATCGTGCCCTGGCACGACCTACGCCAAGCTGGCGTGGCTACAAGCCTGGCACATCCGCGACGAGACCTATTCGACGGCGCTGGCCGAGCTGGTCAACGCGCAATTCCACCATCCCTTTGCTGAGCATTGGGGCGACGGCACCACGTCATCGTCGGACGGTCAGAACTTCCGCACCGGCAGCAAGGCCGAGAGCACCGGCCACATCAACCCGAAATACGGCAGCAGCCCAGGGCGGACGTTCTACACGCACATATCCGACCAGTACGCGCCGTTCCACACCAAGGTCGTGAACGTCGGCGTGCGCGACTCGACCCATGTGCTCGATGGCCTGCTGTACCACGAATCCGACCTGCGGATCGAAGAGCACTACACCGACACGGCGGGCTTCACCGATCACGTCTTCGCGCTGATGCACCTGCTGGGCTTCCGCTTCGCGCCGCGCATCCGCGACCTGGGCGACACCAAGCTCTATATCCCGAAGGGCGAAGCCGCCTACGACGCGCTCAAATCGATGGTCAGCAACGACCGGCTGAACATCAAGGCTATCCGCACCCATTGGGAAGAAATCCTGCGGCTGGCCACCTCGATCAAGCAGGGCACGGTGACGGCCTCGCTGATGCTGCGCAAGCTCGGCAGCTATCCCCGCCAGAACGGCCTGGCTGTGGCGCTGCGCGAGCTGGGACGCATCGAGCGCACGCTGTTCATCCTGGACTGGCTGCAAAGCGTCGAGCTGCGCCGCCGTGTGCATGCCGGACTGAACAAGGGCGAGGCGCGCAACGCGCTGGCCCGCGCGGTGTTCTTCAACCGCCTGGGCGAAATCCGCGACCGCAGTTTCGAGCAGCAGCGCTACCGGGCCAGCGGCTTGAACCTGGTGACTGCCGCCATCGTGCTGTGGAACACTGTCTATCTTGAACGGGCCGCGAACGCCCTGCGTGGCCACGGCCAGGCCGTCGATGACGCCCAGTTGCAGTACCTGTCCCCGCTGGGCTGGGAGCATATCAACCTGACCGGCGATTACCTCTGGCGCAGCAGCGCCAAGATCGGCGCGGGCAAGTTCAGGCCGCTACGGCCACTGCAACCGGCTTAGCGTGCTTTATTTTCCGTTTTCTGAGGCGACCCCAACGAGCCTGCTGGGCTTGTGCGACTGCTGCGGGCTCTGCGGACCAGTTCCATCGGGTTCGCCGATGACGGCCCGGACAGAGCTCATCAGCTTGAGCGCACTCTGCGACGTGGCAGCGTCAAACTCGAAGAGTCGGAGTGGAAGTTGCTCCAGCGACTTTCAACGGTAGCCGATGCTACGGCAGCAGACCTTTCTGAATTGGCTGCCTTTAAGCTGTCCATGCTGGATCGACTGAGCCCTGATTACAGGCCCCCGCAGCTTAAGCAGGCATTGAGCGGCGAAGCACTTGGTCTCTTGGCCGATATCGAGCACGCAATCGACGCACCCTTGCGCCAATCTCGCCGTGGCATTTCTGCGGTAGTGGCCTCGTACCACGCGGCACTTGCCCAGGCCCCCAATGAGGCAGCGAGAGCTGTCCGGGAGTACGCCAGCATTGTCGGTGCGACGTGCCAGCAGTCGGCTGGTAAGGCTATGAGTAGTCTGAAGGAGTTGAGCGACCTAGAGGCCTCCGAGGGAATTGAATTCGACACGGTTGTCATTGATGAAGCTGCAAGAGCAAACCCTCTCGACCTCTTTGTTCCTATGGCAATGGCGCGCCGTCGCATCATCCTGGTTGGCGACCATCGACAGCTTCCTCACCTCGTTCAGCGGGAGTTGGAAGATGAACTCATTTCCAAGCAAAGCCTGACTGAGGCTCAAGCGAAGGCGTATGAGCAGAGTCTTTTTGAGCGGCTGGTGAAACAGCTTAGAGAGCAAGAGAAAGTCGACAATATCAAGCGCGTTGTGATGCTCGATACGCAGTACAGAATGCATCCGACATTGGGTGATTTCATCAGCCGGCAGTTCTATGAGTCTGAGGGACTTGACGTCTTGCACTCAGGACGACCAGCGCAGGATTTCGCCCATTCGATCCTTGGCTACCAAGGTAAATGTGCTGCTTGGTTAAATGTTCCTCTGCAGGACGGAAAAGAAAAATACCTAAAACCCGGTTATGAGCGACGGGCTGAGGCAAGTGCGATTGCAAAAGAGGTCAAACGGATCGCAGATTCATGTGGGCCGACATTGAGTATTGGCATCATCAGTTTTTACCGCGCCCAATGCGACCTCATTCTTGAGGCGCTCGTCGACCAGGGCCTTGCAGAAGAAGAGGACGGTGAAATCCGGATTGCGCGATCTTACCGGCAGACCGAGGCAGGTGATGAGCGCCTGCGTGTCGGCACAGTCGACGCGTTCCAGGGCAAAGAGTTTGATGTCGTCTTCCTGTCTATTGTGCGAGCTAACGACGTAATCGTTTCCGCTCAAAAGGAAGGCGATGAGCGTGAACGATTGCTAAACGGTAAGTATGGTCACTTGCGCTTGGCAAATCGCTTGAATGTGGCGATGAGCCGCCAGAGGAAGCTCCTTGTTGCCGTTGGTGACCAACGCATGGCTGAAGGCCCCGAGTCCGAGGAAGGCGTCCCGGCTCTGACTGCGTTCCTAAAGCTTTGCAGAGAGGAGATGGCACATGGTCGCTGATCGCTATCTCCGCTTCGATGTGCGCCGTCCCCCTGGTGGGCGCCCGTTTCTGTGGCCTGTTCGAGTTTGGAAGGTTCTTTATCCAACAAAGCGTGTCCTGAAGCTGAATTTGTTCCAGCAGGCGATCCTTGGACTTGCACGGGCTCGATGCCAGGACAGCTCGGAAATGGCGGAACTGCTGGGGCTAGACCGAGAGCTCGTGGCGTTCATCATTGCGACACAACTGATCCCCAACGGCTGGATGACTACCTTGGGGGCAGTTACTGCTCAAGGTGAGCGTGTTCTCGAAGAGGCTCAGGATGCCAGCGAGGAAGTCCGCATGGGATACGCGTATCAAGATGCGATCTCGGGGAATTGGCTGCCTCGATTCACGGAGGAATTGCCAGAGATTGAAGCGAAGAGAATCGATGAGCGTGGTTACCCGATATTCCTGCGTGATCTGGATTCTGGAAAAGAAGATCGACCGTTCCGCCTGAATCACTTCCGGGAAAGTGCACTGGACATGGGGGCGCTCTTTGATGCATTCGAGCGCTATCGGACCGATCACGACCACGCCAAGCAGCGTGATGACGAACTTCCGACACGTGTCCGCATTGAGAGCCTGAGCTTTGTCGAAAGCTCAGCGCAGCCCATGTGGTTGTGGACTTGGATCTTCCCGGACGAGGCCGGGCCACAACCATGGCTGGTTGCCGACCCGTTCGGGCTGCAGCAGGCTGCATCATGGTTGCGCAAGCCATTACAGGAAGTCCTACCGCGAAACGATGGTCTTGCGCGCTACATCTCTGATGCAATAGGTGAGACAAGATCGAACGACTTGTCGGCAGAGGAGTGGCTGCGTTCTCTGGAGAACCAGATCGATTTGACACTGCTAGCGGACTACAGCTGGTCACGGAAGGTGCCACTTGTTGAGGGATATCTCGCTAGCGTTTTGAGAAGAAGAGCGTTACTCGCAGGTCAGGAGAGGTCTTGGCAGGAGGATGTGACTAGTCTTCTCATTGAGACTCATAACTTGGCAGAAAGTGTGCTGCAGTGGCTGTTGAAAGCGTATCCAGCTGACATCAGGAGATTGCCCCATTGGAAAGATCAGCGGGACTGGAAGGATGGGGAAGCTCAGTACTACCTCCAGTTTTTCAATCTTTCGTGTCTCACAGATGACGTCATCAAGCGGCTTTCAGAACAGCGCTTGGATCAGGTGAGAACTGCTGTGAAACGCGGTAGCAGTTCGCTCAAGGCGTTGTGTTTTGCGGGACTGCTAGGGACGGTGGATCAAGTTGGCCATCCCTTCCTCAATCTATCCGCTGATGAACTGCGACTGAGTCGCCTGCTTGATATGGCCGACGCTCGAAACAAAAAAGCAGGGCATTCTGGCGGCGAAAGAATCGAGCGAGAAGACGCCATGGAATACGCTGACTTTGTCATCGAATGGGTTCAAATTTTTAAGGGCTGGTATTGATATGGCAAAACACCATAAGGGGAACAAAACCCCAGCGGCGCAACACACGAATACTGCACAAAGTGCAGTAGCGTCGGCATGGCAGAAAGCAACTACTGGCATTGGCGCCATTGCATCGCTTGTGCAAAGTGATGCTTCCGTCGTGACGCTACCCGACTTGGACAAAGATCAGGTCAGCGCGTTGGACAAAGCTGAGCCCGAGAAAAAAGTCGAGCTTGAGAAGCTGTTGGCGGAGATCTCCGATGCCGCAAGGAAAATTCGTGAGCTACACGAAGATGTTCAGAAGCGCACGGATGACCTCGCTCGTAAGGAAGAGGCTTTCTCCCGCCGAAGTGATGAAAACAAAAAACGAACTGAAGAGATCCACAAACTCGACGACGAGTTGAAGCAAAGACAAGTTGAGATCAAAAAATCTGAGTCGAGTTTGGCTGACAAGGAGCGCGAACTTGAAAAGCGGGAGCTGGATGCACGCTCCGAATTTGCCGCGAAAAACATTGCGGCACTGAGTGACCTCAAAAAAGAGATCCTGGAGCTAGAGGCGAAGAAGACAGAGATCCAACTTGGCATCCATCAGGCGGAGCAAAAAGCACGTGATAACGAGTCTGCGCGCGCCTCGGAGCTGATGGAACGTGAAGCGGAGAGCGCAAGCAAGGAGAGGAGTCTTCAGCAGCAGCAACGACGGCTGGATACAGAGTGGAAAGAGCTAGAACGCGAACGAACGCAGATCCGTGAAGATGCGCTACGCGAGGCCAGCCAGGAAATTGCGAGATTGACTGAGGCCCGGCAACGATCTGAGGCTCGCCTCGAAAAGGTGTACCGCGATTGGTCATTGACTGAACAGAAACTTGAGCAATACCGCGAGTTCTCAGAGGCATTGGCGGGACGGTCTGCACGCGAGATTCTTGACGAGTTGGCTGCTCACAAGCGTCGAGTCACTCAGCTGGAGAACCAAATTGCAAACAGTCAAGATGATCAGCTGCAATCAGAAAACGAGTCGCTGCGAAAACTTCGAGATGAGCAAAAGGCTCAACTCGATGAGGTCCATGTGGGATTGGCTGATGCAAAGGCTCAGCTTCATCGCCTGCGTCTCGGCGTCAGTGACAAAGAGAACCTGGAAAAAGAAAAGCGCGCCCTCGAAAAGAACAATCAGATCTTGAGTGCAAGGCTGAATGACTTGGGCAAAACGGTGGATGACCTGACCCAGTCACAGCAATCCGAAAAGCCGTTCCCACAAATGGCATGGATGGATTCAGCATCTAATGCAGACTGGATCAAGGATCGTAAGGCCAAGGAGTTGAGCCTGCCCGAGCAGGACGTTCCTGATCTGAAAAAATTCTCGGTTGAATTGCAGCACAGGATCGCTCAAGCGGAGGACGGTGCAACACTGCATTTCCGTCTGGAAGATATTCAGTTACTCATCGCAGGGTTGGCCATGAGCCAGCTTCACATCTTTCAGGGGATCAGCGGCACAGGCAAAACGAGCTTGGCGAAGGCATTCGCAAAGGCTATGGGCGGCCATTGCACTGACATTGCCGTCCAGGCCGGATGGCGAGATCGTGATGACCTGCTAGGACACTACAACGCATTCGAGAAGCGATTCTATGAGCGCGACTGCCTGCAAGGTCTCTACCGGGCGCAAACTGGCGCCTACAAGGACCGGTGCAACATCATCCTGCTTGATGAGATGAATCTTTCGCGTCCGGAGCAGTATTTTGCTGAATTCCTTTCGGCTCTCGAAAAAAATGATCCAAGAGAGAGATTGATCAGTTTGTCGGAAAGTCAGTTGCCAAATGCACCGGCGCTGCTTGTCGAGGGTCGAAGGATTCGAGTCCCACATAACGTCTGGTTCGTAGGCACTGCGAACCACGATGAGACCACGAACGAGTTCGCTGACAAAACCTACGACCGCGCACACGTCATGACGCTTCCCCGACACGAAGCAGGATTCAAGATTGAGCCGAAACTGAAGGCCAGCTTTAGCTATGGATCATTGATGGAGCGCTTTGATGGCGCTGTGACCCAGAACGCCGACGAAGTTGAAGAGTTGTTGGCAGAGTTGACCACGGGGCCGCTCACGAGCATTTTGCAGGATCGCTTTGACCTTGGATGGGGCAATCGACTCGAGCGTCAGGCTATGCGATTTGTCCCTGTTTATATGGCCGCAGGCGGCCGCAAAGAAGACGCTCTGGATCATTTGCTTGCTAGCCGAGTATTTCGGCGCGGCAAGGTCACTGGTCGATATGATGCGACGATAGATGATTTAACAGCCATCGAACAAGCGCTTACTACTGTTTGGAAGGGGTGGAAATCGGAGCCTCGCCGTTCCATTGCTCTGTTGGCTGAAGACCGTCGCCGTAAGGAACGTGGCGCATGATATTTCTGGACCGCCTTACTGGTGGGAAGCTCAGTGAACTACCCGACGCGTTCCTGCCGGGGCGGTATTGCTTGCTTAAGCCACTTGTAGTCAACGGACACAGCCACTTGCAGCCCGGCGATCTGCTATCGGATGACGGCTCTGGCGTCATCCGGATTCAAGATGCTGAACGCCAAGTGCGCTCCACCGAGCAGACCGACGATGAGCAGGCAGAGTCCGATCTTTCCGCTGAGGCAATTGTTGCAATCGCTGGGAAACTCACTCACGCACAGGGTGCAAGCGTCTCGCCGATGCTTCCGGCTGAGATGGCAGCGCAGTGTGCACTTGAAGAGATCGAGCGGAACTTGGCCACTGTACTCAGAGACGGTCATTTGCACTCAATATCCGACAGGCCCCGAAGAGACCTGCGGTATGACGACTTGGTTGCACCCGTGGCGCGCGCACGCCGTCTTGCGACATCGGCTTTAAGTCACCTTGCCTCTCACTCAGATTGCTGGCAGCAGCGCACGCTCAGCAGCGTCCAACCTCGCAAGGTCCTCGCTCGTTTCAGCGAGGACGACTATGCCATCTATGAGAACCGGCTCTATAAGCGATTGCTGGATCGGCTTGATCGACACCTTGCAAGGAGACTGGCTCGCATCCGGGGTGTCAATTCACGGCTAGAACGAGCCTTAGAGTTTCAAGGGTCAGAACAGACGCATTTTCGACTTCGAGAGGATATTTGCCGCCTTTGGGGTGAGTCATATCTTGATGACAAGACCGGGATGCAGTTGGAGGCAGGAAAGCTGGCTCTCGCCGAGCTGGAGTCTCAGTTGCGTGCAGTCAGAGGTTTGAAGCAACGGGGTCTTTATTCGCTGGTGCCAGCAGCTTCGGTAGTCCCCGCCCAAATTCATCGAACAAATATTCTGAATCACGACCCTCACTATCGCCATCTGCCTCCTCTATGGGAAAAGCTGAAAGATGATCGAGAGGAACGGCTATTGCCCCCGGAAGAGCGCTTGGCGCGACAACTGCAATTGCAACACGCTTACGTCAGCTACGTCGGTCTAGTGATCAGACGTGCTCTGGAACGCTATGGTTTGCGCATGGCAGGTGGAAAGTATGTGTTCAGTTGGGCTGATTGGAGCTTCGTACTCAAGCATGAGGCGCATGATTGGGTCGTAACTCAGCCTGACGGATCTGCTCTGAGGATCGTACCGATTGCCTGGTTCGGCGCGTCCATAAAGGGCAGCGAGACTCTGGAGCCTGACCGCATTGTGTGCTGGCCAGGCACTTCAGCCAGTGTCGCATCACCGCAGTGTCTCCCTGTCTCACCATTGGATCTTTACGTCGTGGAGAAAGTGGGGAAATTGATCGATGAATGGATGTTGCGGCAATTGCTCCACGGTCATGGCCGAAAACTTGGGCCTCTCCCCACACCGGCTAAAAAACTGACAGAGGCATGGCCCGAGCAGTTCGAATCTATTTCTCCAACGCACGTTAGGCTTCTCGCACCAATCGATGATCAGAAAGCAGCCGAACTGAGAGCATCCCTCAGAGGTTCGGCGAACCCACAAGTTGAGGATGCCGTCGGCTCTGCCATCGAGCAGGTCGCAGCGCTTGCTCAGCTTTGTGGCCATCCGGCGCGGTTTGAACCAGGTCAGCAACAAGACTTCTACTGCCAATGCGCGACTTGCCAGACGACGTGGTCGCTTAAGACAATAGGCAAAAGGCGGCACTTTTCCTTGCGGCCGAAGGGCGCGTCGAGCGTATCCGAGACCAACCGTTTTGTATGGTCTGGCAGGGATTGGCTGGAGTTCGACTTGGACTCAAATGGCCTAATCGTTGAGTCCACCCCGTGATTCAGATTCACCGGTCGGAAATGTGCCGCACAGCGTGAATGGCTATGAGGGGCTGCTTAACAAGGTTTGCTGACCGAATCAGTCAGCAGGCCGAATGACGGCCGAGGTCCTGACCGTGGTCGCGCATCACGTCTCACAGTGATGCCCAGAGGCTTGAAGGGCGGGGCGGGGATGAGATTCTGAACTTATGGACATGCCCCTCGGCATGCCTCCTTCAACCGTTCAGGAGCCCTCCGTATGAAATTCACGAAAGCCGAAATCGACACCATTATCGAGGCGTCGCCCCGTACCTTCGTTCCCTTCAACAAGTTGGTCCTCTCGGAGGACTATCAGGCGCGTGCCGGTGGCAGCACCCCGAAGATGAGCATCGCCGAACTCGCCGCCTCGATCAAGGAATGCGGCGTGTTGCAGAACCTGATCGTCGTAGATGGCGTGCGCGGCCACTACGAGGTCTGCGCGGGCGGACGCCGGCTCGAAGCGCTCACGCTGCTCGTGGGCAACGGCGACCTCGCCGAAAACTACCCGGTGCCCGTGCTGATCGTGCCGGCCGACAAGGCGCTGATCGCCAGCCTGTCGGAGAACTGCTTCCACATCCCCATGCATCCGGCCGACGAGTTCGCAGCCTTCGCCAAGCTGATCGGGCAGGGCAAGTCAGTCGAGGACGTGGCCGCTGCCTTTGGGGTCACCCCGTTGGTGGTCAAGCGCCGCATGAAGCTCGCCACCGTCTCGCCCAAGCTGATGGCCCTTTTTCGCGAAGACCAGATCGGCTTGGACTGCCTGATGGTACTGGCCTCGGTGGACGATCACCAGAAGCAGGAGCAGACCTGGGCCGCGCTGCCGTCGTGGAACCGCCGTCCAGACTACCTGCGCCAGATGCTGACCCAGGGCGAGATCGAGTCCGACCGCGATGCCGTCGCCAAGTACGTGACCCTCAAAGCCTATGAGAAGGCCGGCGGTGCGCTGCGGCGCGACCTCTTCAGCGACGACGACAAGAAGGTCTACCTGCTCGATGCGGCCCTCCTGGAAAAGTTGGCGACCGACAAGCTGCAAAAGCGGGCCAAGCAGATCGCGGCCGAAGGCTGGAAATGGGTCGATGTCCGAGTCCGCTATGCCTTCGACGAGTACGTCAAATATGGCGAACTGCGCAAGACGAAGCGCCAACCCGATGCCCCGGAGGCCGCCGCCTTGGCGGACCTGGAAATTCGCATTGCGGCACTCAACGAGCAGATGGAAGCATTGGCCGATGCGGACGGCGACGAGGACGCCTTCTACCGGCTCGAAGGCGAAGCCGAAGGCCTGGAGGAACAACGCAAGGCGCTCGACGAAACCCTCAGCGTGTGGCCGGTCGACCTGATGGCCCAGGCCGGCTGCGTCGTCCATGTCGGCCACAATGGCGCCGTCGCGGTGAAGTACGGCTTGATCCGCCCCGACGACCGCAGCGACATGGTCCAGGCCGCCCGCCAAGCCGCCGAAAACGGCACCGACGAACCCCTGGTGTCGCTGCCGGCGGCTAAGACCCGCCCGGTGCATTCCGAAAAGCTGATGCGTTGCCTCACCGCCCACCGGGTCGCCGCCGTCCAGGCCGAATTGCTCGACCGCCCCGACGTGGCGCTGGCCGCGATCACTGCGCATCTGGCGCAGAAGATTTTCCGGAGTAACGATCTCTACTATTGCCGCTCGGAGAACGTCTTCGCTATCAGCGTGACCGACAGCCAATCCGAACTGCGATCCGCCGCCGAGGGCATGGAGGCCAGGGCCGCCTGGGCGAAGCTTCAGGCCGAGCGCACGTCCTGGGCCGAGCGGCTGCCGGAGAACCTGGAGGAAATCTTCTCGTGGCTGCTCGCCCAGGAGCAGGCGACGGTGCTGGACCTGCTGACCTTCGTCGTTGCGGTCACCGTCACGGGCGTCTATGGAACCGAGCCCGAGCGGCAAAGCAACGACGCGTTGGCGCGGGCCTTGGGGCTGGACATGACTCAATGGTGGACGGCCACGGGGGTTTCCTACTTCAACCACGTCTCCAAGGCACGTGTCCTCGAGGTCGTCACGGAGGCCGTCGATGCCAATGCCGCCAGCCCGCTGGCCGCGCTCAAAAAGGATGCCGTGGTGACGGGGGCGGAACAGACGGTGGCCGGGAAGGGCTGGTTGCCCGCCTGCCTGCGCATCAACACCGCCCAAACCAGGCAGACGGAAGCGGCTGCGGACGACACGAGCAGAGTGCCCGGCGAGCCAGCCCTGACGGCGTGAGGCACGCCGCAAGGCGATGCCGGGCGGCGCAATCGTTTACGCCCGGCACCGGCTTGTCCGGACGCCGCTCACACCGGCACGGCCGCCCCGTCGTCATCGTTGCCCTTCGGCTCGGGCGAGCCAACCGGCCGGCCACCTGGCTTGATGATCGTGCCGATGTAGGCACCTGCGGCCCTTGCGCGCGCATGCCCTGCCAGCTGTGACACCGCCAGCCGCGCCGCCCGATCCAGTTCCGGGGATACTGGCCCGCCACCCCGGACCGGTGACGGCACACCAGCGACATCTTCATAGGCATCGTTGAGAACCCCATGGCGCAGGCCATGACCTGTCGCGCCCCGCTTGCGCAAGGTGATGCCGAATTTCTCCAGGACGTAGTCCAGCCGCCGCAGGTTACGCTTCAGGTCCCGACGCGGATCGCCCATGTGGGCGTCGCGACCGTCGACCACGCTTTGGGCAAACTCCAGTGCTGCCAGCTGAACGGGACTGTCCAGGGGAATCCAGCGCACCCGGCCGCCTTTGCCCTTGACCCATGCATACCGATCCGCCAGTTGCTGGTTCTCTGGCAGCCCGGTCTCGCTGAACGGCATGACGTGCTGGAATGGCCGGAACTGCACTGACTCCTTGCGCCGCAGCCCCAGGGTCGACATCAGCCGCAGCGACGCGCCGACACGGAGGTCGAACTGGCACACCTCGGCGATCACCGCCTCCGCATCGATCCCTTGGGCCGTCCAACTCTTGTCGCGCTGAGCGGACTCGTGGCGCTGGTATTCCTCCAGGCTCAAGCCGTAGTGGCCCGGCTTGCGCACGAAGCCGTGCTTGCCCATCCACATCGCCAGCCCCCGCAAGAAGCTCAGGTAGGTCTGGATCGTCGCCGGTGCCAGATGCGCCTGCTGCCAGACCTGCACCATCGCGTGGATGTGCTTCTGCCCAAGGTTGCGCGGGTCCGGCACCGTCTTGAAGCCCGCCTTCTGCTTCAGGTCGCGGAAGAAGCGCCGCAGGAACTGCCCGCGTTCCTGCCGCGTCTTGTGCGAGACGGTTTTCTCCAGGGCGGTGTGCTGGGTGTTGAAGAGTTTGATCAGGACCTCCAGCACCTTGAGCGGTGGCGCCGTGCCCGGCTGGTAGCGGGAGAGGATTTCTTGAGGTGTCTTGCCCGCCCAACTTTGGGGGCGAGCGGGCTGCTGCTGGCTCGAGCGACCGGGGCTGGCCGGTTCCTGCTGCCGGCGGCGAGAGCTACGAACAGTTTTGCTGGGGATTGCATCCGACATGGTGATGGCTCCTTGGCCGGAGGCCCGCCGCCCGAACGGCAAGCCGATGTTGGCGATGAAAGTGGAATCCAGGGCAACTCCCGGCAGGACGGATTCCGTTGCCCGCGCCGGTCAGTGGTCAAGAACTTCGGCGCCGCGCGCGACCACGGCGTCGCGGCACCTACCCAGGGGTTCGTCGGCCAGCGCGTCCGCGCTCGCCAACTCGGTCGGTCTTAAAAACGAAACGGGTTGATCCGGCCCATCCGTGCATTTCTGCAGCCATGGGGTTGTGATGCCGGCCGGCCTCTGGGGCGTGGCTTGGGCATCGGCGGCGAGGTCGGGCCTCGCGCCATCTGGTGGATCGGTTCGGGAGTCGTAGCGCCATCCACTCGCATGGGTCCGCCCCTGACCGAAAGTCCAGGGCAGTGTCGAGGGTGTGAGCGAAGGCGCGCGGGGAGCCCAAGAGGGCAAACACGACCGCGCGCTGCGGCGAACCGCGTGCTCAAAGGATGGCGGGAACAGGGGCAGGCATCGGGTGCCGGCCGGGTGCTCTGTTGGCCGTGGTGCGCTTCAGGGAGCGCCCAGCGATAAACGCTGGCCAAGCCAGGGACATGCACTACGAGAAAGACCGCGGGACCGCCGCCTCAAGGGCGACGGCATTGCCGGTTCGAGACCGGCGCTTCAAGGGCAGGTAACGACTGCGACGCCTTTTGCTCCGCGATGGAGCGGGGCCAGGATGGCCCTCGGGAAAGCGTAGTTGACGCCAAGCGGGCAGGGCGGTCAAGCGGGCGGCTCGAAAGCGCGGCGATTTGCGGAGGATTGCGGGTGGCACTTGCGCGCCCGGGAGAGTGCGGTAAGGCGCATTTATTGTCGCAAAGCGGTCGGCAACGAGGCGGCGGGCGGGCTTGACGGGGGAAATCTCTGCCTCTGGTCCTGAGCGGGGCAACTCAGGGCGATGCTCGCGCGCTGACCGCTCCGGCGGCATCTGCCGCGCATGGGGTTGATGCCCGCCATTTGAATGAGAGCGTAGTGACACACACGCAGCCCCGCCGGGGGATGACGCTTTCAAGTGTCAGCGAGATGTCCGTGCATCGCCGGTTCGCTGACAGCGGGCCGGGCCCGATGCCGAAATCGGCCTCTTTGAGTGGGGATTCCGTGTGGCGGGATCAGATCGCCCTGTCGATGCTGATCGACCTCAACCCTACTTTGGAGTCTTTGCTATGGAATTGATCGTCAGAGCGGTAGATGTCGGATCCGGCAACACCAAGTTCGTCACGGCCGCAGCCGGTACCGACATCCGCTGCGCCAGCTTTCCGTCCGTTGCCTATCCGTCGAGCGACGACTCGCCGTCGTGGCCGGCCAGTGAGCGCAAGAAAACCGTGTGCATCCCCATCGGCCCGCTGTTCTACGAGGTCGGGCCGGACGTGAGCCTCGCCGCCGATACCTTTCGCGCCAAACAACTGCACGATGAATACACTGAGACGCCGGAGTACATGGCGTTGCTGCGCGGAGCGCTTTCGATGATGAAGGTGAGCCACATCGACCTCCTTGTGGTGGGGCTGCCGGTGGCACTCTTCACGGTCAAGAAAGCGGCGCTGGAGAAAGCCATGACCGGCCGGCACGACATCGGGAACAATAAGGTCGTGACCGTGGGCAAGGCGATGGCCGTGCCTCAGCCGCAGGGGGCGCTGGTGCACTACGCTTCCGAGCACCAGAAGATGGCGATCATCGGCAACGAGCAGAGCCTCATCATCGATCCGGGCTCCCGCACCTTCGACTGGCTGGTGGCCCGGGGCATGCGTTTCGTCCAGAAGCAGAGCTACTCCTTCAACCGCGGCATGTCGGACGTGCTGCGCTTGCTGGCGGCCGAGATCACCAAGGACATCGGCTCGCCCTACCGCGATTACGACGCCATCGACCTGGCGCTGCGCACGGGCAAGCAGCCGCTGATCTTCCAGAAGCCGTACGACATGAAGCGCCTGCTACCCCTGGCCGAGACCGTCGCCGAGCAGGCCGTGTCGACGATGAAGGAGTGGATCGAGGCGCCACACAGCCTGCAGAACATCATCCTGGTCGGCGGCGGGGCGTTCCTGTTCAGGAAGGCGGTGAAGGCGGCGTTTCCGAAGCACCGCATCCACGAGGTGAAGGAACCGATGTTCGCCAATGTGCGGGGTTTTCAGCTGGCCGGGCAGAACTACGCGCGCAGTTCAATGGCAGCCACCGGAAAGGAGCGCGTCCAGGGCGTGTCGGGAGAGATTGAATGAGCACCGATCATGTGAAGGATTCCAAGCCCATTCGTCTCGTCTTCGAACTGGCGCGGGCCGACCATCCGCGTCTGTATGACGAATTGATCCAGTTTCACAAGGGTACCAAGCGGGTCAATCGCCTGCGCGTGCTGGCTTACGATGGTTTGCTGGCCCAGGGCGGTGTCTTCGCCGGCATGGGACGTGGCTCGCCTCATCTGTCTTCCGCAAGTAGCGCGCAGGAGGGCAATGGCGACATCACCAACGACCTCTTCGCACCAGCGATCGACGCGTGAGCCGGCCATGGGCAAACGATCGCGCCGACCGGTGAGCGGCCGGATGGTCAGTGCTTCGGATCTGGCCCAGATGGGCCGCTGCGAACGGCTGGTGGTGTTCGAGCATCTCTATGGAAGCCGGCGTACGGCCGGACAGCAGCGAGCCCGGGCGCGCGGGCTGGCCGAGCATGAGCACTTCTATAGGGAAGGTTTGGCGGCTTCGGCGCAGGCCGCCCGGAAGGGGCGTTGCTTCATCGCCACCTGCGTGTTCGGCGAGGCCTGGCAGACGGAGGTGCTGCGCCGGTTCAGGGACGAGGCGCTGCGACCCAGCGCTTGGGGACGCCGGGTGATCCGCCTCTACTATCGGGGTGCACCCAGTATCTGCATCGTCCTGCGGCGATGGCCCCCGTTGCAAGTTCCTGTGCGCATGGTCTTGGGGGCGATAGCGGCCGGACTTCGCTGGTGGTCAGGCTTGCGTGGAGGCGGCAGGTGTCGGCGCTAGCGTGGGGCGTCGGTTGCACCGTTGCCGTCGTAGGCTTCGCGCTGGCCGTGGCGCGGTGGCGATTCCTTGAGACCCACGCCGCACGGGCTGAGCGGGCCTCGCGACCGGTAGCGCTGCGGGATGCCGAGTTGATCTACATGGAAAGGCTGTTCCGGATTTCCACGCCCGTCGGGCTGGTGGCGAAGCTTGACCGGGCATACCGGAAGCCTTCCGGTCTTATCGTGTTGGTGGAGTTCAAGACTCGCTGGAGGAACCAGCCTTTTCTGTCGGACGTGATCCAGTTGTCCGCGCAGAGGATGGCGGTGATGGGCCAAACGGGTCAGCCAGTGGCCTCCTACGCGTATGTGATGGTGAAGGCGCCGACCCGGCGAGCCTTACCGATCGCGCACCGCGTCCGATTGATGACTGACGAGCAGGTGGTTGCCTTGGTCAGGAGGCGGGAAGAAATTCTCGCGGGGCGTGGTGTTTTGCCTCGCAAGGCCTCATCCCTGAAAACGTGCGATGCATGTGCGCTCCGGGCGGATTGCGAGTCGGGCGACAAATGAACCGTACGCCCGACTGTCGCGGTGTAGTGCGAACTGATGAGGAAGACATGCTTGCCGAGGATTGTCGATCACCAGTCATCGAAGCGTGCTTGTAGGGGATGGAGGAATTTGATAACTCCTATTTGCACGATAACATTGCGCGTGTTATCGTGCGTCGTCTTGGTTATTTTGGTGCTTTATTCTTGTTGGCTCTCGCTACCTCCGTTCGACACTACCTCCACGATGTCTTGGGTATTCCCACGCCCGGCGTGAAGCCGTGGGCGCGAGAAAACGAGTTGCCGTACTTCCTGCGGGACGCCTTTCAGTTCGGGGAGATTGAACTGCTGGGACACTCCATTGTGCTGGCAATGGGACGTGCTGAACAAAAACAGTCTCTCAGCGAGGTTCGAACGTGGTTGGACAAGGTCAGGGTGTTGGCCGAACAGCCAGCGGTCTACGTCACAGATGCCTTGGCCTCCTACGAACGTCGACGCCTGATCGAGCAAAAAATCCCGTTCATCGTTCCAGGCAACCAACTCTATCTACCGGACTTGGGCCTCGACCTTCGTGAATACTTCCGGCAGCGCTCGCCAACGGCGGAGTCAGCACTGAGTCCTTCCGCGCAGGCCATGCTGATCACGGCCCTGCTGCACCAGCCTTGGCAGGCCGAATGGCAACCTTCGAAGGTTGCAATCGCCTTGGGCTACACGCCGATGACCCTGTCGCGCGTGGTCAAGGAACTGACTGCGGCCGGACTTGCCGCCGCGTACACCGTGGGCCGGTCTCGCTGGCTGCGCATGGAGCAGCCTCCACAGCAGACATGGGAGCGGGCAAAGCCTGCGTTGCGAACTCCGGTCAAGCGGACAGTCTGGGTGCTTGCTGAAGACCCCATGGCCAAGCAGTTGGGCCGATTGGCCGGCCTGAGCGCGCTGGCGCGCTTTTCAATGCTGACCGAGCCCAGGTGGCCGGTGTACGCCCTAAGCGCCATGGAATGGAAGGCGGCGACAGATGCAGGCCTTCAGGCGTTGCCCGAACCCGTTGCCGGTGCGCGCGAATGGCAGGTGTGGAGCTACAGCCCGGCGTTGGTGCCTGGCGCTGCCACGGTTGACCCGCTTTCGCTGACACTCAGCCTGCAAGACAACGCGGATGACCGCATCCAACTCGCGCTGGACGAACTGAAAGGGCAACTGCCATGGTGAGAGGGCTGGATGTTTTCCAGGGATGGTTTGCGGATTACGCCGACCAGTACGTTTTGATCGGTGGCACGGCCGCCAGCTTGACCATGGAAGAGGCCGGGCTGGCGTTCCGCGCCACCAAAGACCTGGATATCGTCCTGCACGTCGAGGCGCTGACCGCAACCTTTGGCCAGGCCTTCTGGAAGTTTGTCGAGGCCGGCGGATACGAGATTCGCCAAGCCAGCGATACGGGCAAACCGATCTTCTATCGATTCCAGAAACCCGCTGATGACCGCTACCCGGCGATGGTCGAACTGTTCGCGCGAGCACCCGACGGATTGCAGCCGGCCGAAGGCAGTCGGCTCACCCCGATACCGCTGGACGAAGCCGTCTCCAGCCTGTCCGCCATCCTGTTGGACGAGTCTTACTACGCATTCATCATGGCTGGACGCCGTGAAGGCGGTGGTCTGCCGTGGGTGGGCGAAGACCGCTTGATCCCGTTGAAAGCGATCGCGTGGCTAGACCTGAACGCGCGGAAAGACCAGGGCGCCAAGGTGGACGCCAAGGACGTGCGCAAGCATCTCAACGATGTGCTGCGCCTGTCGCAACTGCTGGCTCCCGCGACGCGCATTCCGCTCGACAAAAAAATCGGCGCTGACATGACGCAGTTCCTCACCGTGGTGGCGTCCGATACCTCGATCGAACCGAAAGCGCTGCAGCTCGGCAATGTCACGGTCGCCGAGTTGGTGGCCCGCATCGCCCAAGCGTATGAACTCGATCTGCCAGGGCAGGTGAAAGAATGAGATACGCGGATGGAAACCAGAGCATTGCACGTTCGTCCATGTCGCCCACAATGGCTCAAAGCAACTAAGAACGCGAGCAGGCGGAGAAATGGACTTATTCAACGATTGGTGCGTTGGCGCCAAGCAGAAGGGCAAAAAGAAAACTCTCCTGACTTACTCTGAGAAGACTGGCGGTCGCGATGCTGTTCTAAAGCAACTCGGGGAAGCGGTTAGAACTCACTACGACCAATCCGATCGGATCGCTGACGATGTCGCTCGACTTGGGTATGACGGTGCCGCCGAAATTCTGAGGGCATTGCTGCCTCAATCAAAACGAGCGCGATCGGGTGATCTCGGTGAAATCCTCGCCTCCGAACTGGTCGAAGAGGAAACTGGATTTCGTGTTCCCGTTCGGCGTATGCGGTTCAAAGACAGACGCGAAGTAGCGATGCGCGGGGACGATTTCATCGGAGTGGGCTATGACTCCGACGACAAACTCTGGCTTCTGAAGGGCGAGTCGAAAAGCCGCGCCAATCTTGGCAACGTAACGATCGCAGAGGCACGCGAAGCGTTGAACCGGTACGGCGGCCGCTGCACGCCCGATTCACTGTTGTTTATCGCAAATCGTCTCTTGGAAAGTAATGACCAGGGTGATGTCGACCTTGGTCGCACCATTCGAGACGAAGTGGGGCTCAAGGCACTTCGAGCCAGCCGAATTGACCACATGCTGTTCACGATGTCTGGGAACGCCCCACAGGCGAAGCTGGAGAAAGACCTTGAAGCGGCGGGTGGCGATCGCAATCAACACGTAGTCAGCCTCCACATCGAGGACCATCAAGCATTCATCGCAGAAGTCTATGAGGAGGCGATGAATCTTGGAGACTAGCGATGAACTGCAGGCCTACCTTGCCAATGCGACCCAAGACGGAGTCTGGGGACGATTGCTGGACCGCGGCGCAGCGTGGTCGATCATGCGGCAGGCCGGGGTACTCCCCGAGGATGCACCACCGCTGGGCGACGACATCGATATTGATTTGGCCGAGCATGGATTCTCCATCTTGCGTGCAGCTCTGTCGCTTCGTGAACTGGATGGAACATCGGCGCTATGCCAACGGGCATTCGAACGTGCCGGGAACGCCTTTGAATCGCTCGTTCGCAATGGAGTCCCGGAGGCCGAAGAGCGTGGCTTCTATCGCACGATTGCGGGCGCTGCCTACCATCTCGCGGGTTACTCCGCGATCGCATACTCGTTGTTCGGCGAGCAGCAGATTGCCGAACTCAATGCCAACGCGGCCGAGGCTGCGCTGATACTTTTGATCCTGCGCGACCTGGATCGCCTCCGGACATACGTCAAGTCGCAGTTGCTGGACGAAGAAAACAGCGATGCCCGTGTATCTGCTTTGCTGCAGGAAGGGGACATCGAGTCCGACGAGGCGATCTCGATCATCCTCAACACGGTCGTTTGTCGTGCCTTGGCGTTCTTTGACTTCGCGCTTCAGACGGGAGAAGTTTCGCTGCTGAATAGCGCCAAGGAGTTGCTGGACATCGCGATCAAGCTTGCCGACACCGCTGCTTCAGTGTCGCTGTGGTGGATCATCCGCTTGTGCCGCAACATGATCGACGATCTATGGGCGCATTCGCTCCACGAAACGCTGCCGTTGAATCCGCCGCAGGACGGGGCCGAGCGATACCCTGAGTTGCGACGGCTCTTCATTTCTTCGCTCTACGCACGCAAGAGTGCCGAACTGGAGTTGTGGCCGTCGCAGCGCGAGGCTGCCAAGCGGTCGACCGATGTATCGGACGATTTGGTCGTCGCATTGCCGACAAGCGCCGGGAAAACGCGTGTCGCGGAGATCGCTGCCCTGATGTGTCTATCGACCAGCAAACGGGTGTTGATCGTTACCCCGCTGCGTGCGCTTTCGGCGCAGACCGAGCGCACCTTTCGCCAGACGTTCGCGCCACTGGGGTTCTCGGTCTCCTCGCTCTACGGTGCGAGCGGATTGTCGGCCGGCGACGAAGATGCCCTGCGGTCGATGGACATCATCATCGCTACCCCCGAAAAGCTCGACTTCGCCCTGCGCAACGATGCGTCGCTTATCGACGACATTGGTTTGGTTGTGCTCGATGAAGGACATCTTATCGGCCCAACCGAGCGAGAAATTCGCTATGAGATCCTCGTGCAAAAGCTGCTGCGGCGCGCGGATGCGGACACTCGTCGTATTGTTTGCTTGTCGGCCATCCTTCCCGATGGCCAGCAACTCGAAGACCTGACGGCCTGGATTCGCAGTGACGTCGAAGGCGCGCCTGTCAGATCATCCTGGCGCCCGACGCGGCAGCGTTTCGGTACATTGGTCTGGCAGGGCGATGCCGCAAGACTCAATTATGACCTTGAGCAGCAAGGGCCTTTCCTGGCGCGTTTCATAGAACAAATTCCGGCGCGAGCACCTGATAGAAAGCCATACCCGCGCAAGACCAAAGATCTGACATTGTTTGCAGCATGGCAGTTTGCCCAGCAGGGCAAGCGGACCCTTGTCTTCTCGACGCAGGCCAATTGGGTTGAAGGATATGGAGAGGCTGCCGTCGAATTGCACCGTCGCGGTTACCTCCCAACGTTGCTCGACGATGAAGCGTCGGTGCTGCGAGCGCTGGAAGTCGGAAGAGAGTGGTTAGGTGACCAGCATCCGGCCGTAGCTTGTCTCAAGCTCGGTGTAGCGGTTCATCATGGGCGCCTGCCAAGTCCTTTTCTTCGGGAACTGGAAGCGTTGCTGGCCAAGGGCGTGCTCAAAGTCATTGTTGCGTCGCCAACGCTTTCACAGGGGCTGAACTTGAACGCCGCCGTGTTGCTGGTGCCGTATCTGGTTCGGTCCGGCAAAGTCATTTCAGGGGAAGAGTTTGCCAACGTGGCGGGCCGTGCCGGAAGGGCGTTTGTTGATGTCGAAGGTCTCGTCGTTCACGTGATCCTCGACAAACCAGTTTGGCGTACAACGCAATGGCGCGGCCTTGTGCAGTCGGCCAAGGCTCGCATGTTGAAAAGCGGCCTGTACCAGATCATTGCCGAGATCATTGAGCGGCTAGCCCGCGAAGGGGTGTTGGATCGCGCAGATGCGATCGAATATTTGTCGAGCTCACGAGAAGCTTGGAAGTCGCAGGCGGAAGAGAACGAGTTGCTAAGGATCGCCGATGCTGACGGCGGCGCCGACGACGATGCGGAGGACGAGAAGGTCGAAGAAGAGCCGATGTCGCATCTGGTGGAAAAACTAGACGCAACCATACTGGGCCTCGTCGAAGCGCTGGATGCAGACGCCGAGAACCTGCCGCGGCTTCTCGATGAAGCGCTGCAAGGGTCACTTTGGGCGCGCCAGATTGGCAGGGAAGGCGAAGCGGAGCAGCAGTCACATCAAGCCATTCTCGCGGCACGTGCGAATGTGATCTGGAATCACACCACACCCCAGGCGCGTAAGGGGCACTATGCAATGGGCGTTGGTCTCGAAGCCGGTCTGGCTATCGACCACATGGCAGACGTATTGGGCATGCTGGTTGATCAGGCCGATGAGGCGGCACTGATGGATGACGCAGAGACGCTCGCAGCCGCGCTGGCGCAGTTGGCCGCGCGGATTCTTGTGATCCGTCCTTTTGTACCTGACAAGAAAAACATGCTCCCTCCGAACTGGGGCCATATCCTGAAGGAATGGGTGTCGGGCACCGATGTGAACGTCATCGGCGCAGAAAACATGCGCATCATCGAAGATGCCTTTGCCTACCGCCTCGTGTGGGCGCTAGAAGCTCTGCGTACCCGTCGGGTTACGCTTGGTTGGTCATCGGAAATTGTATCTGGTGGTGGCGCCGCGTCGCTGGAAACAGGCGTTCCTCAACTCATGATGTCCATGTTGATACGAGCAGGGCTGCCGTCGCGCCGTGCTGCCATTGCTGCTATCCGCACAACGGGTGCCGTTTTTGTCACGGTCTCGGATATGCGCGCGTGGATAGCGAGCGAAGAAATTGCACAGCTGACGGATGCCGGAGATTTTCCAACTCCTGAGACGGCCGTACTTTGGCAGCGCTTTCGCGATGACTTGCTGAGCGTCGCGCAGCAAGAGTGGAGCGTCGGACGTGGTACCCGAGCTTTAGTCATCGGCGCCGATGCTGAAGTGCCACCCGAAGGTACCTATCGCATCGAGTTCGATGTGCCTCATGGAGACGCGTGGATGACAACACCGGACTACAGGCGTGTCGCCAAATTTAGCACTCGGGCGAAAGGGGCGCGTGGTGGGCTGTTCGCCGCGCGACTCAAGGAAGGGCAGCGCGAGGCTCAGATCGAGCGTTTTGGATCAGGTGTCGTGAAATGGCCGAAATGACAACTGCGCATGACGTAGATAGGCTGCGTTCCTATAGGGCGCGGAGTCAATTGTTTGACTCATAAAAACGAGGGCACACATCATGTGGACAGACAACGAGACGGCGCAAGATTTCTTGAACTTCGGCAGTGTCGCGCGGACTGTTGCTGAAGTCATCGAGCAAGCTCACTCGCGCCCCATATCAATCGGTGTTTCCGGTGCTTGGGGGGTCGGCAAGTCATCGATGATCAAACTGATACGGGGCGCACTGGATGCCAGCACAAATGCCGCGGCTGAACCCGGCTCGCATGAGCGTGGTGCCGAGTCCAGGTTCATCTTCGTTGAATTCAATGCTTGGCTCTATCAGGGCTATGACGATGCCCGTGCTGCGCTGATAGACGTGGTCGCTTCCGCTCTGGCGACAGAAGCGGCGAAGCGCAAAACCGCAATCGAGAAGACAAAAGAGCTGTTGCAGCGGGTCAACTGGTTTCGCGCCATCAAGCTGACAGCGGGATCTGCAGCGTCGGTTGCTCTTGGGTTGCCACCGATGGGTGTGCTCGGCGAACTTTTTGGGGTCGGCAAGGCGGTGCTTAGTGGCGAAGTTGATCAAGAAGCGATTGTGTCGGCGGACGCCGCTGCGGACAAGGTTTGCGATTCTGTCGGCGGTTTGATCAAAGCCAAGCGCGCGTTTTCACCACCCAAAGAGATCGAGGCACTTCGGGCAAGTTTCGAAGGTGCGTTGGACGAGATGGGCGTCACCCTCGTAGTGCTAATCGACGATCTTGATCGATGCTTGCCAGAGACCACGATCTCAACGCTTGAGGCCATCAGGCTGCTGCTGTTCCTCAAGCACACCGCCTTTGTGATTGCCGCCGATGATCAAATGATCAAGCACGCCGTCAAGCGGCATTTTCAGGGTGTCGAAGATGAGCTTGTCACAAACTACTTTGACAAGCTCATTCAGTTTCCAATTCGCGTTCCCCCCCTTGGGACACAAGAGGTTCGCGCGTACATGATGCTGTTGTTTATCGAGAACAGCGACTTGCAAACCGACACGAAGGAGGCCTTGCGTGTCGGCGTGTGTTCGCAGCTCGGAAAGACTTGGCAGGGCAAGCGTGTCGACCTCAAGTTTCTGAGAAGCCTACATGACAAATTGCCAGATCAACTGGTTGCGCGCCTTGACGCTGCGGATCGCCTTGCTCCGCTAATGACTACGGCAACTGGCATCGCTGGCAACCCGAGGTTGATCAAACGCTTTTTGAATGCGCTATCCATTCGCATGGCAATGTCGCGCGCGCAAGGCGTTGGCGTCGATGAATCCGAACTTGCTAAGGTGCTGCTATTCGAGCGATGTGGTGATCCCAAAGCCTATGCCGAACTGATTAAGTCCGTCACTGAGGCGGATGACGGCATGCCTAACTTCCTCGTGGCATGGGAACAGCGAGCAGTCGCCGGTGAGGCACTTGATCTGAAGGCGCCTTGGGATGATGCGTTCATCGCTGAATGGCTGCGTCTGCCGCCGCAACTCGGCGCCAGTGATTTGCGGGGTGCCCTCTATGTCAGTCGAGAGCATGCGCCGCTGATTACCCCGGAAGACCGTCTGTCAGCCGAAGCCGCTGAATTGTTGGAAGGGCTCCTTGAGCATCCTGACATGGCCGCCAGCATCAAGGACCGCCTTGTCGCGTTGGCTCGACCTGAGATGTCGGTGATCATGGATCGCCTGTTAGGAAGAGCTCGACGAGAACAGGAATGGGGAACGCCGGCCATCTTGGATGCATGCATGGTCGTGGCTGCCTCGGACCCACCTCAGAGTCAGCGGTTAGCAGGCTTCCTAAAGGAAAGGCCGGCGCTTCAGATCAAGCCCAGTATTGTCCCGAAGATCGCCGATGAGCCTTGGTCCCAGAGCGTGTTCGCAACTTGGGGAGAGGACGACGAAATCAGCAAGCCGGTTAAGAACGCGATCAAGGCACGGAGGGGAAATGGGAACGTCTCAATCAAGTAGTGGGTCGCCGTCAGGTGTTCCTATGGTTCCCCCGTGGGTACCGGACCTTCCGTTGCCCAGTCCAACTTCCGGGAGTGCCGATGCGGGCGAGGGCGGTCCGCCCGATGGTAGACCTGAGCAAGGCGCGCCATTGATTCCCGCCCAGGGAACAGAACCTCGGCAGCCTATTCCAATTGCGCCGGCACGTCGATTTCTAGGGGCAAACAGAAACATCGGTGACTACTCGCGGACTGGTGACGGTACGACCATGCGTCGAGGCCTTGGTCAGTACGTCAAGAAGGGCTACGGAGGGAGTGCTACAGCAACACGGAGAATGGCCGGGACAGCACAGACAGCGCAAGCGCTGTACACAGCGCTGTCTGGCAGTCAAGCCAACCCGTACGCAGCGCCAGGCAGTCCATTGGACCCTGCGCTGGCCGCCGGTCAATCGGCCGATGAGGTTATGGATGCCGTGGTGGAGGCAGTCCGACCCGTAGACGGTACACAAGACGCCGAAGCGAGTAGAACCTCCATCAAAGATGCGCTGGCCGATGTGTTGAATCAGTTTCCCAATGCCGACTTGCTCAATCTTGACCAGAAACAACGTGATATGGCAATCGAACGCTTTGTTGCGGCCGACGTATTCCGTCGCATCGATCTGGACATCGGGAGAACGATTCGCGAGAAAGCGCCAAATGCTGCTATCGGCTTAGGCCGCCTCAAGGAAGTTCGGGAGTATGTTCGCGAGACAGTGTCCGCTTCATTCAGAAGGTTGCGTGAGGCCGGGCAGGGGTTAGCCGCGCTACGAGTCACGCAGATCGTACAAAGCGCCATTCGAGAGACCTTTCAAGTTTTTGAGGGGTACGCCGAATGAGGATTACTTGCGCACTTTCCGACTACGACTTTCTCGGCACTCCGAGCGATCTCGATGTCGTTCTCTTTGGCAATTCTGGCGATCCTATGCGCGGGTCTGTGGGCGCGGCGCTAAAACACGCAATCATGCGGGAGAGGGTCGCCCCTGCCCCGCACGCTTGGGATCTTCTGGCCCTGGCTTTGGCTGTCGTGTCAGCAGATCTTGCCGGGCACCGTGAGCGTAGCCCGGACGGCTGGACGAGAGAATTCGACTTAACAGTGTCAGTTGTAGATGCGCCGTTTTGGAATGCGAACGCCCAGGCAATGCAGCAACTCCTAGCGTACTTAAGCACCGATCGATGGACCTTGCGGTTCGTGGAGGGCGGCATCCTTCCTCAGCCTGATCGTCAGCCAGAGCATCCAAGCGAGGACTGCGTCGTTCTGCTATCGGGCGGGCTCGATAGCTACATTGGGGCGATTGACCTAGCAGCGCAAGGGAAAAAGGCTCTTGCTGTCAGCCAAATGGTGCGAGGCGATGGCGAGAAACAGGTTGCTTTTGCTGCTGAGATAGGTGGCGGGCTACGGCACTTTCAGGCGAATCACAACGCCGACGTACCTGATCCCGAGAATCCGCCATCACAACGCGCACGATCAATTATTTTTTTGGCGTACGGCGTTTTCATGGCTACCACGCTGGCTCGCTACCACGCTGGCGATGAGGTGACGCTGTACGTTTGCGAGAATGGCTTCATCGCCCTCAACCCGCCCTTGACTGGCGGCAGGATCGGAAGTCTAAGCACGCGAACGACACATCCCGTTGTTTTCGCACTTCTGCAGCAGGTGCTCGATGCAGCAGGATTGAGGGTGCGCATCGTCAATCCCTATCGGTTCAAAACCAAAGGCGAAATGCTTCGGGATTGTTTGAATCAGGAACTGCTCGGTGCTCATGCCTATCAGACGACAAGTTGCGGCCGCTTTAAGCAATTTGGCTACAACCATTGCGGTAGATGCGTGCCTTGCCAAGTTCGTCGCGCGGCATTTCTTGCGTGGAGGGGTCAGGACCTGACCAACTATGTGTACGGAAACTTGGCTTTCGATGACGATGAGCATGCCGGCTTTGATGACGTGAGATCAGCGTTGATCGGAATTGCCGAACGGCGAGAAGCGGGCACGGCGAGGTGGCTCGGCTCAACCCTTAGCTCCAGTTTGGTGACTGACAAGCAAGCGCTTGCACATACGGTTGAGAGAGGACTTGCCGAGATAGAAGCACTGATGCTCGCGCAGGGTGTCCGATGATTGATTTCCACGCCCATTTGGACCTGTATCCCGATCCGCAGTCAGTGGTGCGTGAAATCTCGGCCCGTGGGATGTATGTGCTATCCGTTACAACGACCCCAAGCGCATGGAAAGGAACGTCCGCACTGGTTCAGGCTGGCTCGCGGATTCGGACAGCACTGGGACTCCATCCGCAACTTGCGCACTTGCGTTTTGGCGAGTTGGACTTGTTTGACGAATACTTGCCTCAAGCGATGTACGTGGGCGAAATCGGCCTTGATGGTGGACCAGAATACAGAAAGCATTGGCAGGCGCAGTTGGCAGTTTTCGACCACATGCTGGGGGCCTGCAAGGCTGCAGGCGGAAAAATTTTGTCTATACACAGTCGCCGCGCCACTTCGGCGGTGCTGGATCGACTGGAAGCTTTTCAAGGCGCTGGCACGCCGATTCTGCACTGGTTCTCTGGTAGTCCACGTGAGCTTCAGCGCGCAGTCGCGCTGGGCTGCTGGTTCAGCGTCGGTCCGGCAATGTTGGCAGCCGAGAAGGCACGAGGTCTCGCGCGTGCTATGCCCAAAGAACGCGTTTTGACAGAGACTGACGGCCCATTCGCTCAGCTTGACGGCGAGAGCGCTAAACCATGGGATGCAGAAAGGGCTACCGCAGGCTTAGCTGACCTGTGGAACATGCCTCACCCGGACGTGGACAAGCTGTTGCATGCCAACCTGCGCGGCTTGGTCACTGGCTGCAGGGAGAGAGTGCAAAACTTGGCTCAAGATAGTAGATAATCGATGCGCTGGAGTGGTCGCCTTCAATTGAGTCCATCTCCGCGCCAAAAAGCGCTCGTTTTATGGGTTGCTCGGCGGATCGGATTTGCCGGCACGGCCAAGCATCCCTATCAGTGGGCGCGCCTGAGACGGAGTGAAGCCTCCAGGGACTTGTCTGCAGCCACCGCGTACAAGGCGAGGGAAATTGACGGTATCGGCAACGGTATCAAGCAGATTGGCCCCATGGAAAGTGGCGTAAACACTAGCGATGGAGGTTGCTATTGACAATCGAGTGGGAATGAGCGAAGGGCGGGTCGTGCTGGGCGACGAGTACTTCATGCGCGAGGCCATCTCCATGGCTCACGCCGCCGAGTGCCTGGGCGAAGTGCCGGTCGGCGCCATTGTAGTGCTGGATGGTGAAATCGTCGGCCGTGGCTTCAACAGCCCGATCGGCGAAAGCGACCCCACAGCGCACGCGGAAATTGCCGCGCTGCGCGATGCGGCGCGTAATCTCGGTAACTACCGGCTCCCGGGGTGCGAACTTTTCGTGACGCTGGAGCCTTGCGCGATGTGTGCCGGCGCCATTCTTCACTCGCGCATCGCCCGGGTGGTTTATGGCGCCCGCGACCCGAAAACTGGCGTTCATGGCAGCGTTGTCGATCTGTTCGCTGTCGAGCGCCTGAATCACCATACCGAAATTACCGGGGGCATTCTTGCCGAGGAGTGCAGCGCCGTGCTTTCCGCCTTTTTTGCCGAACGGCGCCGGAAATCGCAGTGAAAATTCATATTTCGGTTGCCCGCCAGCTGCTTACGCTGCTCGATGACAACGGGCAGAAGCTGCGCGAATATGTGGTTTCAACCGGTAAGGCGGGGGTCGGAGAGATGTTCGGCAGCTTCCAGACGCCGCGCGGTCGACACCTGATTCGGGCCAAAATCGGCGGCGACGCGCCGAATAACACCATTTTTGTCCGGCGCCGGCCCACAGGAGAGGTCTGGTCGGCAGAACTGGAGAAAAGTCATCCCGGGCGCGACTGGATACTGACACGGATACTCTGGCTTTCCGGTTGCGAGCCCGGGAAAAACCGGCTGGGCCGCGTCGATACGATGCGTCGATTCATCTATATCCACGGCTCTCCGGATCGCGCCGAAATGGGCAAGCCGGGTTCGCACGGGTGCATCCGCATGCGCAATGCCGATATCGTCGAGTTGTTCGACCTGGTGCCCGCCTACACGGCGGTCGAAATTACCGAAGACTGAAGCGCGCGGCCTTCCGGGCCGAAACTGCGTTCCTCGAACGCGATTCGCCCATCATGGGATAGCGAAAGTACGGTCGATGCGCGTGTGCCGTATTCACTGGAGCGGACGAAGATTGCCGACAGCAGGCGCTCCCATTCCAGTGGCACGCCAGTATTCGGCAATTCGCCGTCCGGAACGATTTCATCATCGGCCAATACTGCGAACAGCGCTGCCCGATCCGGCAGCTTTGCAATGGCCTGTGCGAAACCTTGGCGGGCGGTGAGCAACTTGGGCCATGGGCTATCCAGCAGGTGATTGGACAGCCCGTGGATTCCGGGCCCAAGTTCCTGGGGGAGGGCGCTGCGGTTGCTGCAGTACCACAGCGACTGCGGGTCGCCAACCAGCAGGTTGAATCCGGAATAGTCATCCACATTCAACTGCGTGACGTATTCCGCCGCCGATTGGCAGCCGGTCAGGAACGCTTGCGTCAGCTTGCCGCGAGAGTGAAGCCCTTTGGTGGCACCGGGTTCGCGAACGTTGGTGACCGCCGCAAAGCGTCCGCTACGTGTGATCCCCAACCAAGTGCCGCCGGCCTCGAGATCACGGCCGCCGATGACGTCGGGCGACTCTGGCCAATAATCGGCGATGGCCGTTGGACGTGCGTAGAATTCGTCGCGATTGGCGGCGACGATCAGCGGAAATTCCGGATGAACTCGCCAACCAACGACGATCAGGCACATTTTTGCCCTTTTCTAGGGGTTGACCGCAACAGCCTCGATTTTTGGGCCTTCGCGCGATCCCAGACGCAAATTGTCGGCGAAGTTCGATTGCACGACCGCCAGGGCCTCATAACCGCCTGCTGGCGAAGGCGCGCCGCTGACAATCATGCCGCTCGCCGTATCGGGATTGTCCGGAGAGTGCAGATCGGTACCTGGTACGAGTACCTGCTCGCCCTTGACGCGGAACAGGTGGCGCTTCACCTTTCCCAGATACTGGGTGCGCGCGACGATTTCCTGTCCCGGATAGCAACCCTTGTGAAAACTGACACCACCGAGCTTTTCGAAATCGGCCATTTGCGGGACGAACTCTTCCTTGGTTGCCGCCGTGACCAGCGGAAAACCAGCCTGTATGTCCAGCCAGCGCCAAACGGGCAAGCCGGCTGGCCTGGCCTTGGCGGAAAGCTTCTGCCAGACAACAGAAGCCGATGACTGCTGCAGCGCAATGACAAAACGCTGCGCGTCGAGCGTAATTACGCGCGCCGTATCGTCCGACGCTGTGGTCATCGGCGCCGCAGGGCAGGGGAGACCGGCGTCGGCCAGGGCTGCGGCCGCTTGTGGGCCGGCGACACCGATCAATGCCAGGCTGTCAGTCAGCGCTCCCAACTTCACCTTGGCACGCATGACGAACATCTGCAGGCGCTTCAGCGAGGCGGCCTCAAGGTCAGCCGCCAGCGCCAATTGGTAGGCATCGCCAGTTCGCCAGATCAGGAAGCTTGCCTGCATGCGGCCCTTGGCCGTGCACCACGCCGAATGCTGCACTTGGTCGGTGCTCAAGTGATTGATATCGCTGGTCAATTGGCCATGCAGAAAAGACTTGGCGTCCTCGCCAGTAGCTTCGATCAGAGCAAGGTGGGTCAGCGGCACCAGTACGGTACGTTCGCGCGCCGCCAGAAGTTCGCCGGCAGCATCGCCAAAGTGCGCGACTTCGTTCGATTCGCCGTCGAAAACCGCCTCTGCGGATTCCAGAAAACTGCGCCAGTTGGGGTTCATGAGGGCTCCTGTTGGGGGTTTGCGATATTATAGCGGCCGTTCGATCAAGCCTGATTCCACTCGGGCATGACCCGATTGCAGCCAGCGAGTTCCCGTGCGTTCATTACTCAAGTTTTTCCTGTTTCTCAGCCTTCTATTCGTTGCGCTCGCCGGCGCCGCCGTTTGGTGGGCGAATGCACCAATTGCGCTGCGCGAGGCCACGGTGGACTTCAGGATTACGCCAAAAAGCAGCTTGCGTTCTGCAGCCGTGCAAATGCAGGAGGCCGGCGTCGATATCAATGCCGATCTGCTCGCGTTTCTGGCACGCTGGCAAGGCGTGGCCACGGGAATCAAGGCGGGGAGCTATTCGGTCAAGCAAGGAATTACACCTGCACAATTGTTGACCAAATTGGCGCGAGGCGACGTAACCCAGGGCGAGGTGTTACTGGTCGAAGGCTGGACCTTTCGGCAATGGCGCGCCAAGCTCGATCAGCATCCCGATCTGAAGCACGAGACACTGGGACTCAGCGAGGCGGAAATTGCCGCCCGGCTCGGTATAGATGGCGGAAAACCTGAAGGATGGTTGTTACCTGACACCTATCTTTTCGACAAGCAGTCGAGCGACATCGAACTGCTGGCGCGTGCCCATCGGGCAATGAAAAACAAGCTGGATCTGGCCTGGAACGAGCGAGCGCCCGGCCTTCCGTACAAGACGCCCTACGAAGCCCTGATCATGGCCTCCATTGTCGAAAAGGAAACCGGTCGCAGCGACGACCGGGCGCTGGTCGCCGGTGTTTTCGTCAATCGCCTGCGCAAGGGGATGTTGTTGCAGACCGATCCGACGGTGATTTATGGTCTCGGAGAAACTTTTGACGGCAATTTGCGCAAGCGCGATCTGCAAAACGACACGCCGTACAATACCTACGCCCGTAGCGGGCTGCCGCCGACTCCCATCGCCATGCCGGGTCTGGCATCGATTCAGGCAGCCCTGCATCCGGCGGCCAACGACATGCTTTATTTTGTTGCACGGGGCGATGGCAGCAGTCATTTTTCACGTACGCTGGATGAACATAACAAGGCAGTCAGCAAATACCAGAAAGGCGGCAAGTGAAAGGCAAGTTCATCACGTTTGAAGGCATCGACGGTGCCGGGAAAAGCAGTCATGTCGAGTGGCTGGCCGAATGGCTGCGCGAAAAAGGGCAGGTCGTTCACGTGACACGGGAGCCGGGCGGCACGGAGTTGGGAGAAAAACTCCGGGAATTGCTGCTGCATGCCTCAATGCACCTTGAAACCGAGACGCTGCTGATGTTCGCTGCCCGCCGCGAACATCTGGCCAGATTGATCGAACCGGCGTTGAACCGAGGCGAATGGGTTGTTTGCGATCGATTCAGCGACGCCACCTACGCTTATCAGGGTGGCGGGCGAGGACTCGATCGCCCGAAGTTGCAACAACTCGAGCACTGGGTTCATGGAAATCTCCAGCCAGATCTGACCCTGCTATTCGACCTGCCGCTCGATGTGGCGCGCGAACGGATCGCGCTTGCGAGTCGGGTGCTGGATCGCTTCGAACAAGAGCGAGCAGACTTTCACGAGCGAGTGCGTCAGGCCTACCTTGAACGTGCGCATTCGGCACCCACGCGAATTCGTGTAATCAATGCTCAACAAAGCATCGACGATATTAGAAAAGAACTTCAACACATTGTCGCAACCAATTGTTTATGAATGTAGTTGAGCTGCATTCGAAATCCTGGAATGCGCTTCAATCGCGGCGTGGCAGGTTACCTCACGCCCTGTTGATGATCGGTCAGCGCGGCTTGGGGAAATTTCACTTGGCCCAGGCATTTGCAATGGGGCTACTCTGCGAACAACCGCGGGAAGATGGATTGGCCTGTGGAAAATGCCTGGCCTGCAACTGGTTCGAGCAGGGAAATCACCCGGATTTTCGCCTTCTTCAGCCACAGGCACTGATTGAAGAGGCCGAAGCGGAAACCGGCAAGAAAAAGCCCAGTCAGCAAATCACGATCGATCAGGTTCGTGGTCTGGACGACTTCCTGAATGTTGGCACGCACCGGGCCGGGCTGAAAATCGTCCTCATCAATCCGGCCGACGCCATGAATCGAAGCACTGCCAATTCATTGCTTAAATCACTTGAGGAACCATCGGCAAGCACTTTATTTTTAATGGTTTCCTATGAACCATTGCGCTTGTTGCCAACGATTAGAAGTCGCTGCCAGGTGATTCCTGTCGCCGTGCCGCCAACGTCTATTGCCGAGCGGACTTTGGCCGCGGACGGCATCGAAAATCCTGCACGTTGGTTGGCCCTGGCGGGCGGCTCGCCTTATCTGGCGATCGAACTCGCAAACTCGGGCACTGGAGGCTGGCTCGAGCTCCTGACCCGGCGCCTTGCCACAGGTGCCGACGTGGACCCGATTGCGTTTGCCGGTGATCTCGATAAAGCGATCAAGGATAGCAAGGGTCAAATCGCTCTCAAATTCGTTGTCGAGACGATGCAGAAGTGGCTGGTCGATCTGATGCTGGCTAGCAACGGGTTGCCAGTTCGATATTTTCTGCCACAACAGGCCATAATTTCAGGCTTGGCTGATATGATTCCTTCAATACGGATTGCGCAAGCCTACCGGCTTATGCTGACGCGTCGTCGCGAAGCAGAGCAACCCCTTAATGCCCGTCTGTTTCTGGAGGGGTTGTTGATGGATTATAGACGTCTGTTGAGACACTGAACGACAATGAGTGACGCCAAACCCGCTGGAATACATCGTCCGAGCGTCCTATCGCTCAATATCAATTCCAAATCCGCACTCTATGCGGCATTCATGCCGCATTTGCGCAACGGCGGCATCTTCATCCCGACTACGCGCAACTACAACGTCGGAGACGAGGTTTTCATGCTTCTCTCGCTGATGGATGACCCGGCCAAACTCCCGATTGCCGGAACAGTCGTCTGGATAACTCCGGCTGGCGCCCAGAATGGCCGTGCTCAAGGCATCGGCGTGCATTTCAATAGCGATGAGAGCGGACAGGAGGCCAGACGTAAGATCGAGGGCCTGCTTGGCGGAGTCCTCCAGTCTACACGCCCTACGCATACCCTCTGAACAAAGGATGCTGGTCGATTCGCACTGTCATCTCGATTTTCCGGATCTGGCGCAGCGCCTGCCTGAGTTACTCGAGAATATGGCACAGAACGATGTCGGCTGTGCCGTATGCATCGGCGTAAATCTGGAGGATTTTCCGGGTGTTCTTGGGCTGGCCGAATCTCACCGCAACCTTTATGCCACGGTAGGTGTTCATCCTGAATACACCGAAGTCCAGGAGCCTAGCGAGCAAACCCTGATCGAACTGGCTACGCATCCGAAAGTGATTGCAATCGGTGAGACCGGACTTGATTATTACTGGCAAAAAGACCAGCCGGAGTGGCAGCGTGACCGCTTTCGCCGCCATATCCGGGCCGCAATCGGTATCGGCAAGCCGCTTGTGGTCCATATGCGAGACTCCGCAGATGACACGCTACGCATCCTGGAGGAAGAGGGTGCCCAGGCGGTCGGCGGAGTTATGCATTGTTTTACCGAAACCTGGGACGTCGCGCGTAAAGCGCTCGACCTTGGGTTTTATATTTCGTTTTCGGGCATCGTGACTTTCAAGAGCGCCGCCAGCATCAAGGAAGCCGCGAGGAACGTGCCGCTTGACCGCATCCTGATTGAAACCGATTCTCCCTATCTCGCCCCAACCCCCTATCGCGGCAAGCAGAATCAACCGGCGTATGTCCGGTACGTTGCCGAGGAAATAGGGCGCCTGAGGAATCTCTCCCTCAACGAAGTCGGCGAAGCAACGACCGCCAATTTCTTCAATCTTTTCAGACACGCAGTACGACCCACATGAATATGAAAAAAACGTTTATCGCGATGCTTCTCGGCGCCGTCTTTTCCCAACTCGCCCCCGCGGCGACCTACGACGATCTCCTCAACTCGGCAAAGCTTGGGGACACGCGGGACGTAGCGCAAATGATCAAGCGTGGCGCGTCCATCGATACCACGGATATCGAAGGCAACACGCTATTGATGCTCGCAGCACGTGATGGTCACGAAGACCTGGTCGACTATTTGATCAAACAGCGCGCCAAGGTCAATGCGCGTAATGTCGCGGGCGATACCGCGTTAAGCCTTGCCGCATTTAGAGGACACCTAAAGGCGGTCGAACTGATCATTGCAGGTGGTGCAAATGTCAATATGAGCGGCTGGACGCCACTCATATACGCAGCCTTCAACGGCCATCTGGATATCGCGAAGTTGCTTGTGAAATCAGGGGCTGACGTCAATTTGGCCAGCGAAAATGGCAGCACTGCGCTAATCGTCGCCGCCAAGGGCGGCCATATTGATATCGTCAAGCTACTGCTCGCCAATCGCGCCGACCCCAATAAGGCTGTCGAATCAGGGGAAACGGCATTCGATATCGCCCTGAAAAATCAGAATACCGACATCGCTGAACTGTTGCGGAAAGCCGGCGGCAAGTCCGGCAAGACAATAACCATCGAGTTCAAATAAACTCGCATGGCATGGTGGCGAGCATTGCTGACGAAGGGCCAGCGCCGTCGCCGTGAAAAACGCCACGGCGCGTCCAGGTCGCCGCGGATAGAATCAAGCCTCCTTTGTGGGGGCTTTTTTTATGTGGCATTGGTTGCTGATGGTGGGGTATTTCAGTATTGGATACAGCGCGGCGGGGGCTGTGTTTGGGGTAGAGGGAAATAAGACATGGTCGCGCATAGCTTGGGCCTTGGTGCTCGGGGTGGCTGGCGGGGTGGCGGTGGTTGCGGCGGCGCTGGTGTGGGTGTTGGCTCATGAATTGCCGCGTTTGGCGTCGATACCGGCGGGCGTGTGGGCATTCGTAGCGGGAATTGTGGTCGCGGCCGTACATGCGTTTGTAGTGGCGCGTGGGTGGGTGGCGGCACCAAAACGGGTCGAATTGAAGTGGTGGCAGGGCGTTGCGCTGTTTGTTCTGGGGGTGGCGGTTGTGAGGCTGTCGAGTGGCGACGGGCCGAAAAAGGAGGAGAAGGTGGAGCAATTGCCGGCGGCGGTGGTGGCGCCGGTTGCGGTGCCGGAAAAGGTTGGGCCGGCGGCAGCGCAGGCGTGTGACTGCGCATCGGGCGCGGTCTGCACGGGGCCGCGCGGCGGTCAGTATTGCTTGGATGCGGATGGCAAAAAACGCTACAGGGCGGCGCAATAAGCGTGGATTATTGCATGCTCAAAACATTAGATTGGACGACGCACCGCAGCTTCGGGGAGGATTGCGCCTGCTCAGTTTTTGGCCGGGCGTGGGCTTGTTGAAATGCTCGCCACTCAGCAAGGGCGGCGGGTACGAAGCGAACCCATGCCGGGTCAATGGGCGGGCAGTTGGCTAGTATGTCGTCAAGGGTGCCGGTGCAGCGCGCGCGGTCGATCTTGCCGGGAACATCCCAGCGGGAAACGTAGTAAGCGAAGCGCGGGGAATCTGCCCGGATATTCGGAACGGCTATGCACCAACGGATTATGGCTAGTTCGTCATCTCTCTCTTTGGAGGTTGGAAAATGGGCAATGTTGCTTTTTTTTGGATTCGCCACGTGCGCATAATTTGACGATATGAAAACCGCCTGATTCCACAATGCGAAAGCCCCCGGCATGGGGGCTTTTTTTCGTCTGGCGGAAAGTCCAAAGCGCGGGAAAATCAAAATCAAAAGAGCCTGTGCTACGCAAAACGGTGAAGCTGTTTCGCTTGGGGCTGCGCCCTTTGCCCCATGGGCAAACATTCGGCGCTTTTGATTTTCCCGCGAAGAGCAAAACCGGGGTGGGCTGATGGTTGGGAGCGCGAATCCGTCGAAATCGGCTTTACCGTTGGCGTGTCGGCTGTACGCCGCCAGCACAACGCGCCGACTTCTTACGGCTCGATTACGCCGGTCGAAACCCCGCGCCCTCTCGGGACGCGGCTCCCGTCTGAGGTGGTGCGGGCTGAGGCAATGGGTGGTCTGCAATAAGGGGGTTTTCAGGGGCCGGCGCGGAAGGCTTGGCGGCTTCCGGTTTTTGGACAGGAAGGGCCGCCGCGATCTCTGGTTGCTTTTGTTCGGTGTAGGGATCGAAGGGCGGCGATTTGATCCAGTTACGGCATTGGAGGTTGTCTAGGCCGGCATCGGTGCCCTGTTGAGTCACGCACTTGCAATGCTTACCGGTGTCAATGCAGCCAACGACACGGGGAACGTTCTTCACATCGAGCAAGGCGGCATACATGGGGGCCGTCTCCGGTCGCCCAGGTGAAACCGGCAGGGATTCTGAGAGGTAGTCAGTCGCAGTCTTCGGGGTCGGTGCTGGTGCTGGTGCAGCGGTAGAGGTCAGGTGCGCAGCAGTCCCCGCCCCCTCCCCCTTCGGGGTCGGTGCCTGCTGCGAAAACTCGGGATGACGCTGCATAAAGCTCCAGTACTGGTAGCCAATGGCGAGGAACAGCAAGCCGAGGATGTAGAAATACCAAGGGATGGTGTATTTCCGCTTGATGTGAGTCGAAGCAGACTTGTAGAGACCAAAGACCTGTTTCGGAAGCCGGTAGGGCTTCTTTATCGGTGCTTCCTTGAAGGACTCGATTTTGCCGCAGTAGGGCCATTCGTAATGCCAGCGACCTGTCAGGCCGTGATCGAGAAAGTGAATATGCTGGCCCACCAGCTTGCGAACGTGGGAATCAATAAAGTCCGGGTGTTGGGTATCAAAAACGAAGGTGACACCGGTATGGCGAGTCGTCTCGAAGGCGGCAACGTGATCGGGTACTTTGGAGCCCGCAGCGCGCGGCCGAAACCAGCGTTGCGCTTCACTGAGGAAGATTATCGACCTGTCGGGGAAGGTGAAGAACGGGCAGAGCACATCGGGATTGTCGGGATCGGGGCGCAGCTCTGTCCATTCACTGATCGGCGGCACCGGGCTGTAATCGAGTTTCAGATCGGGAATCCCTGTCTGAAAGATGGGACGGCCGTCTTCGAGTGCCTGCTTGAGAAAAAGAACGCCGTGTGCCGTCTTCCCTGATCCCGGCAGGCCGGTAAGAAGGGCGATTGGTTTGTTTTCAAGCATAGTCAGATTTTGGTAAAGCGCTTGAGCGCGATCATCGAGACGCCGGCCATGATGCCGCCAGCAATGATAGAGAGGCTGGTGAAGGTGCCAGCCATGGCGGCGACTTGCAGGACATCGCCAGTGAGGCCACCTATAGCGGACTTTGCGGAACCGAGAGCACCGCTGACGGCAGTTGAAAGACCGGCGAAGGTGACAACGCCGACACCGATGGACACCATTACCTGACGGGCAATCGGGCCACTAATGCCGAGGAGGAACGATCCAAATCCGCCAGCCATTATTCTGCGTACTTTCTGGTGATACCGATAGCGATCAGCACCGCGGTGAGCCACGCGAAGCCGATCATGACCGGGCGCATGCTGGTGGCGACTTGGCAAACGGGTTGATACTCAATGACGACGGTTTGACCGCCGCGCAGGTTCAGGGTCTTGTCTGGTGGGCAAGTGCCGTTGTCGGGACCCCAGCCGCCATCCGGGGTGATGGTCAGGGTTTTGTCTTGGTTCGGGAGTTCGGGGCCATCCGGGGTGTCAAGTTGCTGGCAGGCGAGGATTTCGGGGTGCAGCTTGCAAAGGTCGGTTTGATCGGTAGCGCCATTGCCGCCGTTGCCGCCTCCCACCGGATTTCCGTTGGCGTCAAGCTCTTGCTTGAATGCCTGAATATCGGCTGTATCCGGGTTGCTAGGACTTGGAGTGATACGCACCATATCTCGGTACTTTTTACCAGTCACCGGATCGGTGTAGGGATCGGAGGCAGGAACGTCCTGACTGGTCGGTGAGAACACGGGGGCATCAGTCGGCAGGGCGACACCATGTCGCACAAGATCAAGCATCGCCGGATCAGGCCATCTGCCCGCACGCACCGCAGCCCAATCAGATTCAGTAGGTGCACCGCCACCCGACGATGCGCCATGGGTGAAACCGAATCCCCAATCCCATGCTTGACCGTTGTCATTGACACCGTGAACGGTACAGCCGGTTTCACTGGCGCCGACAAGCGTCATGTTGCCGGGTTGAGTTGGCGTCGCGCAACCGTTATTGCCGACAGACTGAACGAACGAGAGCGCCTGATAGCACATGGTTGAGGCGCTTGACGCCGATATGTGCTGCGTAACACCGACACAGCCGGCGGTCGCGTCGCCCTGATACTCACCGCTACCGGTCTTAGTGAATTGTCCATTGGCATACTGGATGCCTTTTTCCAATAGATAGGAAGCTACTGCGGAAGTTACCAAACCTACTGGATTTGCACGTACGGCCGTAAGCGCGACAGCACCCGCCGTGGCCGCGAGGGGAATGACAGCATTGAAGACAACACCACCATTTTGCACAAGGGCACCCACTCCGGAATACCAGTTGGCAGAGCCAGTAGCACGAATCGCGCCATTCTCGACCGACACAGCAGCCGCAGCTACTTCTGACGGCGACGTTCCGCGTAAGTAGGTTACGCCACCATCACGGGTGACATTCAGACCATTGAACTTGTAGGCCACTGTGCCAGCATAAGAGAGGGATACGGTCGCACCGAGCATAAGGCCGACGGCGAGCCATGCGAAGAGGCGGAGCGCTCTCATCGGCACACCGCTACGGCGATTAAGACCGGGTAGAGGAAGCCTGACCACGCATAGATATCATTGATCCACATTAGACGGCCCAGCCCATTTTACGGATCACGTAGGCGATGATGACGACCGTGGCGACACCCCAGCCGAGCGTTTGACCATCATAGAAGCCTTGCACCGGGTCACAGGTGGCGAAGGTTGGCACCGTTGCGGTGCTCGCGGTCAGTGTGGTTACGGTGCCATTGCTGGCGATGCTTTGGCGTTTAATCTGCCAGACAGTGCCGACTTTCTCGAACCAGCTTAGGTAGCTGGTGGCACCAGAAGTCATGGAGGGGTCTTTGCCCGAGAAGAAAGCGTCCGCCGCTGCCGCTTGTGACGGCAGGCAGCGATCTCCAAGCAAAGCCCCCGTAGCCATGATTAGACCTTGCGGCGAATCATGACGATGATGCCGATGACGATCGACAGACCGAGGATGCCGTAGGCGATGGTCTTGCCATCGGCCATGCCATCGGTCAGGCCCGTGGTGACTTCCGCGGGAACTGCGGCCATGGCATTACCGGCGAGCAGCGTCAGAGCAGTACCGACTGCGGCGACTTTTTCTTGAGCAGTTTTCAGCATGATTTTCTCCTTTCAGGAGGTTGGTTAAGTCCGGCCACCGCTGAAAGTGTCCAGACGGGAAGTTGACCGCCCGCCGCAAGCGACGGTCGGTCAGAGTTTGCGAAATAGGGCTGTCACGATAAGGCGGGACAGGGTACGGACGGCGGATTGCACGGCAAGAGTGATCCAGCGCATCAGGCGGCGCTCCGTTGATACCAGTCCGGGGCGACGACGGGTTGAAGCTCGATGACGCGGATGCGGGTCGTGAGGCGGGTTACGTCAATGGGTTGGGCGATATCGAGGCCGTAGCACATCAACTGGGAGCGCCATCGGCGGCGGGTACGTTCGGCGGTGCAGCCGGATTGATAGGGGTTTTCACCGTTGAGGTAGCTACGGGCGATCAGGCCGAGCTTGCCGGGGATCTCCTGAATCTCAGTAACGGTGACTTGGTTGCGGGTCAGGACTTCCGCGAACTTGCCGTAGATGACGTTTTCCATGGTTAGCCCTTCCTTCGTGATTTGTGCCCATGCCGTGAGTGATTGGAGACCTCTGTCTGCGAGTTCCCTTGCCTTGACTGATACCTCGTAGCGGAGGATTCCGTTGAGGTCGCAGTAGTCGCGAACCTCTTGTGTTACGTATTTGCCGAGTTCGTCGGCCTTGAAATAGAGCTTTTCATAGTGGCGCTTGGAACCCTCGTTCCAAGTGATGCCGTTGCCGTAGTTACGGGGGTTATTGCCACTGTTACGGGCGGTGCCTTGGCCGGACATCCAGTGAAGGACACGGAAGGCGGCATCACGGCTACCGGCAGCGAAGTTGGCTGTAAGGTCGACTCGGGTAATGACAGCGCCGAGGTGCATGAAGTTGTCATCGCGGGCGTGCATCGCGTTCTGCTTGTGCTGGCAGTTCTCGAACGCCGGAAGGCCGAGGACTGCAAGTATTTCGTTGGCCTTGGCTACGGTGGCGAGGACGCGATCACCAAAGAGGTTGTCAGGGCGTCCGAAGCGAGAGACGTTGCCAGAGAGTTCGACGCGGCGACCATCGCAACGGACGGAAACCTTCGTTTCGTAGCTGCCTTCATGTTCCATGCGGCGGCTGACGGTGAATTCGGCGAAGCTGGCATCGAACATGGGGCGGATTTCGCCGGTTTCTGGGTCGATGGCCTTGGAGAAGGCGCCCGGCTCGAAGCGGACGACGTTGCCGTCATTGATGACCGGTAGTTCGACGCCGTAGTGGTCTTGGTAGATGGTGATCCAGTCGCAAAAGACATCCAGACCGATAGGGCAGGAGAGGTCTAGGCACTGTATGGACTGCTGGATAACTGACTGCTTTTGGCCAAAAATGGCCGTTTCGGTACGTGTAACTGGACCGTACCGCCCTGCGCCGCTTCGCGGCTCCGGGTTCGAAGTAAGGTGCGCTCCCACTTCTGACCCAGACATGCCGCCTACGCCGGGGGTAGGCATCATCGACACGGGGGGAAGGGGAGCGCGGGCGAACATCAGGAAGCCTTGAGGTGACGGGCAGCGCCAAGCGCGTTCCAAATAACCCGATTCGGAACACCAATCGCAATAGCACGATCAATGACCATCTTTGCATTCACACCGACAACAGAAACCCCTTGCAGGTAGCTAATGCACTCCTCCTGCGTGAATTTGGAGGGATCGATGATAGCCATGTTAGGCCGCCCGTGCGGGTTGCTGAGCAGCGACCGGGGACAGAACAATCCGGCCAATGGTCAGGGCGTTGAAACGGTCGATGAAGAAGGCCGCGTCCGACAGGGTGTAGACGCCGACCGGCCATGCGGCTTGTTTGCGATCCACGTCGATGTTCAGCACGATGCGCTGCGGGAAGGGGCGCGGCTTGCCGTCATTGCCGGGGAGCGTGACCCATGCTTCCTGTTCGTAGAAGGTGGTGATCTGACCAGCGCGGGCGCCGTTCTTGATGGTGATTTCGCGCGGTTGGAGAACGTCGTTCTTGATTTCGATACGTAGGGACATGGCCTTGCTCCTTGCTGGTTGAGTTATCCACAAAAGTGTGGGCAGGCGAAAGATACCCACAAATACGTGGGATTGTCAATCCACATTTTCGCGGGTACGCTGAAAGCACAGAAACGCAAGGAGACAGAGACATGACCCCATCGGAATACCTAGACGCCACCAAGGCGCGAATCGGCGTAACCAGCGACTACGAACTGGCAAAACGGATCGAAATTTCGGACAAGGTGCTACCGGCAATTCGCCGTGGCGAGCGTCATCTGCCGCTCGACGTGGCCTACCGCATCGCCATCACGCTCGAACTCGATCCGGCGGAGGTCGTCGCCGACCTCGAAGGCCAGCGCGAGAAGAACGCCAAGCGCGCCGAGTTCTGGCGGTCTTTCACCTTGCGTGCACGGCAGGCGGCGGCCATCGTGCTGTGCACGCTGGCGTTGAGTTATTCCGCTATCTCAGGGGACGCAGCAAAGCTGCTTGGTGGGCTGGCCGTGGCCGCTAGCGCGGCCCACTGGCTACGCCTGCGCGGTGCGCATAATTTGTATTATGTAAACTATTGTGTGTGATAAAAAATGGCGGGGTCAATTCAGATCCTTATCATCCAAGTTCGGCAGATGCATGACCGTGATCCCCTCCTCGGCAAGCGATTCCAGATCGTTGGCTGTGGCATCCCCACGAATGGCTCTGCTGGGTGCTTCGTGATAGTGAATTTTTCGGGCCTCGGCGGCAAATGATTTTCCTACATCCTCGCTGTTGGCTATCAGTGCACTGACGAGTTGGCGGTATGCTGCCATGATCTGTGTTCCGGCAGGCATCACCGCCTTGCCACCACTTGAGGATTTGGCGGCTGACGTGCCACCGCCCGCATCCGGAATACCTTGCCCAAATATCGCAACTGCAGATGGCACCCGACGGATATTGTGACTATTGCATTGGGGGCAACTGACAAGATGGCTATTGGCTTGGGCTTCGAAGTCGGTAGCACTACGAAACCATCCTTCGAACTGGTGATCGTTGTCGCAGCGAAGGTCGTAAATAATCATGGAATCAGTCTGCGTATCAAATTGGCGTTGTAGGAACTTTGAGCCTAACTGCTGTCTAACTCGCCTCAAAATTATCAACCTACTTTAACGAGGCGTGTATGGACGAACTTTCCTATTTGGGCACTGGTTTTGCATTTCTCATCTTTGGCCTGGGTTGTTTGCTCGCCCGGAAATTATCGTCAAAGACGGCTTATCATTAATTTATATTCAGCCGGGGAAAACCCGGCTTTTTTGTTTTGTGGCCTCCAGGCATCAACCGCCAGAACGCGGCGAGATTAGTCTGGAATCCGCTAAATGCCTGATTGGTGCCCGGGACGGGGGTCGAACCCGTACAGCCAGAGGCCGAGAGATTTTAAGTCTCTTGTGTCTACCAATTTCACCACCCGGGCTACTCTTCGTTGATATCGATCAGCCGATACGAAAAAGGGAAAGCGAAATACGCTTTCCCTTTTTTACTGGAGCGGCAGAAGAGTCTCGAACTCTCGACCTCAACCTTGGCAAGGTTGCGCTCTACCAACTGAGCTACTGCCGCAAATCCTTGGAGGCGCGAGCCGGAGTCGAACCGACCTACACGGATTTG
>Ga0209310_1000449_pt1 | contig 46095 bp, 40 predicted proteins | sample AD_UKC030_MetaG_FD_184415 | JGI IMG/M metagenome (GOLD analysis project Ga0209310, IMG submission 184415) | Active sludge microbial communities of municipal wastewater-treating anaerobic digesters from USA - AD_UKC030_MetaG (SPAdes) (version 2) | ecosystem: Engineered > Bioreactor > Anaerobic >...
GGCCTGGGTCAGGGTCGCGGGCGGCGTGGGCGGGACTTCGCCCATCTTCCAGTCGGGGTGGAAGGCCGAAAAGTGCAGCGGCACGTCGGGGCCGAGTTCCTTTGCTACCCAGGTGGCGAGTTCATTGATCTCTGCCGGGCTGTCGTTGCTGCCGGGGATCAGCAGGGTGGTGATTTCCAGCCAGCAATCGGTTTCGTGGTGGATGTAGGCGAGGATGTCGAGCACCGGTTGCAGGTGACCGACGCACAGCTTGTGGTAGAACGCGTCGGTAAATGCCTTGAGATCGACGTTGGCGGCGTCCATGACGGCGAAGAACTCTTTAGCCGGTTCGCGATGGATGTACCCGGCGGTGACGGCCACGTTGCGGATGCCCTGTTCGCGGCAGGCGAGCGCGGTGTCGATGGCGTATTCGGCGAAGATGACCGGGTCGTTGTAGGTGTAGGCGACGGCGTCGGCGCCGTAGCGCCTGGCGGCGCTGGCGATCATCTGCGGGCTGGCGGCGTCCATCAGGCGGTCCATGTCCTTAGATTTGGAAATGTCCCAGTTCTGGCAGAACTTGCAGGCGAGGTTGCAGCCGGCGGTGCCAAAGGAGAGGATGCTGCTGCCGGGGTAGAAATGGTTGAGCGGCTTCTTTTCGATGGGATCGATGCAGAAGCCGGAGGAGCGGCCGTAGGTCGTGAGCTGCATGGCGCCATTGACCATCTGGCGCACGAAGCAGGCGCCGCGCTGGCCTTCGTGCAACTGGCAGTCGCGCGGGCAGAGGTCGCACTGGATGCGGCCGTCGGGCAGGGCGTGCCACCAGCGGCCGGGGTGCAGGGTTTCAGTGGCGTTCATGGGGCTGGCTCCTTCCATTTTTTGACGGTATAGCGTTCGAGCCGGACATCGGGACCCCAGTAGTTCGGTGGCAGGCCGGCTTTCTGTTTTAGATGGGCGAGGAACACTGCGGGTTCAGGCAATTGTTCCCAGACCTGCGGCAGGAAAGTCGAGCGGTGGCTGCCGGCGCTGAAAATGACGCCATCGACCCCTGGGCGCAATTGGGCGAGGGCATCGGCTTCGTCGGTGAAAGTCATGGATTCGGCCGGTGTCAGCAGCGACACCTCGACGCGGGTCACGGGCAACTCTTCGACGCGTAGTGGCGAGAAACGCGGATCGCGGAAGGCCGCATTGCGGGCATTTTCCTGGACGTCGGCAAGCAGCGGCCGCCAGGCTTCGAGGCTACCGATACAGCCGCGCAACTTGCCGCGCTGGGTAAGCGTGATGAAGGTTGCGCCGGACTGGTGCAACTCGGGCAGGTCGGTGACCGGTGCTGCGGCCTGACCAAAATGGCTGGCAATTGCGGTGCGGGCGAGAGTCAGCAGCGTGGTGCCGAGGTCAGACATTTTTCGCTTCCGTAAAGGCGAACGCGGCATAGCCGACGACGCGCTGTCGGTCACCGGCCGTATCGCCCGAATTGCAGCGGTGGATCAGCTGCGGCGCCAGCCCGCGCCGGCGGGCGGCGAGCAGCAGGCCATTGACCGGGTAGGCGCCGCAGGCCTGCTCAGGGCGGATGCGGGCGTCGAGTTGCAGGATGTGCGCGCAGGTGTCGCGATCGACCTGGTTGGCGGCGGCATAGGGCAGAAAATGTGACAGGTCGGAACTGATGACGATCAGCGTTTCCGGCCCGCCCCACAGCCGGTCGAGAACCTCGGCAACCTCGTCCGGGGTGGCGTGGCCGACGGCGAGCGGAACCAGGGTGAAAGCGTCGAGGATGCGCTGCAGGAAGGGCAGGTGCACTTCCAGCGAATGCTCATCGGCGTGCACGCGGTCGCTGGCGACGATTTGCGGTAGTTCGGTGAGCTGTGCCACCGCTTTCGCGTCGATCGGGATGCTGCCGAGCGGTGTCGCGAAGGCCGTGGTTTTCGGCAATGCGATGCCGTCGACCGCAACGCGATGGGTCGGGCCGAGCAGGATGACGCGTCGTATGGTCGATCGCCACGGTGCGAGCGTCGCGTAGGCCATGGCGGCGGTCGAGCCGGAATAGATGTAGCCGGCGTGCGGAACGATCAGCGCCTTCGGCTGCTCGCTGTTGGTGGCCGGTGTTTCCGCCAGCAGGCGGTCGACGGTGGCGGTGAGGATGGACGGGTTGCCGGGGTAGAACGCGCCGGCAACCGCGGGAGGGCGGGTCATGGTCATGGTCGATTCCTCAAACAAACAATAATCCAAGGGCCAGGCCGCCGCCGATGGCGAACAGGCCAGGTAGCGCATGACGGGCCAGTTTGCCGCCGCCGATGCTGACGACGAGGCCGATCTTGAACACCAGATTGGACACCAGCGCCAGCGTGATGGCGATCACCGCATCGCCACTCGAAATCGCTTCCAGATTGAACAGACGCAGCGCCGACAGCACGGCAGCGTCGGCATCGGTCAGACCGGAGGCGACGGCGACGACGAAAAGCCCCTTGTTGCCGGCGATGTCCTGCAACCAGGCGGAGGCGAGCAGCACCATCGCATAGAGCAGGCCGAAGGAAATGGCGGTCTTCAGTTCGGTCGGGTTCTTGACTTCGGGCATCGGCAGATCGCCGGCCGCGCTGAGGATTTTCCAGCCATAGAGTGCCATGGCCACACCCGGCACGATGCCGCAGGCGAAGACGATGGCTATCGGAACGAGCAGCGACGGGGCGACGATGCCGGAAACGATCCCGAGGCGTACCATAACCATCACGTTGGCAATCAGGATGACGATGCCGGCCATGCGCACCAGGTTCCCGTGTTCGCTGGCATGGCGCGAGAACATCATGGTCGTTGCCGTGCTCGATGCGAGGCCGCCGAAGATGCCGAGGACAGCAGCGCCGTGCCGGGCTCCGATGATGCGCAGGGCCATGTAGCCGCCGAGCGCAAGGCCGGAGATCAGCACCACCATCCACCAGATTTGCCTGGGGTTGATCGCGTTGTAGGGGCCGAAGTCAGTGTTCGGCAGAATCGGCAGGATGACCAGCGAGAGCACGGCGAATTGCAGGATCGAATTGATGTCCTTGGGAGTCAGCCGCTCGCTGAGCTGACGTAGTTCGGCCTTGAAGTACAGCAGCACCGTCGTCGCAATGGCAAGCATGACGGCCAGCGTGGCATAGCCGAACCAGACAGCGGCACCCAGTCCGTAGATAATGATGATGGCCGCTTCCGAGGTGAAGCCGCGGTACTGTTCTTCGTGTTGCGCCGAAAAATTGGACGCTACCATGGCGCCTGCAATGACCACGAGGCCGGCGATCAGCACCCATGGACCGCCGGTTTTTTCGCTCAACAGGGCGAACAGGCAGCCGAGCATGGCGACCAGTGCGAAGGTGCGCAGACCTGCCGCAGAGTCTGGACGGCGTTCGCGCTCCATGCCGACGAGCAAGCCGATGCCCAGTGCCGTGGCAAAAGCCTCGACCGGTGCCGCCAGTTCAGGAGCGACGAAACTCATGGTTTTCCTCTAGACGTCTCTATATTAAGTAAAATTAAGCCATGCCACGCCATTACGCAATCGTTCCCGCTGCCGGCAGCGGTTCACGCTTCGGTTCGGAGAAGCCAAAACAGTATCTCAACCTGCTGGCGCGCCCGCTCATTTATCACGCGCTGGCGGCATTGGTGGCCCACCCTGACATCGAGCGCGTCTGGGTGGTGCTCGCTCCCGACGATGAAGAATGGGATCGCCATAACTGGTCGGATCTTGGCCCCAAGCTGGAAACCTTGCGCTGCGGCGGCGCAACCCGCGCCGACAGCGTCAGCAACGGACTGAAGGCGGCGGCCATGGTTGCCGCCGACGATGACTGGGTACTGGTGCACGATGCCGCCCGCCCGTGCCTGAGCAGGGATATGCTTGGCGCGCTGTTCGCCGAACTGGCCACCGACCCGGTCGGTGGCATCCTCGCCGTGCCGGTCGCCGACACGCTCAAGCGTGCCGACGGCGAACAGCGCGTGGCCTCAACCGAGCCGCGCGATGGCCTGTGGCAGGCGCAGACACCGCAGATGTTTCGCTATGGCCTATTGCGCGACGCGCTCGCACAATGCCGCAGCGTGACCGACGAGGCTGGCGCGATCGAGGCGCTGGGCCACAAACCGAAGCTGGTGCGCGGCGACACGACCAATTTGAAAGTAACCTATCCGGCCGATCTGGCGCTGGCAGCGATGATACTGAGGGGACGCAAATGAATTTCCGGGTCGGGCAGGGCTATGATGTTCATCGACTGGTCGCCGGACGTAAGCTGATCCTCGGCGGCGTCGAAATTCCCCATGAAACCGGCCTGCTCGGTCATTCCGACGCCGATGCGCTGCTGCATGCGATCACCGACGCGCTGCTCGGCGCCGTCGCGCTGGGCGACATTGGCCGCCACTTTCCCGACAGCGACCCGCGCTACAAGGGTGCCGACAGCCGGGTGCTGCTGCGCGCCGCCGTCGCGCTGCTCGCAGAAAGCGGCTGGCGGCCGGTCAATGTCGACGCGACGATCATCGCCCAGCAGCCGAAGATCGCGCCGCACGCGGTGGCGATGGTGGCGAATGTTGCGGTCGACCTCGGAATTTCGCCAGATTCCGTGAATATCAAGGGTAAAACCAACGAGGCGCTGGGCTACCTCGGGCGCCAGGAAGCGATCGCGGCGCAGGCCGTGGTGCTGGTGGAACGTGCCGGCTGAGCGCCGGCAAGTCAACCCGCGCGCGCCGATGGCTCGCGTCTTCTTCGCCCTGTGGCCGCCAACGGAAGTCGCGTGGCAACTTTCAGCCGTCGCCGATTCCTTCGCCGCACAAGCCGGCGGAAAAGCGACGCGGCGTGAAACCATCCACCTGACCCTCGCTTTCATCGGCGATGTGCCGGTCGAACGACTGCCTGATCTGGAGTGCGCGGCCCGGAATGTGCACGCCGAAGCTTTCGATCTGACGCTGGATCAGTTCGGCCTCTGGCATCACAACCGGATTTTCTGGGCCGGCTGCAGTGTCGTTCCGCTGGCGCTTGTCGAACTTGCAAGCGCACTGGGGGCCGCGTTGCAGGCCACGGGATTCGATGTCGCCGATGCGCACCGGAACTTCACCCCGCATGTGACCCTGGCGCGCAAGGTGAAGGCGCTCGGCGCGCCATTGCCACCCGGCCAGAGGTTGCCTTGGCGGTGCAAGAAATTTGTGCTGGTGCGATCGCAATTGTCGGCCAGCGGCGCTTTCTACCAGACGCTTGCCGAGTTCTCGTTAAGCGGTAGACGATGAACGCAGGTTGGAGGAATTTTGATTGAATCCTCAAGCGGAATTAGACTGCCCTAGTGGATGATCGGTCTGAGAGGTGATGCGTTGGCTATAGGACTTCGTAACTCACTGTTGGTCGTGGCCTTGAGTACACTGATTGCGTGTAATGGCGACGGGAAAAGCGGAGATAGTTCAATCCGGATTTCTCCGCCCGGGTCATCTGCCAGCCCTTCCTCTGTATCGTCAGCAGCGGAGCTGCCGAAAATCGTCGAACCCAAGGCAGTTGTACTGAACTCGAGGCTGGATGCTCCTTGGGGCATGGCTTTTTTGCCTGATGGCAGGCTATTGGTAAGCCAGAAGGGCGGGACTCTTATCGTCTTGAGCTCTGACGGGAAGAACATAGAGCAGACGATTTCGGGCGTGCCTGATGTGGTTGCCGCCGGCCAGGGTGGGTTGCTCGATGTTGCCCTGGATCCGGATTTTGCGACGGACCCATGGGTCTACTGGTCTTATGCCGAAGCGGGCATTGGTCCGGAAACCAATCTGTTCGGTACTGCTGTTGCCCGCGGACGTTTGGTCGACGGCGAATTGAAGGATGTAACAGTCATTTATCGGCAAGTGCCTAAAGTGCTTGGTACTGGGCACTATGGCTCGCGGCTGGCATTCCGTAGCGACAAGACTTTGTTCATAATGCTCGGAGAACGTCAGCTGGGAAGTCCCGCACAGGATCTTTCTACCACGCTTGGAAAAGTCGTGCGCATCAATCGCGACGGCAGTGTTCCCCGAGACAATCCAGCCATTGTTGGTGCGCGGCCCGAGATATGGAGCTATGGGCATCGTAACCCCCAAGGCGCGGCAATTCGCCCCGGTGGAGATGCCCTATGGATCAATGAACATGGCCCTCAAGGTGGCGACGAATTGAATCTTGTTCAGCCGGGTGGCAACTATGGTTGGCCATTGGTGAGCTATGGCTGCCCCTACGGATCGCCAGTTGGCGGTACATGCTGGATTGGCGGGGGAATTCATGCTCCTGCCTACATTGAACCCGCAAGCTATTGGATTCCAATATCCATTGCTCCATCTGGTCTGATATTTTATACGGGCAATGGATTTCCACAATGGCAAGGTCATGTTTTCATGGGCGCTTTGGCAGGGTTGGCGCTCTGGCGAATAGAGCTGAATGGAAATACCGAGGTCGCAAGAGAGCGACTATTCGCGGACTTGGCTGAGCGCATTCGTGACGTGGAGCAGGGGCCGGACGGTTGGATCTACTTACTAACGGATAGTGGAAAGCTGATTCAGATCCGAAACTGATAGCCAGTCTGTCAAATCCGACTGGCCGCAGGAACTGAATGGTCGCGCTCCAACCGAGCCTGGACTGCAAATCTTTTGAAGCGCCTCCGCTGCGCCAGGTTACGTCCGGCAGGCGATCACCAGCCGCGCCAGCAGTCCGCCGCCAGGATTGGGCAGCAGTTCGAGCCGCCCGTCGTGCAGGCGGGCGATGCGCTCGACGATGGCCAGCCCGAGACCGGTGCCGGTGGCGTTGCTGCGGGCGCTGTCGAGCCGCGTGAAGGGGCGCTTGAGGCGTTCGGCTTCGCTCTCCGGGATGCCGGCGCCGCGATCGCCGACTTCGATCCAGACTTCGCCGGCCTGCTTCTTCAAATTCAGTGAAACTTCGCCGCCGCCGTATTTCAAGGCATTATCGATCAGGTTGGTGACCGCCCGGGTCAGGGCGCGCGCGCGCAGCGGCAGATCGGGTAGATCGTCGGCGGTGAAACTGATCGGTCGCCCGCGCTGGCGCAGGCGTTCGACCATGCCGGAGAGCAGGGCGGCAAGGTCGGTCGCGACCGGCGTTTCGCCGAGTTCGGTGCGCGCGTAATCCATGAATTGCGAGATCACGGCTTCCATCTGCTCGATGTCGTCGACAATGCCTTGACGGGCCGCTTCGTCGGCGACGCTCATCTCGGCTTCGAGGCGCAGGCGGGTGAGCGGGGTGCGCAGGTCGTGCGAGATCCCGGCAAGAACTTCCGAGCGGTCCTGTTCATGCCTTTCGAGGTCGCTGGCCATGGTGTTGAAGGCGCTGGCCAGCAGCCGCATTTCCTCGGCCCCGGATTCCGGCAGCGGCTGCGGGCACTGGCCGTGGCCAACCTCCTTTGCCGAATCGGCCATCGCCTTGAGCGGGCGGCTGATGCGCGAAGCGATCAGCCAGGCGACGGCAAGCGCCAGGAGCAGCGCCAGCAGCCCCCAGATCAGCCAGCTGCCGGCAATGCTGCGCGTCGCGCGCTCGCGCGGCAGAATCAGCCAGTATTCGTCCTCATCGTGTTCGTCGAGCCGAAAACTGACCCAGAATCCGGAGACGCCGTCGACTTCGGCTGCGACCCGGGTGTGCGGACCGATCAGCGTCGCCAGTTCGCGCTGGATCAGCTTGTGAAAACGCGAATCGGGCATCGGCTCGATGCGGTCGTCCGCCTCGGCGGGCAGCAGACGAATGCCTTCGCGGCGCGACAGGTCACTGAACAGTGCCGGGCGCTTTTCCGGGGCGGCGGCAAAAAGAGCCGCCCGGATCAGGTTGACCGCGGAAGCCGCCAGTTGCGCCGTTTCGCGCGCGCGTGGCTCGGCTTCGATGTAGCGGAACAGGCTCAGCCAGGCCGTAGTGGTCAGGATGACAAGCGCTGCCAGCAGCAGGAAGGTGCGCGCCAGCAGCGTGCGCGGCATCATTGCTGTTCGTTGCCGTCCGGTACGAAAACGTAGCCGAAGCCCCACACCGTCTGCAGGTAGCGGGGCTGGGCCGGGTCTTTCTCGATCAGTTTGCGCAGGCGTGATACCTGAACGTCAATGGCGCGGTCGAACGGTCCCTGCTCGCGGCCGCGTGCGAGCGCCATCAGCTTGTCGCGCGACAGCGGCTGGCGCGGGTGCTGGAGCAATACCTTGAGCACGGCGAATTCGCCGGTGGTCAATGCCAGCAGCTCGTCGCCGCGCTTGAGGCTGCGGGCAGCGAGGTCGACCTCGATGTTGCCGAAACGGATGGTGCCTTCGCCGGCCTCGGGCGCGCCGGGGGGGGCGGCTTGCTGCCGGCGCAGCACGGCATGGACGCGGGCCAGCAGTTCGCGCGGGTTGAACGGCTTGGGCAGGTAGTCATCGGCGCCCATTTCGAGACCGATGATGCGGTCGACTTCCTCGCCCTTGGCGGTCAGCATGATGATCGGCGTCGCGTCGCCGGTGCCGCGCAGGCGCCGGCAGATGGTCAGGCCGTCCTCGCCGGGCAGCATCAGGTCGAGGACGATCAGGTCGAAATGTTCGCGCGTCCGCAACTTGTCCATCTGCGGTGCATCGGCGGCGGCCTTGACCTCGAGGCCCTGTTCGCCAAGATAGCGGACCAGCAGGTCGCGCAGGCGGCTGTCGTCGTCGACGACGAGGATGCGGTGTTGTCTGTCGTTCATGGCGCGCAGGATAATCCGGTGGCGGACATTGGCATGGTGTTAATGGTAACAAGCTTTTTCCGCGGCAATGACGGAAACAAGTTGTTACAAAGCACGCTGACGGACCATACGGATGCCCGGTCGCAGCGGTGCGACAATTGAAACGTATCAATAAAAAGGTGGTGATGATGGATCGCAGGCGGATGATCATGGGTGTGTTGATCGTGCTGACGGCTTGGACAGCCGGGGTCGCGCACGCCCAGATTCCGCCTGAGCAGCGCCGCCAGATGCGCCAGGAAATGCGCGACCAGTGGCAGCGGATGCCGCAGGAAGACCGCCAGCAGATGCGCGACGAGCGCCGCCAGCAGATGCCGCAGGAAGACCGCCAGCAGATGCGCAACGAAATGCGCGGGCATGGCCAGCAGTTCGGTGGCGGGCGTGGAGGCGGGGGTGGGCGCGGACAAGGCGGCGGGCGGCGCTGAACGGTCGGCTTCCGGATGAGTGGCTTTGGCGGCGCTCCGGTAAAATGCCGTGAATGAAGATACTCGCCATCGAAGCCTCGACCGATTTCGGCACCTGTGCGCTTTGGCAGGACGGTGCGGTCGAGCAGCGCATTTGCCTGCCGGGGCGTCCGCATTCCGAAACGCTGTTGCCGCTCGTTCGCGAATTGCTGGCCGCTCATGGTGTCGTTTTCGCACAGCTCAATGCCATTGCCTTCGGCGCCGGACCGGGTGCCTTTACCGGCCTGCGCGTCGCCTGCGGCATTGCCCAGGGGCTGGCGACTGGCGCCGACCTGCCGGTGGTGCCGGTTTGCGGACTCGAAGCGATGGCGGAAACTGTCGGTGCGGCGAGGGTGCTGAGCCTGCTCGATGCCCGCATGGGTGAAGTTTACTCGGCAGCTTACCAACAGAATGACGGCGTCCTCGAATTGCAAGGCGAGATACGGGTCGGGCCGCCGGCCACCATCGCACTGCCGGTGACCGGTGGCTGGGTGGCCTGCGGCAACGCGCTTGTCGCCTACCCAGAACTCGCGCAGCGGCTGCGCGCTGCCGGTTTTATGTTGCAGCTCGAGGTGCTGCCGCAGGCCGCGGCGATTGCGCGGCTGGCCGCGCCCCGGTTGCAGCAGGGTGCCGCTGTCGATCCGGCGCTGGCGGCGCCGCTGTATGTCAGGAACAAGGTGGCGCAAACGGTTCGCGAACGGCTGGCAGCCGGGGGCAAGGCGTGAATGCCCGGGAGATGCTTGCGGTGGCGATGACGGAAACCGATCTCGATGCGGTGGCTGCGCTCGAAGCGTCAGTGCAGGCGCATCCCTGGTTGCGCGGCAACTTCGTCGATTCGCTGGCCGCCGGCCACGCTTGCCGGGTACTGCGTTCGAACGATGAAATCATCGGTTTTTCGGTGGTGATGACCGTGGTCGATGAGGCGCATTTGCTCAATATCGCTGTCGACCGGCGCCATCAGGGCCAGGGGCACGGTGCGCGGCTGCTGCGGCAGATCATCGATGAGGCACGTTCGGCCGGCGCCGTCCGCTTGCTGCTCGAAGTCCGGCGCTCGAACCGGCAGGCGATCGATTTTTACCGGCACTTCGCCTTCACGCAGGTCGCGGTTCGCCGTGCTTATTATCCGACCGACGCCGGGCGTGAGGATGCGCTGCTGTTTGACAAGGAGCTGCAATGAACCTGACTCGCGAACAGTTATTGGCCGAGATGGGCATTACGCCGCTCTGGCGTTTGCGCGACTCCCCGGTTGCCGGACCGGGTGGCGAAAACGATACGGCACAAGCGGCACAAGCGGCACCAGCGGCGATGGGCGAGCCGGAAATTGCCGCCCCGGCAACCAAACCGGCACCGCAGGATGTTGCGGTCGACGCCCTGGATTGGCCGGATTTGGCCGCCCGGGTCGCTCAATGCGGGGCTTGTCCCTTGTGCGAACAGCGCAAGCAGGCGGTACTCGGGGTTGGCGACCGCGAACCCGACTGGCTTTTTATCGGCGAGGGGCCGGGTGCCGAGGAAGACATCAAGGGCGAACCCTTCGTCGGCCAGGCCGGCAAGCTGCTCGACAACATGCTCGTCGCACTCGGCATCGCGCGTGGCGACAAGGTCTATATCGGCAATGCCGTCAAATGCAGGCCGCCCGGCAACCGGACACCGGAGGCCGGCGAAATGGCTGCCTGCCGGCCGTGGCTGGAGCGCCAGATTGCCTTGCTCAGGCCAAAGGTCATCGTCCTGCTCGGCAAGGCTGCCGTGCATTCGCTGCTGCATGACGATAGTTCGCTCGCCTCACTGCGTGGCCGGCGTTTCGAGTATCAGGGCATCCCGGTTGTCGTTACCTATCACCCGGCTTATTTGCTGCGTAACCTGCCGGAGAAGGCCAAGGCCTGGGAGGATCTTCTGTTTGCGCGGCGTTGCCTGCGCGAGACGCTCGCCACCGGCGGCAGCGAACTGCCTTTCTAGCCGATTTGGCTAGTGATGGGCGCTGTCGTCCAGGTGGCGGACGTCGTCGTTTTCACGCTGGTTGGCGAAATGGCGGCGGCGGATCAGGTACATCAACCCGCTGACGCAGAAGCCGAACAGGGTGACGACGACGTAGATCGAGACATCATTCCTGATCATGACGTAGTAAATCCCGGTCATGACCAGGATTGACAGGTTCTCATTGAAGTTCTGGACGGCGATCGAGTGTCCGGCACCCATCAGGATATGTCCGCGATGCTGGAGCAGTGCGTTCATCGGCACGACGAAAAAGCCGGACAGGGCGCCGATGAAGATCAGCAGCGGGATCGCCAGCCAGACATGGTGGACAAAATTCATGATCAGGACGATCAGGCCCATCGCGATGCCGAGCGGAATGACGCGGACCGATTTGCGCAGGGTGATGAACTTGGCGGCAGCGACGGCGCCGATCGCGACGCCGACGGCGACCACGCCTTGCAGCATCGAGGATTTGGAGAGGTCGAAGCCGAGTGCCACCTCGGACCACTTGATGACGATGAATTGCAGGGTCGCGCCAGCGCCCCAGAACAGTGTCGTGACGGCCAGCGAAATCTGCCCCAGCTTGTCGCGCCAGAGCAGGGCGAGGCAGTGGTTGAATTCGTGGACCAGATAGAGCGGATTCTTCTTGAGCGGCTTGTGATCGACGCCGGTATCAGGCACGTAGAGGTTGAAGATCGCGGCGATCAGATAAAAGATGCCGACGATGGCGATGGCCATTTCGCCGGCGGTATCGATGCCTGTGTTGATCAGCGGAAAGTCGAAAGCAAGCAGCGACTGGGCAACGCTCGGGGTGATGAGCATGCCGCCGATGACGACGCCGAGGATGATGGCGACGACTGTCAGACCCTCGATCCAGCCGTTGGCGACGACCAGCAGGCGGTGCGGCAGGTATTCGGTCAGGATGCCGTACTTGGCCGGTGAATAGGCGGCGGCGCCAAGGCCGACGACGGCATAGGCGAGCAGGGGATGAACCATGAAGAACATCATGGCGCAGCCGACGATCTTGATCGCGTTGCTGATGAACATGACCCGCCACTTCGGCATCGAGTCGGCGAAGGCGCCGACGAATGCAGCGAGGACGACATAGGAGACCGTGAAGAAAGTCTTGAGCAGGGGTTCGTACGCGGACGGCGCATTCATTTCGCGCAGGGCGGCGATGGCGGCGATCAGCAGTGCGTTATCGGCCAGCGCGGAAAAAAACTGCGCGGCCATGATGATGTAGAAGCCGAAAGGCACGTGAACTCAGGTCTCGTTATTTGCTTTTGGTCGCAGGTTATACCACGGAATTGTGACTAGACAAGCCAGCGAACGTTACGGTCGACGCCAGAAAACCAGTCATTTTCAGGCTGTTTCAGCGTTCTCTGTTGGTCAGCCGGCGGCTGGTTGTGATTGAATAGCGGACGTGTGCGACAAGGAGAGAAACAATGGCAGACCGGCGCTTGCAGGTCTTTCATGCGGTAGCCAAGCATCTGAGCTTTACCCGGGCGGCCGATGCCCTGTTCATGACCCAGCCGGCGGTCACGTTCCAGGTGCGCCAGCTCGAGGAGCAATACAACACGCGCCTGTTCGAACGCCGCCATGGCAGCATCACGCTGACGCAGGCCGGCGAGCTGGCGCTGTCCTATGCCGAACGGATTCTTGAGCTGTCGGATGAAATGGATACCCGCTTTGCCGAAATGACCGGCGAGATGCGTGGGCTGTTGCTGATTGGCGCCAGTACGACGATCGCCGAAAGCCTGCTGCCGGAGGTTCTTGCCGAGTTCAATGCCAGTCATCCACAGGCCAGGCCGCGCCTGATCGTTGCCAATTCGGAAGCGATTGCCGGCCGCGTCGCCGACCACAGCCTCGAAGTCGGCCTGGTCGACGCGCCGGTCAAGCTGCCCGGCCTGACCTGCGAGGTTTGCTGCGAGGACGAACTGACGGTGATCTGCGCGCCGGGTTATCCGCTGGCCGAACTGAAGAAGGTGGGGCCGCGCGCGCTGGTCGATTACGAATACCTGTCGCGCGAGCCAGGCTCGGGAACCCGCGACATCGTCGACAACTACTTCCGCGCCAACAAGGTGGCCGTGGACGATCTGAAGATGCAGATGGAACTGGGCAGCCAGGAGGCGCTCAAGGCGGTGGTGGCGACGAGCCTGGGTTTCGCCATCGTGTCGCGCGCCGCTGTCGACAAGGAACTCAAACTCGGCCTGTTGCTGGCCATTCCGCTCGACCCGCCGCTGCGCCGCAGCATCTTCCTGGTCCAGCTTGAAGAGCGCTTCCGCTCGCGGCTGGTTACGACCTTCGTTCAGTTCGCCCGTCAGCGCCTGAAAGAGCATCTGGCATGACAACCTCACGGCCTATCCGCGCGCGCATTTCGCGTGGCGCGCTGGCGCACAACTACCGGCTGGCCAAGAATCTGGCACCCGATGCCCGGGCGTGGGCGGTAATCAAGGCCGATGCCTACGGCCATGGCCAGTTGCGGGCAGTCGAGGCGCTGCGCGACAGCGCCGACGGCTTTGGCGTGCTCGAATGCGAAAACGCCGTTGCTCTGCGCGAGGCGGGGGTCAGCCAGCCGATCCTGCTTCTCGAAGGCATTTTCAGCGCCAGCGATGCGCGGGCTGTCGTCGAGCAGCGTCTGACCACCGTCGTTCATTGCCTCGAACAGCTCGAATTGCTACTTGCCACGGTTCCGCGCGATGCGTCGCTGGCGATCTATCTCAAGCTCAATACCGGCATGAACCGTCTCGGCTTCGTTGCGGTCGACCTGGAAAAAGCCCGAAAAATGCTGGTCGGCGTCGAACGGCTCGACCTGACCCTGATGACGCATTTTGCCGAAGCCGATGGCGGCCGCGGCATCGCCGGGCAAATGGAGCGCTTTTCCGAGCTGGCCGAGGGCTGGCCGGGGCCGGTCAGCCTGGCTAATTCAGCGGCCCTGTTGCGTTACCCGCAAACTTACGGCAACTGGGTGCGGCCGGGGATCATGCTTTACGGCTCCAGCCCGTTTGCCGACCAGAGCGCCGAAGAACTCGGGCTACAAGCGGTCATGGCGCTGGATAGCGAAATCATCGGCGTGCAGAGCCTGGCAGCGGGCGATCGGGTCGGTTACGGCGGCACCTTTGTCGCCGAGCATCCGATGCGGATCGGCATCGTCGCCTGCGGCTACGCCGATGGCTATCCGCGTCACGCGCCGAGCGGCACGCCGCTCGCCGTGGCGGGGTACCGGACGCGCACCCTCGGCCGGGTATCGATGGACATGCTGGCCTGCGACATCAGCGATATTCCCGAAGCCGGGGTCGGAACGCCGGTCACGCTATGGGGTAACGGGGCAGCCGGGCAGGTGCCGGCCGACGAGGTCGCGCGTGCCGCCGGCACCATCGCCTACGAACTGTTCTGCGCGCTGGCACCCCGGGTACCGGTCGAAGCCGTTGCCTAGGAGCGCGCCGGCCGGCCACTTGTAAGGTATCCTCGACGCATCATGGCAAAAAGCAAGTCGATCTACAGTTGCAGCGAGTGCGGCGCAACGAGTCCGAAATGGCAGGGCCAATGCCCCGGTTGCGGGGAATGGAACACGCTGGTCGAGAGCGTCGCCGAAAAGGTCAGTGGGCATCGTTTCGAATCGCTGGCGCCGGGTGCGCGTCCGGTGAACCTTTCGCAAATCGAGGCGCGCGAGACCGAACGCATCGCCACCGGCATCGGCGAGTTCGACCGCGCGCTGGGCGGCGGCCTGGTGGCCGGCGGTGTCGTGCTGATCGGCGGCGACCCCGGCATCGGCAAGAGCACGCTGTTGTTGCAGGCATTGTCGCTGCTGGCAGGGACCAACAAGGTGCTGTACGTCAGCGGTGAGGAGTCGGGCGAACAGGTGGCGCTGCGCGCCCGCCGTCTCGGCCTAGAAACCCGCGCCTTGCCGCTGATGGCGGAAATCAACCTCGAACGTATCCTGGCCACGCTGCAGGCCGAGCAGCCGCAGGTTGCGGTCATCGATTCGATTCAGACCCTGTGGTCGGACCAGCTTTCGAGCGCTCCCGGGTCGGTCGCACAGGTGCGCGAATGCGCCGCCCAGCTGACGCGGCTGGCCAAGCAGTCGGGGATCACCATCATTCTCGTCGGCCATGTGACCAAGGATGGCGCACTGGCCGGGCCGCGGGTGCTCGAACACATCGTCGATACCGTGCTTTACTTCGAGGGCGACACCCATTCCAGTTTCCGGCTCGTGCGCGCGGTCAAGAACCGCTTCGGTGCAGTCAACGAACTCGGTGTTTTCGCGATGACCGACAAGGGTCTGAAGGGGGTCAACAACCCGTCGGCGCTGTTCTTGTCGCAGCACGGGCAGGATGTCGCCGGATCCTGCGTGATGGTGACGCAGGAGGGCACACGTCCGCTGCTGGTCGAAGTTCAGGCGCTGGTCGATGCCGCCCACGGCAACCCGCGGCGGCTGACGGTCGGTCTTGATGCCCAGCGCCTGGCGATGCTCTTGGCGGTGCTGCACCGTCATGCGGGAATCGTCTGCTTCGATCAGGATGTCTTCGTCAATGCCGTCGGCGGGGTCAAAATTAGCGAACCGGCAGCCGATTTGGCAGTTCTCCTGTCGATCACTTCATCCATGAAAAATAAACCTTTACCGGCGAAACTTATTGTATTTGGCGAGGTTGGCCTGGCGGGCGAGATTCGCCCGGCGCCGCGTGGCCAGGAGCGCCTCAAGGAAGCCGCCAAGCTGGGTTTCACCCGGGCGCTGATTCCCGAAGCCAACCGCCCGAAGCAGGCGATCGCCGGCATGGAAGTGATCGCCGTGCGTCGCGTCGAGGAGGCGGTGGCGCGCCTGCGTGATATCGAATAAGCTGATCCGGCGCCGCCACTCGAACATGTTCAACCTCTCACGTTATTTCGCCACCCTCAGCCTGATCCTGATCGGATTGGCGGTCGGCCTGCTCGGCCTGATGTACCGCGAAATCTCGATACGCCAGATCACGACGCTGGCCGAAGAGCGCAATATCGCCATGGCGCAGGTCTTGCACAACGTGTACGGACCACCGCTGGCCGGTCTGATGGCATCTTCGGTCGGCAAGGAGCGGGCGCTGCCCGGCGATGCGGAAGAGACACAGGCACTGCAGACCGGCGTCGTCGCCTTGCTGCATGGCACCGCGGTGGATCAGGTCAATATCTACAATCGCCTCGGTGCACCGATTTTTTCCAGCGATCCGGCACTGGCTGGCGAGGTCCGCCTCTATCATCCTGGTTTCAAGTCGGCACTCGGCGGCGTTGTCTTCAGTGAACTCATCCGGCGTAACGACCGGGAAGCTATTGACGGTCCCGGTACGGAACCCTGGCTGCTCGCCAGCTATGTGCCGATTTTCGGCGAGGGCAAGGCAGTCGACGGCGTGTTCGAGTTTCAGCAGGACGTGACGCCGTTCATGGCTTCGTTCCGCCATACGCTGTGGGCGGTCATGGCCATCGTCATCGCCATCCTGGCGCTGTTGTTCTTCATGCAGTTTCTGGTGGTGCGGCGGGCGCAGGGCATTCTTCACGAACAGGCGAAAGGCATCGAGGCGGCGCGCAGTACGCTTGAAATCCAGGTCGATGCGCGAACCGAGGAGTTGCGGCGCGCCAACCGCCTGCTCGAAGGCGAGGTGGTCGAACGCCGGCAAGCCGAGAGCAAGCTGAATTATCTGGCCTACCACGATCCGCTGACCGGCCTCGCCAACCGCCGTTACTTTCTCGAACGCCTCGAAGCCAGCCTGGCCGATGCCGCCGTCAGGAACCAGCGGGTGGCGGTGCTGTTCATCGATCTCGACCAGTTCAAGCAGGTCAATGATTCGCTTGGCCACGGGATCGGCGACGAACTCCTGGTTTCTGTGGCGGCCGGACTCTGCGAGCATGTGCCGCTGATCGACATGCTTGCCCGTCTCGGCGGCGACGAGTTCATCTGTGTCATGGAAGCGGTACGCAGCGAAGACGATGTCGCGATGCTGGCGCGCGAGGTGATCGCCGCCTTCGACCGCCCGTTCCAGCTTGGCGGGCACGATCTCTACCTGTCGGCGTCGGTTGGGATCAGTGTCTTCCCGACCGACGGCACGTCGGTCGGCGACCTGCTGCGCAACGCCGATTCCGCGATGTATCGCGCCAAGGCGATGGGACGCGGGCAGTTTCACTTTTACACGCCGGAAATGACACGCGAAGCCCAGGAAAAAATCCGGATCGAGTCGCTGCTGCGCCGTGCCCTCGGCAACGGCGAGCTTTCTGTCCATTTGCAGCCGCAGGTCGAGGCCAAAGGCGGGCGGCTGGTCGGTGCCGAGGCGCTGATCCGCTGGGACAGCCCGGAACTCGGCAGCGTCCCGCCGACGCGCTTCATTCCGCTGGCCGAAGAGTCGGGCATCATCATCGAACTCGGCAACTGGGTGTTGCGCGAAACCTGCCGCCAGGTCATGAAATGGAAGGCGAGCGGCTTCGAGTTGCCACAGGTTTCGGTCAACCTGTCGGTCAAACAGCTCGAGCGCCCGGAGTTCGTCGATACGCTGCTGGAAATTCTCGACGAAACCGGCATCGAGCCGTCACGGCTCAAGCTGGAAATCACCGAATCGGTGGTCATGGCCGTCGAAGATGCCTTTTCGCTGCTCGACCGCCTGCGCAAGATCGGCATCAGCCTGGCGCTCGACGATTTCGGGACCGGTTATTCGTCGCTCAGCTATCTGAAAATGTTGCCGGTGCAGCAGCTCAAGATCGACCGCTCGTTCGTCATCGGCATCGGTACCAACCCCGAGGACGAGGCGATCATCCGCTCGGTCATGGCGCTGGCCAATAGTCTCGATTTCGAGGTAGTCGCCGAGGGCGTCGAAACCGCCGAGCAGGCCGCCTTCCTCAGTGCATCCGGGTGTCACCAGTTACAGGGCTTCCTGCACGGATCGGCTGTGGCGCCCGCCGAATTCCGCGCACGCTGGTCCAGCCTGCCACGATGAGCGGCCTCGCCTGGCGGCTGCTTGGCCGCGAACTGCGTTCAGGCGAACTGCGCCTGCTGCTCGCCGCGCTGGTGGTCGCCGTCGCGGCCGTCACGGCGGTCGGCTTTTTCACCGACCGGGTCCGCCTGGCGCTGGAGCATGAGGCGCACCAGCTGATCGGCGGCGACCTGCTGCTGGTGACCGATCATCCATGGCCGGCGGCCGTGCGCGACGAGGCGGCGCGCCGCGGCCTGCAGACTGCGGAAACCGTGACCTTCCCGAGCATGGTCCTGGCCAACGGGCAGGCGCAACTGGCCGACATCAAGGCCGTCAGCACCACCTATCCGCTGCGTGGCAGCCTGCGCCAGGCGCAACAGCCGGGCCAAACCGGCGAGATGACCAGACACGGGCCGCCGGCCGGCGCCGTGTGGCTCGACGAGCGGCTGTCGGCCGCGCTGCAGACGACGCCGGGACAGACGATTCAGCTTGGCCGGAGCGCCTTGCCGGCGACTGCCATCCTGACCCTGGAGCCGGATCGCGGCGTCAATTTTTTCGCTCTCGCACCGCGCCTGATGATGCATCTCGATGACCTGTCGGCGACCGGCCTGGTGCAGCCCGGGTCGCGTCTGACCTATCGTTTCCTGGTGGCTGGCGATGCAACGGTGGTCGATGGCTTCCGCAACTGGGTCGAACCGCGCCTGGGACGTGGCGAACGCCTCGAGGATGCACGCAACGCGCGTCCGGAAATCCGCACCGTACTCGACCGGGCGCAGCGCTTTTTGGGCCTCGCCACGCTGTTGACCGTGGTGCTCGCCGCCGTCGCGGTGGCGCTGGCGGCGCGCCGCTACATGCAGCGCCATCTCGATGCCTGTGCCGTGATGCGCTGCCTCGGTATCACGCAGCCGGGGTTGATTCGCCTGCACGCGGCGCTCTTCGTCTGGCTGGCGCTGCTTTCCGCGGCGCTTGGCTGCCTGCTCGGATTCGCCGCCCATTTCGCTCTCGTCTCCTGGCTAGCGGCCTTGCTCGATTTGCGCCTGCCGGCCGCCGGCTGGTTGCCGCTGGCCGAGGGGTCGGCAGTGGCCGCCGTGCTGTTGTTCGGATTCGCCTTTCCGCCCTTGCTGCAGTTGAGCAAGGTGCCGACCCTGCGCGTCCTGCGCCGCGAACTGGGGCCGCCGCAGCCTTCGCTGCTTGGCGGTTACGCGCTCGGGATCATCGCCTTGGGCGGCCTGTTGCTGCTGGTTTCGGGCGACTTGCGGCTCGGTTTCTACGCCATTGCCGGCTTTGCCGGCGCCCTCGGCATTTTCTGGTTACTGGCCCGCCTCAGCGTGCGTATCGCCGCCGGACTGCGGCGTGGCGGCGGCTTCGGCTGGCGCCAAGGGATGGCCAATCTTGAACGCCATGCCGCGGCAAGCACGCTGCAGATTGTCGCGCTGGCTCTTGGTCTGATGGCGCTGCTACTCCTCGGCGTCACACGCGGCGAGCTGCTCGATGTCTGGCAGCGGGCGACGCCGGCCGACGCACCGAACCGTTTCGTCATCAATATCCAGCCGGATCAACGCCAGGCGGTGGCCGATCTGCTGACTGAAAGCGGGATCAAGGCCGAACTGGCGCCGATGGTGCGCGGGCGCCTGATGAAAATCGGCGGGCAGCCGGTCAGCGCCGACAGTTACCCGGATGACGAACGCGCCCAACGCCTGATCGAGCGCGAGTTCAACCTCTCCTGGCGAGCCGAGATGCCACCCGGCAACCGGATCAGCGCCGGCCGCTGGTTCGCTCCGGACGAAGCCGGCCAGGGGCTCGCCTCGGTCGAGGAGGGGCTGGCCAAAACGCTCGGCATCGAACTGGGCGATGAACTGCTGTTCGTGATCGCCGGCCAGAAAAAGCCGGTGCGCGTCAGCAGTCTGCGCAAGCTCGACTGGGATTCGATGCGCGTCAATTTCTTTGTACTGACGCCGCCGGGCGTACTCGACAATGCGCCGGCCAGCTACATCACCAGTTTCCATCTGGCCGACAATCAGTCCGCAGTCGGCCAGGCGCTGGTTGCGCGCTTTCCCAACCTGACGCTGATCGATGTCGGGGCGATCCTCGCCCAGATCCAGGCAATCATGGGCCAGGTGTCGCTGGCAGTGCAATTCATCTTTCTGTTCACGCTGCTGGCCGGCGCGGTCGTGCTGGTTTCGGCGCTGCTCACGGCATTCGACGAACGACGCTACGAGTTGTCGGTGATGCGGGCGCTCGGGGCGGGACGAGCCCAGTTGCGCCAGGCATTGCTGGCCGAACTCGCTGTAGTCGGCGCCATTGCCGGCCTGATTGCCGCCGGTGGTGCATCATTGCTCGGCCAGTTGCTGGCACAAAAGGTTTTCCAGCTCACCATGCCGCTGAATCTTTGGCTCTTCCCGCTGGCCGGCGCAGCCGGCGCCGTGCTGGCGGTCGGTATTGGCTGGCTGGCGGTACGCCAGTTGCTCGCGACGCCGCCCATGCTGGCGTTGCGTGCCGGCGCCTGAGGTTTTACCAAGATAAAATATCGCGATTGCGATTCAGCTGGAGCATGCCGGTGAACATCAGAACTTTTTGTATGGCAATCGCCGTCGCCGGCATCAGTGCCGGTGTCCTGGCCGCGGAAGGCGAGGCGGCGGGAATGGTCAAGAACAGCAAGGGCGAGGTCGGTATCGAGCGCGGCGGCACCCGGATTCCCTGCGTCGTCGGGACGCCGGTATTTGCCGCCGACAAGGTGCGCACCGGCGCCGATGGTTCGGTCGGGGTGACGCTGCGCGACAATACGCTGCTGTCGGCCGGGCCGAATTCGCTGTTCGTGCTCGACAAGTTCGCCTTCGACAGCACGACCAACGCCGGGGCGATATCGGTCAATGTCCGCAAAGGCACGCTGGCGGTGGCGACCGGAAAAATCGTCAGAGAAACGCCGGAGTCCGTCGATTTCCGCACGCCAACTTCGGTGATCGGTGTGCGCGGGACCGAATTCGTCATCGAGGCGGGGAGCGGCAATGAAGACTGATTGGTTGCTGGTTATCACCGCCGGATCGCTGATGGCCGGTTGCGTCAACGAGCGCGTCGTCCTGCTGCCTTCGCCGGATGGTCGCCAGACCGCCATTGTCGTCCGCGATGCGCAGGGCGAAGTGGTTCTCGACCAGCCATATGCCGGCGTGCAGCGCCGTGCCGGCGAAATCAGCCGGGTTGAATCGTCGACCGCGGAAGTCGAAAAACTGTTCGGGGCAGCACTGGCGGCGCAACCGCAAAAGCCGCGCAGCTTCATGCTGTATTTTGCCGGCGGGGCCGATATCCTGACGCCGGAATCGGCCTCCGAACTCGCTGCCATCAAGGGTGAGATCGCCGGTCGTCCAGCCTCCGAAGTCATGGTCATCGGCCATACCGACACCGTGGGTGGCTTGGAAGCCAACGACAAGTTGTCGCGTCTGCGTGCGCAGACGGTGCGCGACATCCTGATCGCCGCTGGCGTGCCCGCCGACAAAATCGAGATCGCCGGGCGCGGCGAGCGCGAGCTGCTGGTCAAGACCGGCGACGAAGTCGCCGAAGCGAAGAACCGGCGGGTTGAAATCAGCGTTCGTTAGGCGGTCGACCGTACCAGCTGGCGAGCAGCACGGTTAGGTCATCGAATGGCGGCTGACCGGCTTCGAATTGGCGGACGGTGTCGCGGATCGCCGTCGCACGGCCAGCCAGTGGAGCATCTGCAGCCCCCGCCTGCAGCATAGCGGCAAGGCGCTGACGACCGAACATCTCCTGGCCGTTGCTGGCTTCGCTGACGCCATCGGTGAATAGACAGAGCAGATCGCAGGCTTCCAGTTGCAGGCGGGCGCTGGTGAACGGATAGTCGCTTTGCGCGCACAGTGGCGGCCCGCAAACGGCTTGAGTGTCGATTGGCTGTACTGTTTGGCCGCGCAACAGCAGCGGCGCGTCATGGCCGGCGCAGACATATTCGAGCAGGCCGCTGTCGGCATCGAGAATGGCGATGAAGGTGGTGACGAACTGGTATTCGGGGTTGGCCCGACTCAACTCGTGCTGCAGGTCGCGGACGGCGTGGCCGAGATCGTCATGGCGCCGGGTCAGCGTGCCGGCCAGGGTTTTGGCGATGGCCATGAACAGGCTGGCCGGAATCCCCTTGCCGGAGACGTCGCCAATGGCGAGGCAGAGCCGACGCTCATCGAGCATGAAACAGTCGTAATAGTCGCCGCCGATGGTGCGCGCCGGTTCGAGCAGGGCGGCGATGGCGAAGCGCGTTTCGCCGGCGAAGCGTTGGGCCGGGTCGGGTAGCAGACCGACCTGAATACGCCGCGCCGCATCGAGTTCGCCGTCGATGCGTGCCGCTGCTTCGCGGCTCAGATGCAACTGGGCTTCGGCCCGCCGGCGGCGCTTGTCGGCCGCGATCAGCGTGACGCTGAGCAGGATCATGAAAACCGGCGCCAGCAGCAGAACGATCGACAGGCCGTCGAACAGCCAGCCACCGCTGGCAAAAGCCGCATAGCCGCCGGCGATCAGCAGCAAGGTGATGGTGACGACGACCAGGCTGGCGTGGCGCGGGCGCAGCGCCGGCACCGTGGCGATCAGCAACAGGCCGCCGGCCAGCAGCGCCGCCAGTTCGACCTGCAGCATCCACGGCGGACGCTTGAGCGCCGTGCCGCTGAGCAGGCTTTCGATGATCTGGGCGTGGATATCGACGCCCGGCACGCGTTCGCCGAGCGGGGTGACGATGGTGTCCTGCAGACTGCTGCTGTTGAAGCCGATCAGGACGAAACGCGACTTGAAGATTTCGGGCGGATAGGTGCCGGCCAGCACATCGGCCGCCGACAGGTAATAGCTGGCCTTGGCGCGGCCAAAGTGCAGCAGCAATTCGCCGTTGGGCCGGGTCGGCAGGCTATAGTCGCCGATTCCGATCCGCTCCATGCCATGCGCACCGGATTCGACCACTACGCGTCCGCCTTCGCCGAGGGCCACGCGGAGCATTTCCAGCGTCAGAGTAAGGAACGGCTGTTGGTCGACCAACGTCAGCAGCGGAACCCGCCGCAGTACGCCACGTTCGGGGAGCGACTGCCGGTCATCCAGCGTGGCATTGATCAGGCCTTCGCCGGCAGCACTTTGTTCGAGCAGCGGCAGACTGGCGATGGCGCTCGGGAAGCTGCTCAGGGCATGCAGGGCAGCCGGATCGTTGAGCTTCAATGCCGGTAGCGGCCGCTGCGGCTGCCGCGAACCCGGCAGATCGTTGGCGACGCCGATCACCGCCAGCACCGTCGGGCCACCGGCCAGTGCCGCCGCGAGTTTGTCGTCCGGCCCGGGCAGGCGCTTGAGTTCGGCGCGCGGCAGTGTCGGGAAGCGCTCGGCAAGCGCCAGCGGCGAGAAGCGGTCGGGTTCGGCGAAGACGATATCAATGCCCAGTGCGTGCGGCTGGCCAGACAGTATTGTCCGCACCAGATCGGCCATCACGTCGCGCGGCCAGGGCCACTGGCCGAACTTGACCAGGCTCTGGCTGTCGATCCCGACGACGATCACCGGTTCCGCTTGGCGGTCGCGCGGCATCTGGCGCTGGTAGCGATCGAACTCGGCATCGCGCAGGCTGGCCAGCGGCGTCGATTCAAGGTTGGCGAGTGCGAGGGCAGCCAGCATCAGGAACAGCAGGGGCAGGACGCGGCCGGCCTCGAGTAATGCGAAGAGGATGGATCTCAAGCGGGACAGAATCGGGTACTCCATTAGGTTTCCGGTGGAAGTGCCCACCGGCGGGAGGTCGTCGGGAATTATGCCATGCCCGGTGTCGGCGGCAGGCTCAGGTAAAATGCGCCATGGAATCAATCCGGAAAAACTCCCGGCCGCTGTTCGGCCACCGCAAGTTCTGGGCGCATCGCTTTGGCACGGCGCCCTTCCTGCCCATGTCGCGCGCTGAAATGGAGGCACTTGGCTGGGATTCGTGCGACATCATTCTCGTCACTGGCGACGCCTATATCGACCATCCCAGCTTCGGCATGGCGCTGATCGGCCGACTGCTTGAAGCGCAAGGCTTCCGGGTCGGCATCATCAGCCAGCCGGACTGGAACTCGGCGGCTGATTTTCGCAAGCTCGGCAAACCGAACCTGTTCTTCGGCGTCACAGCCGGCAACATGGATTCGATGGTCAACCGCTATACGTCGGACCGCAAGATCCGCTCCGACGATGCCTACACGCCCAACGCCGAGCCAAACAAACGGCCGGACCGCGCCGTCACCGTCTATGCCCAGCGCTGCCGCGAGGCCTTTCCCGGCAGCAACGTGGTGATCGGCTCGATCGAGGCCAGCTTGCGCCGCATCGCCCATTACGACTACTGGTCGGACAAGGTGCGGCGTTCGGTGCTGCCCGATTCCAAGGCCGACCTGCTGCTTTTCGGCAACGCCGAACGCGCTATCGTCGAACTGGCGCATCGCCTTTCAAAAGGCGAAAAAATCGGCGAAATCCGCGACCTGCGGGGCACTGCCTTTATGGCGCCAGTCGGCTGGTTGCCTGCCAACGATTGGGAAGCGCTCGATTCGACCTCGGTCGATACGCCGGGGCCGCTGGTCAGGCATGCCGATCCGTATGCGATGGAAAATGAGCCAAATTCGCCGTCGACCGTACCAAGCACTCCTGGCGAACACGCCGTGCGCATCGTTTCGCGCGCCGAACGTCTGGCGGCGCTCAAGGAGAAGCGCGCCCACACCGTCGTTCGCCTGCCTTCCTACGAGCAGGTACGCGACGACCCAGTGCTCTACGCCCATGCCTCGCGCACCTTCCACCTCGAATCCAACCCCGGCAATGCCCGCGCGCTGGTGCAGGCGCACGGCGAGCGAGACGTCTGGCTCAATCCGCCGCCGATTCCGCTGACCACCGAGGAACTCGACCAGGTCTATGAACTGCCCTACGCCCGCCGTCCACATCCGGCTTATGGCGAGGCGAAGATTCCCGCCTGGGAGATGATCCGCTTTTCGGTCAACATCATGCGCGGCTGCTTCGGCGGCTGCACCTTCTGCTCGATCACCGAGCACGAGGGGCGCATCATCCAGAGCCGCTCGGAAGATTCGGTGATCCGCGAAATCGAGGAAATGCGCGACAAGACGCCGGGCTTCACCGGCGTCGTCTCCGACCTCGGCGGCCCGACCGCCAACATGTACCACCTGAAGTGCAAGGACGAGAAAATCGAATCGGCCTGCCGCCGCCTGTCCTGCGTTTATCCCGACATCTGCGAAAATCTGGGCACCGACCACGCGCCGCTGATCTCGCTCTACCGCAAGGCGCGCTCGCTGAGAGGCGTCAAGAAGGTGCTGATCGGCTCCGGCTTGCGCTACGACCTGGCCGTCCGTTCGCCGGAATACATCAGGGAACTGGTCACCCACCACGTCGGCGGCTACCTGAAGATCGCCCCGGAGCACACCGAGGAAGGCCCGCTGTCGAAGATGATGAAGCCGGGCATGGGTGCCTACGACCGCTTCAAGCAATTGTTCGACCGTTTTTCGCGCGAGGCCGGCAAGGAGCAGTACCTGATCCCGTACTTCATCGCCGCCCACCCGGGCACGACCGATGAGGACATGCTCAACCTGGCGCTGTGGCTGAAGAAGAACAACTTCCGCCTTGACCAGGTGCAGACCTTCCTGCCGACGCCGATGGCGTTGGCGACGACGATGTACCACAGCGAGCGCAACCCGCTGAAAAAGCTGGCGCGCGACGGCGAGCATGTCGGGGCTGTGCGCAACGGCCGCCAGCGCAAACTGCACAAGGCTTTCCTGCGCTACCACGACCCCGCCAACTGGCCTCTGCTGCGCGAGGCGCTGAAGGAAATGGGGCGCGCCGACCTGATCGGCAACGGGAAAAAGCAGTTGATCCCCGCCTGGCAACCGGCCGGCACGGGCGGGGAGTCCTCCCGCGGTCAACCACCGAAAACAGGCCAAATCCGCACGGCATCGACGAACCCGCGTGCCGGGCAGCGGCCTGGACGTGCGCCGGGAAAGTCGACGGCACCGCGCCGGGCACCGCTGGCACGCAAGGCTTAAAACCTCAATCCAACTTACATCTCATGGAAAACACCACCACCTACGAAAAGATCGGCGGCGCCGACACGGTCGGCAAGCTCTGCGACCGGTTCTACGAGCTGATGGACACCGTGCCGCAGTTTCAGGGCATCCGCGCCATGCATCCCGCTGACCTGACCATCTCACGCGACAAGCTCTACATGTTCCTGTCCGGCTGGCTGGGCGGACCGGACCTGTTCGTCGAGAAATTCGGCCATCCGCGCCTGCGCGGCCGCCACATGCCGTTCGCCATCGGCGTCGCCGAGCGCGACCAGTGGGTCGCCTGCATGGCGCTGGCGATGGAGGATGTCGGGCTGGAAGAGGGGATCCGGGCGAAACTGCTCGAGAATTTCTTCAATACCGCTGATTTCATGCGCAACAAGGCGGGGTAGCTGCCGGTCTTCCGTCGTCCGGCTATGGCTTGCGGTCGCTTGCCATTTCAGGTGTGTCGAAGACGAGGGGCAAGCGGCTCCACCCGGTAAGGTATTCATCGCTATCGACCTTGAAGCGCACACGAACGCTCCAGAAGTAGCGCGTGCCGGGCAGCAGTGGCGCTTCGACCGTGTGCGAGGTTTCAGGCCCGCCTCGGTGGCGATAAATGCAGCCGCGCGTTGCCCCCTGCTCGGATTCATATTGCCGCCAGATGCATACCTCATAACCCAGAATTATGGATCGTGCCATGCCCATGGCAGCGTCGGCAGTTTCGTCGGGAATCGTGAAAGCATTCCACACCAGGGTCGGCTGAAAGGTATCGACTGTCGGCGTCGGTATGAAAAAGGGCGATATTATTGACTTTCCCGGCGAGTTTGCGCTCGGGCCGGGAAGCTCGAATTCGAAATCGCCTAGGAAACCATAGGGATAGTGCAACAGGCGGCGGTCGACGATATCCCGGGCCAGGTCGCGTAGCAGTGCATCGAAGGCCGTATGCAGTGGCTTTCCTCCGTCGTCCAGCCATTGATTCAGTTTCCGCGGCTCGCTCTGGAAAAGGATAGTCGATTCACCCAATGTCTTGTGCAACGGCATGCGGACCAGTCGTGCCTTGGCTCGCACGTACATCGCGATATCTGGGTCGTCGCCATCGCCGCGGAAACCGAAGTCGGTGACGTCCGTTTCCAGCAAGGCATCGCTGTCGGATTCCACTGGCGTACCGGAAGGACTCCGGTCGGCGATTTCGGGCGGTAGCGTGAGCACATAGCCACTACCTTGGCCAGCCTCTGCGACCAGTTCGGCCAGTCTTCGCTCGATGACGGTCGTTGCCAGCACCTGCTTTGGCAGCGCCTCGATTGCCGCAGCCCGATCCGCGGGCACTGCAATGGCTGCACCATATACGGCGCCGCCAGCTGCGATGAGGGGCAGAAGCGCGATTACCACCAATGCACCGAGCCCACCCCCCCACCGCTACCAGCAAGGGCGCTGACACTGGCCGCCGCTGCCCCCTTGCCCATCCCCGCGCCAGCACCCACGGCGAAGGTTTCGAAATGTGTCTTGGGCGGTACGCTGTCGGGCACGACGGTAACCTGTTGAATCCCCGCGCGGTCCTCCAGCGATGCCGGGATTGTGGTGCAGCCGGCGAGCAACAGGCTCATGCATGCGAAGGTGAAAATCGCAGCGCCCCTTGCCGAAATCATCCCGGTCAATCGGAACTGCCAACCTTTGACGATGATCATGAAGAGGGCTCGCAACAAGCTCAAGTGGGAGTTTCCAATTTCCCGCCCACCCGGAAATTGAGACAATCTCCTTCAGGGCCTCTGCGGATTGTCAGGTTTCCTTACTGCCGGGCGCATCTGCTCGGGGCGCAGGTTGGGTGTGAAATAGACGTCGGCGTCGTCGAGGTCAACCGAAGTTCCATCTTTGTCAAAAAGCGGCTGTTCGTTGTCCTTCCAGCCGCGAATGCCGGTCTTGAGCGATACCACGTTGTTGTAACCGAGAACCAGCATAGAATGCGTCGCCAGAATGCTGCGGTAACCCGAGCGACACACCACGACAATCTCCCGCTCGCGGGCATTCACCAGTTCCGGAATGGTTTCCTCGTAATCCCATTCACAGGCCGATTCAAGGATGCCGCGCGGGACGTTGAGCGAGCCCTCGATGTGCATCGCGTCGTATTCGTAAGGTTCGCGCACGTCGACAATCAACAGGTCCGGGTTGGCGACAACGCGCGCCGCCATGTCCCACGGCATGATTTCCCGTACTTCGCTAAGGCAGTCCTTGACCAGTTCGAGAAAGTTTCTCACGACGCTCCCGAGCTCGCCATGTCAGAACGGATGAAGATCATTTTTTCGTGTCGACCGGGAAGCCGGCTGCCTTCCACTCCGGGAAGCCGCCGCGGAACCAGATTACGTTCTTCCAGCCATTCTGGATCGCCATGCTCGCCGACTTGTAGCTCTTCCAGCAGATCGTGCCGTCACAGTACATCATGAAAGCCGTATTCTTGTCGGCCGGCAGTTTACTAAGATCGAATTTGTCGTCGCCGGGATCGAAGCCGACTTCCTTGGCGCTGCCTTCATTGTAAGGAACGAGTATGGCGCCGGGAACGTGCCCGTGGCCGAATTCTTCCGCCAAACGAACGTCGTAGACCTTCATGCCGCCGGCGATCAGTGTCTTGGCTTCGGCCGCGGAAATGATCTTGGCGCCGGGCAGGTTGGTCGGCGTGGTGTTCAGCATCGAGGCGACGCCCTTGAAATCGGCTGCCGAGGCGGGCTTCATGGCGAGGTTGAGCGCATTGCCCTTTTTCAGGCTGGCGACCAGCTTTTGCTGGGCGGCTGCGGGAACCGTTTCCGGGTTGACCGATAGGGCGCGCAAGGATACGGCGGCGCTGGTGAAAATAACGCGCCCCCCCTTGGCGGCAGCCCACTTCTTGGCTTCGTCCGCCGAAGCAACTGCCATGTCGTAACGGCCGATTTCTACGCCGTAGAGCGGGGCTTCGGGAATTCGGTGGAACTTGATTTCGGCAAAATCGCTCTTGGCCAGACCGCGGCTGTTGATTTCACTGCGGGCCATGCCGCCGATGAGTGACTCGTAGTCCGGCACCCCGAGCTTGGCGTTGGACTTGGCCGCCAGATCGCCCTTGTAGTTCGGACCGGCAACGAAGGAGGCTGAAATGGCGTCAGTGGTCTCGAGGATTGGTTCGAACTTGAATTTGGTAATATTGGCAATGATGTGGGCGGGCCCGAATACCATGTCCAGTGACCCATCCTTGGCACGCTTGATGGCCGAGAAGCCGCTCTTGAAATATTGCACGCGTACCTGCTGGCCGAGCGCCTGTTCGATTTCACCGGCAAAGTTGCGGTAGCGCTGATCGGTTTCTGAATTGGTGATGGACTCGTTCTGGTCGAGGACGATCCCGAGCATCAATGACGCCGCCTGGGCGGTAGTCGTAACAAAAACCATAAGCAAAGAAAAAATGGCCAGACGCATCGTGAATGCTCCCAAAACAGTAAGTCAAAAGTTCTCGCAGTATGTCTGCAGGTGGGCTTGCGGTCAATCCGAGAATGGTCTTCCGGAGCCGATGTATTTGTCTTTAATAAATACCAAAACCGACTGCGAAAGGATGCTGCAGAGCAGCATGAGATGCTAGAATCACGCCTTTGATTTTTCAGGCCTTCTCCATGTCCGCTCGTCCGATTCGCAACATCGCCATCATCGCCCACGTTGACCACGGCAAAACCACGCTGGTCGACCAGCTGCTCCGCCAGTCCGGAACCTTTGCCGCGCATCAGCAACTGGTCGAGTGCGTGATGGATTCCAACGATCTTGAAAAGGAGCGTGGCATTACGATTCTTTCCAAGAACACTTCGGTCGAGTACGAAGGTGTTCATATCAACATCGTCGATACGCCGGGCCACGCCGATTTCGGCGGTGAAGTCGAGCGCGTACTTGGCATGGTCGATGGCGTGGTTCTGCTGGTCGATGCCGCTGAAGGCCCGATGCCGCAAACGCGTTTCGTGACCAAGAAGGCGCTGGCCCTCGGCCTGCGTCCGATCGTGCTGGTCAACAAGGTGGATCGCGACGGCGCCGATCCAGACATGGCCGTCAATCACACCTTTGATCTGTTCGACAAGCTGGGTGCCACCGACGAGCAGCTCGATTTCCCGATCGTCTACGCCTCCGGTCTCAATGGCTGGGCGGCGATGGAGCTCGACCAGCCGCGTGAAAACATGAAGCCGCTGTTCGATACCATTCTGCGCCACGTGCCGGCACCGGATGCCGATATCGATGCGCCGCTGCAACTGCAGATCACCGCGCTCGACTACTCGTCCTATGTCGGCCGGATCGGCGTTGGCAAGATCAATCGCGGCCGCGTCAAGACCGGCCAGAACGTGCTGGTCATGTTCGGCACCGAAGAAGAAGCCACCGAACACGAACGCACCCCGATCAAGGCCAAGATCGGCCAGGTACTCGGCTACAAGGGCCTGAACAAGGTCGAACTGGCGGAAGGCCTGGCCGGCGATATCGTCCAGATCACCGGCATCGAGGACCTTGTGCTGGGTTGCACGGTGACCGATCCGGAACAGCCGGAATCCCTTCCTCTGCTCAAGATCGACGAGCCGACGTTGTCGATGCAGTTCATGGTCAATACCAGTCCGCTGGCCGGCACCGAAGGCAAGTTCGTCACCAGCCGCCAGATCCGCGATCGCCTGCACAAGGAACTGCTGACCAACATGGCGCTGCGCGTCCATGACACCCCGAATGGCGACATCTTTGACGTCGCCGGCCGCGGTGAACTGCATCTTGGCATCCTGCTCGAAAACATGCGTCGCGAAGGTTACGAACTGGCGGTCGGCCGTCCGCGTGTCGTCAAGAAAGTCATCGACGGCGTCGAGTGCGAGCCGTATGAAATGCTAACGGTGGACGTCGAGGAAGACACCCAGGGCGGTGTCATGGAAAGCCTCGGTCAGCGCAAGGGCGAACTGCAGGACATGATTCCGGACGGTCGCGGTCGCGTCCGCATCGAATACCGCATCCCGGCGCGCGGCCTGATCGGTTTCCAGGGCGAATTCATGAACCTGACGCGCGGCAATGGCCTGATGAGCCACGTTTTCGATGAATACGCCCCGGTCAAGGAGGGCAGCGTCGCCGAGCGCCGCAACGGCGTGCTGGTTTCTCAGGACAACGGCGAAGCCGTCGCCTACGCGCTGTGGAAGCTGCAGGATCGTGGACGCATGTTCGTCAGTCCGGGCGAGAAGCTTTACGAAGGCATGATCATCGGCATCCACAGCCGAGAGAACGATCTGGTCGTCAATCCGATCAAGGGCAAGCAGTTGACCAACGTTCGCGCCTCCGGTACCGACGAAGCGGTGCGTCTGGTGCCGCCGGTTCAGTTGAGCCTGGAAGCTGCGGTCGAATTCATCGAGGAAGATGAACTGGTTGAACTGACGCCAAAGTCGATCCGCCTGCGCAAGCGCTTCCTGACCGAAATCGAACGCAAGCGGGCACAGCGCGCTTCGTAAGAGAGCAACGATGGGTATTTGCCAGCCCTGCAAGGATCTGCTCAGTCGTCACCGGAAGGCAGCCCGCTGGGCTGCCTTTTTTATTGCCTTGTCGCTGGCCCTGAGCGGGCTCGGCATGGTCACCAAGCCAATCAACGCGGCCGGCTTCTGCAAAGTCTATCCCTGATCAGCCACCGGTCATTGACATGAAGCGCACCACCTGCGGCGCATCCATCTGCGCCGTGAAATCATGGCCAAAGGGCTTGATACCCATGCTGTCGATGATCGCTTGGCGTAGCGGGGCGTCTTCGCCCGGATGGGCGCGCAGGATGGGCATCAGGTGCAGCGCGTCGTTTTGGCCGAGACATGGGTAGAGTTCCCCCTTGGCAGTGATCCGCACCCGGTTGCAGGTGTCGCAGAAGTTATGACTGTGCGGGGAAATGAAGCCGATCCGCGATTCCGAACCAGGAATGCGCCAGTAGCGCGCCGGGCCGCCGGAGGATTCAGTCGATGGGATCAGTTCGAAGCGTTGCGCCAGCTTTTCCCGGGTTTCCTCGGACGAAATATAGGTGCCGCTGCGTCCGTGTATTTCCCCGAGCGGCATTTCTTCGATGAACGACAGGTCGAGTTCATGGTCGACCGCGAACTGGACGAGATCGCCGAATTCGTCGTCGTTGATGCCGCGCATCATCACTGTGTTCAATTTGGTGTGCTTAAGGCCAACTGCCTGTGCCGCCGCGATGCCTTTCAGCACCTTGGCGAGGTCGCCGATGCGGGTGATGGCCTTGAAGCGATTGGCCTTGAGGGTGTCGAGGCTGATGTTGATGCGCTTCACGCCGGCCGCTTTTAGGACGCCGGCATAGCGGTCGAGTTGCGAGCCGTTGGTCGTCATGACCAAATTGTCGAGACCGGGCAGGGCGCCGAGGCGTTCGATCAGCCACATCGCGTTCTTGCGGACCAGCGGCTCGCCGCCGGTGATACGCAACTTATTTACGCCGAGGCTGACAAAGACGGTAGCAAGCTGCAGGCATTCTTCGAGGCTCATCACTTCATGTCGGGGCAAAAAAGTCATTTCCTCGGCCATGCAGTAGGTGCAACGAAAATCGCAGCGGTCGGTGATCGACAGGCGAACATAGGTAATGCGCCGACCGTACTTGTCGACCAGCGTACCGGGCGCATGGGCAAGCCGGCTGGAATCGACGAGCGGGCTGAAATTGTCGAGTCCGTTCGGGGTGGATTCCGGTCGCAGGGTTTCGTTGTGCATGGTTTGCTACGCAGGGTGATGGGACTCTCAATGCAGGGCTCGGCGAGTCAGCTTGCCGATTATGGGTACTCGCGGTTTTACAAACAAGTGGAGGCATCAAAAATGCAAAAGTTCATTCTTGTTGGCATGTTCGCAGTATCCGGATTGCTGGCGGCTTGCGTGGGTGGCATCGCGAGCGGCAAGGCGGACAGCGCGACGGCAGAGTTGGCGCCGACCAAGGGCAGTTCAGTCAGTGGAACGGTCAGTTTTGTCCAGGCCGGAGACAAGGTTAGGGTGCTGGCCGAGGTCAGTGGACTGAGTCCCGGCGCCCATGGCTTCCATGTTCACGAAAAGGGCGATTGCAGTGCCCCGGATGGCACCAGCGCCGGGGGACATTTCAACCCCGGTGGCAAGCCCCATGGCAATCCGGACCATGACATGCATCACGCCGGCGACATGCCGCAACTGATCGCCAATGCGGCGGGCGTCGCCAAACTGACCGCCTACCTCGATATGATTACGCTGGGAGACGGGGCGAACAACATTGTCGGGCGCAGCGTCATCGTTCATGCCGCACCGGACGATTTCAAGACCCAGCCGACCGGCAATTCCGGCGCGCGCCTGGCCTGTGGGGTGATCGTTAAAAAATAGCCGTTTTCCGGCGTCGACCGCAACCGGCGTTTTGGTCCCGGTATCGCATTTTGGGAAGGATCGTATTCGATGGCAGTCAGAAGCATTCTTCGCATGGGTGACCCGCGCCTGCTGGAACAGGCGGTGCCGGTTGATGATTTTTCCAGTGCGGAACTGCGCACGTTGATCGCCGACCTGCAGGACACCATGCAGGCTGCCGGCGGTGCGGGGCTTGCTGCGCCGCAGATTGGGGTAGGTCTGCAGGTCGTCGTCTTCGGTTTTCAGCGCAGCCCGCGTTATCCGGATGCCGATCCGGTTCCGGAAACGATCCTGATCAATCCGCTGATCACGCCGCTCGATGAGGAAATCGAGGAGGGCTGGGAAGGTTGCCTGTCGGTTCCGGGAATGCGCGGTGTCGTGCCGCGCTACAAACACATCCGCTATCGCGGTTTCGATGAACGCGGCCAGGCTTTCGAGCGGATGGTGAGCGGCTTCCACGCGCGCGTTGTGCAACATGAATGCGATCACCTCCAGGGTAAGCTCTACCCGATGCGGATGCACGATTTCGCCCGTTTCGGCTTCACCGCCGAGTTGTTTCCTGACCTCGAATAAGTTGCATCATCGTTCCTTAACATACTGTTTTAATGCATATGGTGCAGCGCAACAAAGTTGTTGACATTGAAGATTTGTAAGGTAGAATGAAGTTATGTTGCAGCGCAGCAATATGGCGCGAGGAGCAACGAATACATTCAAACCTGCACTACCTTTACGGAGAAAACACCATGAACTTCAAGCCCCAGGATCTCACCAACGCCGGTATCGGTTCCATGTCCCTGCTGGTCAACGCCACCTTCGACGGTGTCGAGCGTCTCGCCGCCCTCAACCTGAGCGCCACCCGTTCCTTCATCGAGGCATCCGTCGCCAACTTCAATACGCTGCTCGGTGCGACCGATGTTCAATCCTTCATCGATCTGCAGCAGAAGCTTGCCGCTCCGACCATCGAGAAGGGCATGGAGTACTCGCGCAACGTCATCGCCATCACCAGCGAAACCAAGGACAAGATCGCCAAGGAACTCGAAACCCAGGTTTCCTCGGCCAATGCCAATGTTTCGAACATGGTTGAAAAGGCGCTGGCCTCCGCTCCGGCTGGTTCGGAAGTCGCCGTCGCCGCCGTCAAGACCGCGATCAAGACCGCCAACGAAGCTTACGAAGGTCTGAACAAGGCAGCCAAGCAGGCTGTCGAAGTAGCCGAAGCCAACGTTGCCGCCGCTGCCAAGGCAACCATGAAAGCTGCCGAAGTCGCTGCCCCGAAGGCTGCTGCCAAGAAGGCTGCCTAAACACGGTACTTGCCGAATCCAAAAAGCCGGAGCTTGCCTCCGGCTTTTTTCGTTTACCCAAGCCTAATTTACTTGCGGCTGGACTTGATCGGCTTGCCCTTGCCGCCGCGATTGCCGCGACAGAGTGCCAGGCGCTCGCCCTTAAGCTTTCCCGCAACGCCATCGACCACCGGGATGATGTCTTCCAGCGCCGTCTTGCCGGGGACGGCGTCGATCAGTTTGAGGCCGCGCCCCTTGGGCAGCAGGCGGATTTCGTCGACGCTGAACACCAACGCCCGTCCATCCCTGGTGATGCAAGCCACCTCGCCTTCGGGCGCCGGCGCGAAGACGACCGGCACTTCACCTTCCGCCAGCGTCATGAAGGCCTTGCCGGCCTTGCCGCGTGACAGCAGGTCCTCGCCCTGGCAACGGAAGCCATAGCCGCCGCTGGCGGCAACCAGATAGCGGCGCTCGCTGCTGACGGCGAGCGCCAGGCAGGGTTTGGCACCTTCAATAAAATCGGCCAATGACGTTGCCGGAACGCCATCACCCTTGCCACCGGGAATGTCGGATGCCGCGATCGAATAAGCCCGGCCCCGGGTGTCGAGCAGCACCAGCTGGTTGACGGTGCGGCAAGGCAGGCAAGCGAGCAAACTGTCGCCGGAGCGAAAACTGAGCTGCGTCGGGTCGATGTTGTGGCCGGTTCGCGAGCGCAGCCAGCCGTGTTTGGAGACAATCAGCGTGGTCGGCTCATCGACGATGGAAACCGTCTTGGCATCCGACATCGTCACCTTGTCGGCGGCTTCGATGAAGGTGCGGCGGTCGTCGCCATATTTCTTCGCGTCGGCCTCGATTTCGGCCGCGACGCAGGCGCGCAGGGCTTCGTCGGAATCGAGCAGCTTGTTCAGTCCGGCTGCTTCCTCGCGCAGCTTCGCCAGTTCCTCGCCGATCTTGATGCCTTCCAGCCGTGCCAGCTGGCGCAGGCGGATTTCTAGGATGTCTTCGGCCTGGATCTCGGTCAGCTTGAATTGCTTGATCAGGTCGGCCTTGGGGTCGTCCGATTTGCGGATGACCTTGATAACCTTGTCGATGTCGAGCAGGATGGCCTGGCGACCTTCGAGGATGTGGATGCGCTTTTCGGCAGCGGTCAGCCGGTGGCGCGTGCGCCTTTCCACGGTCGACAGACGAAAACGGCACCATTCCGCAATCATGCTGTACAGCGAAGCCTGGCGCGGCGTGCCATTGACGCCGAGGACGGTCAGGTTGATCGAGGCGTTGGTTTCCAGGCTGGTGTGGGCGAGCAGCATGCGGACCAGATCGTCCTGCCCCTGACGCGACGAAGCCGGTTCGATGACGAGGCGGACGGCGTGTTCCTTGCCCGATTCGTCACGCACGCCGCTTTCCGAAATGGCCGACAGGAAGGCCGCTTTGAGGTTGAGCTGTTCCGGCGTGAACACCTTCTTGCCGGCTTTTTCCTTGGCCACCGGGTTCGAGCAGGCTTCGATTTCCGAGAGCACGGTGGCGGTCGACACGCCCGGCGGCAGTTCGGTGATGACCAGCTTCCACTGGCCGCGCGCCAGGTTTTCGATTTTCCACTTGGCGCGCACGCGCAGGCTGCCGCGGCCGCTGCGGTAGGTGGTGGCGATTTCCTCGGGCGAGGAAATGATCTGCGCGCCGCCCGGATAGTCCGGGCCGGGGATCAGCGCCAGAACTTGATCCTCTGTGAAATTCGGGTCTTTAATCAGGTTGACCGCAGCAGACGCCACTTCGTGCAGGTTGTGCGCCGGGATTTCAGTCGCCATGCCGACGGCGATGCCGGAAGCACCATTGAGCAGGCAGAAAGGCAGGCGCGCCGGCAGCAGCGCCGGTTCGTCGTTGGCGCCGTCGTAGTTGGGCTTCCAGTCGACCGTGCCTTCGTCGATTTCGGCCAGCAGCAACTCGGCGATCGGCGTCAGCCGGGCTTCCGTATAGCGCATGGCGGCGGCGTTGTCGCCGTCGCGCGAGCCGAAATTGCCCTGGCCGTCGACGATCGGGTAACGCAGGCTCCAGTCCTGCGCCATGCGCACCATCGCGTCGTAGACCGAGGAATCGCCGTGCGGGTGGTATTTGCCGATGACGTCGCCGACCACCCGGGCCGACTTGACGTGGCGCGGGCTCTTGTACAGGCCCATGCGGTGCATGGCATAGAGGATGCGGCGCTGCACCGGCTTCTGGCCGTCGGCGGCCGAGGGCAGGGCGCGGCCGGTGACGACGCTCATCGCGTATTCGAGATAGCGGCGGGCGGCGTAGTCGGCAGGCGACGGGATGTCCCCGGCCGGACCGGCGGCGGCCGGGGGCAGGGCGGGCGGTTCGCCGGCGTCGAGGATTTCGTCGGGCAATTCGCCGGCATTGGCTTCATCGGCCACCACGACGACTGGCGTTTCGGCCGTTACCCCAGGTTCCGCAACCTGCACGGCGTCATCGTCTTCAAGGGGTTTAGCGGGGGCAGCAAAAAGATCGGGTTGATTGCTCATGTTGGCGGTCTGGTGCAAAAAACGAAGGCCGGAAATCCGGCCTTTTTTCAGGCTGCTGCCTTATGTGTGGATCGATAGCGCTCAGCAATTTCCTGCTTACTCTGACGCAATAATTCGATTTCGGATGGTGTCAGCATCCGGGCTGCGTTCGAGGTAGCGAGCTTCCGATTGAGTAAGGCGGTCGAAGCCGTAACCGAAGCGCTCGAACCACCAGGCTTCGAGGTGTCCATGTTTTGCTCTCAATACTGTCAGTTGTTCGTCGGATAGGGCGAGTCTGGCGGAGAAGGGCTTGCCGGTCAAGACAGTAGCTCCGATCACACAGCCGCCATGCGCTTCGATGTGACCTCTAAGATTTGCGAGTGTTCCGCCTTGTCCGATGAAGTCGTCTACCAACAAATAATCCTTGCCGGCAAGCACACTGCCGTCGAACAGAGCCTGCCTGGCAAGCCGGGTGAATCCATTGGCGCCCGTGTGACCTACCACATTGATCTGAACAATCGAGCTGTCGACCGGAAAACCGATTCGCGCGCCCAGTTCTTCTGCAAGGGCTTCCGGAATGGCATTGACACCCGTCTTCTCCAGCGCGTGTGCCGAGGCGAGTAGCGGCTGGCGATTGCCAGCCAGGTCAATGATCCGCCGAACAGCCTCAGGGGAAATTGTTTCTTGCACCAACTGAAATGCAGCATCGCAGTCGCCAGCTTTTGCAGCGTCATAGCAGGGATGCTTCTTTACTGCCGTTTCGGAGGCATGAATGATTACATCCGGGAAATCGAACCAGACGCTTCGTACCGGATTCGGCGCTCTGTTCATAGCAGTTTCCCTTGTCCGTCCGGCGTGGGTGGCGGCGCTTTTACCTTGCTTGTCGACGGCATGCGAATTCCCATGCTCCACTTCAGCGCCCCCGTCGAGCGCCACAGATCGAGGTGGCTGGCGCGGTATTCCCAGGCTTCATCGTCGCCGCCGATCGTGATGTAGCCGGGGTTTTTCGAGCGAGGCCGTTTCGGGTTGGCGGCGTGCAGCATTTTCCAGACCTTGGGAAAGCGTTTGAAGGCACGGTGCAAGGTAGCTTCAGCCACGTCCGGCTGGCCAGCGGCAAAATGGGCCAGTACGCGGCCGTATTCGGTCGAGGCAAAATCGTCCGGGTAGGCAGCGGCGATGGCGATGGCTTCCTCGGCGCGGCCGGTCGCTACCAGGCCGTGTATCAGGCGTTCGCGCAGGCCGGTGTTGTCGGTCGGGTTGGCCGTCGTCACGCTCCAGCGCATCAGGTCCAGGCATTCTTCGCGCCGCGTGTCGCCGAAGGCGTCAACGTAATATTCGACCAGCGACAGCATCGGCCGGTTGTTCAAGAAGCCCCAGGGCAGTTCTTTTTTCAGCGCCTTGAGCTGGATCAGCACGGTTTGTCGCAACGCTTCGCCGCGTTTCAGAACCTCACGCGACAGGGCCTCGCCGCTACCCGGTACGCCGCCTTCCAGCATCAGGGCGAATTCGCTGAGGTCGCGCAGGATCATGAACGATTGTCCGCTTTGCGGATGCTGCGCGGCAAAGGCGATCAGGTTCTCCAGGTCGCTGCCTTCGCGAAGGTCCATCCAGCGATTTTCCAGCCGGGCGAGGTCCGCTTTGGCCTCCAGCTCGCAGCCGCCGACCAGGCGGTAGGCACAGGCCGGCGCCGGCCAGTGGGCGATGGCATCGGCCAGCAGGCCAAGCGGGCCACGAGCGAGATGCATCATTTTCATCTTGCCGACGTCGCCGCCCACCATGTTGCGCAGGGCTTCGATCAGTTCGCTGTGATCGTACTTGGCGTCGTGTTGCAGGCGGGCGATCCAGAAATCGGCACGCGCACTGGCCTCGGCGTCGCGACCTTCGGAAAGCAGCAACAATACCTCCAGGTGCGACAGTGCCGGCACATTCGGCGCATGGCGCTGCGCCTCGCGAAAAGCCTCCCAGGCACCGGCGTAATCGCCCCGGTCGCTGCAGATCGTCGCCTGCCGCTGCCAGCCACAGGAACGTAGCTCCTTGTCCGGTGCGGCCTTCAAGGCATCGACGAACTTCTGCTTCTTGCGCGGCGCGTTGGTGTCCAGATAAGCATTCAGCAAGGTGTCGGCCGCCAATTCGGCGCGCCCGTCGAGTTTGTCCAGTTGCGTGAAATAACGCTCCAGCAAGCCGACCGCCTTTTTTGGCTGCGCCTCGTCCAGCCAGCGTTGGGCGACGATGGCCAGCGCGTCCGGATGCAATTCGCACAGCGGTGCCTCGGCCAGTGCCCTGGCCGGCAACAGGTCGAGTACCTCCGCCAGCATCAATTCCTTGCTGATGCCCAGGTCGAGCGGTGGCAGATTGGCGCAGCATTGCTTGAACTTGAGTCCGGAACCGCAAGGACAGGGTGCGTTGCGCTCCGGCTTGGCCAGCTTGCGCGGGCGAAAGCGGTTTTCCGGGATCGGCGTCGCGTTCCAGATTTCGATGGCGAAAGTTGTCGCCATTGCCTCGCGCAGGCCGGGCGCGCGAACGTCGGCCGGCATCCCCATCTCATCAAGCAGGCCGTCGATCAGGGGCGTCAGGCGCGCGCGGAGCTCGGCGAAGGTCGCGCCCTTCAGAATATGTCTGGCCGCCACGCGGCAAAAATCCCCGACGGCAGCCTGCCATTCCGCTTCGTTTCGCATGCATTTCTCCCGGAAAGGGCGCAATTTACCCGATCCTTGCGGTCTACCGGAAAAAACGCCCAAAAACGAAATTTTCCTTCACATGTGAAAAGCCCGCCGGGCGGGGTAAACTCGCGGTTCGATCTCGAACCAAAGCGCGACGCCATGCCGGAAATCGTCTTCAAGGGTAAGGAATACGTCTACAACCATCACCTCGGCGTGCCCTACCGGCCGCTGCTTCCGCACCCGGAAAAAGGCGTCGGTCCGGCCGACCTGGCCAGTAACCTCGTCATCCACGGCGACAATCTGCACGCCCTGAAGAGCCTGCTGCCGCGCTACGCCGGGGCGGTTGATCTCGTCTTCATCGACCCGCCATACAACACCGGCAACGAGGGCTGGTGCTACAGCGACAACGTCAACTCGCCGATCATGCGCGAATGGCTCTCCACCAACCCGGTCGATGGCGACGACCTGCTACGCCACGACAAATGGCTGTGCATGATGTGGCCGCGCCTCGTGCTGCTGAGGGAACTGCTGAGCGATACCGGCTCGATCTGGATCACGCTCGACGACAACGAGGTGCACCGGGCGCGGATGATGCTGGATGAGATTTTTGGGGAGGAGAGTTGCGTCGGTCAAATCGTATGGCAGAAGCGCACTTCACGTGAGAATCGTGCTGCCCTTTCTCCAAGTGTTGATCACTTGCTGGTTTATTCCAAAGGATCGGTTGACGATTGGAAATCCTTTCGGAAACTGCTTGATGCCTCTGAGGAAGGCTATAGCAATCCAGATAACGATGAGCGAGGAGTTTGGAAGTCCATTCCATTTTCGGCACAGGGAAGCCGGAAGAACCAGCAATATGAAATAACCTCACCGACCGGTAAAAAGCTGTTTCCTCCCAAGGGAAGTTGTTGGGGTGCAACAGAATCCGAATTCATTCGGCTTCGCGACATAGAAAAAAAGGTTTATTGGCCGAAGGATGGCGATGGTTTGCCTCGAATAAAACAGTTCCCAGATGAAGCAAAGGGCTTAGTGCCGGATCCGCTTTGGCTGGCAAGTGAAGTTGGCGATACTGAAGAGTCCAAGAAGCACTTGATGCAGATTTTCCACTCCGAGGATGATTTTGGGCTTCACGCACCAAAGCCGGTTAGTTTGGTTGAGCGAATCGTGCAAATTGCAACAAATACTGATTCCCTGATCCTTGATTCCTTCGCCGGCTCCGGCACCACTGCCCACGCTGTGCTCAAGGCCAATGCCAGGGACGGCGGGCGGCGCAGGTTCATCCTCGTCGAGGGCGAGGATTACGCCGACCGCCTGACCGCCGAGCGCGTGCGCCGCGCGATCAAGGGTTACGCCTGGGTCGGCACGCAGCGCGAAACCCTGCTGGAGGAAAAAATCACCTTCAGCCAGTTCAAGAAGGCCGCTGAATGGTTGAAGAAGGTCGAGGCGATCAAGCGCGAGCACGGCTTCTCCGACACGCCGGGCGATCTGGTCGAACAGGCTTCCCACGGTCGACCGCAGAAATTCGGCAAAATCGAGGTCAAGCTCGACGACGGCGTGCTGCGCGTCGAGGGTGTGCGCAGCATTTCCGAAATGGCGCCCGGTCTGGGCGGCGAATTCACCTACTGCACGCTGGGCGAGGCGGTGGATCTGGAAAAGCTGCTCTCCGGCGAATCGCTGCCGCCTTTCGAGGCGCTCGGCGCCTGGCTGTTCTACACGGCGACCGGCGGCACGCTGCCGGCCATTCCCGCCAACCGCCCGCAATGGTATCTGGGCGAGGCGAAGGACAAGCACGTCTGGCTGATCTACGAACCCGACCTCAATTTCCTGAAAAGCCCGGCGGCGGCGCTGACGCTGTCGGTGGCGGCGAGCATGCGCGACTGGGGCCTGGCCTACGATGCGCCGCGCGGAGAACCGAAAGGTCACCTGGTTTTCGCGCCGGCCAAGTACCTGAGCAACCGCCAGCTGAAGGACCACGGCCTCGACTACGCGCCGCTGCCGTTTGTCTTGTATCGGGAGGGGTGATGGTTAAATACGACGCAGAACGGCTCGATTTGCAGTTCGAGTATTTTCAGAAAGCACTTCTCCGCTTGAAGGAGGCTTTGGCAGAGAACGAAACTTCCTTCGTGCGCGATTCGATCATTCAACGCTTCGAAATGGCGTTCGAGATGGCCTGGAAAACGATGTTCCGTTTTCTCAAGGACAAAGGGGCAAATATCCCGGCGAAGGCGTATGCAGTGTTGCCTGAGGCCTTTGAGGCACATTTGATCGCCGATGCGGAGTTGTGGGATTCGATGCGCGAATACCGCAATGACACGAGCCACGAATACAACGAGCAGAAGGCTATCGAGATTGCCGGTTTTGTGCGAGGGCAGGGGATTCAGGCCTTCGAGGCGCTTGTCGAGGCATTGTCCAGGCAGATTGTCGGTAAATGAGCGTTGTGGATATAGATCGCTCGGATGCGTTGGCGACTCGGCGCGATTCGGGTATCGCGCCAAGTGCGATTGCCAAATTGCAGCGCATTTTCGAGACGACGCCGAAACTGGAGCGCGTGGTCTTGTTCGGCTCCAGGGCGCAGGGAAATTACCGCAATGCGTCCGATATCGACCTGGCCATCGACGGACCGGAGATGTCGCGTAGTGATTTCGCCCGCCTAAGCAGCCAGTTCGAAGAGGCCGAGCTTCTATATAAAGTGGATGTGATTCGCTTGCAGGATGTGCTGGATGAGCGCCTGCGCGGCTACATCGAGCGCGACGGCCGGGTGTTCTGGCAACCCCGACGCCACGCTGCTGCCGTCAGGGGAATCGGCGGTATCCAGTTGAAGGATTTCCAGGCGCGGGTGTTGCAGGCGCTGGATGGCTATCTGGCGGAATTGAAAACGCAGGCGCCGAATGCGCTGGCGGCGCAAACGGCGCTGCTGGCGATTCCGAACATGGCGCAACAGGCGCGGGAGGTGGGGGATTTTCCGCGTGCGGCTTGGCAGGCGCTGAAGTCACGCGGTGCTTTGCCACCGGCTTTTGCCGATCTGGCGCATTCCAGCCGCTTCGATGGTGCGGGACGGCCGATTCCGAATGTTTGTCTCAAGGTGCCGACTGGCGGTGGCAAGACGCTGCTGGCGGCGGCTTCCGTCGCCAAGGTGTCGTCGGCCTACCTGAGCCGCCATGCCGGGCTGGTGCTGTGGATAGTGCCGAACGATGCGATTTACCGGCAGACACTCAAGGCGCTGAACGATCGCGACCATCCCTATCGGCAACTGCTGAACGTGACCGGAGCGGGGCGGGTGAAGATTCTGGAGAAGAATTCGCCGCTGTCGCGCCTGGATGTGGCGGGCAATCTGTGCGTGATGGTGCTGATGTTGGCTTCCGCCGCGCGCCAGAGCAAGGAGACGCTGCGATTCTTCAAGGACCGGGGCAATGTGCAGGGTTTTTTGCCGGCAGAGGACGATGTAGAAGGGCATTGGGACTTGCTGGCGCAGGTGCCGAACCTCGATGTGTATGCCCCGTGGGGGCAGAGCCAGGAGGGCGCGCGGGCGCAGAAGGGAAGCATCGTCAAGAGTTCGCTCGGCAATGTGATGCGCCTGCTGCGGCCGGTGGTGGTGATGGACGAGGGGCACCACGCCTATACCGAGAACGCATTGCGCACACTGGACGGCTTCAATCCGGCGTTCTTGCTGGAACTGTCGGCGACGCCGCGCGTAGCCTCAAGCAAGGCGAGCGGCTCCAACATTCTGGTCGATATTCGCGGCACCGATCTGGACGAGGCGCAGATGATCAAGCTGCCTATCCATGTGGATGTGCAGCACTGGAACGACTGGCAGAGTTGTCTGGCGGCCTCCGTGGCGCGGCTGGATACTTTGCAAAGCGAGGCAACCGGCTTGCAGGCGGAAACGGCGCGCTATATCCGGCCGATGCTGCTGGTGCAGGTGGAGCGCACCGGCGCGGACTTGCGCGATGCCGGCTTCATCCACGCCGAGGATGCCAAGGCTTATTTGCTCCAGTTGGGGTTCAGCGAGCGGCAAATTGCCATCAAGACCTCCGAGAAGAACGATCTGAAGGCGCCGGAGAACATCGACCTGCTTTCTCCGCAGTGCGAGGTTCGCGTCATCATCACCAAGCAGGCGCTGCAGGAGGGCTGGGATTGTCCTTTTGCCTACGTGCTGTGCGCGCTGGCGGCCGGGCGCAACCCGGCGGCGATGACGCAACTGGTCGGGCGCATCCTGCGCCAGCCGCATGTCGCCAAGACCGGGCGCGCGGCGCTCGACGCCTGCTATGTGCTCTGCCACGACGCACGCACCGGCGAGGTGGTCAAGGCGATCAAGAAGTCGCTGGAAGGCGAGGGCATGGGCGATCTGGCGCTTGCGGTGAGTGGCGGCGAGGGCGGCGGCGAGAAACCGGCGAGCTTCCCGCTGAAGCGCCGCCCGGCCTTCGCCGGCGTGCGCCTCTTCCTGCCGCGCGTGACCTGGGTGGAGGAAGACGGCAGCCGGCGCGAACTGGTCTACGAAAGCGATATTCTGTCGCGCCTGCCGTGGGGCGAGTTTTCGAGTGAGCGGCTGGCGCAGGGTTGGGCGCCTGATGCGCGCAATCCGCTGGCCGAGCAGTTCGACGTCGGGCTGGATATCCTGAAAGCCGGCGCTTACCGGCAGGGCGCAACGCCGACGGCAGGAAATGGAGATCGGGGCCGGCTGGATCGGGCGCGGCTGGTGCGGGCGCTCATCGACCTCGCGCCCAACCCGTGGTTGGTGTGGGATTGGGTGAATGCGGCCGTGGCGCGGCTGCTGGCCGGCGGCTTCGATGAAAACGCGCTGGCGGCGGCGAGCGCCGGGCTGATCGAGCGTTTGCGCGCCGATGTGGAGGCTGAGCGCGATCGGCTGGCCGAGGTGGTGTTCATGCAATTGACCGGCGCAGGACGAGTCGAATTCGCGTTGCGCGCCGACCAGCATGATTACGAGTTGCCGGAAAGTTACGACTTGCCGCTCTCCGGTCAGCCGATGCCGTTGGTGCGCGATGATCTGCGGCCGGTGGAAAAGAGCCTGCTGGAGCCGGCCTTGCTGACGCCTGACTTGAACAACTACGAGAAGGCTTGCGCCGCTTATCTCGATACACAGGCCGCCTTGCGCTGGTGGCATCGCAATGTCGCGAAGACGCAGTATGGTTTGCAGGGCTGGAAGCGCCACAAGGTGTATCCCGATTTCGTCTTTGCCTATACGACGCAGGATGGCGAGGCGCGTACCGTGGTGCTTGAAACCAAGGGCTTGCAGTTGAAGGACTCGGACGATACGGCCTACAAACAGGCGCTACTTGAACGCCTTAGCACGGTGTTTGCCGATAAGCGCCTGCAACGGGCCGGGGAATTGGTGCTGGAAAACGCGGGCAGCGAGCGGGTGGTGTGCGATCTTCTATTCGACGAGGCGGCTTGGCGTGGCGCTCTGAATTCGCGTTATTTCTCCGGTTGACCGTGGCGATCGGCCGGTGATTCACCAAGTCGCCGCGCGCACTCCGCCAGCATCGTTTCGGCGAGTTCGGAGTGGTAGTTGAGGTCGAGCGCTTCCATCATTTCGTGCGCGGCATACAGCCCGGCCTCGCGGGATAGCGATCCGGCGATCTGGCGAGCCAGTTGATCGCTCAGGGCCGAGAGGTGGCGGCGTTCGGCGAGCGGCAGTGCGTTCTTCGAGCGAGTGAGCCAGTCGGCGGCGAGGCTGGCGCCCTGGGCGTCGGTCAGCCACTGGCCGTGCTCGTAATAGCCGCTCAGGCGGTGGGCGGCCAGCGCGAAAAGCAGCGCGACGCACAGGCCGCGCGGCGTCGGCGGGGTGTCGTCGCGGACTCGCATCTCAGTGGCGGCCGCCGGCCAGCGCCTTGGCGATGAAGTGGTGCCCGACCCGCGGCTTCGGCACGCGCATGTCGAACCAGGCGCGGACGTCCTCATCGAGGCCGATGCCGTGCATGTAGTTGTAGAGCGCCTTGTTCAGTGCCTGGCCGAGGGCGTCGTGGTCGACGCCGGTCGGGTCGATGAATTCGACGTCGTTGGTGGCGAAGCTGATCGGCGGCAGCGGCTTGAGCTTGATGCCATACTCGGCCGGGTTCTTGCCGACCGGCGAATGAACGGTGCACGCGAAGCGGTGGAAGAAGCCAGACTGGATGCAGTTCTCGGCGAACAGCTGGCGCACGTATTCGAGCGCATCGACGGTGTCCTGCACGGTCTGCGTCGGGAAGCCGTACATCAGGTAGGCATGGACGAGGATGCCGGCGTCGCTGAAGGCGCGGGTGACGCGGGCGACCTGGTCGACCGA
>Ga0209310_1000453_pt1 | contig 45644 bp, 36 predicted proteins | sample AD_UKC030_MetaG_FD_184415 | JGI IMG/M metagenome (GOLD analysis project Ga0209310, IMG submission 184415) | Active sludge microbial communities of municipal wastewater-treating anaerobic digesters from USA - AD_UKC030_MetaG (SPAdes) (version 2) | ecosystem: Engineered > Bioreactor > Anaerobic >...
CCCGGACGACGTCAAGCTGCTGTCCGAAGTCGCCGGCGACAAGATCGACGAAGTCTTCATCGGTTCGTGCATGACCAACATCGGCCACTTCCGTGCCGCCGCCAAGGTCCTCGAAGGCCGGTCCGACATCCCGACCCGCCTGTGGATCGCGCCGCCGACCAAGATGGATGCGCTGATCCTGACCGAGGAAGGCTACTACAGTATTCTCGGCAAGTCCGGCGCGCGCATGGAAATGCCGGGCTGCTCGCTGTGCATGGGCAACCAGGCGCAGATCCGCAAGGGCTCGACGGCGATCTCCACCTCCACCCGCAACTTCCCGAACCGCCTCGGCATCGACACCCGGGTCTACCTCGGCTCCGCCGAACTGGCCGCCATGTGCGCGCTGGCCGGTCGGATCATCACGGTGCCGGAGTACATGGAGCAGATCAAGCTGGTGAATGCCAAGGCCGCCGATGTTTACCGCTATATGAATTTCGACAAGATTCCGGAGTTCGTCGAAGTGGCGGAAACGGTCGAGATGTAAGTTGCGAAAATCGGCTGGTTTGACGGTCGACCGCAAAAAGCCCCCGCCGGGAAACCGGCGGGGGCTTTTTGTGCCCTGCTTGCATGGGCTAGGCGCGATGAAGCTCTTTTTCGGCCGTTAAATCCCGCTAGAATGAAGGACGGCCAATCGCCGCCTGCCTTGTTCACCGTTCGCAAGGAGAATGTCGTGTTCAGGAAACCGTTCCATCGCATCGCCGGCTTGTTGGTTCTTGCGGCTCTCTTGGCAGATAGTGCGATTGTTGCTGCGCAGGAAAGTCTGCCGCAGGGCGCGACTTTTCGTGGGGAAATTCGGCGTGGTGCGGATGGCAAGTTGACGGTCGTACCGGAAGCCGAAGCAGCGGGCCAGCAAGGTTCAGCCAATGCAGTACCCGCCGGGGCGAAGATGCCTGGGGACGAGGGCGTATCCAGCGGCTCCCGCGCACGCGTCGATGCGCCGGCCAAGCGTTTCGACGCCGGGCCGCCTGATATGTCTTGTCTGACAGGCCGCACGACGCTTTCGGCAAGCGAGCGGGTGCTGGTCAAGATGTCGGCGGATAGCTGGATTTCACTGCCCGGTACGGCCTTCGGCACTTTTTGCAAAGTCCATCAAGTCAGCGCTTTGGAGGGGAACGGCGGTTGTGCCATGGCGATCAACGCGTGGTCTGGCGGGGTGTTCGACGAGCATCGGCGCAAAATGCTGGTCATCGGCGGCGGTCACATGGATTACTGGGGCAATGAGGTCTCCGGCTTCGATCTGGCAAGCGCATCGTGGTCGTTGGTGAAGCCTGCGTCGTCGCTGGGCGGCGCCAGCGCGCCGAGTGAGCCGATGCCCGATGGAAATCCGGTGTCGCGTCACACCTACGACGGGTTGGCGTTCATGCGCCATCTCTCGCAGGTGTTCATGTTCGGCGGGGCTACGGCGCCCAACGGCTATTCGGTTAACAGCACCTGGTGGTTCGATCCGGCCAAAGGCGTCTGGCGTGCCAAGGGGAATGCGCCACGCTCGGGGGCGGGGCACTATTACATGGCCTCGGCCTACGATCCGGTGACGCGCAAGGTCTATGTGCGCGACGAGACGGCGTTTCTTACCTATGACCCCGACGCCGACCGCTGGTCGGGGTCGATTGTGAACTTCGGCAACCCGCCTTACTACCCGCGGATGCAGACCCACCATTATCGTCGCGGGGTGATCCTGCCAGCGCAGCGGCTCTTCCTGGCAGCCGGCGGAACGCTCAAAAGCCCTGTGGCGCCGGATGTGTTTGTCTATGATTTGGACGGCCAGCGAGATGCTACCGGTACTTATCGGATGAGCGGCGATACCAGCGTGATCTCGGTTGCCGGCCTGGGGCTTGATGTCGATACCCGCAGCGGCGCGCTGGTGGCTTGGGCCGGGGGGGCGCCGGCGATCATGGACCCGGCGACTTGGCACTGGCGCCGCGGTAGTTCGCGAGGCGCGCCGGTGCAACCGGTGGGCAACGGGACTTTCGGCCGCTTTCGCTACATTCCTTATCTGAATGTTTTCATCCTCGTTAATCGACCGGAGGAGGATGTTCATTTTTACAAACTGACGGCCGGTTGCGGTTCCCGAGAGGAGGCGATGCCACGATAGCGGCGGCGGTATGTAATAACGATGCCTGTCGTCGCTCGGTGGTGCGCAAGCAGATTCGATTGCTGACGCCGCAACCGGTGTCGGCAATGCCCGGATTTGGTCAGGCTTGGTTGCCTGGTTGCGGTCGACCCCGAAAATCGGGCAAATTCCGCAGACAGCCCGGCATGGAACCGGCAGCCATTGCCGGAGGCAACCACAGTCGCCATTCCGACACTATTGACAAATGGATGAGGCCTGCCGTTTCATGGGAGATGTTGTCACGTCGAGCGCAGCGTCTCGACAGGCGGCCGTTAAAGCCTAGTTTCAAGCATGACTCTGTCTTTTAACCCTGATCGTCAGGAGCTTCGGATGATGGCCAAAAGCACGTTTCGCGGCGTCGGCCGCTTGCTGATTGCTGCGGCAATCCTGCTCGGACACGTTACTTGGCTCGCTGCACAGACAGCGGGAGGATTGCCGCCGACGCCGGACTATCGCGGCGAGATCCGGCGCGGGGCGGATGGAAAATTGATGGCCTTGCCCGAGCCGCCGGTCATCGAAACTGCACCGCTGGAGTCGCCGGTCCCCGTTGTCCACCCGGTTCACACACTACCGAGTGCGAATAACACAGCTGCCCACAGCGCCACACCAAGCGCCGCCCCCAGCGCGGTGCCTGGCGCGGTGCCTGGCGCGGTGCCTGGCGCGGTGCCGCCGCGAGCTACCACACTCGTTGTTGGCCCCGGCGAGCGAATTTCAAGCATTACCGAAGCGGCACGACAGGCGCGCGACGGCGACATTATTGAGATCAAGCCGGGCGAGTACCGCGGTCAGCCGGCGGTGTGGACGCAGCGGGACATCACCATTCGTGGCGTTGGCAAGCGACCGGTCATGATCGCCGACAACCAGCTGGCCGAGGACAAGGGAATCTGGGTCGTGCGTGGCGAGCGGATACGCATCGAGAACGTCGAGTTCCGCGGTGCGCGGGTCTCGGACATGAACGGTGCCGGAATCCGCTTCGACCGCGGGAGCCTTACAATCGTACGCTGCGCCTTCTTCGACAACGAGATGGGTATCCTGACAGCAAACTCCCCCGAGTTGTCGTTGCAAGTGATCGATAGCGAATTCGCCGATGCACCGCGGACGACCAATGACTTCCACCATCTGATCTATGTCGGCCGGATCGGCAAGTTTGTCCTGCGCGGCAGCCAGTTTCGCAACGGCTTCTACGGCCATCTCGTCAAGTCCCGTGCGCGCGAAAGCTATCTGCTTTACAACGCGATCGTCGATGGTCCCCATGGGCATGCGTCCTATGAAATCGACCTGCCGAACGGCGGCTTGGTCTACATGATCGGCAACGTCATCGGGCAAGGGAAGGAATCGGAAAACGAGGTTGTTATTTCCTACGGAGCTGAAGGGCTTTTCTGGCAGCAAAATGCCCTGTACGCGTCGCACAATACGATTGTCAATGATGCGCCTCGTGCCAATTTTCTGGACGCCCGCAGCAATCGCGGACCCGATGCCGTCGAGGTATGGGCGATTAATAACCTGACCGTTGGGTTGGGCGACTTCCACCGCCCGGCGCACGGCAGGTTCGAGGGAAACCGCACCGTCGGGCGCAGCGAATTAATCGAGTATGGTGGCGTCCCTTTGCGCCTGACCACCATGTCTCCGCTACGGGGGACAGTGCGGCCACCGGGGAACGTTGGTGCGGTCGACCTCCTGCCAAACGCAGAATTCACCAATCCGGTCGGCACGCGATCGATCCGGATAAGCAGTGTCTTGTCTCCGGGGGCGTTTCAGTAATCGGAAGGCAAACGTTTGCCTGGAGCGCCATAGCCGAATTACTGGACTTTGGCATGCTTCCCGGTTTCGTGCCGTGGTGGCCATCCATGCAGGACGCCCGGCAATCGCGTAGAATTCGAAATCCGCCGCGTGGCACTTTGTCGCGCGTGTATTTTGAAAGGCGACGATGAAGCGCGTTGACGATTTCCGCTTGCAGCTGGGCAAGCATGAGCTTGTGCCGATCATGATCGGCGGCATGGGGGTCGATATCTCCACTGCCGATCTGGCGCTCGAAGCAGCGCGTCTCGGTGGTGTCGGTCACATATCTGACGCGATGATCAACACCGTCGCCGACCGCCGTTACGACACCAAGCAGGTCAAGGAAAAGCTCGCGTTCTACAAGTACAACGTCAAGAACGAGGACAAGTCGTCGGTCAAGTTCGATCTCGGACGCCTGGCGGAAGCGACCAAATTGCACGTCGAAGCGACAATGCGGCGCAAACAGGGCAGCGGCCTGATCCTGATCAACTGTATGGAAAAGCTGACCATGAATGCGCCGCGCGAAACGCTCAAGGTGCGCATGTCTACCGCGCTCGATTGCGGCATCGACGGCATCACGCTGGCCGCCGGGCTACATCTTGGCTCGTTCGCGTTGATCGAGGACCACCCGCGTTTCCGCGATGCCAAGCTGGGGATCATCGTTTCATCGGTGCGTGCCTTGCAGCTATTCCTGAAGAAAAGCAGCCGCACCGGCCGCCTGCCCGACTACATCGTCGTCGAAGGCCCGCTGGCCGGTGGGCACCTCGGTTTCGGCCTCGACTGGGCCAAGTACGATCTGGCGACCATCGTCGCCGAGGTCATCGCTCATCTCAAGGCCGAGCAACTGAACATTCCGGTCATTCCGGCCGGCGGCATCTTTACCGGCAGTGACGCGACGGCTTTTCTCGAAAGCGGCGCGGCGGCGGTGCAGGTCGCGACGCGGTTCACGGTTTCCGAAGAGTGCGGCTTGCCGGCCGACGTCAAGCAGGAATACTTCAAGGCCAATGAAGACGACATCGTGGTTAACGAGATCTCGCCGACCGGTTACCCAATGCGCATGATCAAGAGCAGCCCGGCGATCGGCGACGGCATCCGCCCCAATTGCGAAGCCTATGGTTACCTGCTCGACGCCAACGGCAAGTGTTCCTACGTGACCGCCTACAACCGCGAGGTGGCGGCGCATCCGGGGGCGCGCAAGGTGCAGGTCTGGGACAAGACCTGCCTGTGCACGCACATGCGAAATTTTGACCTATGGACCTGCGGTCACCTGACCTATCGGCTCAAGGACACGACGCATCGGCAGGCCGACGGCACTTACGATTTGTTGTCTGCCGAACACATCTTCAAGGATTATCAGTTCAGTACCGACAACAAGGTCGCGCTACCCTGATCCTGAACGCGGTCGACCGGCGATGAATATCGAACTGATTGGGCTGGTCGTCATCTTTGTCGTCATTGCAATCGTCGTCATCAAGTCGCAATAGCCGCTGCGCTAGCTCACATTGCTCCAGCCGAGGCGGGCCAGTGTTGCCGCGAACTCGCCCGATACCGGCATCCTGATTTCCAGACGCTGGCCGCTTTCGGGGTGGTCGAAGCGCAGTTCGGTACACGCCAGCAGCATCCGGTGGCAGTCCAGTTCGCTTGCGAAGAAACGGTTGTGCCGACCCTTGCCATAGGTCGCATCGCCGATGATCGGGTGGGCGATATGTTTCAGGTGGCGGCGCAACTGATGGCGGCGGCCGGTCAGCGGTTCCAGTTCGAGCAGCGCGTAGCGGCTGCTCGGATAGCGGTCGACGGTGACCGGCAGCTCGATTTCGGCAAGCTTGCGGAAATTCGTGATGGCGTCCTGCGCCCCGTTGCTGCTCTGCTCGCCGCGAAACAGATAAGGGTCGCGCTGACGGCTCAGCGGGTGGTCTATCGTTCCGCAAGCAGGCGGATGGCCGCGGACGACTGCCCAATAGCGTTTTCCCACTGTGCCAGCCTCAAACTGGCGACCGAGCGCACCGGCGATTTCACGATTCAGGCCGAACAGCAGCACGCCGGAGGTGCCGCGGTCGAGGCGGTGGGCAGCCCAGGCCCGCTGGCCGATCTGGTCGCGCAGGATCTGAATGGCGAAGCGCGTTTCGTGGCGGTCGATTTCGGAGCGGTGGACCAGCAGCCCCGGCGGCTTGTCGATAGCGACGATATTTTTGTCGCGATAGAGAATCGGTAAGGCTTCAGGCAAAGAAACGCTGCTGCGCGGCGGCGGAAATCGCCATGCCGGTGACGTGGGCGCGTTCGAGCAATTCCCAATAGTAACGGTAGGAGGCGCGGTCGTGCAGTTTGCCGGCGTGCTGGATCGGCCCCCAATCCCTGTCCTGGGCAGCGATCAGGATTTCGCCGGCGGCCTGAACTTCCGAAAAATCGGGGCGCATCGCTTCGACGATCGGCATGATCTGGTTCGGGTGGATACTCCACATGCGGAGAAAGCCGAACTCGTTGCGCGCGCGGCGGGCGTCACTGGCAATGTGTTCAATGTCCTTCAGTTCGGTAGTCACGTTGTGCGACGGCACGATCCCGCAGGCGAGCGCGGCGGCGCTGATCTCGCACTTGGCGCGGGCGACCAGCGGGTGCTCGAACTGGCCGGGGCTGGTCATCGCGCTGGCGGGGATGGCACCGTGGTGACCGGAAACGAAATCCATCAGGCCGAAATCGAGGCTCTCGACGCCGGGCAGGGCGGCGATCTCCCAGACGTCACGCAGGGCGCCGTGGGTCTCGATCAGGACGTGAACCGGAATCCTGCGGTCAACGCCGAAATGTTGCTCGATTTCGCGCAGTGCCTCGATCTGCGTTTCGACATCGCCGACGCTGCACGGCTTCGGCAGGGTGATGAACGGCAGGCGGCAGGCGGCAGTGCGAACCAGGATCTCGATGTCCTGCCGCCAGTGCGCGCGGGTAACGTCATGAACGCGGGCGCCGACCCGGTTGAACAGGTTGTCGTCGCTCATGATGACGGCGGCGGCCATTTCGGCATGTGCACGCTCGGCGCCTGCCGCAGCACCATCCTCGCAGTCGCAGGTGATGTCGAAAATCGGGCCGAGTTCCTTCTGCAACTGCAACGCCTTCCTCATCAGTTTTTCCGAGCCGGCGTAGTGGTCGACCGCAGGCAGGATGGGGAAGATGGCTTCGCCGGCGAAGAGAACGGTCTTTGGATGACGCATGGCTGTACTCGCTGCAAAAAGAAAGGGCCGCGGTATTTTACCGCGGCCCTCCGCCGAGACCGGAAACCGGTGCTGGATCAGACCAGTCCCATGCCCTTGACGGCCTCGGCTTCCTCGGTCAGTTCCTTGAGCGTGATGTTGATCTTCTCACGGCTGTAATCGTCGATTTCCAGACCCTGAATGATCTTGAACGAACCGCCCTTGCACTCGCAAGGCATGCCGAATACCTGGCCCTTGGGAATGCCGTAGGAACCGTCCGAAGGAACGCCCATGGTGACCCACTGGTCAGAACCATTTACCCAGTCACGGATGTGGTCGATGGCGGCGCTGGCGGCGGAAGCGGCGGACGACAGGCCGCGGGCTTCGATGATCGCGGCACCGCGCTTGCCGACGGTCGGCAGGAAGATGTCGTTGTTCCAGGCGTGATCGTTGATCAGATCCTTGACGCTGTCGCCATTGGACGTGGTGTAGCGGTAATCGGCGTACATCGTCGGCGAGTGGTTGCCCCAGACGATCAGCTTCTGCAGCGAAAAAACCGGGCGGCCGGACTTGGCGGCCAATTGCGACATGGCGCGGTTGTGATCGAGGCGCAGCATGCTGTGGTAGTTGTTGGGGTCGGTACGGCCAACCTTCTTGGCGGCAGCGGCAGCGATCATGGCGTTGGTGTTGCACGGGTTGCCGACGACCAGAACGCGGACGTTTTCCTTGGCGTTCTCGGCGATGGCCTTGCCCTGAACGGTGAAGATGGCGCCGTTGGCGCTCAGCAGGTCGGCACGCTCCATGCCCTTGGTGCGGGGGCGGGAACCGACCAGCAGGCAGATGTCGGCGTCCTTGAAGGCGACGTTCGGATCATCGGTGGCGGTCATGCCGGCCAGCAGCGGGAAGGCGCAGTCCTGCAGTTCCATCATGACGCCGCCGACCGCCTGCTGGGCTTGCGGCAGATCGAGCAACTGGAGAATGACGGGCTGATCCTTGCCGAGCATATCGCCAGCGGCGATGCGGAACAGCAGGCTGTAGCAGATCTGGCCGGCGGCGCCGGTAACGGCAACGCGCATGGGTGCTTTGGACATGTATCGCTCCTGTTTGAAACTGTACGGTTGAGAAATAGTCGAACTTGCTCGAGAGCCTGCTGCCAAAATTTGCCTGTTTTATAAGCCGGCGCAAGATCGGGAGAATGTTAGAAGTTAAGCCCAATTCTGTCAAATGATTATATATCTTATATAAGACAACTTTTCGTAGACTGTGGCCATGAAATGTGCTGAAATTCGCCCTGATGAGTCACGATCCCAAACGCAAGGCTTTTCGCGTCGCTGCGCCGACGTTCAGCCCGCTTTATCGCCAGATCAAGGATTTCATGATCCGCAGTCTGGAGGCCGGCGAGTGGGGTCCCGGTGATGCCATTCCCAGCGAGGGTGAACTGGCGGCACGCTTCAATGTCAGCCAGGGAACGGTGCGCAAGGCGATCGACGAGATGGCCTCCGAGAACCTGCTTACCAGGCGTCAGGGCAAGGGTACCTTCGTCGCCAGCCATGATGATCCGCGCTCTCATTACCGATTTTTGCGACTGGTTCCCGACGACGATAGCGTCGAGGAGGCGGTCAGCGTTCCATTGTCCTGTTCGCCGCAGAAAGCCGGCGAGCAGGTTGCCAGGGTGCTGGGGATCGGCGCCGGCGATTCGGTGCTTTACGTCGAGCGCCTGTTGCGCTTCAATGATGAACCGGTGGTCTTCGATCAGATATATCTGGTCGCCGATCTGTTCCAGGGTTTGACCATGGAGCGCCTGAGCAATGAAACCCGTTCGCTGTATAGCCTCTTCGAAAATGATTTCGGGGTCCGCATGATCCTTGCCGAAGAGCGCCTGCGAGCGGTATCAGCCGATCCTCGGTGCGCTGAACTTCTTGCTGTTGCGCCCGGCGCGCCGCTACTGTTGGTCGAACGCACCGCCTACAGCTACGGCAACAAACCGGTCGAGTGGCGCCGCGGCTTTTACTGTACCAAACGACATCACTATCGAAATGATCTTGGCTGACCCGAGGACGGCCCGGCTTGCCGGGTTACTTCAAATTTCTTAGAAGCGGAAAACCGCAGAATTACGCAAGGACGACCTTCATGGCAAAAGTACCCATCAAAAAACGACCGAGAAACCTCGATCTGGGCTTGCTCAGGCAGTACAACCTGCCGCTCCCGGGCAAGGTGTCGATTTTTCACCGGATTAGCGGCGCCGGCCTGTTTCTCTGCTTCCCGGTCATCCTCTGGTTGTTTTCCGCCAGCCTGACTTCCCCGGAAACCTTCGCCACCTTCAAGTCGGTGTTCGCTGCCTGGCCGGTCAAGATCGTCGTCGCCGGCTTGATCTGGGCGTTTGTTCATCATTTCTGCGCTGGTATCCGTTTTCTGTTGCTCGACATGCACATCGGCATCGAGAAAGAAGCCGCCCGTAAATCCGCGGGCATCGTGTTTGCCGTGAGCATTCCGCTGACGCTGATTCTCCTGGGGGTGCTGCTGTGATCAACCGCATCGTTGTCGGGGCCCATTACGGTCTCAAGGACTGGATCGTCCAGCGCGCCACGGCGGTCATCATGGCCGTCTACTCAGTCATCATGGCAGTCGTCCTGGTGCTGGTCCGTCCGTCCGGATTCGAGGCCTGGCAAGGCTTGTTCGCCAATGGCCTGATCAAGTTCCTGACCTTCCTTTTCTTTGTCAGCCTGTTCTATCACGCCTGGATCGGCATTCGCGACATCTGGATGGACTACATCCAGCCCGTCGGCCTGCGCCTGACCCTGCACGTACTGACGGCGACCGCGTTGGTGGGTTACACCGCGTGGGCTGCTGCGATTCTCTGGAGGCTGTAAGCGTGAGTATCCCTATTCTGAAGTTTGACGCAGTCATCGTCGGTGCCGGCGGCGCCGGTTTGCGCTCCGCTATTCAATTGTCCGAAGCCGGCCTCAAGACGGCGGTCCTGTCCAAGGTTTTCCCGACCCGCTCGCATACCGTCGCGGCGCAGGGTGGTGTCGCCGCTTCGCTCGGCAACTCCGAGGAGGATCACTGGCACTGGCACATGTACGATACCGTCAAGGGTTCCGACTGGCTCGGCGACCAGGATGCGATCGAGTTCATGTGCAAGAAGGCCAACGAAGTGGTGGTCGAACTCGAACATTACGGCATGCCTTTCGACCGTACCGACAACGGCAAAATCTATCAGCGTCCGTTCGGCGGCCACATGTCCAACTTCGGCGAAAAGCCGGTGCGCCGTTCCTGTGCCGCGGCTGACCGTACCGGTCACGCCATGTTGCACGCCATGTATCAGCGCAACGTCAAGGCCAACACCCAGTTCTTCGTCGAATGGATGGCGCTCGACCTGATCCGCGACGAAGAGGGTCACGTACTCGGCGTCACCGCGATGGAGATGGAAACCGGCCAGGTCGTGATCTTCCACGCCCGTGCCACCATCTTCGCCACCGGCGGCGCCGGCCGCATCTTCTACTCGTCGACCAATGCCTTCATCAATACTGGCGATGGCCTGGGCATGGCGGCGCGTGCCGGCATTCCGCTTGAAGACATGGAATTCTGGCAGTTCCACCCGACCGGCGTCGCCGGTGCCGGCGTGCTGATTACCGAGGGCGTGCGCGGCGAAGGCGGCATCCTGCGCAACAGCAGCAAGGAGCGCTTCATGGAGCGTTACGCACCGAACGCCAAGGACCTCGCCTCGCGCGACGTGGTGTCGCGCGCCATGGCAACGGAAATCAAGGAAGGCCGCGGCTGCGGCCCGAGCAAGGATTACGTGCTGCTCGACGTGACCCACCTCGACCCGGCGACCATCATGAAGCGCCTGCCGGGCATCCGCGAAATCGGCATCCAGTTTGCCGGTGTCGATTGCATCAAGGAGCCGCTGCCGGTGGTGCCGACTTGTCACTACCAGATGGGCGGCATCCCGACCCATTACTCCGGTCGTGTCGTCATGCCGCAAGGCAGCAACATGTCGTCCATCGTGCCGGGTTTCTACGCCGGCGGCGAATGCGCCTGCGCCTCGGTGCATGGTGCCAACCGCCTGGGTACGAATTCCCTGCTCGACCTGCTGGTTTTCGGCAAGTCGGCTGGCGACGCTGCGGTCGAAGACCTGAAAGGCGGTCGCGTGCATCGCGATTTGCCCAAGGATGCCGCAGACAAGGCGTTGGCCAGAATCAGTGCGCTCGACAACCGCAAGGGGGGCGCCAACGTTCACGAAACACGCTTGGCCATGCAGCGCACGATGCAGGATCATGCCGGCGTCTTCCGTTTCGGCGACATGCTCAAGGCAGGTGTCAGCAAGATTCTCGAAGTGGAGAAAGCGGCGCGCCAGTTGGAAATCAAGGACAAATCGCAGGTCTGGAATACCGCACGGGTCGAAGCGCTCGAGATGGAAAACCTGATCGAAGTCGCCAAGTCGACGATGATTTCCGCCGAAGCGCGGAAAGAGTCGCGCGGTGCCCATGTTCGCGACGATGCGCCGGATACCCCGGAGTTCCCGAACGGCCGCAACGACGTGGAATGGCTCAAGCACACGCTGTTTTCGCCGGTTGATAATTCGATCAGCTACAAGCCGGTCAACATGCAGCCGCTGTCTGTCGAAACCATCGCGCTCAAGACGCGCTCGTACTAACCGGAGTCCAGAATGAGCAAACGCACGGTTCAATTCAGCATCTATCGCTACGATCCGGACAAGGACGATGCGCCGTACATGCAGGACATTACGGTCGAACTCGATCAGACCGACCGCAAGCTGCTGGACGCGCTGACCAAACTGAAGGCCAAGGACGATACGATGTCTTATCGTCGTTCGTGTCGCGAAGGGATTTGCGGTTCTGACGCGATGAACATCAACGGCCGCAACGGTCTTGCCTGCCTGACCGACATCGACGAACTCAAGCAGCCGATCGTGCTGCGTCCGTTGCCCGGCCTGCCGGTCATCCGCGACCTGATCGTTGACATGACCCAGTTCTTCAAGCAGTACCACTCGATCAAGCCCTACCTGATCAACAACGATCCGCCACCCGAGCGCGAGCGCCTGCAGTCACCGGAAGACCGCGAGGAGTTGAACGGCCTCTACGAGTGCATCCTGTGCGCTTGCTGTTCGACATCGTGCCCGTCGTTCTGGTGGAACCCGGACAAGTTCGTCGGTCCGGCCGGGTTGCTGGCTGCCTACCGTTTCATCGCCGATACGCGCGACCAGGCGACCAACGAGCGCCTCGATAACCTTGAAGACCCGTATCGCCTGTTCCGTTGTCATACCATCATGAATTGTGTCGATGTCTGTCCGAAAGGCCTGAATCCGACCAAGGCGATCGGCAAGATCAAGGACATGATGGTTCGTCGCGCCGTCTGATGGAAAGGGCGGACTACGAACGTCTGCGCTGGCGCTGTATTCGGCGCGGCTTGCTCGAGGTCGATATTGCGCTCACCCGCTTTCTCGATCAGGGTTTCGACAGGCTGAACGATGAAGAACAGCAGGCATTCGTGGAACTAGCCGACATGGAAGATCACGATCTCTGGCAACTGATCAGTGGTCAGGCCGAGATCGACGATGTCCGACTGGCACCCATCGTGACAATGCTGCGTAAGAGTTAAGTAAGTTTGGCCCTCTAGTTTGAGGCCTTTGAACGTTGATTTTTTTGTACCGTTGTAATAATCGACACCTGTAAAGGGAATACACAATGACGACCGAACGTAAAGCAACTTTGACGATTGAGGGAAAAGCGCCTGTCGAGTTTCCGATCATGACCCCGACCCATGGCAACGACTGCATCGACATCCGCACGCTGCTCTCCAAGACCGGGTTTTTCACCTATGACTCCGGTTTTCTGTCGACCGCAGCCTGCAAGTCCACGATTACCTTCATCGATGGCGACAAGGGCGAGTTGCTTTATCGCGGCTACCCGATCGAGCAACTGGCGGAAAAGTGCAATTTCCTGGAAGTGGCCTATCTGCTGAAAAACGGCGAACTGCCGAACGCGACCCAGAAGGAAGGTTTCGAACAGACCATCAAGAAGCACACGATGGTGCATGACCAGCTGACCCGCTTTTACAATGGTTTCCGTCGCGACGCGCATCCGATGGCGATTACCGTTGGCGTTGTCGGTGCCCTGTCGGCCTTCTATCATGATGCGATGGATTTTTCCGATGCCGAGCATCGCGACATCAGTTTTAACCGGATCATCGCCAAGTTGCCGACCATCATTGCGATGGCCTATAAATACAACACCGGCGCACCGTTCATGTACCCGGACAACGATCTCAGCTACACCGAAAACTTCATGCGCATGATGTTCGGCAATCCGTGCGAAAAGTACGTGCCGAACCCGGTACTGGTGCGCGCGCTTGACACCATCTTCACGCTGCATGCCGACCACGAGCAGAACGCTTCGACGTCGACCGTCCGTCTGGCCGGTTCGTCCGGCGCCAATCCGTTTGCCTGTATCGCTGCCGGTGTCGCTTGTCTGTGGGGTCCGGCGCACGGCGGCGCCAACGAGGCCTGCCTGCACATGCTGGAAGAGATTGGCGACGTCTCGCGCGTTCCCGAATATATCGCCCGCGCCAAGGACAAGAACGATTCGTTCAAGCTGATGGGCTTCGGTCACCGCGTCTACAAGAACTTCGATCCGCGCGCCACGCTGATGCGCAAGGTGTGCCGCGAAGTGCTGACCGAACTCGGGCTGGAGAACGATCGCCTGTTCAAGTTGGCCATGGAACTCGAAAAGATTGCGCTCGAGGATCCGTACTTCGTCGAGAAGAAACTCTACCCGAACGTCGATTTTTACTCCGGCATCGTGCAGAAAGCGATCGGCATTCCGACCGAGATGTTTACCTGTATCTTCGCGCTGGCCCGCACGGTCGGCTGGATGACGCAGTGGGAAGAAATGCTCGCCGATCCCGAGTACAAGATCGGTCGTCCGCGTCAGCTCTACGTCGGTGCCGCAAAGCGGGATGTCGTGCCGCTGGATCAGCGCTGAGTGTTTTGAAGAGGCGGCCTGCTGGCCGCCTTTTTTGTTTCTGTCGCAAAGTGAGCCCCGTGGTTCGGAACTACGGGGAAATAAAATACCCTAAGAGGGATGCCCATGACTACGATGAATCAACTCTTCGATAGCACAATGTTCTTCGGGGGCAATGCCCCGTTCGTCGAAGAGCTCTACGAGAATTACCTCGTCAACCCGACGGCTGTTCCCGCGCAATGGCGTGACTACTTCGACCGTCTGGCCCAGATGCCGGGCTACGCGGAGCGCGACGTGCCGCACGCGCCGGTCGTCGCCGCCTTTGCCGAACTGGGCAAGGATGGTGGTTTCCGCCCGGTAGCCCAGGCCGCTGCCGGCGATGACAAAAAGCAGGTTTCCGTCCTGCAGATGATCACCGCCTATCGCATTCTCGGTACGCGCTGGGCGGAACTCGATCCGCTCAAGCGCATGCCGCGTCCGGCGCTGCAGGAGCTCGAACTTTCCTTTTATGATTTTTCCGACGCCGACCTCAATCAGGTCTTCAACACCGGCTCGTTCCGCGGGGTTCCGGACAAGGCGACGCTCGGCGATATCATCGGCGCGCTGCGGCAGACTTATTGCGGTTCGGTCGGCGTCGAATACATGTACATGAGCGATTATGTCGAGAAGCGCTGGTTACAGGAGCAACTGGAGCCGATTCGCTCGCGCCCCGCGTACGACGCCGAACAGAAAAAACGCCTGCTTGAGCGGTTGACCGCAGCAGAGACGCTCGAACGCTACCTGCATACCAAGTATGTCGGCCAGAAGCGCTTTTCGCTCGAAGGCGGCGAATCGCTGATCGTCGCCATGGACGAAGCGGTGCGTGTTGGCGGTGGTATGGGTATCGACGAAGTTGTCATCGGCATGGCGCACCGTGGCCGTCTGAACGTGCTGGTCAACACGCTGGGCAAGACCCCGTCGATGTTGTTCGCCGAATTCGAAGGCAAGAAGAAGAGCGATCTTTCAGCCGGCGACGTCAAGTACCACATGGGTTTTTCGTCGGACGTGTCGACGCCTGGCGGTCCCTGCCATCTGACCCTGGCATTCAACCCGTCGCATCTGGAAATCGTCAATCCGGTCGTCGAAGGTTCCGTTTACGCCCGTCAGGTCCGGCGCGGAGAAGAGGGCAAGGTCAAGGTGCTGCCGGTTCTCATCCACGGTGATTCGGCAGTCGCCGGTCAAGGTGTCAATCAGGAGATGCTCAATTTCGCGCAGACCCGGGGGTATGGCACGGGCGGCACACTGCATTTCGTCGTGAACAACCAGATCGGTTTCACCACCAGCGACCCGCGCGACTATCGTTCCGGACACTACTGCACCGACATCTTCAAGATGGCCGAGGCGCCGATCTTCCACGTCAATGGCGACGATCCCGAAGCGGTCGCGCTGGTGACCAAGATCGCCGTCGATTTCCGCCAGAAGTTCAAGAAGGACGTCGTCGTCGACATCGTCTGTTTCCGCAAGCTCGGCCACAACGAGCAGGACGAGCCGATGGTCACGCAGCCGCTGATGTACAAGAAGATCGCCCAGCATCCGGGTACGCGAAAATTGTACGGAGACCGGCTGATCGCCGAGGGCGTTCTGCCGGCGGAAGGGCCGGACCAGATGATCGCAGAATACCGCGAGCACCTGGACAAGGGCGAATTGCTGTACAACCCCGTTCTTGCCGGCTACAAGCATCCGAATACCATCGACTGGACACCGTTCGTGAGCAAGGGCTATGTCGAGACTTGCGATACCAAGGTTCCGACCACCGAACTGCAGCGCCTTTCCCAGCGTCTGACGACCTTCCCCGAGGGTTACGTGCTGCATTCGCGAGTCAAGAAGATTGTTGAGGACCGTGCGGCGATGGGCGAGGGCAAGCTGCCCGTGGATTGGGGTATGGCCGAGAACCTGGCCTACGCTACCCTGCTGGTTTCCGGTTACGGAATCCGGATTTCCGGCGAGGACGTCGGGCGCGGCACCTTCTTCCATCGCCATGCGGCATTCCATGACCAGAACCGCGAGAATTGGTCTGAAGGCACTTATCATCCGCTCAAGAACCTGCAGGAAAAGCAGGCTGAATTTCATTGCTACGATTCCGTGCTGTCCGAAGAAGCGGTATTGGCCTTCGACTATGGATACGCCACGGCCAATCCCTACGAACTGGTCATCTGGGAAGCCCAGTTCGGTGACTTCGCCAATGGCGCCCAGGTCGTCATCGACCAGTTCATTGCTTCAGGCGAGGCGAAATGGGGTCGTGCTTGCGGTCTCGTCATGCTGCTGCCGCATGGCTATGAAGGGCAGGGTCCGGAACACTCTTCGGCGCGTCCTGAGCGCTTCATGAACCAATGTGCCGAGATGAACATGGAAGTCTGCGTGCCGACCACCGCGGCGCAGGTCTTCCACATGCTGCGCCGGCAGGCGGTTCGCATGCAGCGCAAGCCGCTGATCGTCATGTCGCCGAAATCGCTGCTGCGCCACAAAGATGCCGCTTCACCGCTGGAAGATCTGGCCAATGGTGAATTCCAGCGGGTCATCGGTGAGGTGGACGCGCTGGATCCGAAGAAGGTCAAGCGAGTCGTGGCCTGTTCCGGTAAGGTTTACTACGACCTGCTGGCCGCCCGCCGCGAACGGAAGATCACCGATATCGCGATCATTCGCATCGAGCAGCTGTACCCGTTCCCGCGCGAGTCGCTGCAAGCCGAACTCGCCAAATACCCGAAGGCGATGGAAATCGTCTGGTGTCAGGAAGAACCGCGTAACCAGGGGGCATGGTACTGGATCGCTTCGCGCCATCATCTCGATAGCGCGATCGGTGAAAAGCGCAGGCTGCTGCTGGTCTCCCGTCCGGCATCACCGTCGCCGGCCGTCGGCTATCTGGCGAAGCACAACGAGCAACAAAAAGCACTGGTCGAGTCCGCACTGGGCAAGATCGACTACTAATAAATAAAGCAGAGTGGAGTCCCTATGAGCATTATCGAAGTCCAAGTTCCCCAGCTTTCCGAGTCCGTCGCCGAAGGCACGCTCGCTTCCTGGAAAAAGAAAATCGGCGAAGCAGTTGCCCGCGATGAAATCCTGATCGATATCGAAACCGACAAGGTCGTTCTGGAAGTTCCGTCGCCGGGGGCCGGGGTGCTGGTCGACATCGTCAAGGCCGACGGCGAAACGGTCGTTTCGGGTGAGTTGATCGCCCGTATCGATACCGCCGCCAAGGCCGGTGCCGCAGCACCTGCTGCCGAAGCGTCAAAAGCGGCAGCGCCAGCTGCGCCTGCTCCGTCTGCAGCAGCGCCGGCTGGTACGGCGAGCCCGGCGGCGCGCAAGATTCTCGATGAAAAGGGCGTTGCCGCTGCTGACGTTGCTGGTTCCGGCCGTGGTGGTCGTATCACCAAGGAAGATGCCGTCGCTGCCGCACCGAAGTCTGGCCCGGTTGCCGCGCCCGCTGCGGCTGCCATGTCGTTGCCGACACCGCCGACCGGAGTCGACGCCGGTCCGCGTACCGAGCAGCGTGTGCCGATGACCCGTCTGCGCGCCCGCATCGCCGAACGCCTGCTGCAGTCGCAAGCAACCAACGCGATCCTGACCACGTTCAACGAAGTGAACATGGGCCCGATCATGGCGTTGCGCAAGCAGTATGGCGAGAAGTTCGAGAAGACCCACGGCGTCCGCCTCGGCTTCATGGGCTTCTTCGTCAAGGCCGCCTGTGCCGCGTTGCAGAAATTCCCGGTCATCAATGCGTCGGTCGACGGCAATGACATCGTCTATCACGGCTATATCGACATCGGCATCGCTGTCGGTTCGCCACGCGGTCTGGTCGTGCCGATCATCCGCAATGCCGACCAGCTCAGCATCGCCGATATCGAGAAGAAGATCGCCGAATTCGGTTCCAAGGCAAAGGACGGCAAATTGTCGATCGAGGAATTGACCGGCGGCACCTTCTCCATTTCCAACGGCGGCATCTTCGGTTCGATGATGTCCACGCCGATCATCAATCCGCCACAGTCGGCGATCCTCGGCATCCATGCCACCAAGGATCGGGCGATGGTCGAGAACGGTCAGGTCGTTGTGCGTCCGATGAACTATCTGGCCATGTCCTACGATCATCGCATCATCGACGGCCGCGAAGCCGTGCTCGGTCTGGTGACCATGAAGGAAGCGCTGGAAGATCCGTCCCGCCTGCTGCTCGGCGTCTGATCGACGTTTGCCGGCGCCAGTGTCCCATTTCGAGCGCTGGCGCTTTCGCACATCTGAATTCTGAAAGGTTCACACATGTCCAAGCAATTTGACGTGCTCGTCATTGGCGGCGGTCCCGGTGGCTATATTGCAGCGATCCGCGCTTCTCAACTTGGTTTTACCGCGGCCTGTGCCGAATCCAATCCCTACGCCGACCCGAAGGGTGAGCCGCGTCTCGGCGGTACTTGCCTGAACGTCGGCTGTATTCCGTCCAAGGCCCTGCTGCACACCTCGCACCTGTTCGAGGAAGCCGGCCACTCCTTCGAGGCACAGGGCATCAAGGTCGGCAAGGCCACGATCGACGTGCCGGTCATGAAGGCGCGCAAGGATGGCGTGGTCAATCAGCTGACCGGCGGCATCAAGATGCTGCTGAAGAAGAACAAGGTCACCTTCCTGCCCGGCCACGGCTCTTTTGTCGCCAAGGAAGGCGAGTTCTGGAAGCTCAAGGTCGGCGCCGAGGAGGTGCTGGCCAGGCAGGTTATCGTCGCCACCGGCTCCAAGGCGCGTCATCTGCCGAACCTGCCGGTCGACCAGAAGATCGTCATGGACAACGAAGGCGCGCTGAATCAGGAATCCGTGCCGAAGAAGCTGGCGATCATTGGCGCCGGCGTCATCGGTCTGGAAATGGGTTCGGTCTGGCGTCGCGTCGGTTCCGAAGTGACCGTGCTGGAAGCGATGCCGGATTTCCTGGCAGTGGCCGATCAGGACGTGGCCAAGGAAGCGCTGAAATTGTTCACCAAGCAGGGCCTGAACATCCAGATGGGGGTCAAGGTGGGCGACATCAAGGCGACAAAAAAATCGGTTTCCATTGCCTACACCGACAAGGACGGCAAGGCACAGAAGCTGGATGCCGATCGCCTGATCGTCTCGATCGGTCGCGTGCCGAACACCGACGGCCTGAATGCCGAAGCGGTCGGCCTGCAACTCGACGAGCGCGGTTTCGTTGCGGTCGACGGCCATTGCAAGACCAATTTGCCGGGCGTCTGGGCCATTGGTGACGTCGTCCGCGGCCCGATGCTGGCGCACAAGGCCCATGAAGAAGGTGTCATGGTCGCCGAGTTGATGGCTGGACAGGCCGGCCACTGTAATTTCGACACCATTCCCTGGGTCATCTACACCGCGCCGGAAATTGCCTGGGTCGGCAAGACCGAGCAGCAACTCAAGGCCGAAGGCGTCGAATACAAGGCCGGCAAGGTGCCGTTCCTGGCCAACGGTCGGGCGCTGGGCATGGGCGATCCGTCCGGTTTCGTCAAGATGCTCGCCTGCAAGAAAACCGACCGCATCCTCGGCGTGCATATCATTGGCGCCAACGCCTCCGAGATCATCGCCGAGGCGGTTGTCGCCATGGAGTTTGGCGGTGCTTCCGAAGATCTGGCGCGTATCTGTCATGCCCATCCGACGCTGTCGGAGACCGTGCATGAAGCAGCGTTGGCCTGTGACAAGCGCACGCTGAATTTCTGACTTCAGCCTTGCCAGGCCGGCGCTGTTCGGCTGGATATGACGAAGGGCCCTGCGGGGCTCTTTGTTTTTTTGTGGGCTTCCCGCCATACTACGGTTTGATTAGCACCAAACCTGAATTCGAATTGCGGAATGCATAACGACGACGATCATCTGGCTTTTGTTGAGGATGCCCCCGGGCTGCAACCCGTGTGTGCGGCCGAAGCATGCTGGACAGTGCTGATCGTAGACGACGACGAGGATGTGCACCATGCGACCGAATTCGCGCTGCATGACCTCAAGGTTCTGGGCCGCCCCTTGCGCTTTTTGCATGCCTCGACTGCCGCGGAGGCAATCGCGGTTCTTGACCGCCATCGCGATGTCGCGGTCGTCCTGCTCGATGTCGTCATGGAACGCGAAGATGCCGGTCTGGTCGCCGTCGAGCGCATTCGCAACGAACTTGCCATGGCTGCCGTGCGCATCGTCCTGCGTACCGGCCAGCCGGGCTACGCGCCGGAACTCGACGCGATCGCCAATTACGATATCAACGATTACAAGACCAAGACCGAACTGACGCGCAGCAAGTTGTTCACCACCGTCACCGCGGCCATTCGTTCTTTCGATCAGATCCGGCGCCTCGAAGAGAGCCGCAGCAGTCTCGAGCTGATCATCGAGAGTGCCAGTCGTTTCAATGCCGAGCAGGGGTTGCCGACCTTCGCCGCAGCGGTTGTCGAGCAACTCGCCGCGTTGCTTGGCGTGCCCCCCGAAGGCATGGTCTGCGTACGCAATACAGGCGACGCGAAGGCAGATGATCATGGCGTTGCCGACATGATTCTGGCTGCTGCCGGACGTTTCGCGCCGCTGGTCAACCAGCCGCTGTCGGCGCTGACCGATCTGGATGTCCGCGAGATGATCAACGGTTGCCTGCGCGAGGGTGCCAACCGGCGCGGCGAGCGAATGCTGGCCTTGCATTTCTCCGGACGCCACGGCCGCGATTTTGCCGTCTATGTCGAGTCGACCGCACCGATCCGTATGCTGGATCGCCATCTTCTCGATATTTTCTGCACCAACATCACGATCCGTGGCGAAAACATCGGTCTGGTCGAGCGCCTGCGCACGGCAGCCTTTGTCGACGCGTTGACCGGGCTGCCTAACCGCGCCGCCCAGATCGAGGTGATTGACGAGCTGACGAGGATTTCGGCTAGCGGCGATCACGTTCTGGCGCTGGTCGACATTGATGAATTTTCTGAAACCATCGACGCCTTCGGCTACAGCTTCGGCGACCAGCAATTGCAGGCGGTCGGCGGGCGCCTGCGCGCCTTGCTGCCGGACGACGTCCATGTCGCGCGCGTCGGCAGCGACGTGTTCGGGGTCTATGGCAACGGCAAGATCGTCACCCTGGAGAACTTGCGGAATATCCTTTTCGACCCGTTCGATAACGAAGGCGTGACGCACACGATCTCGTTCTCGCTCGGTCTGGTGGGTGCTGCCGATGCTGCGTGCAGCGGCGTCGACCTGCTGCGCAATGCGGCAATCGCCCTCAAGCGCGCCAAGGTCGATGGCCCGGGCAACGCCGCGTATTACACGGCCGCAGTCGGCATTCAAACCCGGCAACGCGTGCATATGCTGCACGATCTGCGGGCGGCCCTGGAAAATCGCCAGCTCATCGTCGCCTTTCAGCCGCAATTCGACCTCGCCACGAACCGCGTGCTCGGGGTCGAGGCCTTGCTCCGCTGGCGCAGCGACGCCGGCCGGTATGTGCCGCTCGATCAGTTCATTCCGGTTGCCGAGCAGTCGGGACTGATCGTCGAGATCGGCGCCTGGGTCCTGAATGCCGCACTGGCGGCGCAGCGGGAACTCGCCGCCGCAGGCTTCAAGCTGCGTATGGCCGTCAATGTGTCGCCGGTCCAGTTCCGCCATCCCGGGTTCCTCGATGTCGTACGCGGCGCCATTGCCGAGTCGGGAATCGACCCGGCGCTGCTCGAACTCGAAATCACCGAATCCGTTGCATTGTCCGGCTGGAAACTGGTGACCGAGCACCTGCAGGCGATCAAGTTGCTGGGTGTCTCGATCGCCATCGACGACTTCGGAACCGGATTTTCATCGCTCAGTTACCTGGCCCGCCTGCCGGCCGACTGTCTCAAGATTGACCGCAGCTTTGTCCACGCGCTGGATGACCGTCATTCGGGAGCGCCGATCGCGGCGATGGTCATCCGCCTCGGTGAACAGCTTGGCATGCGGGTCCTCGCCGAGGGCGTCGAGGATGTACTGCAGTTGCAGACCCTGATCGAACTTGGCTGCAACGAGGCACAAGGCCTGGTCTATGCGCCGGCGATGGAGCAGCGGGATCTGCTGGTCTGGCTCAGGGAGCGGGAGCGCTGACCGGCAATGCCCAGGAGCGGCGCATTTCTCCTTTTGTTTGGCCTCCTGAGCGCGTGTAGTTCGCAAGAGCCGCTGCGCATCGGCTTCGTTGGCGGCCTGAGCGGATACGCCGCCGACCTTGGCGAGGCCGGTCGCAACGGCGCCCAGATTGCCATCGAAGAAGCGAACCGGGCTGGCGGCATCAAGGGCCGCCCGGTCGAACTGATTGTCCGTGACGATGCACAGCAGCCGGAAATGGCGATCGCCGCGGTGAACGAACTGGTTGCGCAGGATGTTGAAGCGATCATCGGGCCGATGACCAGCGCGATGGCCGAGGTGGTCCTGCCGCTGGCCGAGCGGGCGGGTGTCGTGCTGGTCAGCCCGACGGTAACGGCGCGCAATTTTTTTGGTCTCGACGACCATTTTTTCCTGATCATGTCGAGTACCGCCGAGGAGGCGACAAGGAGCGCCGAGTATCATTTCACGCAGAGCGGTGTACGCCGGGTCGTCGCCATTTATGACAACAGAAACCGCGCCTATACCGAGAGCTGGCTTCGCGATTTCATGGTCGAGTTTCAGGAGCGCGGTGGCGAGGTCATGCCGATCGCCTTCGGATCGGCGCCGGCCATCGACAGCGGAGCGATTGTCCGCGAGGCCCTGGGCAAGCGCCCGGATGCCATCCTGCTGATTACCAACGCCTTCGATGCCGCGCGTTTCGCGCAAAAAGTCCGTGACAGCAATTCCGCCGTTCTGATGTTTGCCCCGCAATGGGCGAGTACCGAGCGCCTGATCGAGTTTGGCGGCAAGGCGGTCGACGGCATGGTTCTGCACAATCATTTCGACCACGGTAGCCAGGCGCCGGGGTTCTTGCGGTTGCGCCAGATCTACATCGAGCGCTTCCAGCGCGAACCGGATTTTGCCGTCGTCGCCGCTTACGATGCCACCAAGGCCGTTCTTGAGGCGCTGGCGCGTCGGCAGGCGAAGCAATCGCTGGCCGAAGCGCTGCTGACAAGGGGTCCGTTCACTGGCGCCGGAGACGTCCTCAGCTTCGACCGCAACGGCGACAGCCGTCGTCATTCTCATATCACCGTGGTTCGCGATGGCCAGTTTGTCACTCTCCGCTGAGAGGCAATTTTGAGCTACCCGGGGCAGTCGACCGCAGCGTCCGGAAAAACCCACTGGACGGAACGCGAATGGCGGCTGCGCACCTCGCTGATCCTGCTTCTTGTCGTCGCGACGATGGCGATTTTCGGCTTCATCGCATTCGGCGTGCTGGCTTACCGGGTACCGAACGTGCTGAACGAAGAACGTCAGATGGTGCGCGAACGCGCCGTTGGCCTGGCGCACTATTTCGAGCAAATGGTCGATGGTATCGAAGCGCGGCTTGGGGTGCTTGCGGCGTTAAAAGTGGACCTGCCGCCGGCGCAGGTACAGGGATTGCTCGATGCAGTTGTCGCCGAAGGCGGATTCGCGGCGATCTATTTTCTGAATGGCCAGGGGCGGGTCAGCCATGCAGCCCTGGCCGAAGGCTCGCAGAATGTGCGGGATAATCTGCAGGCCGCCGATTTTTCGCGCAATTCCCTGTTTGTTTCAGCGCGTCACTTGGGCCGGCGGATCTGGAGCGACCGTTTCCAGTCGGTGCTTAACGGCGAGGCGGCGGTTGGCGTCGCCATGCCGGTCGGAGACTATGTCGTGCTGGGGCAGCTGGCGCCGGATTTCGCCCGTGAGGCGCTACGCAACAACACGGAAGGCATTCGCTATCCGGTACTGGTGGTTGATGGCAATGGCGAGTGCGTGGCGAGCAGGAACCTCGACGAAAGCGACCGTCTGCGCAATTGGGCAGCAGAATTGCAGGCAGAGCCCGTGCCGTCCGGGGGCGCGGTACGCGCAATGCGCTTCGCCGGCGCGTCATACGATGTCGGGATCGCCGGCTCAGAAAAGCTCGAGTGGACCTTCATGGTCGCCAATCCGGCTGGACATGCCAATCCGCGCGCCCGGGTAACGATCCTGATTGTTTTCGTAGGGTTTGTCGCATCTTTGCTGCTGTCCCTGATCCTGGCGCCGCTGTGGGCTTCGCGCATGAATGCGCCACTGCGCGATCTGATGGCCCAGACGCGCGCGCTGAGCAGCGGCAAGTTCGAGCGCAAGGTGAAACGCGGCCCGATCCAGGAATTTAACCAGCTGGCGTCCGACATGGAGGCGATGGCCAAGGCGACCAGGCAGCGTCAGAGCGAACTCGAACAGAGCGAGGAGCGCCTGCTGCAAACGCTGCAAACCGTGCAGCGCCTGAATCTCGATCTGGAAAGCCGGGTCGAGCGGCGCACAGCAGATCTGGCGCAGGCCAACAGCGAACTGCTGGCGGCTCTGGAAAACCTCAAACTGGCGCAGGGCGAGCTGGTGCGCAACGAAAAGCTGGCGGCCCTCGGCAACCTGGTCGGCGGCATCGCCCACGAGTTGAATACGCCGATCGGCAATGGCGTGATGGCGGTGTCCACGCTGCACGATCAGGTTGGCGATTTTCGGCGCGAGTTGGCGCATGGCTTGCGCCGATCCACACTGGAGAGCTTCATCGACCGGGTCGAGTTGGGCAGCGAAATCGCCGTCCGCAATTTGCAGCGCGCCAACGAACTGATTACCAGCTTCAAGCAGGTCGCGGTCGATCAGACCAGTACGCAGCGCCGCCCGTTCATCCTGTCCGAGGTGGTCGACGAAATTCTTGTGACCCTGCAGCCGACGCTCAAGCGGACGCCTTACCGGGTGCGCAGCGAGATCTCCGCCGGGCTGGCGATGGACAGCTATCCGGGGCCGCTCGGGCAGGTGCTGACCAACCTGCTGACCAACGCGCTGGTCCACGGTTTCGAGGGACGGGACCAGGGGCAGATCGAAATCATCGGTCAGCCCGCGGGCGACGAGCAGATCGCGTTGAGCGTCTGCGATAACGGTGTCGGCATCGCGCCGGACATGATCGAGCGCGTTTTCGACCCCTTCGTGACCAGCCGGTTCGGGCGCGGCGGTACCGGTCTCGGACTGCATATTGTCTGGAACACTGTCACCGTCGTGCTGGGCGGCACGATTTCCGTAGAGAGTGTGCCCGACGAAGGGACGTGTTTCCGTATAATTCTTCCCGTTGTCGCCCCGAGTCAGCCTGCCGCCGACTGATCCATCGCCTGCTCCATGCCGCACAGAAAACTGAAAGTCTCCGCCCAGGGATTCCTGGAATCCTACGAGGCGCTGCTCAAGGCGCGCGGCTACGTGGCCGACGCCGACCAGTTGGCCGCCGCCGGCGCACTGCAGACGTTGTATTCGCGCTTGCTGACGTTCAAGGTGAAGCGCGGCAGCACGCTGAATCGGTTGCTGGCGCCGCCGGTGCCGCCGCGGGGCGTGTATTTCTGGGGCGGCGTCGGGCGCGGCAAAAGCTTTCTGATGGATTGTTTCTACGATGCGGTGCCTTACCGGCGCAAGAAACGCATTCATTTTCATGCCTTCATGCAGCGCATCCATCGCGATCTGCAGCGCTTCAGTGGCGAGGCCGACCCGCTGCAGCAGGTGGCCATCCAGATTGCGCGAGAGACCAGGCTCCTCTGCTTCGACGAATTTCACGTCTCTGACATCGCCGATGCGATGATTCTCGGCCGCCTGCTCGGTGCGCTGTTCGAGAAGGGCGTGGTGCTCGTCATGACCTCCAATTACCCGCCGGAAAGGCTCTATCCGGACGGTCTGCAGCGGGAAAGTTTCCTGCCGGCAATCGAAATGCTCAAGAAGAACCTTGACGTTTTCAAGCTCGATGCCGGCACTGACTACCGTCTGCGGACCATGGAGCAGGTCGAGATTTATCACCATCCGGTCGATGCCGCCGCCGAGCTGAAGATGGTCGACGATTTTCGCAAGCTGGCAGGCGTCGAGGGCGAGCAGGGCAGCCACATCGAGATCATGGGCCGTCAGATCGATGCCGTGCGCCGGGCGCCGGGTGTCATCTGGTTCGATTTTCGGGCCTTGTGCTGCGGTCCGCGGTCGCAGAACGATTATCTGGAGATCGCCCGCAGCTATCACACTGTTCTGTTGTCGAATTTGCCGAAAATGACGCCGCACCAGGCTTCGGAAGCGCGCCGCTTTACCTGGCTGGTCGATATTTTCTATGACCGCAAGGTGAAACTTGTCATCACTGCCGATTGTCCACCGGATGAACTGTACACGACGGGTACCATGTCCAGCGAATTCCTGCGCACCGTCAGTCGCCTGACCGAGATGCAATCCCGGGAATATCTCGCCTTGCCGCACCAATCCGGATAACCGTCATGACCGACAAGCAACTGCCGCCAGCCCTTGCGATCGACCTGCGCCAGCTGGTGATGACGATTGCCAACACGATCGATCTGGTCGGCGTCGACGATTTGCTGCATGGCCGCCGGGTCGGCATGCTGGCGCGCGAGATGGCTTGCCAGCTCGGGTGGAACGAAAAAACGCAACTGTTGTTATACGACGCCGGCCTGCTGCACGATTGCGGTGTCTCGTCGACCCGCGTGCATCGGCGTCTGGTCGCCGAACTCGAATGGTCGGGCGCCCAGGAGCATTGTCTGCGCGGCGAGGAACTGCTGCGCGATTTCGCCCCGCTGGCGCACCTGACGACGATCATCCGCTATCACCACAGCCGCTGGGCATGGCTCGAACAGCAGGCGCTCGACCCTGACCTTGCCCGTTACGCCAACCTGATCTTTCTCGCCGATCGCATCGATGTTCTCGCCGCGCCCTATCATGCCGACCAAAGCACCCTCTCCCATGCCGAAGAAATCCGGACGCGTCTGGCGGCCCACAGCGGCAAGCTGTTCGCGCCGGAGCTGGTCGACGCCTTTCTCGCCTGCTCGGCTGGCGAGGCGTTCTGGCTGGCCCTGCAACCCGATTCGGTGCACCAGTACCAGACCGAAATGGAGGCCCACGGCGATCCGCGGATCATCGGCTGGGCCGATTTCAAGCGTTGCGCCGACATCTTCGCCCGCATCATCGACGCCAAGTCACCGTATACCGAGCAGCATTCGCGGGGTGTCGCCATGCTTTCGCGCTACCTCGCCGGCAAGATGGGGCTGGACAATGCGACCTGCGAAAAGATCGAGGTCGCCGGCCTGCTGCACGACATCGGCAAGCTGCAGATTCCAGACGAAATCGTCGAGGGCCATAATCCGCTGACCGCACAGGAATTCAATGTCATGAAAAGCCACAGCTTCGGCACCCGTCAGGTGCTCAAGCGCCTGCCGGCGATCGACGATCTGGCGCGCTGGGCCTATTATCATCACGAAACGCCGGACGGGCAGGGCTATCCGTTCCATGTCGGGGGCGCCGCCCTGCCGCTCGAAGCGCGCATCATCAACGTTGCCGATACCTTTCAGGCGCTGGCGCAGGAGCGGCCTTACCGCAAGCCGATGGCGCCCGACCAGATCATGGACATCCTGCGCGAGCGCGTCGCCAAGGGGCGGGCCGATGCCGACGTGGTTGCCGCGATCGCCGGCGATCTCGCCAACTGTCATCGCGTCGCCCTGTGCTTTCAGGGATGAGCGCTATCCTGAGGCGCTTCTTGTCGTGCCTGGCGCTGCTGTTGGCGTGCTCGGCGGTCGCCCAGCAGCAACTCGAAATCATTCCCTTGCGCAGCCAGACGGTCGACCGGGTATTGCCGACGCTGTTGCCGCTGGTCGAGCCGGGCGGTACGCTGATCGGCGCCAACGACCAGCTTTTCCTGCGCGCCAGCGCGCAAAACCGTGCCGAGATCAAGCGCGTGCTGGAAGCCATCGACCGCCCGTCGCGGCGCCTGATCATCCGCGTCAGCCACGACCGTGCGAGTGAAGCGAGCAGTCGCGGTGCCGAGGTCGGCGGCCGGCTGGCGATTGGCGACGGCGGGCGCAGCAATGTGAAAGCCCGGGTCTGGGACAGGCAGGGGACGCGCAGCGAGAATGCCGGACAACTGGTGCAGACCGTCGAGGGTGGCCAGGCGTTCATCCAGGTCGGGCGCACGCTGCCGATTCCCATGCGCCAGGCGACGATCGGTCCCGGCGGCGCGATGATCAGCGAGACGGTGGTCTTCCATGACATTGGCAGCGGTTTCTTCGCCACGCCGCGCGTAAACGGCGAGCGGGTGTCCATCGACATCACTCAGCGCGCCGACAGCATCGGTGGTTCGGGGCGCGGCGCGATCAGCACGCAGCAACTGTCGACCACGGTTTCAGGTAATCTCGGCGAGTGGATCGAACTGGGCGGCAGCAGCCGTCAGGTCACCGGCAACCAGGGCGGCAGCCTGGGAATTTCAGCCAGCGGCGGGCAGGATGCGCGCTCGATCTGGCTCAAAGTTGAGGAGTTGCAATGAGTTTGAAACGTCATATCGGCCAGCAGGTGGCGTTCGCCACAGCGGTTTTCTGCGCCCTGCTGGCGCTGCCGGCTTTTGGCGTATTCCTGTGGTTGTTGCAGGCGCGCGGACTGGCTGATACATGGACGCCGAGCGCGCTGGCTACCGTCGCCTTCCTCGGGGCCTGCGCCGTCGTCCTCTACGTGATCAGCCGCCCGCAACCGCCGTTGCCGGAAGAGACTGTTACGGTCGACCGCTGAAAAGGGGCAAATTTCGATCTCGTCGCCAAGCGGAGCATGATGCGCTAATCTGCGCTTCCGCGCCGGCGGCGCACACAACCAAAGGCCACGACCGATGACCAAGGCAGCATTCAGGACTATTACGCCCGAGCTTGAAATGCTCGCGGCAGAACCCTATTACCAACCGGTCGCCGACGAGGTGGCGCTGTTCGAGGCGTCCGCCGCGCGGCGTCTGCCGGTTCTGCTCAAAGGGCCGACCGGCTGCGGCAAGACGCGCTTTGTCGAATACATGGCGTGGAAACTCAAGCGTCCGCTGGTCACCGTCGCCTGCCATGACGACCTGACAACCGCCGATCTGGTCGGCCGTTACCTGATCGTCGGCGACGAGACGGTGTGGCTCGACGGGCCGCTGACCGCCGCCGTGCGCGCGGGTGCGATCTGCTATCTCGACGAGGTCGTCGAAGCGCGCAAGGACACCACCGTCGTCATTCACCCGCTCGCCGACACGCGCCGGGCCTTGGCGGTGGACAAGCGGGGCGAGCTGATTCCGGCGCCGCCCGAATTCATGCTGGTGATTTCCTACAACCCCGGCTACCAGAGCGTGCTCAAGGAAATCAAGCCGAGCACGCGCCAGCGCTTCGTCGCGCTGGAATTCGATTATCCGGGTGCCGAGGTCGAAGCGCAGATCGTCGCCACCGAGGGCGGCATAGACCTCGGCAGCGCCCGCAAGCTCGTCAAGCTCGGCGAACTGACGCGCAATCTGAAGGGTGCAGGGCTCGACGAGGGTGCCAGCACGCGCCTGCTGGTTCATGCCGCCCAACTGATCGGCACCGGCGTCAGCGCGCCGGTCGCCAGCACTGCTGCCGTGGCGCGCGCGCTGACCGACGATCCGGACATGACGCAGACCCTCGACGACATGGTACGGGCCGTTTTCTAGTGAGCGATACGCAGCTCGGCGAAGACGAACTCGAGGAAAAACTCGAGGCGCTGCTGTGCATCTCGGCGACGCGTGCGACCAAGCGCCTGGCCTGCCTGATCTCCCCGCTGGCGCGCCACCAGCAGGAGCGGGTCCTGCACTGGGCGGATGTCGCGACGCGCAATTACGGCGAACTCGGCGACCTGATCGTCTCGCTGGCGCCGAAAGTGTTCGAACGTCTCGACGACAGCGGTTTCGACGCCTGGGCGCTGTCCGGACTCGATGCCTACGACAATGACGGCCTGCGCGCGGCGATCGTTCGCATGCGCGATCTCGACGGTTTCATCGCGGTGCGCGAAGGGCGTCTTTTCGCCCGCTTCGCCGACGTCGAGCTACGGCTCGCCCGGTTTGTCCAGGGGCTTTCCGGGCGGCCGCTGGCGTTGAAGATCGACGCCTATGCGTGGACCGATACCGAAACGATTTTTCTGCCCGAGCGTGTCGCGCATTTCGACAGCGCCGAAGACAACCGCCGGCTGTTCAAGAGCCTGGCCGTGCAACTGTGGGCGCAGACCCGCTACGGCACTTTCAACCTCGATCTTGAGACCGTGCTTGCGCGCTGGCCGGACCGCGAAACGGCGCTGAACTGGCTGGCCCATCTCGAAGCGGTGCGCCTCGAAGCCTGCATCGCCCGCGACCTGCCGGGACTTGGTGCGAGCATCGCCGAATTGCGCGGTGCCTGGCCGGCGCAGGTGACGATGGCGATGGACGACCTGCAGGACCCGCGGGCCGACATCCGGGTGACGCTCGCCTGGCTGGCCCGCTGCATGGAAGGCGGCGCAGCGCCTCCGCCAACCACTTTCGTCGCCCGGCTCGATCCGGGGATGGCGGCGCGCGTACGCGATGCGCGCATCGCCCGCGACAGCGAAACTCTGCGCAAGGCGATCGGCGCCCTGAAAGGCGAAGCCGGAAAGCGTTCCGCAGCGCCCAAGGAGGTCATCGCCAAACTCAATGACGAGACCAACGAGATCGAGGTGCGCGTCGACGGCGAGGCGGTCAAGCTGCCCGACGAGGCGCGCGCGGCGGCGCATTCGCTGCAGCAGGATCTCGGCCAGGTGCCGCCCGAGGCACTGACGCCGGCCGGCGATGCCCCCTGGCAACCGGCCGAAGCCAAGAAGCAAATTGCCGATCCGGAGCAGACCGATCATCGTCATGCCGATTTTCGCTACGACGAATGGGACCATCAGCGCAACGCCTACCGGCGCAACTGGTGCCATGTCTATGTCACCGACGTCAAGCCGGGCGACGGGCAATTCGTGCAGCAAACCCGCCAGCGCTACGCGCCGTTCATCCATCAGATCAAGCGGCGTTTTGAGGCGGTGCGCGGCGAGGACCGCATTCTCGGCCGTCAGCCCGACGGCGAAGAGATCGACCTCGATGCGCTGGTCGAAGCGGTGAACGACCGCCGCAGCGGGGCAGAACCGTCGCCCCGCCTGTTCTGTCGCCGCGTGCGCAATGACCGCAGCCTGGCGGCGATGTTCATGGTCGACATGAGCGGCTCGACCAAGGGCTGGGTTAACGATGCCGAGCGCGAGGCGCTGGTGATGCTCTGCGAGGCGCTTGAAAAGCTCGGCGACCGCTATGCGATCTACGGCTTCTCGGGCTGGACGCGCACGCGCTGCGATATCTACCGTATCAAGGGCTTTGCCGATGCCTACGATGACACCGTGCGCGCGCGCATCGGCGCCATCGAGGCCAAGGATTACACGCGGATGGGTGTGGCGATCCGCCACTTGACGTACCTGCTGGCGCAGCAGCCGGCGCGCCACAAACTGCTGGTGACTCTCTCCGATGGGCGGCCGGACGATTTCGGCGACGAATACCGCAGCAGCTACGGCATCGAGGATACCCGGCGGGCGCTGCAGGAAGCGCGCGAGCAGGGCATCCGCAGCTACTGCGTGACGATCGACCGCAAGGGCGCCGATTACCTGCGGCACATGATGGGGCCGGCGAGCTACACGGTGCTCGATGACGTCAGGAAACTGCCGCTCAAGGTGGCCGATATCTACCGCAAACTGACGGTCTGAGCCGCCAGACGTGAAAAACCCGGCACGCGGCCGGGTTTGTCTGTTGGCGGGATGCCGTGTTCAGGCCGCGTTGAGCGCCTGGTCGAGATCGGCGATCAGGTCGTCGACATGCTCGATGCCGACCGACAGGCGGATCATGTCTTCCGAAACGCCGGCCTTGGCCATTTCCTCCGGCCCGAGCTGGCGGTGCGTGGTCGACGCCGGGTGGCAGGCCAGCGTCTTGCAGTCGCCGATATTGACCAGGCGGGTGACCAGCTGCAGCGCATCCTGGAACTTGCCGCCGCCTGCGCTGCCGCCCTTGACGCCGAAATTGAGAATACCGGAGGCACGGCCGCCCATGTACTTCTGGACCAGCGCGTGGTCCTTGTGCTCGGGCAGGCCGGCGTAGTTGACCCAGCTCACCTTCGGGTGCTTTTGCAGGAACTGGGCGATCTTCAGCGAGTTTTCGCAGATGCGGTCCATGCGCAGGGCCAGCGTTTCGACGCCCTGCAGGATCAGGAAGGCATTGAACGGAGAAATCGCGGCGCCCATGTTGCGCAGTGGCACGACGCGGGCGCGGCCGATGTAGGCGGCGGGGCCGAGGGCTTCGGTATAGACGACGCCGTGGTAGGAGACATCCGGCTCGTTGAGGCGCTTGAACTTGGCCTTGTGCTCGGCCCACGGGAACTTGCCGCTATCGACGATGATGCCGCCGATGGAATTGCCGTGGCCGCCGAGGTACTTGGTCAGCGCATGGACGACGATGTCGGCGCCGTGCTCGAAGGGGCGGCACAGGTAGGGCGACGGCACGGTGTTGTCGACGATGACCGGCACGCCGTGCTTGTGGGCGATTTCGGCGAGCTTCTCGAAGTCGGTGATGTTGCCCAGCGGGTTGCCGACCGATTCACAGAAGATCGCCTTGGTCTTGCCGTCGATCAGCTTCTCGAACGCTTCCGGATCGCGGTAGTCGGCGAAGCGCACGTCGATGCCGTACTGCGGCAGGGTGTGGGCGAACAGGTTGTAGGTGCCGCCGTAGAGCGTCGACGAAGTGACGATGTTGTCGCCGGCCTCGGTAATCGTCTGGATCGCTGCGGTGATCGCGGCCATGCCGGACGCCATGGCCAGCGCGGCGATGCCGCCTTCCATCGCGGCGACGCGTTTTTCCAGCACGTCGGTGGTCGGGTTCATGATGCGCGTGTAGATGTTGCCGGCGACCTTGAGGTCGAATAGGTCGGCGCCGTGCTGGGTGCTGTCGAAAGCGTAGGAGGTGGTCTGGTAGATGGGGACGGCGACCGCCTTGGTCGTCGGGTCCGGGCTGTAGCCGCCGTGGACGGCGATGGTTTCGATCTTCATGGGCGTCTCTCTCTTGGTGTTGTGGTGGGTGAAAAATGAAGTCTAGCAGGCGTCGACCGTGGCAGGTTCAACCGGGCACTTTCTGGTCCGAATACTTGCCGATGCGGGACAGTACTGCCGCCATGGCCTCGCGGGCCAGTTCGGTATCGTAATGCGTTTGCAGGTTGATCCAGCTTTCCGCGTCCGTTCCGAAAAATGCCGCCAGGCGCAAGGCAGTGTCCACAGTAATGCCGCGCTGACCCTTGACGATCTCGTTGATGCGGCGCGGCGGGACGGCAATGGCCTTGGCCAGCGCGTACTGGCTGATCGCCATGGGCTTCAGGAAATCCTCGTTGAGGATTTCGCCGGGGTGAGCTAGCGGGATATCGCGGGGCATATTCGTCTCCTCAATGGTAATCGACGATTTCGGCATCGAAGGCATCCCCGTTCGCGAACCGGAAGCACAGCCGCCACTGGTCGTTGATGCGGATGCTGTACTGGCCGACGCGGTCGCCGCTCAATTTCTCCAGCCGGTTGCCGGGGGAAACGCGCAGAAAATCGAGCGATGCGGCAGCATTGACTTGTTGCAGTTTGCGCATGGCGATTGACTCGATATTGGCGTAGCGGGCAACGCGATGGCCTTTGAACAGGGCTTCGGTATCCGGGCACTTGAAAGTCGAAATCATGACTATAGTAACGAACGTCGTTAATAACGGCAAGCGTTAGTTATGCAGTCCCGGTGTCTGCGTGTTCGCTGCCCAGGCAATCGTTCGACAGCAGCGTTGCCGGGGTCGGGTGGGCGGGCGGGATGCCGGGGGCGGTGACCGGCTGGCCGTGGGCGAGGCGGTCGGCGACGGTGGTGTTGAGGGCGAGCAGCTGTTCGAGCAGATCTTTTTGGGCGCTGAAGCCGTAGGCGGCGAGGACGGCGGTGTCGAGCGCGGCGTGGGCGTCGCGCAGCGGGTTCTTGCCGGGCAGGTCGAGGGTGCGGTAGAGGGCGCGCAGGCCGCCGGTGAGATTGGTCAGCGCGTCACTGCGGATGCGGCGGATTTCGCGGCCGGCGGCGGCGATGACGTCGATCTGTTTTTCGCTGGGGGCTTGCGGCCAGGGGAAGGTGTCGAAGACGGATTCGGCGCTGTAACGGAAGTCACTTTTCAGCTTGCCGCACTTGGCGACGAACCATTGCCAGTGGATGGCCGATTGCAGGATGCCGAAGCTGTAGTCGTCGGCGAAACCGAAAACCTGAATGAGATTACTCGGCCGGATGGCGGACGAGGCAAAGATGAAAATTGGGCGCTTGGTGACATAGGCGCAGCAAAGGTAACGCGGCAGCGGCTTGATGACCGAGAGCATTTCCGGGCGGCCAAACGACAGTTGCCACCAGCGCGCCAGAAAAGCCTTGTGGTGCGAGCGCATCTTTCCGTCAGAGTCCTTGCCCTCTTCGGCTTTGCGCATGCGGTCGGGCAGGACATTGGTTTTCACCCATTCGTGAGCGCCGGGGTAGGCAGCGGCCTGCAAGGCATCGCGCTGCTCGAAGTCGAGCACGAAGCGATCAAGTACTGCGCCGGTCAGGGCATCGACGCCATTGAGGTAGGGATGAATGATTTCGGCAGAGCGGGCGTCGCGCCAAACGATCAAGGCGCGTTGCTCCGTTGACAGCAGGAAACCTTGATGGCCGAGCATTTGCCCGTTAAAGCAGCGTTGCGGTTTGGTGTTGCAAACCAAAATGGCCGCTTTTCCGAGGTCGACCGCATCAGACAGCGCCGAATTGATTGTCGCCACCTCCCGGCAATCCAGATCGTAATCCTTGGCCCCGCGCTGCGTGGTCTTGAACCACAGGCGCCGGGTTTTTGGCAGCAGGGCGGGTTCCTGCGTTTTCACCCAGTTGGCGATGGAGACGTGCACGTTGGCTTCGCCACTCCACGGCTGGTTGTCGACGGCCTCGACGACGGTACCGTCGGTGCAGATGGCGTCGAGGCCGCCGATGCGCGAGGCGTTGTTGCGGATGTTCTGGGTGCCGACCAGCCCGGCGCGGCCGACGACCGGGTCTTGCGCGGTGCATGGCGGCAGGTGGTCATGGGCGCGGCGGAACCAATGCACGCAGTAGTCGGCCATGCCCGGCACTTCCGGGTAGGCACGGCGCACGGCCTTGACGGTGTCGGCGCCGAGCAGCGGCTTCATCAGCTTGGCGCCGATGAAGGGCGGGTTGCCGATGATGACGTCGACTTTTGGCCAATCGGTGCGCGTGCCGTCGGGCCGGATCAGCGCGTCGCCGACGCTGAAATTGGCGTCGAGGTTGTCGAGCGGCAGGGCGTTTTCGCTGACGTGCAGTTCGTCGATGGCGAGCTTGTGGGCCAGCATCATCGTCACCTTGGCGAGTTCGACGGCGAAGGGCTGGATGTCCATGCCGTAGAAGTTCTTGCTGGTGACGAAGCCGAACGGACGCTGGGCGGCGTTACGGCTGGCGAATTCGCCCATGCGTTCGTAGATGCGGGCTTCGAGCCGCTTGAGTTCGCGGTAGGCGATATAGAGGAAGTTGCCGGAGCCGCAGGCGGGGTCGAGGACGCGGAAATTTTCCAGGCGCGCGAGGAGTTCTTCGAGGCGCTTGAGGGTCTTGGCGCTGTCGATCTGTTCGCGCCAGGGGGCGACGATGGTCGGGCCGACGATTTTCATGATGTCGACCGGGCTGGTGAAGTGGGCGCCGAAGGCGTGGCGCTGGGTGCTGCCGAGCGAGTGCTCGAAGATGGTGCCGAAGATTTCCGGGCGCACGAAACGCCAGTCGAAGGTGGCGGCGTTCTTCAGCAGGTCGATTTCCTCGGCGTCCAGTTCGAGGCGCGCCGGGTCGCGGAAGAGGCCGCCGTTGAAGTAGTCGACGCCCTTGAAACGGCCGCCGCCGGCCTTGCCGGGCGTGTTCATTTCGACGAAGAGGGCGCCGATCAGGTCGAAGCTCTGTTCGGGCGTGGTGCAGTCGTCGAGCAGGCGGGCGAAGAAGTATTTGTCGAGCAGGCCGATGTCTTCGGCGAACAGGCACATCAGGCTTTGCAGGACGAAGCGCTGGGCGAGGGCGGGGTCGATGCCGCGCCCGACGAGGTGGTTGTAGAGCGTGGCGAGCAGGTCGGCGGCGGCGCGCGTGACCTGTTCGTGGTCGAACTGGAAGACCGGGGTTTCCGGTTTGGCGAAGAGGAAGGCGAGCGGCCCCCAGCGTTGCGGCAATTCGGCCAGTTTGAGTTGGTCGACCGGAGCATCCATCTGGGTTTCGAAATCGAAGACCCAGAATTCGTCAAAGTTGCACAGCACGACATAGCGCGGCCTGCCGGGGACGAGGCGGGTCCAGTACTCGAAGGCCTGGCGGTAGTGCTTGCCGAGATCGGTACCGCGCTTCTTCATCTCGATCAGGACGACCGGCTTCCAGACCAGATCCGCAAAGGCGGTCCCGCCGCCATCCTTCTTGACGCGCTCCTCGCAGTTGGCGCCGGCTTCCTTGAGGCCGGCATGGCCGCAGGCGCGGAACAGGTGGTCGAGGAAGATGGCGGCCTCGCCCTTTTCGTCGCCCTGGATATGAGCGGCGCACCAGTCAACGAAGGTTTGCAGTCGGGTTTCGCGGTCGGTCATCTCGGGCGCCGGGGTGAGCCATGCGGGGTGCATGACCGGCGATTATAGCGCCCGCTCCGCGCTGCCTGTGGCGTTCAGTCGGGAATCAGGCTGCCGTTGCTCAGGCGCACGCGGTCGCCAACCTGCCAGCGGGTGCCGCCTTCCTGCATGATGTTGCGCATGCCGCCGTCGGCGAAGCGGACGGTGATTTCGAGCTTGGTGTCGGCGCGCACGTGCTTCTCGACCTGGTGGCCGGCGACGGCACCGCCGAGCGCACCGACGATGGTGGCGGCGGTGTTGCCCTTGCCGCGCCCGACCTGATTGCCGAGCAGGCCGCCCAGCACGCCGCCAGCCACGGCGCCGACGCCCGTGCCCTCGGCCGGCGTGGTGACTTCGCGCACCGCCTCGACGGTACCGCAGTCGCGGCAGGGGGGTGGCGGCGTATTGGGCGGCGGGGCAGGGATGACGTCGATTCCCGCCGCGTTGCCCGGCGGCGGTGCGAAGTTGCCGGTGCTGACGTAGCGTTGCGGATTCGCGGCCGGCGCCTTGTGCGGCTTGGGCGCCGGTACAGGTTTTGCTGCTGCGGCTGGCGGTGCTACGGGTGCCTGGACCGGGTTTGCGGCAGGAGTGGCGATGAGATCCGCCTCGCCGGCGGTGGGTGCCGCCATGGCCGGGGGCGGCGGTATGACCGCTGCGGTCGACAACGAATCAGGGCCGGTTTTTGCCGGTAGCAGGCCGGTAAAGTGGGCGGCGGCGGCCAGGCTGGCGATGATCACCGCGGCGGCGGCGACAAGAATCAGCGGGTGGGTTTTGTGGGTGGTGTTTTCCATGATGTTTTCCATTTTGCGGATGTATTCAGCTTAACGCGCGTTGCACGGTTTGGGCCACTGGTGAAACATCGTCTTACAAATTGCCAAGGATCGTCAGGTGGCGGCGAACGTTCACGCGGCTGGCCGGATTTCGCTACACTCGCAACTCTGCTCACTGAAAAGGTGGCGACATGGCACGAATCGAGAGAGATTCCCTCGGCGAGAAGGAATTGCCGGACATTGCCTATTACGGCGTGCAAACCCTGCGCGGCAAGGAAAATTTCCATATCACCGGCATTCCAATGGCGGCCGAGCCGTTCTTCGTCAAGGCCTTCGGTTATGTCAAGAAGGCGGCGGCGCAGGCCAACCGGGATCTCGGCGTGCTCGACGCGGGGATCGCCAATGCCATCATCGGCGCCTGTGACCGCCTGATCGCCGGCGAAATGTGCGACCAGTTCGTCACCGATTTCATCCAGGGCGGCGCCGGTACCTCGACCAACATGAACGCCAACGAGGTGATCGCCAACATGGCACTGGAAAGCCTTGGCCACGCCAAGGGGGAATACCAGTACGTTCATCCGAACGACCATGTCAATTACGGGCAATCGACCAACGATACCTATCCGACCGCCTTCCGGCTGGCGCTGATCCTGCGTCTGGAGAGTTATCTGCTGGCCTTGCAGGGGCTGCAGGCGGCATTTTTTGCCAAGGGCAAGGCTTTCGAGCGGGTGTTGAAGATGGGCCGCACGCACCTGCAGGATGCGGTACCGATGACACTCGGCCAGGAGTTCAACGGCTGGGCGACGACGATCGGCGAGGAGGTCGTCCGTCTGGCCGAAGTGCGCCAGCTGCTGCATGAAATCAATCTCGGTGCCACCGCCATCGGCACCTCGGTGACGGCAGCGCCGGGCTATCCCGAGCTGGCGACCCGATATCTGTCCGAGCTGACCGGCATCGAATTCGAACTCGCCGGCGACCTGGTCGAAGCGACTTCGGATACCGGTGCTTACGTGCAGCTTTCCGGGGTGCTGAAGCGCACCTCGGCCAAGCTGACCAAGATCTGCAACGATATCCGCCTGCTCGCCTCGGGCCCGCGCTGCGGACTCAACGAAATCAACCTGCCGCAGATGCAGCCGGGTTCGTCGATCATGCCGGGCAAGGTCAATCCGGTGATTCCCGAAGTCGTCAACCAGACCAATTTTCTGGTGATCGGGCTCGACCTGACCGTGACGCTCGCCGCCTCGGCGGGACAGTTGCAACTCAACGTGATGGAGCCGGTGATCACCTTCGCGCTGTTCACGTCGATCTTCACGATGGAAAATGCCGTCACCAGCCTGCGCGTAAACTGCATTGACGGCATCACCGCCAATGCCGAACGCGCCCGCGACATGGTGCTCAATTCGCTCGGCATCATCACCGTCCTCAAGCCAACCCTTGGCTACCGGCTATGTGCCGAGATTGCGCGCGAGGGCTATGACACCGGCAAGTCGCTACATGACATCGTGGTCGACGAGCGCCAGTTGCTGAGCCAGGCGCAGTGGGACGAGATTTTTTCCTTCGACAACCTGATCAATCCGAAACGCTGAATCTCAATCCTTCAGCGCGCGGCGAGCGCCACGGATCAGGAAGCGGCCGGGGTCGAGGGCATCGACCAGGTCGCGTTCCAGCGGCAGCGGGTCGCCTTCGATGCGGCTGACCAGCAGGTCGGCCATCAGCGCCGACCAGGTGATGCCGCGTGCGCCGTAACCCTGAACGCACCACAGGCCGGGCAGGCGCGGCAGGTTGTGCAGACGGCTGTTGGCACCGGCAGCGACAGGCGCCGGAACCGGTCCGACGATCGGCAGGCGGTCGGGCGACAGCGGCCGGAAGCCGACGCGCCCGTGGAGTTGCGCGGGATCGATGCCGGCGGCAAAACCGGGCAGGGTCAGGTCGAGCTGGGCGAGGTTTTCGCGGTGATCGGCCACGCGTTCGCCGGCTTCATCGTCGTCATAGGTCAGCGTGGCGCCGGTCAGGCAATAACCGTTGATCGCCGGTATCGCATAGGCGCGCTGGCTGACGACGATGGGAAGTGGCGGCAGGTCGGTAGCCGGCAAATGACTGACCTGGCCGCGTGCGGCAATTTGCGGCAGCCACGCGAACTGGCTGAAACGCGGCGCGGCAACGCCGCTGGCCATGACGACGAGCGATGCTGCAGCCAGCACGCGGCCATCGGCAGCCAGTGCTTGCCATTCATTTTTTGCCCAATCCAGGCGGTCGACCGCTACAGTGTAATGCGCGTCGATGCGCTGCGGAAAAGCGGCCAGGGCGGCGCTGCACAGCGTTGCCGGCTGCACCCAGCCGGCCTCGGGAAACCACCAGCCGCCGCCGCTCACCGGCCAGCCGAGCAACTCGCTGGCGCGGCCCGCATCGACGAACCGGACGATTTCCGGCGGCAGACCGAGCGTCGTGACGATTCGTTGCTGTTGCGCCTCATGCTCGGTGTCGCGTGCCAGGTGCAGCACGCCGCAGGGCGCCCAGCGGGCATCCGGCAAGCCTTGCAGCAGCGCGCGGGTGGCTAGGTAGCCGGCGCGGGTGAGACGCGAAATGCGATTGTCGTCGGCGCTGGGCAGCGGGCGCAACATCCCGGCGAGGTTGCCGGAAGCGCCCTGACCCGGCGCAGCGGCCTGTTCGAGTACGGTCACCTGCCAGCCGGCGGCCGCCAGGCGATGCGCTGTCAGGCTGCCGGCGACCCCGGCGCCGATCACGATGGCGCGCCGTTCGGCGGGCAGCGGCTGGCGCTCTGGGCGCCGCGAGCGGAAACGGCCGACCAGCATCTCGCGCCGGGGAGGCATGCCGGGCCTCCGCTCGAGATCGAACTCGACGGCGGCCAGCGCATCGCGGGCCGGTCGCGCCAGGCACCAGGTGGCCATCGTGGCACCGGGCGCGGCGAGCCGGGCAAGCGCCTTGCATAGCGCAGGCGACCACAGTTCCGGGTTGTTGGCTGGCGCGAAACCGTCGAGATAAAAGGCGTCGACCGCTGCGTCGACCTCGCGCAGTCGGGTTGCCGCATCGCCGAAAACGAGCGTCAGGATGACCCGGTTGTCGTCAAGATGCAGGCGATGGATGCCTGGCGTCAACGGCGGCCAGTGCTGGCGCAGGGTGGCGGCGAGGTCGGCGAATCCGGGCCAGGCCTGGTGCGCGACGGCGAGGTCGGATGCGGTAAACGGATATTTCTCGAGTGACACGAAGTGCAGCCGGCGGCAGCGTTGCGGGTCGTCGCGCCAGCCCCGCCAGGTGGCGAGGAAGTTCAGTCCGAGGCCGAAGCCGGTTTCGAGGATGACGAAGCGATCCCGGCCCTGCCAGCGTGCCGGCAGATCGTTGCCGCCGAGAAAGACATGGCGTGCCTGCGCCGGACCGCCGTGAGCAGTGTGGTAGATGTCGTCGTAGGCGGCGGAATACGGGGTGCCATCCGGTTTGAAGTCGAGACGGGCGGGCAGCAGGGGCATGGCGGCGATTCTACCCCCGCCGCCCAGAGTGCAGGTTGCCGCGATGGCGGTTCTCATCGCTGGCCCAAGGGTTCATAATCGGCACAGAATTCGAGGAGAGCATGCGTTCACGACTGGTTCGCTACCTGCTGACCCTGATCCTCCCTTCCGGATTGCTTGTGTTGCTGTTCCTGTCTTCGCTGTACCGCGAAGAACAGGCACTGCTCAGGCAGCATCTGGAGGCGGCTGAGGAGATTCGCCTGATCGCCGGCGCGCGTTCGCTGGCCAGCGATGTCGAGCTGATCGCCAGCGACGTTCGCCTGATGGTTACCTTGCCCAGCCTGGCGGTCTTGCTCGAAGAGGGCACCGAGTCAGCGCGCGCAGCCTTTGCGGCCGACTTGATTGCGCTTTCGCAAAGTCGCCGCGTCTACGACAAGTTGCGCTGGATCGATGAGCGAGGTTGGGAACGGGTGCGCGTCGATTACATCGAGAATCGGCCGTTCGTTGTGCCCGAGGCGCAGTTGCAGGGCAAGGCGCAGCGCTATTTTTTCATGGGCGCCATGCAGTTGGCGCCGGGAGAGATTTTCGTTTCGCCGCTTGATCTGAATGTCGAGCATGGCCGGGTCGAGATACCGATCGTGCCGACAATTCGTATCGCCATGACGGTACGCGATAGTGCCGGACGGGCGCGGGGTATCGTCATCGCCAATTACTTTGCCAGTAATCTGCTCGACAAGTTTGCCGAGGTGACTGAAGCCCGCGAAAGCGGTGCCGGCGTCCATCTGCTCAACCGGGACGGCCATTGGCTCAAGGCGCCGCAGGCGGCCGATGAATGGGGTTTCATGTTCAGCCGTACGGAACACTTCGGAACGCGTTTTCCGGCGGCATGGGAAAGGATCGCTGCGAGCGAGCGCGGCCAGTTCAAGGATGATCACGGACTGTGGTCTTTCACGACCGTGCGCCCACTGGTCGCGGGCATGGCGTCGGCCACGGGGTCGCCGCTCACTGGCCCAAGCACGGTGACGGCGTTGCGCGACAAGTACGTCTGGAAAGTGGTGTCGAACATTCCGGCAGAAACCCTGAAACAAGGCGAAAACCGTAATCTGGTCTGGTGGGGCCTGATTACGCTGCTCTTCATGGGCGTGCTGTCGTTCGGCGCTTTCGTGCTGGCGCGTGCGCAACGCCGGCGCGACATGATGGCGGAGAATTTGCGGGCACTGAACCGCCGCCTCGAGGAAAAGGTTCGCCAACGTACTCAGGAATTGCAGAAACAGGCCATCCGTGATCCGTTGACCGGCCTTTTCAACCGCCGCTACCTTGACGAAACACTGCCGCGTGAAATTCACCGTGCCATGCGCGAAGAAGAAGTGCTGGCGGTGGTGATGGTCGATCTCGATCACTTCAAGGATTTCAACGACCAGTGGGGGCATGAAGCCGGCGATTCGGTCCTGCTCGGCGTTGCCGAGGCTTTGCTTGACGGATTGCGGGCCTCGGACATCGCCTGTCGCTATGGTGGCGAGGAAATTCTGATCGTCATGCCCGGGGCCGATGCCGAGGAAGCGGTCGCACGAATTTCGGCGATTTCCGCGCAGGTGGGCAACATGAGTGTCACGATCATGGGCCGCAGTCTGCCGCCGGTCACCTTCTCGGCCGGCGTGGCGACCCTTCCCGAGCACGGCAACAACGCGAAGATGCTGCTGCGCGCTGCGGACCATGCGCTGTACATGGCCAAGGAAAGCGGCCGTAACCGCGTGGTCATCGCGCACGTTCCCCAAATTCACGGCGCTTGACAATGCAGGCAGCGCCTGCCCGGGTGAATACCCCGACCCGCTATTGATCGCCTGCAATTGCCGCCCTGGCAGCGGCTTCAGGACTTTGTGCTTGGTTCATGGATCGCCAAGCACAACCGTGCATCATTCAGGACGCATCTGCGGGAACAGAATCACGTCGCGGATCGCCGGCGAATCGGTCAGCAGCATGATCAGCCGGTCGATGCCGATGCCGCAGCCGCCGGTCGGCGGCAGACCGTATTCGAGGGCGCGGATGAAGTCGGCGTCGTAATACATCGCTTCCTCGTCACCAGCTTCCTTGGCCCTGGCCTGCTCGGCAAAGCGGGCGGCCTGGTCTTCGGCGTCGTTCAACTCGGAGAAGCCGTTGGCGATCTCGCGGCCGACGATGAACAGCTCGAAGCGCTCGGTGATGTCCGGGTTGCTGTCGGAGGCGCGCGCCAGCGGCGAGACTTCGACCGGGTAGTCGATGATGAAGGTCGGCTCCCACAGCTGGGCTTCGGCGGTTTCCTCGAAGAACATCAGTTGCAGTGTGCCGAGGCCCGGCGCGCCCTTCATCTCGACCTTGCGCGCGGCGAGTTGCTCGCGCAGCCAGCCGGCGTCGGCGAGCTGGGTGGCGCTGTACTGCGGACAGAAATGCAGCACCGCCTCGACCATGGTCATCCGGTGGAAGGGCCGCGACAGGTCGAGTTCGCGGCCCTGGTACTGGAACACCTCGCGCCCGAGCGCCTCGCGCGCGGCGTGGCGCAGCAGACCCTCGGTGAAATCCATCAGGCTCTTGTAGTCGGCGTAGGCCTCGTAAAACTCCATCATCGTGAATTCGGGATTGTGGCGCGGCGAGAGACCTTCGTTGCGGAAGTTGCGGTTGATCTCGAAGACTTTCTCGAAGCCGCCGACGACCAGGCGCTTGAGGTACAGCTCGGGGGCGATGCGCAGGAACTGCTGCATGTCGAGCGCATTGTGGTGGGTGACGAAGGGTTTGGCCGAGGCGCCGCCGGGGATCGGGTGCATCATCGGCGTCTCGACTTCGAGGAAGCCATGGCCGCTCATGTAGTTGCGGATCGAGGCGACGATGCGGCTGCGCGCTAGGAAAGTGAAGCGGGTTTCCTCGTTCATGATCAGGTCGACGTAACGCTGACGATACTTCATCTCCTGGTCGGCCAGGCCGTGGAACTTGTCCGGCAGCGGGCGCAGCGACTTGGTCAGCAGACGGACCTCGCTGGCCTGAATGGTCAGCTCGCCGGTCTTGGTCTTCATCAGCGTGCCGACGACGCCCAGGATGTCGCCGAGGTCCCAGGTCTTGAAAGCGCCGTAGACCGCTTCGCCGAGTCGGTCGCGGGTGACGTAGATCTGGATGCGTCCGGAAAGGTCCTGAATGGTGGCGAACGAAGCCTTGCCCATGACGCGCTTGAGCATCATGCGGCCGGCGACCTTGACTTCGACCGGCATGCCTTCCAGCTCTTCGCTGGATTTGTCGCTATAGTTGTCGATCAGCTTGAGCGCGGTGTTCTCGCGCTGGAAATCGTTGGGGAAGGCTTTCCCGGTCTTGCGCCATTCGGCGAGTTTGGCGCGGCGCTCGGCGATGAGCTGGTTTTCGTCTTGCTGGACGGGTTGTTCGGCGTTGGACATTGTGTTGTTCCTTGGAGACGGCGGCTTGTCGTCGGAAAGCGTAGAGCCCTGAATTTTCGCCGATTTCACCCCTTCCGGACAAGGCCGCAAGGGCACTTTCGCCGTCTGCCTGCGCTCTTTGTCGCTGCTTTGGGTCGCTCGGGTGGGATAATTGCCGGGGTAAGATGTATCTGGGAATATTTTGTTTCAGCTTGGCGGCAAGCGTTTCCGCCCGACAATGGACGATTGGGGAAGATGATCATAGGCAAACCGTCGCGGCTGTTCGGCCTGCTTGGTACTGTATGCGTTGCCTTGTGCATTGCCGGTGCGGCAACGGCGGCACCGCTCAAGTTGCTGGGTTTCGACGACATGTCCTGCGCGGCATGGAATGCCTCCAAGGGCGATCCCGACTTGCGCGGCAACTATGTCGCCTGGGTCCGTGGTTTCCTGAGCGGTCACAACTATGGCCAGCAAAGCCAGCAGGTTTCGAGCATTTCCAGCGGCACGATCGAACTGAATGTGAATCGCTATTGCACTCAGAACCCGACTGGCGCGTTCAGTGACGCGGCGATGCGTCTGAGCGATCAGTTCTCCGGACGTAATCAGCCGATCCGGAAGTGACGCCCTCTTGCAGCAAGGTTTCAAGTGCTGCCCACCATTGCCTGCAGAGATCCGCCCGATGCACCCTACGATTTTCGATACCCCGGTTGTCAATGTCCTGATGTATTGGCTGTCGCGCGGCGTAATGCGTCTGTCCGGGTGGCGGCTGGTCGGCACGGCGCCGACGGTGCCCAAATATGTGCTGATCGCGGCGCCGCATACCAGCAACTGGGATTTTCCGGTGACGCTGATGATCTGTTTCGCCCTGCGCCTCAAGGTGTATTGGATGGGCAAATCGAGTCTGTTTCCGCCGCTGCTCGGTGGCATCATGCGCTGGCTGGGTGGCATTCCGGTCGACCGCTCGCGGGCCGGGAATCTGGTGCAGGGCACGGTCGATGCGTTCAACAAGGCCGAGCGTCTGACCGTTATCGTGCCGCCGGAAGGCACGCGCAGCAAGGTCACACACTGGAAGACCGGCTTCTATTACATCGCGCAGGGAGCGGGCGTGCCGATCGCCCTCGGCTATCTGGATTTCCGCAAGAAGGAAGGCGGCATCGGCCAGATGTTCCAGCCGACCGGCGACATCGCCGCCGACATGGTCGAGATCCAGGCTTTCTATGCCGGCATTACGGGGAAAAACCCCGGCAAATTCAACGATGGCACGACGCCGGCTGAATAGCTGCGAAATGCTCTCCCAGTTGACCAGAATCAATCATCGGTCGGTACCATTCTCTGCTTGATTGTCGATATGCCTGTGCTCACTACTGTCCG
>Ga0209310_1000454_pt1 | contig 45570 bp, 43 predicted proteins | sample AD_UKC030_MetaG_FD_184415 | JGI IMG/M metagenome (GOLD analysis project Ga0209310, IMG submission 184415) | Active sludge microbial communities of municipal wastewater-treating anaerobic digesters from USA - AD_UKC030_MetaG (SPAdes) (version 2) | ecosystem: Engineered > Bioreactor > Anaerobic >...
CGCCGAGCGCCAGAAAGTAAGAGGCCGATGAGGCGTCGCCTTCCACGTAAACTGTTCCCGGCGAGACGTAACGGCTGCCGGCCGGCACGGTGAAGCGCTGCCAGCCGTCGCGCTCGACGACCACGCCAAAGCGCGCCATGATCGCCAGCGTAATCTCGATGTACGGCTTGGAAATCAGCTCGCCGACGACGTCGACAACCACCGTCTCACCGGTCAGCGGCAAGGCCATCAGCAGGCCGGTCAAAAACTGGCTGGACACATCGCCGCGCACCTTGACCACGCCACCGGATTGAATCGTCGCCGCCTTGAGTTGCAGCGGCGGGAACCCCGCGTTGCACAGATAGGTGATATCCGCCCCCAGCTGGCGCAGGCCATCGACCAGGTCGCCAATCGGCCGCTCGTGCATGCGTGCCACGCCCTTCAGCACATAGTCGCCGCCAGCCAGCGCCAGTGCCGCCGTCAGCGGGCGAAAGGCCGTGCCGGCGTTGCCGAGAAACAACTCAGCCTGCTTGACCGGAAACCTGCCGGCGCAGCCCTTGATCAGCCAGTTTTCCCCACCCAGGTGCGTAACGCCGACACCCAGTGTTTTTAGCGCGTCAAGCATGCGTTCGGTATCGTCCGACGCGAGCAGATCGCGAACCTCGGTTTCGCCCTCGGCCAGCGCCGCCAGGAGCAGCACACGGTTGGAAATGCTTTTCGAGCCAGGAAGGCGGACGGTGCCGGCGGCGGAAACAAGCTGGGGAAGATCGAGGAATTCCATGTTTTACCCTGCACTAGGGAGAATGAAGGCAGCGCACGCTAGGCCAAGCTTGCAGCTTTGTCAATGCGCCGATATGCTCTTGGCGCTATCCGGAGATTTACACATGGCCCTGCCGCAAACCCAGCCCCGCTTCGACGTCGAATCCTATCTTGCCTGGGAAGAAACCCAGCCGGAACGCCACGAGTACTTCGCCGGCGAGGTATTCGCAATGTCCGGCGGCACCGATGCGCATTACACGATCACCCTGAACCTGGCAGCCAGCCTCAGGAGCGCCCTTGCCGGCACGCCCTGCCGCCCCTTTGTCTCGGGCATGAAAGTCAGCATCAAGGCCGCCGACGCGATCCTTTACCCCGACGTCTTCCTGACCTGCGACGCCCGCGACAAGGCACCGGAAGCCGCCCTCGCCAAATCCCACCCGCTGCTGGTGGCCGAAGTCCTCTCCGACTCGACCGCCGCCTACGACCGCGGCCGCAAATTTGAGCTTTACCAGCAAATTCCCGAACTACAGGAATACCTGATCATCGAACAGGATCGCGCCCACGCCGACCTGTTCCGCAAGAATGACGATGGCCTGTGGGTACTGCATCCGATCCCGGCCGGGGGAACGATCAGCCTGCAAAGTGTGAATCTAAACCTGCCGCTGGCCGGGCTTTACGCGGACGTTGAATTCAGCCGCTGAGCCCGCGCCCGCCGCCAGGCATCGACGAAGAACACCGCCACGACACCGGCCAGCAGACCGCCGATCAGGCCGAGTGCGAGAAGCAGGGTTTTCTTGGGGGAAACCGGTTTGTCGGAGATGAAAACCTCCTCGATCGCTTTGGCAGGTTGCGTGGCCGGCGCTTCCAATGCCGTTTCCAGCGCCATGATCATCTGCCGCTGGCTGAAGGTTTCCGACTCCTTCTGTATCCTCAGCGAAGTCATCAGCGCCAGCTGAGTAAACCGGTCGTCCTTGATGCCAGCCGCTGCCACCAGCTTATTGAGCGAATCGAGGTCGCGCTCGGCAGCAGCCAACTTTTCGCGGGTCAACGCAAGATCCGAACGCATCCGGTTCAGCGCCGGCTTTGCCAACTCGCCATGAATCTTGATCAACTGTGCTATCGCGGCCTCGGCCTTTTTCTGCGACTGCGCCGGACTACCTCCATTGACCCGCATTTCGATCAGCGGAACCTGTTCAGCCCCTACTGTCGCCTTGATGACCTGCAATGAAATATCCTTCGTCGCCCCGCTATGTGCAACCTCATCCAGCCATTTCTGGTCGCCTAGCACCTCGGCCACCCGGCGCTGAAACGCCGGTGTCTTCATGCGCTCAACTGCCTGAACTGGCGGCTCGACGGGCTGTCCAGTCACTTTAACCTGTCCAACCTGTCCAACCTGTCCAACCTGTCCAACCTGTCCAACCTGCACAACCGCCACCGCTTCGTATTTCGGTGGCAAATTCATAAGCGCCGCACCCGCCCCAGCCAACCCGAGCACGGTGCCGCCCACCACGTAACGCCAGCCGTCTTTCAGCTTTTCCCATAGGTCGAACAGGCTGATCTCGTCGTCCTGCACCATGTCGTTTTCGTTCATTGTTTAAACTATCCCAAAATATCAATGCAGCAGCACGTCGCTCTTTGCCGACGTAGCCATCGTGCGCCACATCAGTTGGCCATCACCATGCCGGGCCGGCGCGTATTCCTGCACCAGCACGCCGAGCAAGGCCAGCACTTCTTCATAATCGAAAGCCTGGCAGGCCTCGTCAAGGCTCGCCAGCCGCTCGGTCAGCACCGCCCACGGCACTTCATGCTCATAAGCGCGCATGATCAGCGGGTGCGACGTACCTTCCACGTTCTCGCCGATCAGCAACTCCTCGTAGAGCTTCTCACCCGGGCGCAAGCCCACCACTTCAATCGCGATATCGCCGTCCGGATGTTCGTCGTCGCGCAATTCCAGGCCGCTCAGATGCACCATGCGCCGCGCGAGATCGATGATTTTAACCGGCTTGCCCATGTCCAGTACATAAACTTCGCCGCCCTGCCCCATCGAACCGGCCTGAATCACCAGTTGCGCAGCCTCGGGGATGGTCATGAAATAGCGCGTGATGTCGGCATGGGTCAGCGTGATCGGCCCGCCCCCCGCGATCTGCTTGCGGAACAGCGGTACCACCGAACCCGAGGAGCCGAGCACATTGCCGAAACGCACCATGCAGAAGCGCGTCGCCCCACCCTTCCTCGCCAGCGCCTGCAGGATCAGCTCGGACAGCCGCTTGCTGGCACCCATGACATTAGTCGGGCGCACCGCCTTGTCGGTGGAAATCAACACGAAGGTTTCCACCCCCACCGCCAGCGCCGCCTCCGCCATGCGCCGCGTACCTACCGCATTGTTGCGGATACCCTCGATCGGGTTGTGCTCGACCAGCGGCACATGCTTGTACGCTGCAGCGTGGTAGACCGTCTGCACCTTGAAGCTCTTCATCACCATTTCATTGCGATGCTGGTGAATCACCGAACCCAGCACAGGTACCAATTCAACCTGCAGATTGCCACGCACACACAGTCCGGCCAGTTCCTGCTCGATCGAATACAGGGCAAACTCGGAGAGCTCCATCAGCACCAGCCGCGCCGGGCGCAAGCGGACAATCTGGCGGCAGAGCTCGGAGCCGATCGAACCGCCCGCCCCGGACACCAGCACCACCTTCCCGGTGATGCAGCGCGCCAGCAGGGCGCCGTCCGGCGCGACCGGTTCGCGCCCGAGCAGATCCTCGATTTCGACCTCTCTTATGGCGTCGACCGTGACATTCCCGCTCACCACGTCCGCCATGCCCGGCACCAGCTTGACTTTGCAATGCAGGCCCTCAAGGCGATCAATGATCTCGGCCCGCCGCGCCCGGTTGGCCGACGGAATCGCCAGCAACAACTCGTCGATTTCCTTGGCTCCAAGCACCGACGCCAGTTGATCCGGTGAATACACCCGCAAGCCAGCCAACTCGCTCTTCTGCAGCGCCGGGTTGTCGTCGAAAAAGGCCACCGGCAGGTATTCCCGCCCCGCGCGCAAGGCATAGGCCAACTGCGTTCCCGCCCGGCCAGCACCGTAGATGGCAATCCGTATGCGCGAATCCTGCCCGCGTTCGGCGCGCAGGAAATAGCTGCGCGCGAGGAAGCGCGTGGCGCCGACATAAACGATAGCCAGCAGCCAATAGATCGCCAGCAAGCCACGCGAAACATTCGGGGCATGGGTTAGCGCCAGGCCGGCGGCTAGCAGCACCACCGACAACGTCACCCCACCCGCCACCACGAACACCACACGGTCTTCCATGAAGCGGATCACCGCGCGGTAAAGGCCGAGGCGAATGAAAATGGGAATTGCCAGCAAAGGGGCCGCAATCATTTGCGAGGCATAGGGCGCGACATCCGGCGTGAACGTCTCGAAACGCAGCGCAATCGCCGACCAGAAGGCCAGCGCCAGCAACAGCAAGTCGACTGCAACCGAGATCGCCTGCTTGGCATGGCGGGGCATGGCAAGAAAGCGCCTGATCATCATGATCTCTCCAATAACATCGGCATTATCCCATCACCTGCAGAAATCCTGAAGCGACACTACCTCCACATTTTCCGCCAGGGAATAGCGTCGTTCGCCGGCATAAATGACATGGAGCCTGTCCAGTTTCAGATCCTCCAAAGCATGACGCATGGAAGGCGTCAGACGAGGCGCATCGGCGCGCTTGATTTCTACCCCGATCCGCCGGCCATCCTTGAAGAGCAGGCAATCGAGTTCCGCACCGGCGTGCGTGGCCCAGAAATACACCTCGTCCGGCTGCACATGACGGATCACTGCCTCCAGCACGAAGCCCTCCCAGGATGCCCCGCATTTGGGGTGGGACAACAGGGCTGCGTGGTCCACAATGCCCAACAATTCGTGCAACAACCCGGTATCGCGAACAAAAATCTTCGGGGCCTTTACCTGACGCTTGCCGATGTTCTCATGCCACGGGGCAAGTTGCCGGACCAAAAAGGTCCCACTCAACAAATCGAGATATCGCCTTACAGTCGCCTCGGACAAGCCAAGTGAGCGCGCCGGATCAGCGGCATTCCATATCTGGCCGTGATAATGCGCAAGCATTCCCCAGAAACGGCGCATCGCAGCGGCTGGAATATTGAAACCCAGTTGCGGCAAGTCGCGCTCGACGAAGGTCTGGATGAACTGCCGTCGCCACGCCCGACTGTCCGCCTCGTTACGTGCCAGAAACGACAACGGAAAGCCGCCGCGCAGCCACAATTCTCCAGATGCCAACGGATCAATCTCGGATAGCCCGAATCCGCTGATTTCGATCACCTCCAGCCTGCCGGCTAGCGATTCGCTCGATTGTCGCAACAACATCGGAGAGGCGCTGCCCAACAACAAGAAGGTCGCCGGTGCGGCGACACGGTCCGCCAGCACACGAAGTATGGGAAAAAGATCCGGTGCACGCTGTACCTCGTCGACCACCACCAGGCCAGACAAGGGTGCCAGGGCAGTCAACGGCTCGTCCAGCCGGGCCAGACTGACCGGATCCTCGAGATCGAAATAATTGAGGCTATCCGGAGCGACCAAGGAACGCGCCAGCGTTGTCTTGCCGACCTGGCGGGGGCCGATCAAGGCCACGACGCGGCTGCGCGACAGCGCTTGGCGTATGCGATCCAGCCAATATGGGCGATCAATCATGGCCGCATCATAGCAAGCTATATTGAAATTCGCCATTCATATGACGGAATTTCAAGGTGAATCAAGGAAGCGGTCTTCAGAAAAACTCAACACCCGTCGCGTTCATGCACTACCCAAGCCGCCTCAACGGCATCGCACACTGCACTCGCCAGGCAATTCAACATTTTCTGACAACCTCTCCCGGCAGTAGCACCCGCCCCGCTTCGATCTTCACCCCGTAGCCTAGCGCCGCATTTGCCAGCATCCAGGCACCGCGCCCGAGAACCGAGCCACCGGCCATCACTGCGCCAACGCCGAGATGGCCGTAATCCTCCACCACGCAGTGATGGTCGACCACTGCACCGCAATTGACAATTGCGCCCTCACCCAGGCGAGCTTCAGTTCCAACCACAGCGCCCATCATGATAGCGGAACCCGGCCCAACGACCGCACGCGGCGAGACCAGCGCCCGCGGGTGGATGATGCTGGCAAGCTCGAACCCGCCAGCCTTCAACAACGCAACTGCCTGCTCCCGCAGCAAATTGTTGCCGATGGCGACCAGACAGCAATCCACGTCCGGCCGGAACGCTCTGTAGTCGGACACCTTGCCCAAGACAGGTATCCCCCAAACCGAAGTCAGCTCAGGAAACGCATCGTCGAGGAAGCCGACCATCTCAAACGACCCGGAAGCCATCGCCGCCTCCGCCACCGAGCGGCCATGGCCACCGGCGCCGACGATCATCAACCGTTTCATCAGTGCGAGACCCCGTCGCGGCGCACAACCTTAACGAAGGTCAGCCAGAGGATATAGATGTCGAAACCGAGCGAGCGCCGGCGCAAATACTCGGCATCGAGCTTCACCTTGTCAGGGATCGGCAACTCGTCCCGCCCGTTCACCTGCGCCCAGCCGGTCAGGCCTGGCACCAATTCATGCACGCCGCACTCGGTGCGCAGCGCAATCAGGTCATCCTGATTGAACAGCGCCGGGCGCGGCCCGACGAAACTCATGTCGGCGACCAGGATACTCCATAACTGCGGCAGCTCATCCAAGCTCGACTTGCGCAGGAAGGAGCCGATCGGGGTCAGGTGCGATTTCGGGTCGGCGAGCAGGTGTGTCGCCACCGCCGGCGTACCCACCCGCATGCTGCGGAACTTCGGCATGCGAAAGATGGCATTGTTGCGCCCGACACGATCTGACCAATACAAGGCCGGCCCGGGCGACGTCAGCCGAACCAGCAGCGCAACCACCGCTATCGGCAGCACGAGCACCATCGCCGCCACGCCACCGAGACACAAATCGAACAGCCGCTTCAACATTTCCACTCCAAACCAACAATTTCGGTCATTTTTCGCTGTCGACCGCAACAGTTCATTTCCCCGCGCCCTCGGTCGCCAGCCAGTGCGCGGCAGTCCGCCGCAGGCCTTCGTCCACACTGATCGGCGGCTTCCAGCCGAGTAATTCCTTGGTCTTTCCAATATCCACCTGCAGCGACCCGCACAAGCGCTGAGCAATGCCCGGGCGCCCGATCAACCTGGCGCCCAGCGTGATCATGCTCGCCGGCACCGGAATCAGCCGGGCTGGCCGACCCAGCGCTGCAGCCATGCGCCGCAACAATACCGCGGTCGACAGGTCCTCATCGTCGGAAACCAGAAAGGTCTGGTTGGCAGCCGCCGGATGATCGATGCATGTGACGATCAGGTCGACAAGGTTATCGATAAACACAAAACTGCGCCTATTCCGATCAACCAGGCCCAAAGGCAAAGGAAACCCGGTTACCAACCACTTCATAAGAATCGCGAAATTACCGGGGGCATGCGCTCCGTAAACCATTGGAGGCCGGACAATAACAACCTCCAAACCTGTCTCAAGTGCCATTCTACGCAATGCGGATTCAGCTTCTGATTTCGAAATAGCATAGGGCGTATGAGGCGCCGGAGCATCTTCTGAGGCAAACGCGTGCTCATAAGTCACGCCGCCATTTACTCCAATAGAACTAATATATACAAAACGCTTCACGCCGATACTTGCTGCTTGACTGGCAAGATTAAGCGTAGCGGCCACATTCACGAATCGAAAATCCTCCAGCGGGTTATCAGCCGTTTCTCTCATTACGTGAACCCGGGCTGCACAATGCACCACTACGGAGACACCATCCAAAATACAGGCCCAATTTGTATCAGGGAACAAATCCGATCGAACTAACTCTACCTCGCCCAACGAAACCATAGCTGCAGCTGGCCGTATAACTGCCCTCACATCGCAATGTTGAGCCAAGGCGGAACACACTGCACTTCCCACGAAGCCATTTGCCCCAGTTACCAAGACTCTCGTCATGGTCAGGAGCCCTCGAGAAGTTCAGATATTGTCTGCTTATATGCACTTAGCGCCCGTTTCTCTGAGAATAACTCCTGAAGAACCGCCCGTGGTCGACCAGAGAGCCGGGAAATATCATTTCTTGATATTCCATCGATGAGCCCAGCCAGCTTTTCTGGATTGCCAGATTCACAGATCCAGCCAATACTATACTCATTTACAACTATCGAAATCTCAGCGGAGTTATCCATTACGGCAAGTATGGGTTTATCGGCAGCCATGGAGAAGTACGACTTACTAGGAACGCCCAAACCCGACATACCGGCTTCCAGTGTAACTATTGCAACATCACAAGCGGCAAGACCAAGATTTTTCCTATCAAGAGGCAATGGGCCAACATACGCCACGTTCTTGCCAGGATTTTCCAAGATAAATTTATTGATAGAGCCAACCATTGCGCCAGCACCGATAAAAAGGAACGCCGCATCCGCATTTTTTGTGAGCGCAATCGCCTGAAGAAGATTATCAATACCCTGCAACCTTCCAATATTCCCAAAAAACTGGAAAACTATCTTGTCCTTCCAACCCAAATCATTTATGAACGGAGCTTCGCAGCGAGAGATAGGAAACACTTCCTGATCACTTGCCCAATTGGGAATTAATATTACCGGCTTAGGCGACCCGATTTTATAAATAAACAACTTTTCCATGTCCCTGCCAATAACAACTACTTTATCAGCTGCCTGATATACTTTCCGAAAGAATGCATCGATCAGGCGATACAAAATTGAGTTTCGACTCAAAATACCGGCTGGAATTAGATTATCCGGAAAGACATCGTGAGCAATGAGACACCATCTAAATCCGCAAAAAAACTTCAGAAATGTTATAAGAGGCAGAAAAAGGACTGGATTAGTTCCCGTTACCAATACATCACGGCGATTTAAACTACGCGATACTCTCCATCCGAAACGGAAAGATAGTGCGACCTGCTCGAGCAACCTCGCCAATAACCGATTCTTTGATGATTTTGTGGAAAAATACTCGTCTCGGGTTTTCCTTGGCACTGAAGGTGGCGCATCTGAGATAACATCAATCCGATCAAAAACAGGTTTCAAGCCGTTAATTAACGCACCATAATAGTAACCCGTAGAGTTCTGTGATTCTCTTATATACTGTGAAGCAATGACTATTTTTCCCACCAAAACTCCATTCTCAGTCGTGAGTTTTCATTGCAGTTAATCGAATTTCTTCCACACATTTCTTAACACATAGTCGCGATAGCTAATTATCAACCGAACGACCTTATCACTGACATTCGGCATACTGTACTCGCCAACCTGCCTCAGGCTACGACTCTCTCCCCGCTGCTGGCTCTCAAGGATCGCCAGTGCCTGCATGACACGGTCGACCTCCAAGCCGACCATCATCACCGCCGCTTCTTCCATGCCCTCAGGGCGCTCGTGGGCCTCGCGCAGGTTGAGCGCCGGGAAGTTGAGGATCGACGATTCCTCGTTGATCGTCCCGCTATCCGACAGCACGGCCTTGGCCTCGATTTGCAGCTTGTTGTAGTCCTTAAACCCCAGCGGCTTGAGCAAGCGCACCAAGGGGTTGAACACAATGCCCATCGCATCAACCCGCTTCTGGGTCCTCGGGTGTGTGGAAACGATGACCGGATAACCATAGACTTCGGCTACCTGGTTCAGCACATCCACCAATTTGAGGAAGTTTTTGTCGGAATCGACGTTCTCCTCGCGGTGAGCGCTGACCACGAAGAACTTTCCGGTCTCGAGATCAAGACGAAAAAGCACATCCGATTGCTCAATGCCGCCCTGGTAGTAATTCAGCACCTCACACATCGGGCTGCCGGTCTTGATCACCATGTCCGGCGGCAACCCCTCGCGCAACAGATAGTCGCGTGCGATGGTGCTGTAGGTGAGATTGATGTCTGCCGTGTGATCAACGATCCGCCGGTTGATTTCCTCTGGCACGCGCATGTCGAAGCAGCGATTGCCCGCCTCCATGTGGAAGGTCGGAATCTTGCGTCGCTTGGCGGGAATCACCGCCATGCAGCTGTTGGTATCGCCGAGCACCAGCATGGCATCCGGCTTTTCTACCGCCAAAACGCCGTCGACCGCGATGATCACCTTGCCGATCGTTTCCGCACCGCTGGCGCCCGCTGCATTCAGGAAGTGGTCCGGCTTGCGGATGCCCAGATCGTCGAAAAATATCTGATTGAGCTCATAGTCGTAGTTCTGGCCGGTATGCACGATCACATGCTCGCAATGCTCGTCCAAGCGCGCCATCACGCGCGACAGGCGAATGATCTCCGGGCGGGTTCCCACCACGGTCATGACTTTCATTTTTTTCATGTCAAACCTTTGCTGCGATCGTGTCCGGCCTGGCGCGATCGAAAATCTCGTTCGCCCACAGCATGACGACCATTTCGTCATCGCCAACGTTGGTGATGTCGTGTGTCCAACCGGGAACGGTTTCAACCACCTGCGGCTTGTCACCCGAGGTGAAGACTTCGTAGCGTTCGCCGGTCACGACATGCCGGAAGCCGAACCGAGCCGAACCCTTGATGACCAGGAATTTCTCGGTCTTCGTATGGTGATAATGACCGCCGCGCGTGATACCGGGGTGGGCGGTGAAAAACGAGAACTGCCCGGAATCCTGCGTTTTCAGCATCTCAACGAAAACGCCGCGCTCGTCTCCATACCTGGTCAGGTCGTAGGCGAACTTGGCTGGCGGGAGGTAGCTGACATAGGTGGCATACAGGGCGCGTACCAAGCCGGTGCCGACTCGCTCGGAAACCAGCGACTCACGGCAATTCTTGAAGGCTTCAATCTGCGCCGCAAGCTCTCCCAGCGTAATGCCGTGAACCGGGCTGACCTCACCACGGGTCAGGGCAGCCGGCATAGCATCCAGCGCACGAATAAACTCGCCAACAACATCATCCACATAAACCAGCTTGAGGGCGGCAGAAGGGTCGTTAATCTGGATAGGCAGATCATTGACGATGTTGTGGCAAAAGGTGGCAACGACCGAGTTGTAATTGGGCCGGCACCATTTGCCGAACACGCCTGGCAGGCGGTAAATGGTCACCGGGTTGCCGGTCTTCTCGGCCAGCGCTTCGCCAGCCACCTCGGCGCCCCGCTTGCTCTCGCCATACGGATTGGCAAGACCCGCCTGGATCGAGGATGAAATGATTAACGGAATCTTGCGGCCCGTTGCGACAATTAGTTCGCAGAGCCGTGCCGTCAGATCGGCATTACCCTCACCAAACTCTTTCACATCCTTCGGACGATTGATCCCTGCCAGATGCACGATCGCGTCCGCCTGCCCCACCCTCTCCCACAGGTCCGCGAGAGAATCTTCCTTATCGAATCCAATCACTTCATAGCTACCCAACTCACCGAGTCGGACCGAAAGGTTCTTGCCGATGAAGCCGCTCGATCCAGTAATTAGAACTTGCATTTTCACTCCTCCGGCGAAACACTTTCGCCGCGGGCGATGGCCTGCATGAACGAGAGCCTGAGCAACAGCTTCTTCATGCCCTCGACGTCCAAACGTTCGGTGTTGTGAGAGTTGTAATCGTCCGCAACCGAGATCTTCTCTTCACCCTGCTCGACGAATTTCCCGTAGTTAAGATCGCGCAAATCGGGAGGAACCCGGTAATAGTCGCCCATATCCTCGGCCGCAACCCGCTCTTCCCTACTCAACAAGGCCTCGTAGAGCTTTTCACCATGCCGGGTGCCAATTACACGGATTTCATGGCCGGACGCCCCCACAAGCTGTGTAAGTGCTTTAGCCAGCGTCTCAATCGTGGCTGCCGGCGCCTTCTGGACAAAGATATCGCCCGGATTGCCGTTCTTGAAGGCGTAGAGCACCAAGTCGACGGCGTCATCCAAGGTCATCATGAAGCGGGTCATCGATGGATCGGTGATCGTGATCGGCTTGCCAGCACGAATTTGCTCAATAAACAACGGAATCACCGAACCGCGGGATGCCATCACATTGCCATAACGCGTCCCGCAAATCACCGTCGATTCGCTCCCGCGTGACTTTGCAACCATGACTTTTTCCATCATCGCTTTAGATATACCCATGGCGTTGATCGGATAAACCGCCTTGTCGGTGCTCAAGCAGACAACACGCTTGACGCGAGAGGTAATGGCAGCCTCAAGGACATTTTCGGTGCCAAGGACATTCGTCTTAACAGCTTCCAGAGGGTGGAACTCACAGGACGGGACCTGTTTCAGCGCGGCGGCGTGGTAGATATAGTCAACCCCACGTACAGCGTTTAGAACGGCAGGATAATCGCGAACGTCACCGATGTAGAACTTCAATCTTGGATCGGCATACCTCTTCCGCATATCATCTTGCTTTTTTTCGTCTCGGCTGAAGATTCGGATTTCGGAAATATTAATAGCAAGGAAACGCCTGAGCACTGCATTGCCAAATGATCCCGTACCCCCGGTAATCAGCAACTTTGTATCGTTCAATTTATTCACAATCACCTCCTTTCGATAGCCGCACATTTATTTCAGAAATTAAATGTTGCTCAAAGTCTTCCCGGGACCCGTAATGATATTGGATCGCGCCTTTAGGCCTAACCACAATATCGCTAGCAATTACAGCCCTACCTAGCTCCAATGCTTCTCGCACACTCAAGCTATCACCGTCAGTAGATGTCGTTCTAAGAAGAATAGTGTTCGTTTTACAGAGAATTGAACATAAGTCGTGCTCTCCAACCATTACCAAGACGTTGCCAATTTTTGAAGCAAGAGCGACCAAGTGGTTCAGTCGTTCCCCTTGATTATCTCCAACCACGGCAAGGAATCCTACTCGAATATCATTCTGATAATGCGATAGGAAAGACTCAAGGCTCCATTGGAGTCCATAAAGATCTGATCCATCTACATCATCAACCAGTCTCCAAGCAGCATTTAAAATAACCACAGGATACTTTTGAAGGAAATTAGATATGGCCGGTGACACAATAGCCTTGTTTTGGTCATAATCAGAAGAAAGTGGAATGTATGGAACCTCAATCTTGAATTGATCAACAGATTCAGGCGGAATCAATCCAAAATAATTTTTTTTCAAGTGCTCACTTACAATAACTATCTGCCCAACTCTATTTAAAAAACGAACAAGTAGATATCTCGCAATAGCTCCACGCTCTTGAAATCCTGAACTATAGTTGTGATCAAAAAAAACAACTGCTGACTCGATTCGTAAAAATGAAACCAAAAAAATTGCCACCGTATGGGCTGTATGCAATTCAATAATAGACCTCGAGCGCCTGCAACTTTGAACAAGCAATTTTTTTACCAGGGAGAGTAATTCCCTGGGATTACACCAATCAACTTGGCAACCCTGGGCTTTAAGATATGCAACTTTTCTCTCGAGGTATACTGCAACACCTCCCCGAGGCGGCGGCCTTGCGCCAATAATAAGATATTTATTCAATTTTTTTCACAAATAAGTTGCGTCTGAAAACCATACCCCTAACAAAAATTCCACACCACGGCAGTGCAAGGAGAACAAAGGATATTAGAAAAGATTTAAGAATTGTTGCCGAATCCATTCTTGGGAGAAAAACAATTGAAAATACTATACAACACAAAGAAAGTCGTGAAACAACACTTTTTGATACTGCAAGAACCCCTATTGCCAACCCAAATAAAAAACAAAAAACAATGTAACCGATAATGGATAAATTTATTAATACTTCAATCGGGAAGCTAAACGCAAAACCACCACCAATTGCGGCAATCTCAGGATAAAATTCCTGCACGAACCATTGACTAGCCGCAAGAGGCCGATCCGGCCAAATGAAACGTGGCACTAGCACGCCAAATGACTGAATGAAGGATGATGACGAAACCTCAGAAATATCAACACTTCTGTATATATCCATTGCCACATACCATGACGCCCCTAATTCTCCGAGCGATGGATTTGTCGCACCATTCAGAATTGCCTCACTGAACACTCCGCCATAACGTGTTATCTCAACCCAAAGCATTACAAACGCAAAAAACATACAACCCACGATATGCTTGAATTTCAATCTTACTCGGTGATGAGAATTAACCAGAACAAAAGCTGTCAATAAACATGAAGCAACCAGTCGTCGATCACCAAAAACCAAAACTTCAACGACAACAAAGGCAATAAAAGGGAGCAGAATAGCTGGTGAGATTTTCCCCTGATCGATACGAGTAACAATAACTGCCAAGAAATATATCGCAACTGCCGATTTAGCTATCATAAGACTTGTAACAGGCTCAAGATATAAGGCGTTACGATCTGCCAATGCAATATCCCAATAGACTAATGCGCATAAAAAATAGACGATGATAGAGATGAGGAATAAATTTTTATACGATGCGTGAATGGATACAGAATTTTTGTAATTGCGCATCGACCCAAGCTTACAATTTATAATTCCTGCACCAAAAACAAAGCAGGAAATAAACAGCGTGAAGATAGCGCCCACCTCAACAAATTCACGAGAAAAATTAGCTACTCTCGCACCAAAAAATATCGAATCAATTGGATATGATATATTATAAAGCACGAAGATGAGCGCCACCACAGTGCGCGCATCAGCCACGCCAAACCTGGATATAACAAAGAAAGCAATAAACGAATTTAAAGCCAGGATAATATGCGCACTGATATCAGCCATAGCGGTAGGCGCCAAACATAAAACATATCACATACATCGCAAAAAACCCTGTGATGCGGCTACTCCTCACATCAGTCTTAGATAACAATACAAAATCAGAAATTCTACTCACCGAATACACTACGCTCATCATAATATAGTCTAGATATAGCGCTACCACCATGCTGGAAATAATGAACATAACCGAAAACGGCGCATATGACATTGAAACACTTTTTACGTCACCTTTGGCGTAAAGAATTGCCGCAGAAATATACCCAAGCGCAACCGCCGGGATTGCGGTGCAAAACATCGATGCTACAAATAAATGACTGCGCCCATTGAAGCCTAGCGGGCGTAGAATGTCCGGCAAGAAATTTATTAATAAGAGGCTGAGAGTGAAGACAAAAAACATTAAATAGTCAATATACAACCACAAGCGTTCAACAACTACTCGCTTAGAAGTGATTTCAGAAGAAACAACTGCCGCGACTACCCGAAAAAACACATGAGTTCGAATGAAAATATCAGATATCGCAGAATACATTCCAAACGATGGCGAATTTGGAATCACATACCAAAGAGCAATTCGGTCTGCAGTCCCTAGCGCCAATGCAGAAAAATTTGCCACTCCCGCGTGATAGCTTTTCGATAAAATATCCCAAATGTCTTTATGAATAATCTGGAGTACAGATATCTGACGGAAGGATTTAGCTTTGCTTAGAAAAAACGTGGTCAGCAAAAAAAACCCAACCGCCAGCACCCAAAGCGTCTGAGATATTGATGCCGGAAACCAACTAGAATTAAACAATGCAACCGGATAGAAAATCAACCACAGTAAATTTCTGGACGTCGTCGTCAAAACTGGGTTTCCCCTGCCCTCAATTTCGTCAGCCAGAATTCCTGTGGTAAACGAAAAGAATGACGCTATAGAAACCGCCAACGCATCTTGCCAAATCAATGTTTGCCAAAGAAATAGAAAAATTAACATTGATATTAAAATTGCAACCCCTAGTGCCCCAGCAGCTATATATTCAGATTGGTCTATCGTAAGTTCTTCGTTATGAATCAGCTTAAGCGTTTTAGGTCGAAATATGTTTAAAAGCGCAACGGAATTTATCAACATAATTGATAATCCGAACACCCCATATACGGCCGAATTCAAATTAACAACGAGACCCATAGTGCATAAAAGGGCTATAATTGCTGATAGCCCCGTCGTGGTGAGGTTCACTGCAATTTTACTTAGCACGTCTAGAAATCAGGGGATATTTATACACACTGAATTACGCTGAATCAAAATGTTCAGTTCGGTTTGAGCAAGCAGACTCAGAAATTTCGTATCCCTCCGGATTCATTTGCTGCCAATTCCAAGTGTCACGGCACATCGCGTCCAGATTTTTTTCCGCCCGCCATCCGAGCAGGTCGAAAGCATATGTGGGATCGGCATAGCAGACGGCCACATCGCCAGCACGACGATTGGCAGTTGAGTAAGGGACCGGACGCCCCGCGGCCTTCTGAAATGCCATAACAACATCAAGGACGCTGTAGCCGATACCGGTGCCGAGATTGACCGAGAAGCATTTTGGCGCATCAAGGCGCTGCAACGCCTTGAGATGACCAATGGCGAGATCGACAACGTGAATATAGTCGCGCACTCCGGTGCCATCATGAGTCGGGTAATCACCACCCCAAACAGTCAATTGTTCCCGCCGTCCCAAGGCAACCTGTGCGACAAACGGCATCAGGTTGTTGGGAATGCCTTGCGGGTCTTCGCCGATCAGCCCGCTTTCGTGTGCGCCGACAGGATTGAAGTAACGTAGGATAGCAATGCGCCAGTCCGGATTGGCATGATGGAAATCGCGCAGCATCTCTTCGACTACCAGCTTGGTACGTCCGTAGGGGTTGGTTGCGGAAAGCAGATGGTCTTCACTCAGGGGCAACTGCTGCGGATCGCCGTACACGGTGGCTGAAGAACTGAAGACGAGCGACTTGACACCGGTCGTCTGCATAGCGGCCAGCAAGCGATGCGTGCCGATGACGTTGTTGTCGTAATACTCGAGAGGCTTCGCAACCGATTCGCCGACTGCCTTGAGCCCGGCGAAATGGATGACTGCCGTGCAGGCATAGTCGCGCAGGGACTTTTCGAGCAGTGCCTGGTCGCGAATATCACCGCGGACGACTTCTATATCCTTGCCGGTGATGCGCCTTACACGGTCGATGGCTACAGGATGGCTGTTGCTGAAGTTGTCGAAAATGACCACCTCTTGACCCGCAATCAGCAGTTCGACGCAGGTGTGTGTGCCAATATAACCGGCTCCACCGGTGATGAGAATGGTCATATGCCTACTCAACCGTCACCGATTTCGCCAGATTCCTTGGCTTATCCACATCCGTGCCCTTGACCAGTGCCGCATGATAGGAGAGCAGTTGCAGCGGCACCACGTGCAGGATCGGCGATAGTTCGCCGTAGTGCTCGGGCAGGCGCAGGATATGGACGCCTTCGGTTTCGGGAATCTCCGAGTCGGCATCGGCGAATACGTAGAGTTCGCCGCCGCGCGCCTGGACTTCCTTGAGGTTGGATTTGAGTTTGTCGAGCAACTGGTCGTTGGGGGCGACCGAAATCACCGGCATGTCGCTATCGACCAGCGCCAGCGGGCCGTGCTTGAGTTCGCCGGCCGGGTAGGCCTCGGCGTGGATGTAGGAGATTTCCTTGAGCTTCAGGGCGCCTTCCAGCGCGATCGGATAGTGGCGGCCGCGCCCGAGAAAGAGCGCATGGTGCTTGTCGGCGAAACGCTGGGCCCAAGCCTTGATCGCGGGTTCGAGGCCGAGCACCTTGTTGACCGCGACCGGCAAGTGGCGCAGCTGGTCGAGGTAGGCGGTTTCCTGGGCGGGGCTGAGCTTGTGCTTGACCTTGGCCATGACCAGGGTGAGCAGGAACAGGGCGGCGAGCTGGGTGGTGAACGCCTTGGTCGAGGCGACGCCGATTTCGGGGCCGGCGCGGGTGATGAAGCGCAGCGCCGATTCGCGGACGATGGCCGATTCGGGGACGTTGCAGATGGCCAGGGTCTTGTCCTGGCCGAGGGATTTGGCGTGGCGCAGCGCGGCCAGGGTGTCGGCGGTTTCGCCGGACTGGGAGATGGCGACGATCAGCTGGCGCGGATTGGGCACCGAGGTGCGGTAGCGGTATTCGCTGGCGATTTCGACCGTGCACGGGACGCCGGCGATGCGTTCGAGCCAGTAGCGGGCGGTGTAGCCGGAGTGGCTGCTGGTGCCGCAGGCGAGGATCAGGATGGCATCGACATCGGCGAGTGCCTGGGCGGCGGCGGCGCCGAAGATGCCGGGCTGGATGCTCTTGCTGCCGCCGACGATTTCCAGCGTGTTGGCCAGGGCTTCCGGCTGCTCGAAGATTTCCTTCTGCATGTAGTGCTGGTAGGTGCCGAGTTCGACGGCGGCGGCGGACAGCTGCGAGACATGCACCGGGCGCTCGACCGGGGTGCCGTCGAGGCGGGCGATACGGACGCCGGTTGCGGTCAACTCGGCAATGTCGCCGTTTTCCAGGTAGACCATGTTGCGCGTGACTTGCAGCAGGGCCGAGGCGTCGGAGGCGGCGTAGTTGCCCGCCTCTCCGAGACCGAGCAGCAGCGGCGAGCCTTCGCGGGCGACGACGACCTTGCCCGGCTGGCGGTGGTCGATGACGGCGATGGCGTAGGCGCCGACCAGGCGGCGGCAGGCGATCTGCACGGCGGCGAACAGGTCGGGTTCGCTTTTGAGCGTGGCTTCGATCAGGTGGCCGATGCTTTCGGTGTCGGTGTCGGAGGTGAAGACGTAGCCCTGGGCGGTCAGTTCGTTGCGCAGGGTTTCGTAATTCTCGATGATGCCGTTGTGCACGACGGCGATGCTGCCGGAGACGTGCGGGTGGGCGTTGCGCTCGGAGGGGATGCCGTGCGTGGCCCAGCGCGTGTGGGCGATGCCGGTGACGGCGCTGGTCGCGGCTGAGGCGGCTGCGAGTTCGGCAACGCGGCCGACCGAGCGGATGCGCGCGATGGACTCCGGCCCGACGACGGCCAGACCGGCCGAATCATAGCCCCGGTATTCGAGCTTCTTCAGGCCTTCGACGAGAACCGGGACGATGTTGCTGGCGGCGGCTGCCGCGACAATGCCGCACATACGTCCTACCCCATGAAAAAGTTTGCAATTTTAGCCGATTACACCTTTTCTCGCACTACCAGCAAGCGCATAGAGCGAACTGCCGGCGTCAATACATTCTCCGGATCTCAGGCGTCCCCGTTTTCAACCGGCGTACGCAAAAAAGTCATCCACGGCAATAACGTCGCCGCTAACTAGCAGAAACCGCCCGGCTTGAATGCCGCAATAATCGCCTGCATGCCGCACTGCACGCTCTGGGTGCGGCCACTTTTAACTTCAATAGCAATCAGCATGCGCCCGGCACGCAAGACGAAATCGACTTCCCGGTCCCTCTCCCGCCAATAGAACCGGTCGAGTTTCCCCGCCGCCATGACGATGACCGCGCAGCGAATCAATTAACTTATTCGGTTTCTGAAAGCAGCTTCGCCGCAGCATCCTTGGCCGCAAGAATCGGCGATCCATCGAGCGGCCAGTCGATACCGAGGGCGGGATCATTCCACAGCAGGCTGCGTTCGTGTTCCGGTGAGTAATAGTCGGTGGTCTTGTAGAGAAATTCTGCGCTTTCCGACAAGGTCAGAAAGCCATGGGCAAACCCGGGGGGAATCCAGAGTTGCTGCCGGTTCTGCGCACTGAGGATTTGACCGACCCACTGACCGAAGGATTTCGAGCCTTTTCTGAGGTCGACCGCGACATCGAAGACTTCGCCCTGCACAACGCGGACGAGCTTGCCCTGAGCCTTCGGGGCCACCTGGTAGTGCAGGCCGCGCAGGACGTTCTTTGCGGATTTGGAGTGGTTGTCCTGAACGAACTCGCCCTTGAGTCCGGTGGCTTGCTCGAAAGCTTTGGCGTTGTAGCTTTCGAAGAAGAAGCCGCGCTCGTCGCCGAAGACTTTGGGTTCGAGGATGAGGACGTCGGGAATGGCGGTAGGAGTTACCTTCATCAGAACACTTTCTCCTTGAGCAGACCGAGCAAGTATTGGCCATAGCCGTTCTTGGCCAACGGCCGGGCCAGCCCCTCGAGTTGCTCCGGGGTAATCCAGCCTTGGCGGAAGGCGATTTCTTCCGGGCAGGCGACCTTGAGGCCCTGGCGCTTTTCGATCGTGGCGATGAACTGCCCGGCTTCGAGCAGGCTGTCGTGGGTGCCGGTGTCGAGCCAGGCGTAGCCGCGGCCCATGATTTCGACGTCGAGCTGGCCTTGGTCGAGGTAGAGACGGTTGAGGTCGGTGATTTCAAGTTCGCCGCGCGGTGAGGGCTTGAGGTTGCGGGCGAGTTCGACGACCTGGTTATCGTAGAAATAGAGGCCGGTGACGGCGTAGTTCGACCTGGGCTGGGCCGGCTTTTCTTCGAGGCTGAGCACCTTGCCGCTGGCATCGAATTCGGCGACGCCGTAGCGCTCGGGGTCATGCACGTGGTAGGCGAAGACGGTGGCGCCTTCATCCTTATGGTCGGCATGGCCGAGGATCTGGTGGAAGTCGTGGCCGTAGAAGATGTTGTCGCCAAGGACGAGGGCGGAATTGTCGTTGCCGATGAAGTCGGCGCCGATAAGGAAGGCCTGGGCAAGCCCGTCCGGGCTGGGCTGGACGGCGTATTGCAGGTTGATGCCCCAGCGCGAGCCATCGCCAAGAAGCTGCTCGAAGCGCGGGGTGTCCTGCGGGGTGGAGATGATCAGGATGTCGCGGATGCCGGCCAGCAGGAGCGTGGTCAGCGGGTAGTAGATCATCGGCTTGTCGTAGATCGGCAGGAGCTGCTTGGAGACCGACAGGGTGGCGGGATGCAGCCGGGTGCCGGCGCCGCCGGCGAGGATGATGCCTTTGCGGGGGGTCATGATGTATGCGTGCTTTCTTTCTCAAGCAGCTTTTTGGACGCCCGCAGGGATGACGATCCGGTTCAGGTACAAATCGACAATCGGGAAGCAGAGATCGAAGTCGCCCCAGACCAGATCACCGTGTTCGATGCGGCATGACGCAAAGCGATCCGGATCGAGAAAAGCCCTGATCGCGGGGTGAGCCGAGGCGGCAAGAAATGGTTCGAAGTCGACAACTTGCGCACTGCCATCATCGAATCCGACCGACAGCCGATAACCACCCAATGGATCGACATGAGTGATATTCAAGACATCAGGAATCACTTGAGCCTCCTGTTGATTACTTCCGGGACGATCGATTTGTGCAAAACAAAAAAATCAACCCACTTACGCACGATGTCATCAGATTTCGCGACGACGATTTCCTTGAAGAAGCGGATTTCGCTATCTGACAAGGACAAACGGCCCGGTTGATTCATGAAACGAACATCGACTACCACGCCGTTGACGATGATCAATTCTGCACGCATTTCCCTGCCTTGGCACTTGCCATGCACGTGAACCGGTTCATGTTCATTGGAGTAGAACATCACCAGCAAACCGAAATATTCGTAGAGTTTAGGCATCACGCTCGCCGTACTGCTTGCCAACCCAGCTCTTGTAGGCGCCGCTGGTCACGTTCCTGACCCAGTCCTGGTTGGCGAGATACCACTGCACGGTCTTGCGGATGCCGGTCTCGAAGGTTTCGGCCGGCTTCCAGCCGATTTCGCGTTCTATCTTGGAGGCATCGATGGCGTAGCGACGATCATGGCCGGGGCGGTCGGTAACGTAGGTGATCTGCTCCTTGTACGGCATGCCGTCGGCGCGCGGGCTGAGTTCGTCGAGGATGGTGCACAGCGTATGGACGACGTCGAGGTTGGGCTTTTCGTTCCAGCCGCCGACGTTGTAGGTTTCCCCTACCCTGCCCGCTTCCAGCACGCGGCGGATGGCGCTGCAGTGGTCTTTGACATAAAGCCAGTCACGAATCTGCTGGCCGTCGCCGTAGATGGGCAGCGGCTTGCCGGCGAGGGCATTATGAATGACCAGTGGAATCAGCTTTTCCGGGAAGTGGTAGGGGCCGTAGTTGTTGGAGCAGTTGGTGGTCAGGACCGGCAGGCCGTAGGTGTGGTGGTAGGCACGCACCAGATGGTCGCTGGCGGCCTTGCTGGCGGAATATGGGCTGTTGGGTTCGTAGCGGTGGGTTTCTGCGAAGGCAGGGTCAGTCATTTCCAGTGAGCCGTACACTTCGTCGGTGGAGACGTGCAGGAAGCGGAAGGCATTTTGGGCGTTTTTTTCGCGATGACCGTACCAGGCGCGCACGGCTTCAAGCAGGCGGAAGGTGCCGACGATGTTGGTCTGGATGAAGTCTTCCGGGCCGTGGATGCTGCGGTCGACGTGCGATTCGGCGGCAAAATTGACGACGGCGCGGGGTTGGTGTTCGGCGAGGAGTTTGGCGACGAGATCAAAATCGCCGATGTCGCCTTTGACAAAAATGTGGCGCGGATCGCCTTGAAGTGCGGAGAGGTTTTCGAGGTTGCCAGCGTAGGTCAGCGCGTCAAGGTTGATGACGGGCTCCTCTGATTGCGCCAGCCAATCGAGAACGAAATTGCTGCCAATGAAGCCGGCGCCGCCGGTGACGAGGATTGTGCTCATTGAAGGTCCGTGCGAATCCTGAGAAAGCTGGCGAAGCGAGGCATTCCGCCGATCGTAAGGTCATGATAACGGTAGGTGACGGTTGCGCCAACCGGCGGCGGATTGCGCCGCTGTTCGTCAGTGAATCCTGTGCCCAACGCGAATTCCCGACCGTCGGTTGCGCGCACCCGCAGCGCCCCCAGCATGCCGGCGTATTTGCCTTTGCCGGGAACGTGGCCGATGACCACCGCCTCGGCGTCTTCCCACGGCTTCATTTTCAGCAGCGCATCGCTGCGGCCAGTCGCGTAGGGCGCATCGGCGCGGTGCAGCATCAGGCCTTCGCCGCCGGCCTTGACGACCGTTTTCAGGCGCTTTTGCAGGCTGTCGCGGTCAACCACGGAAAACTGCTCAATTTCTTGCAGCCACGGCACGTTGGCCTGACGGACGACTCGCCGCATCGCCTCGGCCCGCTCACCGAACGTACCCGGGGCGCCGGGAAGTTCGAAGATCATGTAGCGCACCTGGCACCATTCGGCATCGTCCGGGACCGCCTTGCGCACGATGCCGGAGAGCCGCTCGAACGTACCACGCGCGATCCAGAGTTCGCCATCGAGCGGCATTTTCGGCAACCCGTCGACAAACCAGCGCGGCGCGTTGATTTCCCGGCCGCTGCGAAAGCGCAGGGTTTCGCCATCCCAGAGGGCGCGCACGCCGTCGAGCTTTTCGCTGACCAGATAGCGGGAAACATCCACCTGACCGCGGTACACCTCGGCCAGCAGGATGGCCGGCGGTTCTGCGGTTGCAGTAAGGGTCGAAAGAGCCAGCGCCCAGCCAAGCAACAGCGCAGGGAGCAGGCGCAAGTTCAGTCCCCCGCCCACTCGCGGCGCGCCTGACGCGCGATGCCGAAAATTTCTTCCAGGCGCTCGCCATCGTTGCGGGCCAGCGCGAGGCGGAGTTCATCGAGTTGGGCGCGATAGCTGTCGAGTTCGCCGAGCAGTGCCGAGCGGTTGGCAAGGCAGATGTCGCGCCACATTTCCGGATGGCTGGCGGCGATGCGCGTGAAATCGCGGAAGCCGGAGGCGGCGAAGGTGAAGAACAGGGCAGCATCTTCGCGCACCGCCAAATCGTGCACCAGCGCAAACGACAACAGATGCGGCAGGTGGCTGACCGCGGCAAACACGCGGTCGTGCGCTTCCGGCGTCAGTTCATAGATGTCGGCGCCGCAAATGGACCAGGCACGCTTGATGTGGTCGAGTGCGTCGTCGGAATTTTCTGGCAAGGGCGTGACAACCACCTTCTTGCCCAGATAGAGATCCCCACGCGCCGCGGCCGGGCCGCTGTTTTCGGCACCGGCGATCGGGTGCGCCGGCACGAACTGGCCGATTCGCTCGCCTAGCGCCGCACGCGCCGCCGCAACCACATCGCCCTTGGTCGAACCGCCGTCGGTGATGATGGTGTTGGGCCCGAGATACGGTGCGATGCGCTCGAAGATTTCCGGCATCTGCGCCACCGGCGTCGCCACCAGCACGATGTCCGCGTCCTCGATTTCATGCGTCGGGTTGATGCCCGCACGGTCGATGACACCAAGTTCCTGCGCGATGCGCAATGTCGACGGTGTGCGGCCGAAACCGACCACTTCCTCGACCGCCTCGGCTTCCTTGAGCGCCAATGCGAAAGAACCGCCGATCAGGCCGGTGCCAAAAACGACGACCTTGCCGAATTCGGACATTTACAGGGCCTTCTCCAGCGCCTCGAGAAAACGGGCATTTTCCGGCTCGGTGCCGATGGTCACGCGCAGCCATTCAGGCAGGCCGTAGCCGCCGATCGGGCGCACGATGACGCCCTGCTTCAGCAGTTTCTGGTTGACCGCCGCGCCGTCGCCCGCCTTGAAGGTGACGAAATTGCCGTGCGACGGGATGTACTCCAGCCCAAGGTGATTCAGGCCGGCGACGAGTTGTTCCATGCCGCGCCGGTTCAACTCGTAGCTTTCGGCAACGAAGCGGTGGTCGTCAAGCGCCGCCACTGCGGCCGCGATGGCCAGGTTATTGACGTTGAACGGCTGACGTACGCGGTTCATCAGGTCGGCGATGTCGGCTGACGCCAGCGCGTAACCGACGCGCAGCCCGGCCAGGCCGAATATCTTCGAGAAGGTACGGGTGACGACCAGGTTCGGGAAATCTTCGATCCAGGCGGCGGTATCGACACGCTCGGCGGGCGGCAGGTATTCGTTGTAGGCCTCGTCGAGCACGACCACCACATCCTGCGGGACGGCGTCGAGGAAGGTGCGCACTTCCGGATAGGGCAGGAAGTTGCCGGTCGGGTTGTTCGGGTTGGCAATCCAGACGATGCGCGTATCCGGCCGGATGGCGGCACGCATGGCAGCCAGATCGTGACCGTAGTGCTTCGCCGGCGTCGAAATCAATTCCGCCCCGGTCGACAGCGTGGCGAGCGGGTAAACCGCGAAGGCGTGCTGGGCGAATATGGCCGAACGGCCGGGCGCGAGGAAAACGCGGGCGATCAGGTCGAGCACGTCATTCGAGCCGTTGCCGAGTACGACCTGATTCTGCGCAACGCCGCAGCGTTCGGCCACTTTGGCGATCAGGTCGAACTGGTCCGGGTAGCGCTCGATACCGGAGATCGCCTTCTCGACGGCTTGGCGGGCCAGCGGACTCATGCCCAGCGGATTTTCGTTGGAAGCCAGCTTGACAATCTTGTCGACCGGGATGCCCATTTCGCGGGCCAGTTCGGTAATCGGCTTGCCTGGCTGGTAGGGCGAAATGGCACGCACGTAGGACAGGGCTTGTTCGACAAGACTCATGGCGTTCCTCAATATACGGCAACCGGGTAAGACCCGAGAATTTTCAGATAGGCGGCGTAGCCGGCCAGCTTTTCGAGTGCCGCCTTGACCGCCGGATCGTCACGATGGCCTTCGATATCGACATAGAAAACATATTCCCAGAGGACATTGCGGGCGGGGCGGGACTCCAGCCGGCACATCGAAACGCCCGCCGTAGAGAGCGGCAGCAGCAGTTCGTGCAGCGCACCGGTGCGGTTCGGCGCCGACATGATCAGCGAGGTCTTGTCGCGGCCAGAAACGCCGGCGTCGTGCTTGCCGAGCACGAGAAAGCGCGTGGTGTTGTTCGGCTCGTCCTCGATGTTCTCGACCAGTTTCGGCAGGTTGTAGCGCGCCGCCGCCGCTTTGCCGGCAATCGCCGCCGTGCCCGCTTCGACCGCAGCATTCTGCGCCGCCTGCGCATTGCTGCCGACCGAAATCCGCTGCGCCTTGGGCAGCATGCGGTTCAGCCACTCGTGGCACTGCGCCAGCGACTGGGCATGCGAATAGACCTTGTTGATCCGGTTCAGGTCGCTCTCGTTGGAAAGCAGGTTCTGGTGGATGCGCAGCACGACCTCGCCGCAAATCCTGAGTGGCGTGCCGAGCAGCAGATCCATGGTGCGGCCGACCGCGCCCTCGGTCGAGTTTTCCACCGGCACGACCGCGTAATGGGCGTGGCCGGATTCGACTTCGCGAAAGACATCGTCAATCGACGACTGCGGCAGCAGGCGGGCGGCATGGCCGAAATGCTTGGTCGCCGCCGACTCGGAAAAGGTGCCGAGCGGGCCGAGGAAGGCGATGCCCAGCGGTTCTTCCAGCGCCAGGCAGGCCGACATCACTTCGCGGAAGAAGAAGGTGATGTTCTCACCGGGCAACGGGCCCGGGTTGGTTTCCTGCAGGCGGCGCAATACCTGCGCCTCGCGCTCGGGGCGGTAGATGTGCCCGGCTTCGCCATGCTCGGCCTTGATCTCGCCGACCTTTTGCGCGCAGCGGGCACGCTGGTTGAGCAAGCGCAGCAACTCGGCATCGATGCCGTCGATTTCGGCGCGGACGCCGGCCAGGGCCTTTTGCAGTTCGTCGCTCATCGCTTCCTACCCGTTGCGTTTGGCGAAATCGTTCATAAAATTAACCAGCACCTGCACGCCTTCCAGCGAGACGGCGTTGTAGATGGAGGCGCGCATGCCGCCGACCGACTTGTGGCCTTTCAGCGAAACGAGGCCGGCCGCCTTCGATTCGGCCAGGAAAGCGGCGTCGAGTTCGGGATTAGACAGGATGAATGGCACGTTCATCCGCGAACGGCAATCGGGATCGACCGGGTTGACGTAGAAACCGCCTGAGCCGTCGATGGCATCGTACAAAATGCGGGCTTTTTCGGCGTTGACCGCAGCAATGCCTTGCAGACCGCCCTGGCGCTTCAACCACTGGAAGACGAGGCCGGCAATATAGATGCCGTAGGTCGGCGGCGTGTTCAGCATCGAGCCGTTCTCTGCCATCACCGCGTAGTCCATCACCGTCGGGATGGTCAGCGGCGCCATGCCGAGCAGTTCTTCGCGGATGACGACCAGGGTCAACCCGGAGGGACCGATATTCTTTTGCGCGCCGGCATAGATCAGGCCGAACTTCTCGACCGGCACCGGGCGCGACAGGATATGCGACGACATGTCGGCAACCAGCGGCACGCCGGTATCGGCAATGCGCTCGGCGGGAATCTCGACGCCGTGGATGGTTTCATTGGTGCACACATGCAGGTAGGCGGCGAACGGGTCGAGCTTGATCTCCTCGGCCGTTGGCAACCGGGTGAAATTGCTGCTCTCCGTGCTCGCCGCACAGCGTACCGCGTCACCCGACACGCGCTGCGCTTCCTTGAACGCTTTCTTCGACCACGATCCGGTGACGATGTAATCGGCCGAGCGGCCAGCCAACAGGTTCATCGGGATCTGCGCGAACTGCAGCGTCGCGCCGCCCTGCAGGAACAGCACCTTGTAATTGGCGGGAACACCCAACAACTCGCGCAGGTCGGCTTCGGCCTGCGCGATGATGCCGGCAAACTCCTTGCCGCGATGGCTCATCTCCATCACGCTGTAGCCGGCACCATGCCAGTCGAGCAGTTCTTCCTGCGCCTGACGCAGGACTTCTTCTGGCAGTGCAGCCGGACCGGCGCTGAAATTCCAGATGCGACTCATCAGGCCGCCCCTCCCTCGTCGTTTCCGGCTTCACCTTCCGGCGCCGGATTTTCAACGCCCTCCTGGATTTCACCCTCGACCTCGGCATCCACCTCGGCCACCGATTCGGCGACTTTTTCCAGACCCGCAAGTTTCTCGCCGTCATCCAGAGAAATCAGCGTAACGCCCTGCGTCGCCCGGCCCATGCCGCGAATTTCGGCAACCCGGGTCCGGATCAGCACACCGCCGGTGGTAATCAGCATGATTTCGTCTTCGTCATTGACCAGCTTGGCGCCGACCACGATGCCGTTGCGCTCGCTGTCGGCGATGGCGCGCACACCCTGCGTACCACGCCCGGAATGGCGGAAATCAGCCAGCACGGTTCGCTTGCCGAAGCCATTCTCGGTGGCGACCAGCACCGTCTGCTGATCGCTCTCCGCCACCAGCAGGGAAATCACCGACTGATCCTTCATCAGCCGCATGCCGCGCACGCCGCGGGCGCCACGACCCATCGGACGGACGTCTTCCTCGTCGAACCAGACCGCCTTGCCGGCATTGGAAACCAGCACGATATCGCTGCTGCCTGTGGTCAGTTCGACACCGATCAGGTAATCGCCTTCATCTAGCGCCACGGCGATGATGCCGGCCTTGCGCGGGTTGGAGAAGTCGGAGAGCGGGGTTTTCTTGACCGTCCCCATGACGGTCGCCATGAAGACATATTGGTCGTCGGAGAATTCCTTGACCGGCAGCACGGCATTGATCCGTTCACCCTCCTCGAGCGGGAAGAGATTAACGATCGGCTTGCCGCGACTGTTGCGACTACCCTGCGGCGCTTCGTACACCTTGAGCCAGTAACAGCGGCCGCGATTGGAGAAGCACAGGATGTAATCGTGGGTGTTGGCGACGAACAGGTGATCAACAAAATCCTCGTCCTTGATCGCCGCCGCCTGCTTGCCGCGCCCGCCTCGCCGCTGGGCACGATAGTCGGCGAGCGGCTGGGCCTTTATGTAGCCGCCGTGCGACAGGGTGACGACCATGTCCTGCGGCGTGATGAAGTCCTCGATGCCGAGTTCCTGGGTGTGCAGCACGATTTCCGAGCGGCGCGCATCGCCGAACTGGTCGCGGATGGCGGTCAGTTCGCCGACGATGATTTCGGTGATGCGTTGCGGCTTGGCCAGGATGTCGAGCAAGTCGAGGATCTTGGCCATCACATCCTTGTATTCGTTGACGATCTTGTCCTGCTCGAGGCCGGTCAGGCGCTGCAGGCGCAGCTCGAGAATGGCCTGGGCCTGGGCGTCGGACAGGCGATAACCCTGCTCCGAAAGACCGAACTCGGGGGCCAGGCCCTCCGGACGCGAGGCATCGGAGGCGGCGCGCACCAGCATTTCCTCGACCACCGCGCTGCGCCACTGGCGCCCCATCAGGCCGACCTTGGCGTCTGCCGGCGTTGGAGCCGCCTTGATCAGGGCGATGATTTCATCGACGTTGGACAGCGCAACCGCCAGGCCTTCGAGAATATGGCCGCGTTCGCGCGCCTTGCGCAATTCGAACACGGTGCGCCGCGTCACCACCTCACGGCGATGCGACAGGAAGCATTCGAGCATCTGTTTCAGGTTCAACAGGCGCGGTTGACCGTCGACCAGCGCCACCATGTTCATGCCGAAGGTGTCCTGCAACTGCGTCTGCTTGTACAGGTTGTTGAGGATGACCTCACCGACTTCGCCGCGCTTGAGCTCGATGACGACGCGCATGCCGGACTTGTCGGATTCGTCACGGATATCGGAGATACCCTCGATCTTCTTCTCGTTAACCAGCTCGGCGATCTTTTCGATCAGCGACTTCTTGTTAACCTGGTAAGGAATCTCGTCGATGATCAAGGCCTGCCGACCGGCCTTGTCCATGTCCTCGAAATGGGTTCGGGCGCGCATTATGACGCGCCCGCGGCCCGTCATATAGCCTTCGCGCACCCCCATCACCCCATAGATCAAGGCGGCGGTCGGGAAATCGGGGGCGGGAATATGGGTAATCAGATCCTCGATACTGATCGCCGGGTTTTCCAACAGTGCTAAGCAACCGGCCACGACTTCGTTCAGGTTGTGCGGCGGGATGTTGGTCGCCATGCCCACCGCGATTCCGGACGAGCCATTGATCAGCAGGTTGGGAATGCGCGCCGGCATGACCAGCGGCTCATGCTCGGAACCGTCGTAGTTCGGCCCGAAATCAACGGTTTCCTTGTCCAGGTCTTCGAGCATCTGGTGGCCGATCCTGGCCATGCGCACTTCGGTGTAACGCATTGCCGCCGCGCTGTCGCCGTCCACCGAACCGAAGTTGCCCTGACCATCGACCAGCATGTAGCGCAACGAAAAATCCTGCGCCATCCGGACAATGGTGTCGTACACCGCAGTGTCGCCGTGCGGGTGATATTTACCGATCACGTCACCGACGATACGCGCCGACTTCTTGTACGCCTTGTTCCAGTCGTTGTTCAGCTCATGCATGGCATACAGGACACGACGATGCACCGGCTTCAGGCCGTCGCGCGCATCGGGCAGCGCGCGGCCGACGATCACGCTCATCGCGTAATCGAGGTAGGAACGCCGCATCTCGTCTTCGAGGCTGATCGGCAGTGTTTCTTTGGCGAATTGGTCCATGTCTCACGTCCGCGCTACGGCGTAGCGCTTTATTGGTTGAATCGAGCGGAATTTGCTATTTTAACATGCCACCTTCTATCGGACAGACGCCGTTTCCCATGAAAACACCTCAGGAAGCCATCGACCTTCTGATCGAGCCAAGCTGGATTGCCGCGGTCGACCCCGATTTGGTGCTGGAAAACCATGCAGTCGCCGTTCATGACGGAAGGATCGTCGCGCTGCTGCCGCACGGCGCGGCCCACGATCGCTTCAACCCGGCCCGCCGCGTCGTGCTGGAAAATCACATCCTGATTCCCGGGCTGGTCAATCTGCACACCCACGCCGCAATGTCCCTGATGCGCGGCCTCGCCGACGACCTGCCGCTGCAGGAGTGGTTGCAGAAGCACATCTGGCCAGCCGAATCCGCCCATGCTTCGGCTCAATTCGTTTATGACGGCACGCGACTGGCCTGCGCCGAGATGTTGCTCGGCGGCATCACCTGCTTCAATGACATGTATTTCTATCCTGAAGCGGCCGCCATGGCCGCTGCCGGGATGGGCATGCGCGCCGTGCTTGGCATCACCGCGCTCGAATTTCCGACGCCCTATGCGAGCGATGCCGACGATTACATCAACAAAGGCCTCGCCGCACGCGAGGAGTGGCGCAATCACCCCCTGATCGGCTTCTGCCTTGCGCCGCACGCCCCGTACACCGTTGCCGATGCGAGTTTTTCGCGGATTCTCACCCTATCGGAGCAGCTCAACCTGCCGATTCACTGCCACATTCATGAAACACGCAATGAAATCGCCGAGAGCCGCCAAGTCCACGGCGTGGCGCCGCTGGCGCGCCTCGACCGGCTTGGCCTGCTCGGACCCGGATTTATCGGCGTGCATGGCGTGCATTTACAGGAAGAAGACCTCGTCCGCCTGGCGGCAACCGGTTGCAGCATTGCCCACTGCCCGACTTCCAATCTCAAGCTGGCCAGCGGCATCGCGCCTGTGGCGCGGATGCGACAACTCGGCATCAACGTCGGCCTGGGCACCGACAGTGCCGCCAGTAACAACCGTCTCGACCTGTTTGGCGAAATGCGTCTTGCCGCCCTGCTGGCCAAGGGCAGCACCGGCGATGCCAGCGCCCTTCCTGCCCGTGAAGTGTTGCGCATGGCGACACTCAACGGCGCCATCGCACTCGGCCTGGGTCACGAAACCGGTTCGATCACGCCGGGCAAGTCGGCCGACCTGGTCGCGGTCAGCCTTGACGGGCTGAATACACGCCCTTGCTACGATCCGCTGTCACATCTGGTTCATGTGGCGGGGCGAGAATGCGTCACACACGTCTGGGTTGCCGGAAAGTGTTGCGTAGACCACAAAACACTCGTCTGCAGTGGGCAAAATGACTTGGAATCCGCAACAGCCCTATGGCAGAATAGGCTGGAAGTCCGTAGGGAACCCTGAACACACAGGTCAGAACACGGGTAAAAAGTTTGCTAATTTTCTTCAACGAGGGAAAACAATGATCAAGAACATCGCCAAGAAGTCTCTGGTAGTGGCTCTGCTGGCCGGCGTCGGTTTCGGCGCCACCATGGCTCAAGCCCAGGAACGCGTTTATGTCATCGACCAGCGCGACGTCGTCGCCAAGAGCGGCTTCGGCCTGTGCTGGCGTACCGGCTACTGGACCCCGGCTGCTGCCGCCAAGGATCCGGCCGGTTGCGAATGCGACCGCGACCTGATTCCGAAGGAAGTCTGCGATCCGCCGAAGCCCGCACCGGCTGCCGCGCTGCCGAAGCCGTCTGCCGAGAAGATCACCGTCGCCGCCGACGCGCTGTTCGACTTCGACAAGGCTGTCCTGCGCCCCGAAGGCAAGGCCAAGCTAGACGAACTGGTCGCCAAGTCCAAGGCCATCAAGCTCGAAGTAATCCTGGTCGTTGGCCACACCGACCGCATCGGTTCCCTGAAGCACAACCAAGGCCTCTCCGAGCGTCGTGCTGCTGCCGTGAAGACCTATCTGGTCTCCAAGGGCGTCGAAGCCAACCGTGTCTACACCGAAGGCAAGGGTCCGAGCCAGCCGGTGACCGGCGACAAGTGCAAGGGCAAAGCCGCTACCAAGGCCCTGATCGCTTGCCTGCAACCGGATCGTCGCGCCGACATCGAAATCATCGGCACCAAGTAAGCCGCCGACGCTTCGAAAAAAAGCCCTGCTTCGGCAGGGCTTTTTCATTTCATAATCTACGATCGAATGACCATGCTCAACGCCGACCCCGCCGAACTCGACAAATTTGGTGATCTTGCCCACCGCTGGTGGGACCCGAACAGCGAATTCAAGCCGCTGCACGACATCAACCCGCTGCGTCTCGACTGGATCGACCAGGCCATCGGCCTCGCCGGCAAACGCATCCTCGATGTGGGCTGCGGTGGCGGTTTGCTTTCCGAGGGAATGGCGGTGCGCGGTGCCGAAGTGACTGGCATTGATCTTTCGGAAAAGCCGCTCGCAGTCGCCCGCCTGCATCTTCTGGAAAGCGGCCAGAAGGTGGATTATCGCAAGATCGCTGTCGAACAGCTGGCCGCCGAAATGCCGGGTGCGTTCGATGCGGTGACCTGCCTCGAAATGCTTGAGCATGTGCCTGACCCGGCGAGCATCGTTGGCGCTTGCGCAGCGCTGGTCAAACCCGGCGGCCAGGTCTTCTTGTCCACGCTCAACCGCAACCCGAAGTCCTATCTGTTCGCCGTGATCGGCGCCGAATACGTGCTCGGCATGCTGCCCAAGGGCACCCATGACTTCGCCCGCTTCATCAAGCCCTCGGAGCTCACGCGCTGGTGCAAGCAGGCCGACCTCGAACCGCAGGAAGTCGTCGGCATGACCTACAATCCACTGACCGGGCGCTACGCCCTGGGCCGCGATACCGACGTGAACTACCTGGTGCGCGCTGTACGCAACCCTTGATGCGAACGCTTCTGCCGGTCACGGTCGACGCCAATAAGAACACGGATTTGCGGGCGCGGAATCTCACTTGACTGCGGAGCGGCGCTCGCGGCGCCGGTATCCAATCAACGCCGGCACAATCGCCAGCAGCAGGGCGAGGACGCCGATCGCGATTGGCCAGACGAGCGGACGATTCCATTCATGGCGCGCAGCCGCACGGTCGGCCGCGTCGATGCGCTGATATTTCAGGATGTTGTTGCCGACGTCGTTCGGCTTGCGATTCTTCAGCCAGCGATGGCCGAGCGTGTAGCTCTTTGGATGCAGGCCGAACACCCACGGCGCGTCCGCGTGCAGGATGCGGTTCATCCGGCGCACGATCTCGAGGCGTTCCGGCGTGTTATCCATGTTTTTCATGCGCGCGAACAGGCGGTCGAACTCGGGATTGACGTAATTCGACGCATTTTCTCCGCCCTTGGCGACCTTGCCTTCGTTGCCGTCAAGCAGGAAGAAGAAGTTTTCCGGGTCGGGGTAATCGGCGTTCCAGCCCAGGTAGAACAACTGGAAGTTGCCCTTGCGGATTTTGTCCTGGAAACGGTTGAAATCGGTCGAACGCACAACGAGCTGGATGTCGATCTTGGCAAACTGGCGGGTCAGCCAGTCGAGCCGTGACTTTTCGCCCATGCCCCCGCCGGTGGTATCGAGATTGAGCACCAGCGGTTCCCCCGTTTTTTCGTCGCGCCCGTTCGGGAACCCGGCCTCGACCATCAATTGTCTGGCCACCGCCACCGCCTTGCGCTTCGGTTTGCCATCGACCCAGTCATAGACGACGCTGTTGATGCCCGCCTCACCCGCCTCATAGCCGAAGATGCCCGGCGGCAGCGGCCCCTGGGCGGCGATGCCCCGCCCGTTCGAGAAGATCGAGATGAACTCCTCCTGGTCGACGGCAATGGAAATGGCCTGGCGGAGCTTCGTTGCTCGCGGCGACAAGCCACCCACCAGCGGATCGAGCATGTTGAAGCCCATGTAGAAAGTCGATGTCTTGACCGAGGTCAGCAGGCGGATACCCTTGTCACGCATCTCGTCGGTGAGCGCCACATCACCGCCGACATTGACGCGCACGGCCTGGTCGAAACTGTCGGAGGAAATCCCCGAGGCATCGAAATAGCCTTGCAGGAACTTGTTCCAGTAGGGAATCGCCTCCTTTTCGCGCGTGAAAACAGCCTGGTCGATGAAGGGCAGCGGCTTGCCGCAATCTTCCAGCAGGCCTGCCTCGCGGTCACCAGGTTCGCCTTCGCACGGATAGGTCTGTCCGTGGAAATTGGGGTTGCGCGAGAGCACCATGCGCCGGTTCGGATCGTTCTCGGAGAGCATGAACGGGCCGGTGCCGACCGGCCACCAGTCCAGGGTCAGGTTCTTCGCCGCCATGCCGGGCTGCGCATAGAAACGATCCGCCTCACGCGGCACCGGGGCAAAGAATGGCATGGCCAGCCAGTAGAGAAATTGCGGGTACTTGCCTTTGAGGCGGATGCGCAAGGTATGGTCATCAACCTTTTCGACGCCACTCAACGGGAAGGCATCAAGGTCCAGCCAGTCATCCGGGCCGAGATCCTTGGCCGCTGTCTGCAGCGCTTCGCCCAGTTCCTTGAGGCCGACGATCTTGTCCGCCATCATGCCGAAAATCGGCGAATGCAGCCGCGGATGGGCAAGTCGCTTGATCTGGTAAAGATAATCGTCGGCGGTCAATTCGCGGCTGCCGGTCTGCGGAAAATCCGCAATGGTCTGCCGACCCTCCGCCACGTTCGTTCCCAGATAGACCGGCTGCCCGCCGGCATCGAGCGCAAAGGCCGGATGCGGCTGATAGCGGATGCCCGGCTTGAGCTTCAGCTCATAGACGCTCTCGGCAATTGCTTCCACGGGCGCATCCGCCGGCAGTTCCTGACCCGCTGCATTGAAAAATCGCGGCTGCGGCACCTGCTCGACCGTCGCCGGAATCAGTTCGTAGGGACGCTTCAGATAGTGATATTGCAGCGGCGGCTCGTAGATCTGCGCCGTGAAAGTGATTTCATCTTCGGTATAGGATTGCGCCGGATCGAGATGCTTGGGTCGGTCGGTAAAGGCCGAGTAGAGAATATTGCGCCCGCCGTCGGCCGCCGGATAGGGGTCGTTCCAGGCCTGTCCACAACCGGCCAGCAATACGATGAGCGCGTAGCGAATCCATATTTTCAGCATAGTGCGCAGTGTAACAACTTGACCGCATCCCTGCCCATTGACCACAATGACCGGAATCAAAGACACTCGAAGGCAGACCGATGCTCGACACAAAACTTCCCGATTTTTCTCTCCCGGCAACCGGCGGGCAGACTTTCAGACTCGCTGCACAGGCCGGCAAGGTGGTGGTGATTTATTTCTACCCGAAGGACAGCACACCGGGCTGTACCACCGAGGCCCAGCAGTTTCGCGACCTGTATGCACAGTTCGTCGCGGTCGACGCCGAAATTCTGGGTATTTCCCGGGACAGCGTGAAGTCGCACGAAAACTTCAAGATCAAGCAGAATTTGCCCTTCGCCCTTGGCTCCGATGCCGATGAGACGATCTGTACGCTGTTTTCGGTCATGAAAATGAAAAACATGTACGGCAAACAGGTGCGCGGCATCGAACGCAGCACTTTTGTTGTCGACCGCCGCGGCGTCTTGCGCCGCGAATGGCGCGGCGTCAAGGTGCCGGGCCATGCCCAGGAAGTTCTCGACTTCGTCATAACCCTCTAAACCATAACCAAAGGCCCATTCCATGCCGCGCAAGCCCGCCGCCAAGAAGCCCGCCGTGACCAAACTGTTCGTCCTCGATACCAACGTGCTGATGCACGACCCCAGTTGCCTGTTCCGTTTCGAAGAACACGATATCTTCCTCCCAATAATGACCCTGGAGGAACTGGACAGCCACAAGAAGGGAATGTCGGAAATCTCGCGCAACGTGCGTCAGGCCTCACGCATGCTCGATGAGATGCTCGGCCAGGATGGTGTCGATATCGAGGAAGGCATTGCGCTCTACGGGCCTTCCAGCAAGCTGGCCAGCGGCCGCCTGTTCCTGCAGACGGAAGCAATCAGCGCCGACCTGCCGCAGGGGCTGCCGACCTCGAAGGTCGACAACCAGATTCTTTCGGTGGTCATCCACCTCCAGAAGAAATTCCCCAAGCGGCCAGTTATTTTGGTGTCGAAAGACATCAACATGCGCATCAAGTCGCGCGCCCTCAACCTGCTGGCCGAGGATTATTTCAACGACAAGGTGCTCGAGGATACCGACATCCTCTACACCGGCACCCGCGCCCTGCCAGACAACTTCTGGGAAAAGCACGGCAAGGGTATGGAATCCTGGAAAAAGGAGGCCAAGACCTATTACCGGGTCACCGGACCGCTCTGTCCGCAGCTGTTGGTCAATGAGTTCGTCTGGCTCGAGAGTGAAGGTTTCACCGCCATCGTCAAGGAGACGGCGGGCAAGACAGCCGTGCTGGAAACGCTGATCGACTACACGCATCCAAAGAATGCCGTTTGGGGCATCACAGCGCGCAATCGCGAGCAGAATTTCGCCATGAACCTGCTGCTCAACCCCGATATCGATTTCGTCACCCTGCTCGGTCAAGCCGGCACCGGCAAGACGTTGCTGACTCTGGCCGCCGGTTTGACCCAGGTGCTGGAGAGCAAGAAGTTCGCCGAGATCATCATGACCCGCGTCACTGTGCCGGTCGGCGAGGATATCGGCTTCCTCCCCGGCACCGAGGAGGAAAAGATGGCCCCCTGGATGGGCGCCCTCGAAGACAATCTTGACGTGCTCACCCACACGGACGAGGGCAGCGGCCCCTACGGTGGCGAATGGGGCAAGGCAGCCACCCATGACATCATCCGTTCGCGGATCAAGGTCAAGTCGCTCAATTTCATGCGCGGCCGCACCTTCCTGAAGAAATACCTGATCATCGACGAGGCGCAGAACCTCACGCCGAAGCAGATGAAGACGTTGATTACCCGCGCCGGCCCTGGAACCAAGGTGGTTTGCCTCGGTAACATCGCGCAGATCGACACGCCCTACCTGACCGAAGGCAGTTCCGGCCTGACCTACGTCGTTGACCGCTTCAAGGGCTGGCCGCACTCCGGTCACATAACGTTACAACGTGGCGAGCGTTCCCGTCTGGCTGACCACGCGGCCGAAGTGCTATAATCGCCGCCATCAACTAAAGGGGCCGTGTCAGTGACACGGCCTTTTCGTTTCAGCCACGGGCTGTCTAGGCCGGAGGAATTCATTGAAACGTCGCGACTTTCTAGCATCAGCGGCCGCCTTATCCATGCTCGCCACGGAAGCCTTGGCGGCAAAGAAACAGACCACTGCCAAGCCGGCGGCACCCGCAAAGCCATCAGGCCGGGCCGTTGCCGCCAAACCTTCGGCCAAGCCTGCCGATCCTCGGGCAAGTGTAGCGAACACCGCCGACAATCCAATCACCGAAGCGCCCCCTCAGGGAAGCTCCGCCACCCGTCTGCCACCGGTCAAGGCGCCCGAACCGCCAGTTGACTGGCGCACCTACGAGGTCACGACCACCGTCAAGCTTAAGGCGGTCGATGGCCAGACACGCTTGTGGCTACCCTTGCCGCTCAACCAGGACAAGCTGTTTCAGCGAACCCTTGGCCACAGCTGGAACGGCAACCCTGCCCTTTCCAGCATGCGCCGCCTGCCCGACGGTGACCTCGAGGTGTTCCATTGCGAATGGTCCGACGGAAGCGACGCGAAGCTGCAGATCACCACCCTGGTGACCACCGCCGACCGGCATTTCGACGTCACCAAACGGACCGTCGCCCCGGAGCGCGAGGACATCCTCCGCCGCAACCTGCAGGCCTCGCAGCTGATCCCCAATGATGGTCTGGCGCATCAGCTGGGCGAACGCGTGGTGGGCCGGATCAAGGATCCGGTCGCCCAGGCCAAGGCGATCTACGAATGGGTTGTCGAGAATGCCATCTATGATCCCTCGCTGCCCGGCGCCGGTACCGGGGACATCCGGCGGCAATTGATTCAAGGGCAGTATGGTGGCCGCTCGGCCGACATCAACGGACTGTTCGTCGCCATCTGTCGCGCCATCGGTATCCCGGCGCGCTGCGTCTACGGCCTGCGCATCGCTCCCTCACGCCTGTTCCGCAGCCTGGGGCTGACCAGCGACGACGCAACCTTTGCACCGCATGTCCGCGCCGAGTTTTATATTCCCGGCTTCGGCTGGATCCCCGTCGATCCAAGCGATGTACGCCGTGTCGTCGCTGTCGAAGGATTATCGGATCGCGACAACAAGTTCTCGTCGTTGAAGAAAGTGCTGTTCGGCGTCTGGGAGATGAACTGGATCGCCTTCAATGTCGGCTCCGATGTGCTACTGCCGGGACGCCAGACCCCCGTGCCATTTCTGCTCCTGCCGCTGCTCGAACTGCGCGCCGGACAGCGCGACGGAAGCGACCCTGCCGGCTTCACCTACACCATCACTGCGCGCCGGGTCGAACTCTAGGGCGCCTCAGTACTCCGAGCGACCTGAACCGGAACCGCCGGCGAGATTCTCGAAGCGCGTGTATTCGCCGAGGAAAGCCAGGCGAACCGTTCCGGTCGGGCCGTTACGCTGTTTGCCGATGATGACTTCGGCAATTCCCTTGTCCGGCGTATCCGGCTTGTAATACTCCTCGCGGTACATCATCAGAATCACGTCCGCATCCTGCTCGATGGCGCCGGATTCGCGCAAATCCGACATCATCGGACGCTTGTCGGTGCGTTCCTCCACCTTGCGCGAGAGCTGCGACAAGGCGACGATCGGCACTTGCAGTTCCTTGGCCAGCGACTTGATCGAACGCGAGATTTCCGACACCTCGGTCGCCCGGTTTTCCCCCATCCGGTTGCTCGACATCAGCTGGATGTAATCGATCACCAGCAGGCCCAGCTTACCGCCGTACTGGCGGGCGAGACGACGCGCCCGAGCGCGCAGGTTGGCCGGGCTGAGGCCGCCGCTCTCATCGATGTAGATCGGCGCCTCGTGCAGCTTGCCAAGCGCGTAGGAGAGGCGCGACCACTCATCGTCGTTCAGGCGCCCGGTTCTTACCCGCTGCGAGTCGAGACGACCAATCGAAGTAAGCATGCGCATTGCGAGCTGAGTGCCGCCCATTTCCATCGAGAAAACGCCGACCGGCAATCCCGTATCAACCGCGACGTTCTCGGCAATGTTCAGCGCGAAGGCGGTCTTACCCATTGAGGGGCGACCGGCGACGATGATCAGGTCGCCCGACTGGAAGCCCGAGGTCTTTTGATCAAGATCGGCATAGCCGGTAGGCACCCCGGTAATATCCGATGGATTGTCACGATCGTGCAGTTCCTGAATCCGCTCGACGACCTGCGTCAGCAGCGGATTGATGTGGACAAAGCCTTCCTTGTGACCCGCCCCTGCCTCGGCAATGGCGAATATCTTCGATTCGGCTTCATCGAGCAGGGTCTCGGCATCGCGCCCGAGGGGGTTCAGTGCATCGGCGGCTATTTCGTCGGCAGTCGCCACCAGACGACGCAGCACCGAACGCTCACGAACGATTTCGGCATAGCGGCGAATATTGGCAGCCGACGGGGTATTCGCTGCCAGTTCACCGAGATAGGCCAGTCCTCCGGTCTGATCGCCCTCCCCGGCGGCATCGAGTGCTTCCGCCACGGTCACCACGTCGGCCGGCTTCGATTTTTCGAGCAGGCTGCGGATCTGACGGAATATCCGGCGGTGCTCGTCGCGATAGAAGTCGCTGTCGGTCACCAGATCACCCATCCGGTCCCAGGCGTGGTTGTCGAGCAGCAAGCCCCCTAGAATGGACTGCTCGGCTTCGATGGAATGCGGCGGCACGCGCAACTGGGCGAGTGCGGAATCGGTCATCTGGTTTTTTTGCGGGCGCTGGTTCATGGCGGCAAGTTTAAATTAAAAAGGCCTCGCATCTGCGAGGCCTTTTGCCGGGAGGGTATGCCAGGATTACTCGGCAACGACCGCCACGGTGATGTTGGCCAGCACATCGGTGTGCAGAGCAACGTCGATCGGGAATTCACCGATTGACTTGAGCGGACCGTCCGGCAGACGGATGGCTGACTTGTCAAGGTCAAAACCGGCAGCCTTGAGCGCTTCGGCGATATCGGCATTGCCGACGGAACCGAACAGGCGGCCATCCAGACCAGCCTTGCGGGCAACGGAAACGGACAGCCCGGTCAACTTGTCGGCAACACCTTGGGCGGCGGCCAGCTTTTCGGCGGCCAGCTTTTCCAGTTCGGCGCGGCGAGCTTCGAACTCAGCCATGGCAGCGGGCGTGGCGCGCTTGGCCATGCGTTGCGGGATCAGGAAATTACGGGCGTAACCGTCCTTGACCTTGACGATGTCACCCAGGTTGCCGAGGTTGACGACCTTGTCGAGCAGAATGATTTGCATGATTGGTCTCCCCGGTTATTGATGGTTGTCGGTGTACGGCAGCAGAGCCAGGAAGCGGGCGCGCTTGATGGCTGTGCCCAGCTGGCGCTGATAGCCGGCCTTGGTGCCGGTCAGACGCGCCGGCATGATCTTGGCGTTTTCCTGGATGAATTCCTTCAGGACATCCACATCCTTGTAGTCGATCTGTTCGACTTTTTCCGCGGTGAAGCGGCAGAACTTGCGGCGTTTGAAGAGACCACCGCCACGCTTCTTTTTCTTGTCGTCATCCTTCTTCTTGAAGAATCGAGCCATTTTCGTTTCCTTCTAAAAATTCGAGTGTATTGATATGCAATACGGGCGTTTTACTGTTGCGCCCCTTGGCTGCAAGAAATCCAGTCACCTTGACTGCCCCGCCGAGGGGTGCTGCCTGCAGCCAGCGGGCAGATTCGCCCAGGGCCAGTACAGCAATTTCCACTTCCACCAGGCGCAGTGCACCACTTTCAGTCTGCGAGGAGCTGTGTTGCAGGCGTCCTTCGCTGACAGGTACTCCGGCTGGCGTGTAGCGCAATGCTTCGCGCTCGATCAACTGGCCAGAGAGAGTGATGCAGTTCAGCCGTCAGTTCCCGTATGAAAATTCTCAGGCAGCAGCCGCCGGTTCGGCCGGTTCAGCCGGCACCGCGGGAGCGGCATCGCCAGGCATCATCGACTTCGACTTCTCTTCCTTCATCATCGGCGAAGGTGCAGTCGCAGCGGCCTTCATCTTGACGGTAAGATGACGCAGCACGGCGTCGTTGAACTTGAACGAATGCTCGAGTTCGTTCAGCGTTTCGCCGTCGACTTCGATGTTCATCAGAACGTAGTGGGCCTTGTGGATCTTCTGGATCGGGTAAGCCAGCTGGCGGCGGCCCCAGTCTTCCAGACGATGAATCGCACCGCCCTTGGCAGTGACGATGGCGCGATAGCGCTCGACCATGCCGGGCACCTGTTCGCTTTGGTCCGGATGGACGATAAAGACTATTTCGTAATGGCGCATGCAATCTCCTTTTGGGATATACCCTCCGCCATGCGTTTGCGGTAGGGCAAGGTTGAAAAGCCCGCGATTATAACAACAATCGCGGGCTTTTACGGAAACTCCAGGAGCGTTATTTTCAGAAGCTGTCGTCAGCCAGCTCCAGAACACCGGCTGCGCCGGCTACGATAGACTCGGCAAGCCCCGCGGCCTGGGTCAGGACATGATCGGCGTAAAACCGCGTTGTTGCCAGCTTGGCCGCCCAGAACGGGTCGGTATCGCCAGCTGCGATCCTGGCCCGGGCGATCACTGCGGAACGACCCATCTGCCAGCCGCCGGCGGTGATACCGAGCAGATGGAGGAAGGGGACGGCGCCAGCGTGGGCTGCCTTTGGATCGGTGGCGAAGTGCGCCACAATCCAGGAAACCGCCCTTTCCAGCGCGTCGACCGCAGCATTCTGGCGAGCGCCAACGGCAGCGAGGTCGCCATCAAGCTGTGCACAAGCGGCACGCATGTCGGCGATCACCACCTTGATCGTCGCCCCTTGCTCACGGGCAATCTTGCGGCCGATCAGGTCGTTGGCCTGAATCGCCGTCGTGCCTTCGTAAATTGTCGTGATCCGCGCATCGCGCAAATGCTGGGCGGCACCGGTTTCCTCGATGAAGCCCATGCCACCATGCACCTGAACCCCGAGCGAGGCGATGTCGACGGCACTTTCCGTGCTCCAGCCCTTGACCACGGGAATCATCAGTTCGGCAAACGCCTGGGCGCTGCGGCGTGCCGTTTCGTCGGGGTTGTGGTGCGCATTATCCTGGGCAGCCGCCGTCACATAGGCGAGCGCCCGCATGGCTTCAATCCGGGCGCGCATCGACATCAGCATGCGGCGCACGTCCGGATGCCGGATGATCGGCACTTTCGGCCCGCCACGCACACCAACTTCGGTGCCTTGCACACGTTCCTTCGCATAGACGACAGCACGCTGATAGGCGCGTTCGGCATCGCCGAGCCCCTCCAACCCGACGTTGAAGCGGGCGGCGTTCATCATGATGAACATATATTCGAGGCCGCGATTCTCTTCGCCGACCAGCGTACCGATGGCTCCGCCATGATCGCCGAAGGCCAGCACGGCAGTCGGACTGCCATGGATACCCAGTTTGTGCTCGATCGAGACACAATAAACGTCATTGCGCTCGCCCGGCGTGCCATCCGCCTTCAACAGGAACTTGGGCACGACGAACAGGGAAATACCCTTGACACCCTCAGGCGCATTCGGCGTACGCGCCAGCACAAGATGGACAATGTTGTCCGTCATGTCGTGTTCGCCGTAGGTGATGAATATCTTCTGTCCGAATATCCGGTAGGACCCATCGCCCACCGGTTCGGCACGACTGCGCACGGCCGCCAGATCGGAGCCGGCGGAAGGCTCGGTCAGGTTCATGGTGCCGGTCCACTCGCCGGAAACGAGGTTGGGCAGATAGGCCGCCTTCTGCTCGTCGGTACCGGCAATCATCAGCGCTTCGATGGCGCCCTGGGTCAGCATCGGACAAAGCGAGAAGGCATGATTGGCAGCCTTCCACATCTCGCTGACCGCGGTCGACAGCAGGCGCGGCAAGCCCTGACCACCGAACTCGGGGTCACAACCCAAACCATTCCAGCCATTATCGACAAACTGCCGATACGCTTCCTTGAAGCCGGGCGTCGTGGTTACCGCCCTGTCCTTCCAGCGAGCGCCGTCCCGATCTCCGATACGATTCAGCGGCGACAGGACTTCGCCGGCAAACCGGGCTGCTTCATCCAGAATGGCATCGACCACATCCGGTGACGCTTCCTCGCAGCCGGGCAATGCGACAACCTGGTCGAGACCGGCCAGATTCTGCATTACAAAACGCATATCCTTCAAGGGCGCAACATACTCGCTCATGATGACTCTGACTCGCTTTCGATCTTGATTGACACTTCCTTCAATTCGATCAGGAAGAGGATATCGCTGACCACAGGCAGCGCGAACCCGATCCGTGTTCCTCCCCGATTGTCGCGCAGCAACTGATTCAGCCAGGCGACCACATCATTCGCGGGCCAGCGCAGCAAGACCTGTTCCAGAATCGCCGGCATGTCTTCGATCCCATCCACCACCGCAACAGCGGCGGACGATGCCGGCTCGGCGTCGAGCACGACATCTACCTGCGGCTGATCTGGAGATTCGGCAAACTCGTCCCATTTCTGGACCTGAACGTTGAAATTCTTGTTGAGTTCGCGGGCCACCTTCTCGAATTCGTGACGCATCCCGGCCATCCGGTATACATCCATCAACCTGATCCAGGGCTTCAGTGCCTCCTGCGGGTTGCTGTCGATGTATTCCTGCAGGGCCTGTGCGGCCCCTTTGACCCGGCCGAAGGAGAGCATGATCTCAGCCAGCTCCATCACCGGATTGGCCTCGAAATGTTCGTCGACCGAAGCAGCCGCGACCGACATCATCGAATCAGCGCGTGATGTCACGTCCGGAGCAACGGCTTGGCCAATTGGTGCGGTTGGCGCATCCGGCTTCAGATCAAGCTTGACCGGCAAGGCCATGGCAGCCGGTTCGACATCCAGATCGACCCCACCTCTTTCCTCGCGCTCATTCAGGCGCTGCGGATCGACCTGAAGCTCGGGTCCGCCAGCCCCACCAAACATTTGGCGTTCACGATAGCTGCGCCACCCCAGCCAGCCGGCGATCGCCAGCAGCGCGCCGATCAGGGCGCTGTACAACAGCCAGTTCGATCCGCTGGTGTCGTTGCGGACAGGTGGACTGGATGGCGTCGGCTGGGGTGCCGCCGGGGGAGTCTCGCTGACTGGCCTGGCATCCACCTGTGCCGCCGGAGCCGACGTCTGCTCGATCTTTTGCGTCAGATCCGAGGCACGCTGCTGCAAGGAAGCGACCTGGGCCTCCATCAGCCTGACCTTCTCCTCCGATGCGACCACCGGATCACCCGGAACGACAGGGGCAGGGGCAGGTGCCAACACAGCTGGTGCTGCCGGTGGCCGGGGCGCATAGGAGCGCTCGGGTGCCACACCGGAGCGCTGCACGGGCGCGGTTGCCGGAGCCTGGACAAGCGGCGCATTGCCCGAGGATATCAGCGCCTTGCCGCTCGGCGGCGAGGCGAAAACAACATACTCGCGAACCACATCGTAGCCACAGGCCACATCGACGGCAACGACAAAAACCGGATCGGTCACTGGAATATGCGACGTGATCTGCAACACCGGCGGGTTGCCGCGGCGGATGCTCAAGGTGCCCTTGTTCAACCAGGGCAAGCCACTATTGGCCGACGGCTGCGTCAGGCGAAAACAGGTGGAATCGAGCGCAGTCAGACCACTACCGAGAAGCTGAATCTCCAGCCTTGGCCGTTCGCCAAGTGCCGGCGCGCCCCTAAGTTCCCCGAAACCGATGGCGGAGGCATGCCCGGAAAGGGCCAGCAACGCACAAACAAGGGAATATCGAAATCCAGAATGATTCACCGAATCACACCCCAATGACATTAAACCCAGTGAATTGTAGCCCTTATTTGTTGGCAAGATATATTGAATCATCGAAAGTGGCGACCCAACTCGGGCGATAGATAACAAAAAGCGTAATCAGCATTCCCGACAGCCATGCCTCGGAAAATCCGAGCAACAGGAAATATGGCAGATACTCGGCAACGAGGTAATCCCATTCATATGCGCCGGCAATCGCCAGAACCGTCGTTGCCGCAATGCCTACTGCAAGCATCGTCAGAGCCGCGCCAAAAAAGCCGCTGACGAAAACATAGACAAAGAAATGCCGGGGAAGAAGCCACTCGACAAGTCGATAAATACCGTAACTCACCGTCACGCCAACGCCAGCCAGCAACAAGGCATTGATGGCATACGAAAAAATGTCGCTGTCACCATTGAGGACAATTCCGGCCTGAACCAGCGAGAGGCCGACAAAGGCGAGTTGTCTGCCGAAAGTCAGCGTAAATACGGTGGCACCCAGCAGATGCATCGACAGGCCTGGCTTGACTCCAGCCTTCAAGGCCCAGACCAACGTCAGCAAGACAACCATGCCAAGCCAGACATTGAGTTGCTCGGATTCCTTCAGGCGCGACCACGGCGCCGCAAAAACGCAGCGGGCGAAGAGCGGCACCCAGACGACCCACGCCGTCCAGTACCACGCTTCGCCCAGCAGGGAATCCGGCAAATTCACATGGCTATTTTAGCCAATTGCCTGTACCAGTTGCGGCACCGTTTCGAACAAATCTCCGACCAGCCCGTAATCCGCCACCTGAAAGATCGGTGCATCGGGATCCTTGTTGATGGCAACGATGACCTTCGACTCCTTCATCCCGGCCAGATGCTGGATGGCACCCGAAATGCCGACTGCGATGTACAGCTGCGGGGCGACGATCTTGCCGGTCTGGCCGACCTGGTAGTCGTTCGGTACGAAGCCGGCATCGACGGCAGCACGGCTGGCACCGAGGGCGGCACCAAGCTTGTCGGCGAGCGGTTCGAGCAGGGTGTGGTAGTTCTCGCCACTGCCC
>Ga0209310_1000455_pt1 | contig 45565 bp, 28 predicted proteins | sample AD_UKC030_MetaG_FD_184415 | JGI IMG/M metagenome (GOLD analysis project Ga0209310, IMG submission 184415) | Active sludge microbial communities of municipal wastewater-treating anaerobic digesters from USA - AD_UKC030_MetaG (SPAdes) (version 2) | ecosystem: Engineered > Bioreactor > Anaerobic >...
GGGGCGTTCAGGCCGATCCTGGCGGCAGTCCGGACGGCGCGGACCTGATCGATGTCGCCGTGGTGAGCGACCGCATCCTCTGGCTGGAGTTTAACGATGGTTGGGTCAAGCACAGCGGCTACCACGAACCGCGGAATCGTTGTGTGGTCCACCGATGGCCGCTCGACCTGCCGGCGGCTGCTCAGACTGCAAACTACACGCTGCGCAGTGACGACGATCCCGATTTTGGCGGCGGCAGGCACCCGACCGACATCGGTCGCAAATCCAAAGGCAGCGACTTTGCCGGGGGCTCAGGAGAAGTGGTTAACAACCATTACTTGTACCTCTTCTTTTCGCAGCCACTCAAGCCCGGCAAGAGCTATGAACTGAGCGTTGGCAACCTCGCGGGCAACCTGAAGACGTGGCCCATTCGGTATGACTTCCGTTCAACGCGATCCGAAGCGGTACACGTGAACCAACTCGGGTATGCTCCCAGGGCGCCCGTGAAGGTCGGCTATTTAAGCCAGTGGATGGGAGATCGCGGCCCACTCGATTTGGCGGCCTTGGAGGGCCGGCCGTTTCACCTAGTGGCCGCTCGCGGGTCCGATGTCGCGTTCAGTGGAAAGGTGAAACGGCGGACGCCGCGAACGCACATCGACTCAGCCGTGCCCAAGGATGTGCCGCATCAGAACTGGTCGAATGCGGACGTTTGCGAATGCGATTTTTCCAGTTTTGGGCAACCGGGAGAATACGTGCTGGCGGTCGAAGGCCTGGGGTGTTCGTATCCGTTCCGAATCAGTGAAGATGTCTACCGTGATGCGTTTTATGTGACCTGCCGGGGGCTTTACCACCATCGAGCGGGGATCGAACTGAAGCGGCCGTACACGAGTTGGGAACGCAAGGCCGACACCCATGAGGGCCACATCAGTCACCCGGTTTGGGGGTGGTACCACGATGCCGGGGATTGGGACGGCTACGGCTCGCATAGCATTGTGCCACGTTACCTCCTGCTCGCGTTTGAGCTGGCGCCGCGCAATTTTTCCGACGGCGAGTTGAACCTTCCGGAGAGCGGGAACGGATTGCCTGACCTCCTGGATGAGGCGGCCTGGCTCATCCATTACTACCGCAGGTCGCGGGCGGTGTTTGATGGCGGCGTTACAGGCGGCCGAGTGGATGGCGACGCCGAGGGGGACTTTCCCGAGCAGAACGGCTATCCTTCGTACGAGGATAGCCGAAAATGGGTCGTGCAGGGAGCGACCGCCGAGATGACCTACGGCTACGCTGGTTTGGCGGCGAACCTGGCTTATTGCTGCCGGCAAATCTCCAGCCAAACCCAGCAACTCGAAGCCGCCATCGCCGACTGGACTCGTGAAGCGAGGTCGGCCTACGCCTGGGCGGAAGCCCACGACGGCCCAATTGAAGCGAAAGCGTACGCGTCGGCGTGGCTGTACAAGCTCACCGGGGAGGAAGCCTTCCACCTCAAATTCAAAGAGGCGAACGCGGTGAAGTCCGCCGATCAGACCATCGGTTCCAGTTGGAATGGCGGTTGGTCCACCTGGGCCTGTTTTGCCTACGCCACGCTCCCTCATGGCGCGGGCGACCCTGAACTGAAGCAGGCGATTAAAGGAGCGGTGTTGAAGGCAGCAGATGCTTATGTGCTGGAGCCTGCCCGGAGACACACGTATCGCGTTGGCCGTGATCCACACCTGCCGTCATTTCTCGGAAAATTGACCACGCCGGTGCCTCACGAAGCGATGTTGGCCCACGCTCTGACAGGCAAGCCGGACTATCTGGCGGCGGTGTTCACTACTGCCGACTTCTTCCTGGGCGGCAATCCGCTGAACATGACGTGGGTGACCGGCCTGGGCCAGCGGTGCCCGCGCGAGGTTTTAAACCTCGACGCCTGGGCGCTGGAATACCGGGACTTTCAGCCGGGCATCGTACCGTACGGCCCGTCCACTCAAGACTTCATGCACCCCAATTCGGTTTATGCGGCGTTTTGGGCCTACGACCGGCTTTACCCCGCAAAAGATTCGTGGCCGCTGGCGGAAATGTGGTGCGATAACCGCTATGCCGTGGCCAGCGGCGAATACACGGTCTGGCAAAACATTGCCCCAGCCGCCGCAACCTATGCGTATCTCTGCGCAGCCACCCGGCACGGTTCTCCTAACGGCCCACCTTCGATCCAGATATCATCCAACCCCGGACCCGTCCAGCCACGGCACACGGTGACGCTGCGCGTCGAGGCGAAGGACCCGGACGGCTGGATCCAGCGCGTGGATTATTACGCCAACAAGAGAATGATCGGCCACGCCACCGAGCCGCCGTTTTCGTGCGATTGGCAACCAACCGCCGAGGGAGAATTCACCATCGAGGCCCGGGCCCGTGACAACCATGGCGCCCGGTCCTACAGCCAGCCCGTCCGGATTCGCGTCCAGGCAACCGCGGCCGCAGGCAAACCAAGCAGTCCCCAATCCCGATAGCCATGGATCCCCGCTGACTGGCTTGCCACACCGGGCGTGGTGCACCCACGGGCTGGCCTTAGCTGCCTGGATGGGTGCCGTGACATCGGGAATCCGGGGGGCGGGGAACTGCGGCCGAAAGTCCGAAGGCAGGGGATCTGCCGGTGGCCCTTCGCATTCGATTGTGGCGATGCCCCAGAGCTTTACCTCCGGCATGGTCACCGTGTTGCCTTTCAACGGGAGCGGTTCGACGGATGGGGTGCCCGTCCGCTCGCAAAGGCGTTCTAAGTATGGTTCCTCTCGACCATCGCTGCGGCGGCTTTGCGCAACAACCGATTCCACGAAGGGCCGGTGCCACTCGGTGCCGATCTGCCATGCGCGCGTCGGCTTCCATCCCGGCGGCAAGCAGCTGCGCGGTGATCAGCGACTTGCGTCACGACCTCGCGCCGATAGGGGCTGGAACAACGCTTGAGCGCGGCATGGTCCCAGACGTGTCTATTCACCGGTGCAGTCGTCGGTTCCGCGGCAAATGCCGCGTTTGCACACAGCAGGGCGCTTAAGAGCGTGAGTCTCATGCCGTGTATTTTCGGGTTCCGCTGGAATTGGACATCTTTTTTGTCCAATTTCCGGCGATTTCGACAATACTTCGCAGACGAGGCCGCATGGGGCGCCTGACGAGGCCTTCACCCAGGCCGCGCGACAGATATGACCAGCAGTCGGGATGACCAGTTTATCGAGCGGTACGTCGAGTGCCAGAGCGGGCTTTATCGCTTCATCGCCACGCTCGTGCCCAACCGCGCCGACGCGGAGGAGTTGTTTCAGGAGGCCAGTCTGACTGCCTGGAAGATTCGGGATCGATTCGACTGCCAGCGCGAAATGTCGCCCTGGCTGTGTGGCATCGCCCGCAACCTGGTGGCCGCCCATTACCGCAAGCAGAAATCGCTGGCATTGACGCTGGACCCGGATGTCGTCGAACGGCTCGGCCAGCAGCAAATGGAGGAGGATGCGGTGCTTCGGGAGCGGGCGCGGGCCTTGAACCAATGCCTGGAGAAATTGCCCGATCGGCAACGCGACCTCGTGCGGCACTACTACCACAGCGACCAGACGATCCAGTCGTTTTCGCAAGCCCAAGGTCTGAGTGTGGAGGCGGTCTATAAAACGATGCAGCGGGTCCGGATGGCCCTGTTCGAATGCATCAACCAAACTCTGAAACGGGGAGAACTCGCATGAGCCACGAGCCGTCATCCGAACATGGTGTGCCCCCCGAACTGGCTGGGCTGATCGAAAAGTTTTATCTCCAGGCATTGAGTGAGCCAGAGAATCGACGTTTGAATGACCTGCTGCGCCATGACGACAAAGCGCGTTCCTTCCTGCTGGCCTACGGAAGCATCCATGCGCGTCTCGCCTGGGAATTTGGCCCGACCCTTGCGGAAAAATCCTTGGCACAGTTTAGCCGCGTCGAGGATGAAGCGGGTTCCCTTCGTCCACATCGTTCGAGGCAGGAAGAATCGAGCTTCAATTGGCTGGCCTGGCTGTCGCAGCGCAGGTCGTCTTTGGTCCGGTTGGGCTGGGCCTTCGCCGTGTTGGCTCTCGGGTTGGGTGTGTTCCTGGTGCCACTTCTGTGGCCAGCGCGGACGGAACCGCTGGCGGTCATCACCCGATGCCTGGGGGCGCAGACCGCGGACTCCAGGGGGGCCATCCGACCAGGGCAACGGCTGGGGCCTGGCCGGCTCTCATTGGAGGCCGGCACGGTGGAACTAACGATTCAAAACGGTGCCCGGATCCTCTTGGAAGGCCCCGCTACCCTCGAACTCCTGACTCCCCTGCGAGCTTATCTGCAGGCTGGGCAAGCGGTCGTGCATGTTCCCGAGGCCGCCAGCGGATTCGTGTTGGAAACCCGGGACGCCAGCGTGCTGGACGTGGGCACCGAGTTTGGGGTCAAGGTGGGGCCGGACCGGGGGACGGAGGTACAGGTGTATCAAGGTAGTGTTTTCACGACTCCGAAGCTCCTGGGCGGACACACGAACAGCCCACAACGTCTCCTCTCTGGCAGCGCCGCTCGCATCAATCCCGATGCGGTGGAACCGATTCAGAGCCTGCCCTTTGCCCCTGACCGGTTCGTCCGGCAACTGCCGGAGACGAAGTCCGGCAGCACGGACAACTTGCCGCTTTCAAACCAACCGCGCTGGGATCGGATCGAGATCATGCAGGCCAACCAACCGGTGGTCGTTGACGGTAACCTGTCCGAGTGGGACCAACAGAAGATGTTCCGCAGCCAATGTGACGGCGCCAAGGACTGCGGCGTCGAGGGAGCGATGATGTACGACGCGGATTACCTCTACGTGGGCGCCCACGTGGCGGACCCAGCCCCGATGCGCAACCTGATTGATCCCGCGATGGACGGCGACTCAGGGTGGCGCGGCGGCGGGATCCAGGTGCGCCTCTCGACCGACCGCAACCTGGGCTGGCCGGTCGATGCGAATGCGGAGATTTACTACCACGGCCAACCGGTCAAACCGCGCCTTCAGGATCAGAACGAAAAGCTGGTTCATCTGACCTTATGGCATCATACCCCCAGCCAGCAGGACTGCCTCCACGTCAGCTACGGCATGGACTTTCATGGCGGCCAGACCAATCCAAACGGCTATCGCGCCGCGTTTCGGGAGGATAGCGACAGGCGAGGCTACATCCTGGAATACGCGATCCCTTGGGCACTGCTCAAAGCCCAGTCCGATCCGCCACGTGCCGGCGATACCCTGGCCGCAACCTGGACGGTCCATTGGAGCGATGACTCGGGACGCTGCTGGCGGGGACAGTTGGTCGAGATCCGCAATCCGTCTGAACCGCCGCGTCCGAACAGCTGGGATCGGGCGGCCAGTTGGGGACAGGCGATGTATCGTTAGCGGCGCGCAGAGAATCTCCCGTATGCCTCGTCGCGAGTCGATCGAGGCTGATCGGGCTAGGTCAAGGAGAGGGGTTGCCCAGCAGCGTGGTGAAGTTGGGGCTCCACCCATAGCCGCATGAAGCGCCCTTGTTCCTGAGCATTAAGCACGCAACAGCGTATCACCGCCTCTGGGATCAAATGTAACAAGAAGAACGCACAACTACCTCTATGAACAGTGGGGAGGGAAGAATCAATCCCAGATTGGCTCTTGTCAGCATTCGAAATCCATTGTGGCTTGCGACACGAAGTGGAAGATCTCCAGACTGTTGAAGGTGAAGCGTAAACGTTAGGATAAGTCCGGATTCCGATCGAATTGGCTCCAGAGACAGGGCTCGAACCTGTAACCCGCCGGTTAACAGCCGGCTGCTCTACCATTGAGCTACTCTGGAACCCAAACCGGCGGGGAATCTACCGGCGGCCCGGTCTGGCGTCAATCATTTTGAAAAAGGTCCTTGCGTTTGCGTTTTGCGTTGTCGCTTTGGGGTTTGATGTTACATTGGGGCGCAAGCCTATGGACCCCTCTGGTAAAAGCCTTTCTGGTTCAGCATCCTCTTTAAACACGGTTTCTTTTGGAGGGTGTAAACCTGCTGGTCTTGAACAAGCTGCAGGCCCTGAACCACAAATCCGACCGCCGAGTCAAATCCCAAAGGCCGCATGGCCTGATGCTATCCAAACCGAGACCGAGCTGGAAGAGATGTTAACGAGACCGAGTCCCCATCTCGTGGAATTTGTCAAAGGCCTGGGAGGTCCCCTGCTTATTTTGGGTGCGGGTGGAAAAATGGGACCCACATTGGCCGCGCTGGCATTGCGGGCGGCCGAGGCCGGAGGGAGAAGGCTTGAGGTCGTGGCCGTCAGCCGATTCACTGATCCAACTGGGCAACAATGGCTTGAAGAGCGGGGCATTCGCACGATCCGCTGCGATCTCCTCGATGCGGATGACGTCGCCCGGTTGCCTGATGCGCAGACGATTATTTACCTCGTCGGGCTAAAGTTCGGGACGACCCAGAGTCCTTCAATCACTTGGGCTATCAACACGCTTGTGCCCGCGCGGATCTGTGAACGTTATCCTCGCAGCCAGATCGTGGCGCTTTCCACAGGCAATGTTTATCCCCTGAGCGAGGTCTGTCTCGGCGGTTCGATGGAATCCGATGCGCTGACGCCGATCGGTGAGTACGCAAACGCGGCTGTGGGCCGGGAACGAATCTTCGAGTTTTATTCCCGGCGGCACGCAATACAGGTGGCGCAACTCCGGCTCTGTTATGCCGTTGAGCTTCGTTACGGCGTTTTGGTGGATATTGCGCGCAAGGTCTATGCGAATGCATCCCTGGATCTATCGAACGGGTATTTCAACTGCCTTTGGCAAGGAGACGCGAATGAAATGATTCTGCGGGCTTTGACCCTGGCAGAATCGCCGCCGAGCGCCTGGAACCTCTGCCGGCCGGAAATATTTTCGGTGCGTGAGATTGCTTCACGCCTCGGCGTTCTGTTAGGGCGGTCCCCGCGGTTCATGGGCGAGGAGGGGACAACTGCGCTGCTGGTCAATGCATCACGGATCTGCGAGAAACTGGGTTCTCCCGCTCTACCCATGGATGTTTTATTGCGGTGGATTGCCCACTGGGTCCTGGCGGGTGGTCGCACGTTGGGCAAACCCACACATTTCGAGGTTCGGGATGGACGCTACTAAGGCTTTGCGAGAGCAACTCGGCGAGGGCCTGGTGATCCCGGCGTGTCCGCTTGCCTTAACCCCTAAGCGCAGGTTGGACGAGCGCCGCCAACGGGCGCTCTGCCGTTACTACCTGGCCGCCGGGGCCGGGGGCTTGGCGGTTGGAGTGCATACGACCCAATTCGCGATCCGGGACCCGAAGGTGAATCTGTTCAAGCCTGTCCTGGAGTTAATGGCGGAGGAATTGACACGTTCCAGACCGCGGGCAGGCCGGGGCGGGACACCGGTGCGGATTGGGGGAATCTGCGGCGAGACACGACAGGCTCTCGCCGAAGCGGCCCTTGCGCGCGAACTCGGCTACCACGCGGGACTTCTCAGCCTTGGCGCATTGCGCAACGCATCTGACAAGGCCTTGATTGCCCATTGTCGATCTGTTGCGGATGTGATTCCGGTGTTCGGTTTCTATCTTCAACCGGCTGCGGGCGGCCGGGTGTTGCCGTATTCATTCTGGCGGCGCTTTGCCGAAATCGAGAATGTCGTCGCGGTCAAAATCGCCCCGTTCAACCGGTATCAAACGCTGGATGTCATCCGCGCTTTCGCTGAGGCAGGGCGCGATGACGTGGCACTCTACACGGGTAATGACGACAACATCGTGCTAGACCTACTCACCTCATACCGGTTTCGGGCAGGCCGAAGGTGGGTTGAACGTCAGATTGTGGGCGGCTTGCTGGGACACTGGGCCGTTTGGACCCGCCGCGCGGTTGAACTGCATGCCCAATGCCGCCGATTGGCCGCCAATCGGTCCCCGATTCCAGGCGCGCTTCTCCAGACAGCCGCCGAGATCACGGATTGTAACGCGGCATTTTTCGATGCGGCCCACAACTACGCCGGCTGCATCCCGGGCATTCATGAGGTCCTGCGACGACAGGGATTGCTGTCGGGGAATTGGTGTCTGGATCCGACCGAAAAACTGAGCCCGGGACAACGGGAGGAAATCGACCGGGTCTGCCACGCTTACCCTCACTTGAGCGATGACCAGTTTGTCGAGAACCACCGCGAAAAATGGTTGTGCGATGGTTGAGAATCAGATCATTTTGAAGCTTAGGAGCATTGATGAGGTCAAAGGCATTCATGAGGCACAGCTTCTGACATCCATGAAGCTGGCCGGGATCCGACACGGTTTCCGGATCAACTTCAACGTGGCACTTCTCAAGGAGGATCTGCGAAGCTTCGTCTTCTGATTCTACATGCGCTTCATGCCCTTCATGGTGGATTTCCAAGAACGGCTGGATTCTATAAACGCCAGGGGGCGCGCATCGGCCGGGCGAGCATCCGGTCGGCCTGGTCGTCCCCTATGAATTTTTCTTTGACAGGATCCCAGTGGAGTTTGCGTTTGAGGAGCATGGTGATGTTGCCGAGGTGGCAGAGCGACGCCGTGCGGTGGCCAATTTCGACCGATGCGATCGGATCCCGGCGCGACTTGATGGCATCGAGGAAATTGCGAGCCTGATCCGGAATGAAGAACTTGCCAGCCTCCTGGATGCGATCGGGATTGCTTTGGGGAAGGTGGATTTCATTGGGACCGATTGGCGAAGTCTTGAGGGATGCGGGATGGGTCTTGAGCCCTTGATATCCGTATTCAATCCAACCTTCGGTGCCTTCGATGCGGACTCCGAAGCCTGGCTGATCGGTTTTGCAGATCAACTCAACGCCGTTGGCGTAGAGGGCGCGGAAGGCCGTTTTGGTGGCGGTATTGTAAAGGCAGCCTTTGGGCGGCCATTCAGATCCGAGATCCTCAAACTCGATGGGACCGCTGTGGTCCATGCCCAGGGCCCATTGGGCGATGTCGTTTGAATGCGCCCCGAAGTTGGTCACTTGTCCTCCGGAGTAATCGAGGTTGAAGCGGAAACGATAGAAACATCGGTCCTTGTGGTAAGGGGCCCAGGGAGCGGGGCCCAGCCACAGGTCGTAGTCGAATCCCTCGGGCATCGGTGTGGGTTGCCAGCCGGGGCCGGGGTCCACGGCATTGATCTCGGCGACCTGAGTGAAGATGCGTTTGACCTGACCGATGCGGCCGTTCCGGACCAGTTCGCAACCGAGACGATTTTCGGGACTCGAACGATAATGGCTGCCGGTCTGCAGAACCCGTTTGTATTTCCGGACGGCCTTGACCATGGCCCGGCCATCGCTGACGGTGAGGGAAAGGGGTTTTTCGCAATAGATATCTTTGCCGGCTTTGGCGGCCATCACCGTCATGAGGGCATGCCAATGATCGGGGACAACGATGACGACAGCGTCAATATCCTTGCGCTTGAGCACATCTCGAAAGTCGTTATATGCGTCACAGCCTTTGTAGGAACCGGAGGCACGGCGACCGGCGTAGAAGGCATTCACCTTGTCTTGGGCCGGTTTGCGTCCCAGAAATTGATCGGGGGTGCGGTAGCCGTGGCTGGCGGTGTTGACATCACAGACGGCCAGGATCTGGCAATCGTCATGGCCCAGGAATGCGGGCAGGTCGATCGTGCTTTGGTTGCCGCAGCCGATGAACCCGATGTTCACTCGGTTGCTGGGCGCCTTGGCGCCAAAAACCGAGGACGGGACGATCCAGGGCATTCCTGCGGCGGCCGAGAGAACGCCAACGGTCTTGAGAAAACGACGTCGGGTCAATGGATTGTTGGTCTGGTTTTTCACGATTGGAGCATTCATGGTTTTCCTTTCAGCGCCTTAGGAAAGTCTGAGGGCGGCCACTGCTTCGCCGGTCGCTTCAAGCAGCACGGCGAGTCCCTCCTCGAGCGCTTCTTGTGGGATGGTGAGGGGTGGGGCAATCTTGACCGTCTGTCCCCAGGCCCCGACGGGGGCGAACATGAGCAAGCCTTTGTGAAAACAGCGCTTGATGATTTCATGCGCCAAATCGTGCCACGGTTCGCGGGTTCCGGGTTTGACGGTTTGGAGACCTCCGACCAGACCTCGGGCCGTCACGTGCCCGACAACGGACGTGTGTTTGAGCCGGATCTGTTCCAGTCCCGACCGGAGCACGGATTCCAGGCGGGCGGCGTTCTCGCTCAACCGTTCGCGAACGATTTTTTGGACGCTGGCCAGCGCTGCGGCGCAGCAGACGGGATTACCCGTATGGGTGCTGGTCATCGAACCCGGCCCAAATTGTTCCAGGATTTCGGGGCGGCCAATCACGGCCGAGAGCGGCAGGGAACTGCTGATGCCTTTGCCACAACAAATGACATCCGGGATCACCCCGTAGTGCTCGAATGCCCAGAACTTGCCGGTGCGGCCGAATCCCGCCTGGACTTCGTCGAATACCAGCACGACTTGGTATTGGTGGCACCATTGGGCGAGTTCCCGAACATATTCGTCGGGGGCGAAATCGGGGCCAACACCCTGGTAGGTTTCCATCATCACTCCGGCAATCTCCTGGGGCCGGAATCCCCGGCGCTCGATGGTGGCCAGGAATGTATCGAAGCGAGTATCCTGCTGCCAATATCCGTCGGGAAACGGCGCGTTGATGATGGCGGGATCCTCGTTGACAATCCAGGACTTTTGGCCGGCCATCCCTCCGGCTTGCTGAGCGCCCAGGGTCCTTCCATGAAACCCGCGCTCGAAACCGACAATCCCGATTTTCTCGCGTCCTCCGATCTGGATGCCGTGTGATCGCGACAGTTTAATGGCGCATTCGGTGGCCTCGGAGCCGGTGGTGAGTAGAAACGCTTTTTTCAGGGGCTCGGGCGCGAGACTTGCCAACAACTCGACGAGTTGGGCGCGTTCTTCGCTGGGGAAACAGTAATTATGGATGAGACCGCTGTTGACCTGATCGATGATGGCCTGGCGAATCTCGGGGGCGCCGTGGCCCGCATTGGTCACCAGAACGCCGCTGGACCAATCGAGCCATCGATTCCCATACTTGTCATAGACCCAGATGTCTTCGGCGCGATCCCAGACGATGGGAGGCTGTCCGCGCATGGACCTGGGCTCCCATTGACGGAGTTTCTCGAGGGTTGGCACCGAATCGGGATGCGGCAACGGGGTGAGGATTGTCCGATACCGGGTTTCCACCCGGGGCACGGACTGCGGCGTAATGTTGAATTCTTTGCCCATAAAAAGCGGATCGGTTCACGATAACAACGGCGGTTCACAACGGGGGGTTAGGCGCGCCGGTCTCCAGAAGCTTGCGGACCACGCGTCCTCATACGGCAATCGGTCTAATGTTGTATGATGCATCAAGCCGGCTTGGATTCCCTGGAATCGCGGAGGGCCACATGGGGTGTGGGCTCGTATCGGATGTCGACCCACGCGCCGTCGTTGAGGATGGAGAGCCGAGCCGCTTCCACCACGAGTTCATTAATGGAACTGTTGGCGGGCGTTGCCAGCAGGCCGTGGCGATCGATGGCGGCCAGTAATTCACGGCGCCGCGCAAGAGCCGTATTTTCGGGCATGCCGGCGGTGGCGGTCTCGAGCTGTTGCATGGCCTCCAAGTGGGCGGCGATGGACTCAAAACCGTAACCGACCGGTTTGAAGCCTGGTCCCTCCCATGGTACCAGCCGATAGAAATCGGGACTGACGTAGTTATAGCGCGAGCCTCCGCAGCCGATGCCTTCCAGGTAGCAATGGCGGACGCCACGATCGTTGTCCTTATGCTCAATCATGCCGGAGGCATTCTTGCCCTCGCAATACATGAGAAGCCCCTGGTCGTTGCTGCCAGCGGCCTCGTCGGGATACCCCAAACCATCGGTCACCGACAACAAGGCGCCGTTTTCGTATCGGACGCGGCCATTGGACCAGAGAAAACCGCAATTACCGTTCGGGAAATGTCCTTTCACACCCGAGACAGAAAGGGCCACAGGCTTAAGGCCCGTGATGAAATAGACGAGATCCACGTAATGGCAACCCACATAGACGAACGGATCGGTCTGGTCGCAAGTGAACCAGTTTTGGAAGTTCGAATGCCGGTAGTAATACGGTTCGATGAGCTTGGCCTCGCCCAGGACGAATTCGCCAAAATGCCCGAGCCCGTACTGTCGTCTGGCCATGAGCGAACGTCGATCCAGCCGCTTGTGATACTCGACTCCCACGAACAAGCCCCGCTCGCGGGCCTCCTCCTCGATGGCGAGAGCATGCTCGTATTTCAACACCAACGGCTTGACGCACAAGACGTGTTGGTTGTGGGCAAGCGCCTCCCGGACCACTTCATAATGAAAATGATCCGGAACGGCGACGATGACCACCTGTCTCGGGGGGAGGCCACGGAGAATTTCTTTGTAGAGTCCGGGAAACGCGCATTCGGGCGGTTCTTCAAAAGCGGGCGCTGGCCTGAATTCGTGCCCGGGAAAGGCCTGGTGCAATTCGGCGCTGTCCCGGAGCGCCCGCAAAGGCGCGTTGTTCAGGGCGCATACCGTCAACCGGCCCACGCGTTTCAATCGTTGGAGATGATATACCGATGGCAGGATCAGATCGTGTGTGATCATGCCACCGCCAATGATCACCACTTCGGGGCAGGAAAAAGCGCTCATGGGTTAAGGGTCTGTTCAAAAATAACTTCGGGTTTTGCTGGCGGCAGTTTGGCTGGCTGGCGAGGCGCGAATGACGAGCATACCCGCAGGGGTCTGTAAGGAATGAGCAACGAAGCCAGCCAGCCAAAGAGCCCCAGCCCAAAGGGGCGGGGCGCCACCGGGCCATCTGCGTCGTTGGGTGGGCAGTCGAGTATCGCAGAGGATACACTTCGGCCCACCCGCCTCGCATCTGGCCCGGTGGCGCTCCCGCCAAAACCCGAAGTTATTTTTGAACAGACCCTAAAGCCGGAGCCACAACTCAGGTCCGATGTTTCATGCATCGTTGACATCACTCCGGCATCCTATCAAAAGCGGGTCTCGAAAGCTCCTCTTTTCGTCACCTTTTGAGATACAACACTGCATCACCCGCAAGGGCCGGTTTGAATTCCTGCATCCCACCAGGGGCTTCGACGCGACCTTCGCCCGCAGTAGTTCCTTTCGCAGTGTCCAACCACTCGAAACGATAAGTCCCAGCCTTGAGGTCGATGGAGAAGCTCTCGCCCGCTTTGGGTTGGTAAACCAGGTACTCGACGCCGGGATGAGCCAGGCAATAACCTGTGGTGGCGAGTTCAGGATGAGGAATCACGGACTTGAGATTCATTTTCTCCGCGAAACGCCGCGTGTGCCCAAGGGCCTTGCGGACGGGTTCCCATCGCTCTTCCGGGCCTCCACTCAGAATCTCGCGTTTGTACGGGTCCATGAAAATGGGATTGAGCCCGCGCAGAAAACTCTTCCAAACCCATTCGACATCGCCGCCAATGCCCCAGAGATGGTCGGTATCCGTTAGAATGACCTTACGGCCGTCCGCTGGAGGAGGATTGGTTCTGTAATCGTATCCTTGCTCGGCGGTTGGATTCGGGGAGATCCAGTCCGCTGGACTGGCCGACAGGACCGCGTTAGCGCCCCCTTTGTATTGGAAGGTCATCCCCACCGGATGTTGCCTGGGTTTGGTTTTCTCGTATTCCTGGATGAAACGGATAAAATGATATTGCCATTCGGTCGAGGGAGGATGGTTCTCGTTCGAGATCTCGAACAGCACGTTATCGAGGTCGTTCACAGTATCGATCACTTTCCGTACATAAGCTTCCTGCAGCCGGGTGATCTCCGGATGGGCGAGCGTGAAGATCGTCAGCCCTTTTCCTTCGAGCTTGATGCTGACGCCAACGCCGTTTTCGTTGTTGTCCGGATGGAAGGGATGTGCCTTCCAGCCCTCGGCGACAAATTGGAGTCCCCAGCCTTCGAACAGCATGATCGACACATAAATGCCGCGCCGGTTTGCCTCGGTCACCCGTGAACGCAACCGTTCGAAATAGGCGTTGTCAAAGGATTTGAGATTGAACTTCGGCTTGCCATCCAGGGCCTTGTCTGCGCCAGTGCGCGCCCATGGATGTGGACCGGCAAAGTGGATGCGACTCTCCTTTTCGTTGTTGGCCGCGGTGTTCCAACTGAGCAGCTCCCAGCGCCACAAACGAATGAAGTTGTGATGATGTTGCTCCAGAAAATCCAGGTAACTTTTGAAATCGAACACCGGTGGAGGATAGGTTGGCCCCATATCCTGGAGGTTGTTCCACGTATGAGCGCCGGTCAGGTAGACGGCCTTGCCACTGCCATCCGTGAAGTAACGCGGATTTTCCTTGCACGCGCGCAGTGGACCGGCGGCCCCCTGCGATTTGACGCCAATGGCACTGCTTATCAACAACAGAAGACCTGCCCCGAACATCATCAGTTTGCGATGCCGGATCAGGCGACCCGGTCCGGCGAGGCTTGCAGGCCGTGTGCCCTCGCACGATGACACCGCTGTTGCATCATATGGAATCAGACATCGAGAAGCTTTCATAAGCTCGTTTGGGCGGTGGGAAGATTCCATGACTCGATTCGATCGCGCGTTCATGCTCCCCATACTGATTGCATAGAGCGCAACGTCAATTCGATTTCCCACCTGGATCCTTTGGGGAAGAAATCGGCAGCGGTAAAGCTCAAGGCGCCGAATTGGAACCAACCATGGACGGGGCAGCTGGCCAGAGACATGCGCGATAGGACATGCCCCCCGGCGTTTGGATGGCAAGGACCAGTACACGAGCCTGGCGTGTTTTGTGGTTTGTTCGGACTTGTTCGTTTCTCCAAGAAGGGATATTTCTTGAATTAACCCAACACACTTATGACAAAATCACAGTCCACGTTTACTCGTCGTGAATTCACGAAGACAACCCTTGCCGCCACGGCCGCGCTGGCAAGCGGAACTATCACCAGCTTGGCTGCTGACCCCGCGCCACGCCGCATCCGGACCGGTGTGATTGGCTGCGGCAGTGTTTCGGGGGCTTACCTGCCCACGTTGAAGAATTCCCCTTTTGTCGAGGTGGTGAGCCTTTGCGATATCCGGTACGAACGCGCGCAACAACGGGGGCGCGACTTCAAGGTGGAGAACACCTATCCGGACATTGATGCGATGCTGGCGGGCGTGCCGTTCGATTTTCTGCTGGTGCTCACCGACATGCAGGAGCACGAAGGAATTAACCGCCGCGCGCTCGAAGCTGGCAAACACGTTTGGAGCGAGAAGCCGATCGGCAACACCGTGGCGGCGGCGCAAGAGTTACTGCGTCTGGCAAAAAAGCAGAACGCGCGGTTGTGGGGCGCGCCCATCACCGTTCAAAGCCCACAATTCGCTTTCATGGCCAAGCAGTTGGCGCAAGGCAGGCTGGGCCGTGTGGCGGCCGCCCAGGCGCATTATGGACACGAAGGGCCCGACTGGTCCGCGTTCTTTTACGAGAGGCTCGGCGGGTCATTGCCTGATCTGGGCGTGTACAATCTCACCTCGTTGACCGGCTTATTGGGACCGGCCAAACACCTTGCGGCGATGGTCAGCATCGTCACGCCAGAACGCACCGTTCACAACAAAGGACACATCAAAGTCACCGAGGAAGACAACGCCATGGTGCTGATGGACCATGGCCATGGCATTATCTCGCACGTGCAATCCGGGTTTAATTACTTCAACCCGCATGGCCACGATGGCAGCAAGGAAAAGCGCTACACCATATCGGTAGTCGGCTCGGGCGGGTTTATGGGCCTAGTCGGGTATGACTGGGAGCCACTGGGCGTGGATATGGCCACCAAGGATGAACCGGAGTTGAAGCCCCACGTGACCGACGCGCAGGGTTACTCTTGGCCCCTGGGCGCGGTCATGGCGGCGGAATGCTTGTCCACCGGCAAGGAAATGCTCGTCACACCGGAACACGCCATTCACGTGCTCGACATCATCACCGCGGCGCGCGAATCTTCCGCCACTGGCCGGCGGATTCCCCTAACCACGACCTTCAAGTGGCCCATCATCTCATGATGAGATACATGGGAGTATTCACTGCCAGCGACACACTCGAATCCGCCACCTCAGCGAGCTCGCGTTTTGTTCAAAACCCTCTGCCGAACCCTCTAAACCGCGCTCTGCTGATCCTTCTGTTTAACACGTCGCCCATCGAGGCAGCGGACCTGGAGGTGGCGGGGGACACCGATCGGCGCCATCGGGGTTGAAATGCGGGTATAACGCGTCAATAATCGTCATGGCAACTGTCGGGGGTGCCTGGCAGATGCGGTCTGACCATGAACATAAACCAGTTTTCTTGGGTCTCGGGTAACATGACAGCGATAATTCGGAGCGCGGCTGTGTCCATAGGACCCGCCGCAGCGCCTCAGCACATGTTGAAATGGCCATTGGCTGCGGGTAAGACATCCGTCCCATGCCAGCGCTCCGATACATTCCAGAAGTGTCGCTGGAATGGCAAAACGCGGGTTCTCGGCTTCATGGGTATGATCTGCCTTTGTTTCCTCATCCGTCTTCAAGGGTATGCCGCGGCGCAAGAAACATCCCCAACACCTCATACTGTTCTCGGCATAAAGCAGGCCCGCTTCACGCTGAACGGCCAGCCGACATTCCTGCTGGGGATCAGTTATTACGGCGCACTCGGGGCGCCGGAGGAATTCATCCGGCGCGACTTGGATGACCTGCAACGCCACGGCTTCAACTGGCTGCGGGTTTGGGCCACTTGGTCGGCCTTTGATCATGATGTATCGGCGGTGGACGCCCGAGGCGCGCCGCGCGAACCTTACCTGGGCAAGCTCCAATGGTTCGTGTCCGAATGCGACCGCCGCGGTCTGATCGTGGACGTGACCCTGACGCGTAATCAGCAGTCCACCAAACGCGCTAGCAGTGGCGGCTTGGCCGATTTTCCCGCGCATGAACGGGCCGTGGAAACGCTGATTAACGCTCTCAGACAGCACCGCAATTGGTATCTCGATCTGGCTAACGAACGGGATGTCCGTGATGCCCGCTATGTCAGTCCCGCCGAACTGAAATCCCTTCGTGACTTGGCCCGGCGCTTGGCCCCGGACCTGCTGGTCACCGCTTCATTCGGCGGGCATGATCTGACCGAAAGCGACGTGCGTGAGGCCCTGGTCATCATCGGTCAGGATTTTCTGAGCCCGCACCGGCCGAGAAATCCGAAATCGCCTTCCCAGACAGAGGCCCAAACCCGGGACTGCCTGGCTTTAGCAAAGGCCGTTCATGGCGTGGCGCCAATGCATTATCAGGAGCCGTTCCGACGGGGTTACGAACCGTGGCAACCCACGGCGGACGACTTTTTGACCGACCTGCGTGGCGCCCTGGCGGGTGGCGCCGCCGGCTGGTGTTTCCACAATGGATCCGAACGGGCCTCGCAGGATAACCAGCCTCGACGGTCGTTTGACCTTCGGGCCAAGCGGTTGTTCGATCAACTGGATCCGGAGGAACAAAAGGTGGTATCCGGAGCCAAAATGGTTATTCGCAATACCGCGGCGTCCCGCCCCGAGCCGTTGCGATGATGTGTTTTCTTGCTCGAGTTCTTAGGCTTAAAATTGAGGACAATCGTGATCTGGTCCCCTGGCATCACTTCAAGTGTGCCGGATGATTGAGCCTCAGGTCAGTCTCGCCGAGACGGCGGAGATCATCAAGGGCGAAGCTGAGCTTGGCGAGGACAGTTTCGGCCTCGGATTCTCGAAAAAACATGCGTTCAATAACCGGATCCGCCTCGGGGGCTGAACCGTAGAACTCGTTTCCTGCGGCCGAAAGTCTTCCTGCGATGCCGAGTTGGGGATCGGGTTTGGCCCCGTACCAACTGGAGCCCCATACAATGAGGTCCACAGGTGACGACCCTTCCTGCTTCATGCGCATCCGTTTGGGTTCCTGATAAAACTGGTAGGGGCCAACCGCAATTTGTCCGCGGTAATTGCGGATATCGAGCATGTTGTTTTTCGCGGGATCCTCCGAGGTGAACGATTGAAACTTGGCCCCGGTGAGAGTGGCGCGACCGGGCGGATCGCCCATCGTTCCTTCAAAGAAATAGCCGTTGTCCGCCTGCTCGATGTAGAAATCGCTCATGACGATGTTATGACTGTCGCGAAGATAAAGCCCGTGTGTCACGAGGGTGGCCAGGCGGGTCTGGAATCCAAGCAGCCCGGCTCGCGCCTTGTCCTTGCCCTCGACCACAACCGAGCCTTCATAGCTGCAATTGGCCAGCACCGTTGCCTGCGCGCAGTTGATGAAACGGAGGTTCCCCTGCACGTGCGGCATGATCACCACCTCATTCTCCCCGAGATTGGTGAACTGCAGCCCCTTGCGAAGCGGCGCTTTCTGATACATCCCGAACACATAAACACCATCGTACGTCATCCGTGTGGCTCCAGTCGAACCTGCTTGATGAATATCAATGCTGTTGTTCATGGAACCGGCGTCGTGAGCACCAACCATGAGGTCTTCGAGAGTGACGTGGTGCGCATCGCGAACCTCGACCATGACGCCTCCTTCAGGTCCCTTCCAAATCAGTTTTGTGCACCACCCGCTGCCGCCCACAAAGAAGTTCTTACCCGAGATTCGCAGCGTGTTTGTGATGACGTAATTGCCGGTCGGCAGATAAGCGATCGCGTTTCCGGCAGCGATCGCGGCCGCGTCAATGGTCCTCTGGACCGCTATCGTGTCGTCGGCCCGCCCGTTGCCTTTCGCGCCGAAATCGCGTCGCGCATCGAACACGCGTCCCGGCAGTTGTACCTTTTCCTTGAGGAAACCCCTGTTAGCCGAGCGGATTACGCCCTGGCGTTCCCCTGACGGGATGCTGATCAGCATGGGCTGGGCGCCTTGTGTGAGCGTGGGCGCACCACGAACCTGGTTGCCGGAAACAAGCAAACGCTGACCTGCGTGCGCGACACGGACGGGCGCCAGACCAGCCTGATTTCTGTCTTGGGGTGGCCCGGTGAACACGCAGTCGAATATTAAAACCGGCGGACGCGAAAGAAGGACCGCTCCTTCGGGATTCTTCCAATCCTCGACGTGGCAATCCTGCAGCGTGAGTGAGGCGACGGATGACTGCCTCAAAACAAAAGCCCGCGAACCCATTGAAGTGGAGCGCCGGATGGAACTGCAATGCTCGGATCCATCGCGAATGTCCACGATCTGGCTTCCTTCAAAATGACAGTTGCGGACGTAAAAATTACCATGGTTACAATCGATGCCGATGCCGCAGCGTCGGAATTCGCAGCCATCGAAAGTAAAGTCATAGTCGTTGAATTGCAGGAACGCGACGCCCCGTTCACAGTTTTCAAACAGGCAGTTCTCGAAAGTAGTTTCAGCGAGGGCATGCCCTTCATTGGGATGGGCCTCGAGGATTGCCGAATTAGTGAATCCCCGAAACGCCAGGTGCCGGTGCGTGACCTCAGTCTGAAATCCCTGGGTGGCGTGGTAATGGAATCCAACACCGGCTCGGCCTCGACCGTTCAGTTCAAAACCAACAAATCGCGTATACGCCATCCCGTTCAGCGTCAAAAGGGGCCCATCGCCGGGACCATCCCAGATCCACTTCGTGTCGCGGCCGCTTCCGATGATCAATCCGCCAATCCATCTGGCCCCCGTCCCATTTTTCAGCACGAGTGGAGCTGTGATCCGATAAGTGCCCGGCGGAAAATAGAGAACCGACCCATCACGTACCTGGGTGAAAGCACTTTGGATCGCGATCGTATCATCCGCTTGCCCATCCCCGATCGCTTTCGGGGATATGTCGGTTTTTACATTGATCCAGTCAGAGCGTTCCTCCCATTGGAGCGCGGGAATCTCGGGTGGAGCAGCCGCGGCGGACGGGAGGGCCTCTGCCGCCATGATCAGCATGGTGATGGCATGCGACGGACCAAAACGAAAGAACCGAGGGATTGTCATTCGTCTCATTACTTTGAGTGCCGGCATCATCACAGTAACAACCCGCACTACAAAATGCAGAATGCGCATGGAAAACATTACTTTCATTTGATCGCGATCCTCAAGGTTTATGTGCCTTCAAGGATTCTCAAAGCGAGGCGCGGGAGCAGGGATTACGACTGCTGGCTATCCTGTGGCACACGCTCTTAACAATGCGGCGATCGATGGCACCCCGCGAGTGTTCTTGCAGGGAAAGCCGCTTGCCAGTCTTGGATCCGTGGTTTATTCATCGCATATTCTATTTGATTCTCCAGTCATGAAGCGATTCCTCAATATTGCGTGTCTGTGCGCGATGGCGCTCAGTCCATTGTCCGTCTCTGCGGTTGCAGCGGCGACCCGCCCGAACGTCCTGCTCATCCTGGTGGACGATCTCAAGCCGGCACTCGGGTGCTACGGGGATACACTGGCCAAAACGCCTAATCTTGACCGCCTGGCGAGGCGGGGTATGCGGTTTGATTTGGCTTACTGCAACCAGGCCGTGTGTGCTCCCTCGCGCAACAACCTGATGACGGGCAGCCGCTCCACAACACTCGGCATCTACGATTTGGGCACCCACTTTCGCCGGGCCGAACCCGAGGCCGTCACACTCCTGCAGTTCTTCATGAAACAGGGCTGGCGCACCGAGGGAATCGGCAAAGTGTTCCATGTCGGCCACGGTAACCACGATGACACCCTCTCCTGGAGCGTGCCCTTCCAGCCGGATAAGGTGGTCGAGTATCTCAAGCCGGAAAATTCGGCCGGCGGACAACTCACGCGTGAGGAAGCGTATTTCACAAACCAAAAGCTCGGCCAAAACCGGGATCTGCCTCGCGGCGCCGCCTGGGAAATCGCCGAGGCGCCCGACCATGCCTATGCAGACGGGCGCATCGCCGACGAAGGCATCCGCCGCCTCCAGAAGGCCGCGCAGAAACCAGACCAACCGTTCTTTCTTGTCCTTGGCTTTGTTAAGCCGCACCTGCCGTTTTGCGCGCCCAAGAGGTACTGGGACCTGCACGATCCCAAGGCGTTCATGCTGTCGCAGCGCAAAACTCCTCCCGACGGCGCTCCTTCCTACGCAGGCAAAACACTGCTGGAACTGAACCAGTACACTCCCGTCCCCGATCATCTGCCCTTGACCGAGGATCTACAACGCACCCTGATTCACGGCTACTACGCAGCCATGAGCTTCATGGACGTGCAGGTGGGACGCGTGCTGGACGCATTGGACCGCCTGAGTCTGGCAGGAAATACTCTCATCGTCCTCTGGGGTGATAACGGCTGGCATTTGGGCGATCACGGCATGTGGACAAAGCACACGAATTACGAACAAGCCAACCGTATCCCCTTGGTGATTGTGGCCCCCGGGGTGGCAAAACCCGGAACAAGCACGAGACAACTAACAGAGACGGTCGACATTTACCCAACGCTCGTTGAACTGGCTGGACTGCCCCAACCAGAGGGTCCACAGAAGATCGACGGCGTCAGCCTGGTCCCCGTTTTGCGAAATCCCAACACCCGACTGCGCGATCATGCCTATCACGCCTTCCCGCGTCACCGCGAGGGCCAGCCGATCATCGGACGCGCTATCCGCACCGAACGCTATCGGCTGGTCGAGTGGAAGAAACCCGGCGCGCCCTCCAGCACCGCCGATCTCGAGCTCTACGATTATGACTCGGATCCGCAGGAGACACAGAGCGTCGCTGCTGCCAACCCAGAAGCCGTCGCCCGTCTACGGGAAATCCTGGCCAAACACCCGGAAGCCAGACCGGCCCGATAATTGCCTGGCTTGAGCAAGCCAGCGGAATGAACATAGTGCTATTATACACGACGTCATATACCATGTCATCAGCCCGGGGTCGGTGAGTTCCCTCATTGGCTACGAATCGGGGGTGGAATCGGAATCGAAATGCGAAGGACCAGTTATTACCGGGCATCGCAAACCATCTCGTCGGCAAGGCTGGTGTGCTATCCACTGGGAGTCGGGTGAACATCGAGCCGGCCTGAGCGATTCCGATACCGACTCCGACCCCGATGAAAATATTACGCCGCAAAGAAACCAATCGAGCGCCGCACTGAATCCCGCATAAGGGCGAATCGGTGAGCTGAGCCTTTCTGCGGGGGCGAGGGCCAACTGAATTCTGACAGGATGCACAGGATAGGGCGCCGAGACTCGGCGCGACGGAAATGAAAACGGAACACATGAAGCCAGTTTGGAATGCAGACGCGCTGAGCGGCCCGAGTCTGTCGGTTAGTTTTCCTTCGGCAGCCAGCTGCGCGTGGGCTTTGAAGTCGTCTTGCGGACTGAGTCATCCCGGGCGAGACATTTCCCCGATTCTCCTGCGACAAATCGCTTGGGACATTGATTTCACGGCAGAGGAGTTAATTCGGGAGCGATGATGAGACGGAAGCCGGAATAGGGGCATCAAGCGGTATGGATCACGCGTCGCTGGATTGAACTGTGACGCGCTCGACCTCTTCCAGAGTGGTGACGCCGCGCAGGACTTTCTTGAGGCCGTCGTATATCATGGGGCGAAATCCATGTTGGAGAGCCAAGGATTGGATGTCCAGGATCGATGCATTACGGGCGATCAAACGCCGAACGGCATCGGTCAGCAAAAACACTTCGTGGATCGCAATTCGGCCGGCATAACCACTCCCGCCGCATGCCGAACAGCCTCGTCCTCGCCATTGGGTGACGGTCCGATTTCCGATATCTCCGAAATAGCGAGCCACACTGTCCGCGGGCATTGGCGAGGTTTCACGGCAGGCCGGGCAAAGGCGGCGGACGAGCCGCTGGGCGCTGACCCCGATGATGGAGGGGGCAACCAGGAAGGGTTCCACGCCAATTTCCACCAGCCGGGTTACCGCTTGAAGGGCGTTGTTGGTGTGCATGGTGGACAATACCAGATGACCGGTGAGCGCGGCCTGTGAGGCAATCTTTGCCGTTTCCATGTCCCGCACTTCGCCGACGAGAATGACATTGGGATCCTGGCGCAAAAACGATCGCAACGCGCTGGCGAAGGTCAGGTCGACGGCGGAATTAACTTGGACCTGGTTGACCCCCGGCAAGCGATATTCCACCGGATCCTCCACCGTCATGATATTGATTCCAGATCGGTTGAGACGCTTGAGGATGGCGTATAAGGTCGTGGTCTTTCCCGAACCTGTGGGGCCGGTGACAAAAAACACACCGTTCGGGGTGCTGATAATCCGCTTGAGCAGTGTGAGGTTGACCGCGGAAAATCCGAGTTCCTCCAAGGCGGGAATGGACCGTCGTTGCACGGAACCGAGCACGCGCAACACGATTTTCTCCCCCTCCAACAATGGGACGCTGGAAAACCGGAGATCGATCTGGCGGGAACCCAGAGAGAGTGAAATCCGGCCATCCTGAGGACGGCGATGTTCCGCAATATCGCAACCCGCCATCAATTTGAGCCGGGAGACCAAAGGGGCAAGCAGTCGAGCATTCAGTTGATGCCACTCCTGGAGGTTTCCATCAATACGAAGGCGCACGCGGACCTGGTGCTCGGTGGGCTCGATGTGAATATCGCTGGCACGTTCTTTGAGGGCGATCAGGAGCAAATGCCGGGTTAATTCAATTACAACTTGGTCGCCAGCAAGCTGCGCCATCAACTCCGGAGAGGCTTCGAGAGTTTCCGGGACGAGACGATCGAGATCGATCCGCGCTTTAAGCTCTTCGAGCACGCTGAGGCTGGCGTATTGGACCTCGATGGCTTCGAGGACATCTCCGGGCAGGCTGAACACGGCGCCGACCGGCAATCCGATCAACCGCGCGGCATCGTCCAGCATCGTCAAGTTCAATGGATCCGGAGTGGCGAGTGTGACAGCATCCCCGAACCGATAAATGGGAATGAGCCGGTGTTTAAGGGCGAACTCTCGAGGCAAAAGGTTAACCACCTCGGATTGGATGATGGTGCAGTTCAGGTCGACATAAGCCACGCCTAGCATATCACCATACAAACGGCAGAGCTCGTCTTTGGGAGCGGTCTGCAGATCGATCAGTTCTCCGAGCACCGACAGGGCATCCCCCCGGTGTCGGGTCTCCAGTGCGGCAATCTGGTCGGCGGACAGGAATCCTCGAACCACAAGCAACTTCAGAAAGGACCGATTTCTCATGGACTTGTGGCTTCATTCCCGTTCGTTTCCCGGCGGCGGCTTTTCTCAATCAAGCGACGAATATCGTCCTGAGATAGGAGGCGGCGGGCTTCGCGATCCACTTTTTGATCGTCGGCGATTTCGGACAACATGGCGTCCAAATCAAACGGGAGATGTTCATGGTCCGACATGAAGGCCTTTCTGGCGATGGAACCCCTCGATCTCCGCACGCAATGAGGCAAGCACTCGGTTGATCTCATCGGCTGATGAGTCCTTACGAATGTAGCCCACAGCCCCTTTCTCGATACATTCCGTGACGGTGCCCTCATCCGCTATCGAGGTCAGCATGACCACGCGAACGGCCGGATGAGCGGCGATGATGGCGGGAATCGCATGAGGCCCGGTTTTGATTGGCATACTGACGTCGAGCAAGACCAGATCGGGCTTGGTGCGGATCACAGCCTGGATAGCTTCGTCGCCGTTGGCGGCCTCGGCTGACACAGAAAATCCCAGTCGCTTGGCCAACCCGCGGAGCCAGCAACGGCTGGTTGAATCATCGTCCGCAATCACGAGGGTGCAAACGGGCTGAGGCGAGGGAACAGGGTTAGCTTCCACAGACGCACTCTATCCTGTCCTGGGTATTGGCACAATTGAATTGTGATCGGGGCAAGGAAATGAGATGGAACGGAAGCTCCATGCAGGTTGCTTGGGGAGTATTGGAGGTTTGGCACCCGAGGATGTGGCGATGTTATGGACTGATGATGCCGCGGTGGACGAGGGGAAGCCAAGCATGTCTGTTGAGATCAAGGCCCTTCATCAGGAGCGGGCAGCCAGTGACTTCATCGGGATTTCAAGCTCGGCGAACTGGGTTTGGAGTCTGGGCATCAACTGACGCAGCTGATTTTCCTGGCCATCGTGGCCAGCCTGTTCCATGGCGCCGGCGACTTGAAAAAGGGCCATTCCCCCGACCGTAGCGGCAGCGCCTTTGATCCGGTGGGCTTTGTCTTGAGCCAGTTTTAACTCGCCTCGCACGACAAAACCCTGGAGATCCGCAATCTGGATCGGCATATCGGCCAGGAAAGTCTTGACGATGGACTGCGCCAGGTCGGCGTCCCCGCCCACGCGGGCCATAAAGGCTTGTTCGTCAAAAACCGGAACGACAGGCGCGTCGGGACAAGGCGCGATGGAGGGGGCCTGCTTGGGGGTTGCAGATGCAAGGACGTCAGCGGAATCCTCGGAGGCTCGCGGCAGCCATCGTTCGAGGACCTTGGCCAGGAGTTTGGTATCTACGGGTTTGGGCACATAATCATCCATGCCTGACGCCAGGCACATCTGGCGGTCGCGATCGAGGGCGTGGGCTGTCATGGCGATAATAGGGATCCGTTTATGCCCGTTATTTCCAGGTGGGGAAGCCGAATGGCCTTTGTGAATCTCAGCTTCCCGTTCCCGGAACAATCGGGTGGCCTCGAGCCCGTCCATGACGGGCATCTGCACATCCATCAGGACCAAGTCATAGGGGATAGCGGTCAGGGACTGAAGGGCTTCCTGTCCATTCGCCACGGCATCGGCGGTTAATCCGAATCTTTTCAGAATCCCAATAGCGACCTGCTGGTTGGTGATATTGTCCTCAGCCAACAGGATTCGGGCGCGGCGGATGCCTTTGGGGGGCGAGAACGATGGTTTGGATTCTCGAGTTCGCGGCAATGAAGCGGGGCTTGTGACGGCCTTGACCAAGGCATGGAGCAGGTCTTTCTGTCGGACTGGCTTGGTCAACAAGGTGTGAAAGCCGATTTTCTTGAGCTCTCGGGACATGCCGTTTTCACCGAGCGAACTCATCATGACCAGGGTCAATCCGTCCAAACGTGGATCAGATCGGATAGCCTGGCCCAGGGTTGCGCCATCCATGCCGGGCATCCGCATATCCAGAAGGGCCAATTCGAAGGGCCGATGATTCTCCAGCTCTTGATAGATCGCCTGCAAGGCCGAAGGAGCATTGGCGGCCTCGAAGGTCTCCATACCCCATGAGCCGAGTTGGACCCGGAGAATCTCACGGTTCGTGGCATTATCGTCTACCAGGATAGTCTTGACGCCCCGCAGGTTGGGCGCGGCGGTGGATTCTGGTTGGGTTACGGATTGCAGGGTCAAGCCGATGGCAAACCAGAACTCCGAGCCGACGCCCTCGGTGCTCTGGACGCCGATCCTGCCCCCCATCATTTCAACCAGTTGCTTTGAGATGGCCAGTCCGAGGCCTGTGCCGCCGTAGTTCCGCGTGATGGAGGCATCGACCTGGGTGAACTTCTCGAAGAGTAATCCGATTTTGTGGGCCGGAATACCGATGCCTGTATCTCGCACAGAAAAGCGGAGGATGACCGCCTCCGGTGTGCGTGACTCCAAGCTCGCCCGCACGACGACCTCGCCCTGGTGGGTGAACTTGAGCGCGTTGCTGGCGAGGTTGGTTAGAATTTGCCGCAGCCGGCCGGGATCACCCCGCAGGAGGGTGGGCACATCGGGATGGAGCGCGCAGATGAATTCGAGGTTTTTTTCGGCGGCCTTGATGGCCATGATTTCGGCGAAGTCATCCACGAGATGCCGGAGGTCGAAATCCAGGGTTTCCAGTTCCAGCCGGCCCGCCTCGATTTTGGAAAAGTCCAGGATATCATTTATGAGCTGCAGCAAGGCCTGGCCGCTCGCCTGAACCGTCTCGGCGTAACGCCGCTGGGTATCGTTAAGCTCCGTATCGAGCAGGAGGCCAGTCATGCCAATGATGCCGTTCATTGGCGTGCGGATCTCGTGGCTCATATTGGCCAGGAACTCGCTTTTTGCGGCGCTGGCCAAGGCGGCTTGGACGGCCAGTTCGTTGGCGCGGGCGGTCGCGGCCTCCAGGTGGTCGTTCATCACCTGAAGTTCCGCCTCCGCCCGTTTGCGCTGGGTCAGATCGATCATGACCGTTAAAAAGTATTGCTGTCCCTGAATGCTGATGACTTCGCCGGAAAAGAGACCGTCCACCACCGAACCGTCCTTGCATCGAACCTGCAGTTCAACATCGGCAAAACGCCCGCGGAGCCGAAGATGTTCCGACACGATCTCCTGCTGGCGAGGATCAACGAACAGCTCAAGGTCGGCGCTGGACTTGCCCAGAACCTCATGCCGGGCATAGCCGAGCGTTTTCAGAAAAACGTCATTCACATCTGAAAAAGTGCGACTGGGCAGGATGGACAGCGCCATGAGGGCTGGGTTGTTACGAAACAGGCGCTCGAATCGCTGCAAGGCCTCCTGTTCTGTCGTCAGGTCTTTGGAGATCCCAAAAACGCAATCTGCGCCGTCCCATTTGCCATGCCACAGGCAAGTTTCCACGGGAATAATCGCGCCTGGTTTTGCCACCAGAGGCAGCGGGCATCGGCTGCATTCCCCCCGGAGCATCGCCACATATATTTCCTCGGCCTCCCGGCGTCGGTCGGCAGGATGAAGATCAGGAATCTGCATCCCCGCCAATTCCTCGGCACGGTAGCCTAATTTGCGTTGGGCCGACTGGTTGGCAAATAGAATCCGGCCGTCGGGCGTGGCGACGATGATCAGATCCCCCACGGTCTCAAAGAAATCCCGAAAATTGGCTTCGCTCTGGCGGAGCCTCACCGTCCGCTCTGCCACCAGCCGCTCCAGTTCGGCTCGCCGGTTGAGCATCATGCTGAGTCCCAGCACCAGGCCGGTTGTCAACAATAATCCCGTCAGGGCGGTCATCCAACCTGCCCGAGCCGGATGCAGCCGCAGAAAGTCCTCGCCCGCGTCCGCAGTCAAGGCAAAAGCTTTGTCAAAATCCAAAAAAGGACGGATTAATGAGAATTTGGAATCCGGGGGATTACGGGGATCGCGGACTGTGGCAGGAGGTTGGATCTCAGGGTCCGCATCGAGGATGGTAATTCCAAGATACGTCGTGTTCCCGTCGCCGGTGTTCTCGAGCAGCTGATCCAATTTCAGGATAGCCGCGGCAAAGCCGCGCACAGTTTTTTGCTGCTGCTCTTCCAAGATCGGTCTGAAAACCATCAGGGTCTGCGTGCCTATCCCGCGCAAAGGGGCAACGGGACGAACAACGGTGTTCAGTCCAGTCCGGACAGCTTCGCGGAGGGCTGCCAGGCTTGAGGATTCCGATCCCACATCATAACCCATGACCTTTTCGTGGCCTGTCCAGGGCGCCAGATTCGTGATCGGATAATAAACGTCACGCTCAGTCGCAGGCATCCTCTTTCCTTCAGGATCCATTTGCCAGATTTGAAGATTCTTTCCCCCGGGCGTTCGAGCCCTGGATTGGAAGCGGATCTTCTCTGCAGCGGGGACTGCTGAAATCCATGCCCAAGCCTGGACCGCCGAATTGCGGATTAAGTGAGAGGTGTATTTCTGGAACTCCTCCGCGGTAACCTCTTCCGATCCTTCATAGAGCATTGCCAGGCTTTCGAGCTCGGTATTCTGAAGGAGACGCAAGTTTCTGGCAATGGCATCCGTCTGGCTGGCCGCTAGTTGGGCAAATGCCTCGATGCGCGCGTGATGTTCGTTCTGATGCACTGTCCAGGCAACAAACAAGGTCAGGACAACCCCCGCTAGCGCTACCTGTCCGGCTTCAATGTGTCGCATCCAGAACGATGTCCCCAACTGGCGGCGGGCGCGGCGGCGCTGGAGTGCTGTGCCCACCAGGAGGATTGTCACGAGAGCAAACGTCAGTAAAGCAGGTGGAAGCCCGGCAACGGCCAACATCCATTTCCAGGTGCGGGCATCGACATCCAGGCCAAGGACAGCAATCGGGCGGCTCGCCGAGGGTGCCTGAATAGGGACCAACGAAGAAACCCAGACGCCCCATTCATCCGGCAAAGGGCCCTCGACAAATGGGGCTCCTCTCTCGAATGCCTCCTGGAGTTCTGGGGACGCTTCTTCATAGACGCGGCCTGGGGGAGAGTAATCCTTGGACTCGACCGGTTCATTGTCCGCGTAAAAAAAGATTTGGTTTTCCGAGTTACGGCCGAGGAGATAGACGAAGCGGCAGTTCGGATTAATCGCTTTTAGGCCGGCTAAATTTTCCTTAAGTCTTTGGTAATGGGGGTTTTCTAGATCAGCATCCGTGCCGGTAAGAGTCTGGATGCGTTCGACATTGAAGGCCTCAGCGGCCAGCTCGGCTTGTCTCAACAAATGGCGCCGCATTTGATGATCGGCCCGATTCACCGTCCACCAGGTCAGCAGCGAGCCGGCCATTGCGAGAACCAGTAGGGCAACAGACGAGTATTGAGGGGCGGCAATCGGTGCTTTGGCCCTGTCTAATTGGTGCGAATCCGATATGCCGGCTGCAGTCGTTATATTTCCGGCTGGCATGATTTGCTCTTATCGGACACGGCGTTTTTCTCGTCGATAATCATTCCATAAGGGATTATCGGCATTACCAAAAGAACTTTAGGAAAAGTTTTGTGCTTGGTGCCGTTAAATCGCGAGCACTCCTACAAATTTGAAATCCGGAAGTATGCGTGGAGGCACAATCACTCCGATTCATTTACAGCCATTGGCCTGCCATGATTCGCGTTGATTGGCGTCCATTCGCGGTTAAGTCGTTTTTTCGGTTCAGGGCTGCTGAAATGCTCTCGTAAGAGTCATCGAGCGCGACTAGGATTGATGGGTGTTTGAGGTTCGGTCTTTAACGGCATGGTTTTTGATGCTCTGGCTGGCGGTGGTTGCGCCAGGGTGCGTCATTGCCGCCACGCCTGGCCATCGGCTTCAGAGTGACGATGCATTCAAGTCCGCGACGGCGTTTGCTTCGCCGCGCGCGTTCGTGAAGGGTGATATGGTTCGGATTTACCATGCTGTTGGCCGGACCACGGAAGTATTCCGGGCGGATCTAAAGCCATCGCCGATTCAGGGTCGTGATTATGTTTATTTTCTGGCCGACTTAAAACGGGATCCCAGTCCTCCAAGCCTGCCACCGGCAGGCGGTCATTGGCGGGAAGCCCAAGTCGTGCGGCAAGAGACTTGGTCCAACATTGTCGAAACCACGATTCGGGAGTTAACCCCCGCCGAGCCCTGGCAGGGCGCCTACTTTCAGTTGCTTTCACAGGAACGCATTCTCTATCGCGATGACGCCGGGCAAATCCGGGCGGTTCGTGTGGATCAGAAGCCCGTGGGCGTGGACATTGCGCGCAGGTATACTTCCGAACAATGGGGAACCTTGTTGGCCGACCATCTCTCGCGGACCCTCGAGAACACGGGGAATCCCGATCGGCCGTTTCTCCTGATGGAACCCGTGGAAGGCCAGCCGCCGCGCTTCATGATGATCGATGCGGATCGAAAGACCTGCGCCTTTCTCTTTCACCGCGCCTCGGGGGATGATCCCGGCGGTGGCTTCCAGGTCAATTCGCGCCTTCGATTCCTCACGTCACTGCTCATCGAGAGTCACGGCATCGCCCTCGTGAAGAATCCGGTCTCGTCCGGGGTGCGCTTGCTCAACACCATCTGGCAGGTTGTGGCGGGTTTGCTCGAAGTGAGGTTACCGGCGGCTCGGACTGAATTGCCGGAGGCCGGCGCTCAACCCGGGATGGATCTGGTGGAGTGGGAGCAATGGCTCAGCCGCCAGACGGGACGCCCCCCGGATCAAGGCAGCGTCACGTTTCTTATTAACGGCGAGGAATTCTTTCCCGCCTTCATCCGGCGTTTGGAAGCCGCCCGGCACGAGGCTCACGTGCGGATCTGCATTTTTGACAATGACGATGTGGCGGTTGAAATCGCCGATCGGTTGAAACGGCGCTCGACAGACATTCAGGTGCGGGTGCTGATGGACCTGTTGAGCACCCAGGCCTCGCAGCAGGCCCAGCCCGAGACTCCCATGCGCGAGGGTTTCATCCCACCCCGGTCCATTCACAAATACCTTCAGCGAGATTCCCGGGTAAAAGTGCGCTCCGCCCTCAACCCGTGGCTTGCGGCGGACCATACCAAAGTCCTGACGATCGATCGGCAATACGCGTTTCTCGGGGGCATGAATATCGGTCGGGAATACCGCCATGAATGGCATGATCTCATGGTGGAGGTCGAAGGCCCGATTGTGGCGCGATTGGAACACGACTTCCAGAAAGCCTGGGCGCATGCCGGGTTTTGGGGAGACCTGGCTTACCTTGGGGCCTCGATCGAGGCGCCTAAGCCCGCGCGCCTGGACTCCACAAACCGCAACTGGGCGCCGATTCGCAGGCTATACACCCGCACCGGCAACCTGCAGATCCGCAAGGCCGTCCTCGAAGCCTTCCGTCGCGCGCGCAACCATATTTTTCTCGAGAACTCCTATCTCTACGATCCCTCGGTCGCCAGCGCGTTGATCACGGCAAGAGGCCGCGGTGTGGATGTGAGAGTGATTCTGCCCGAGCGCAGCGACATTCTGGGCGGGAATAGCAGCACCTATGTCACAGCGAACTCCCTGTTTAAAAACGGGATTCGAGTCTACATCTATCCCGGCATGACTCATGTGAAGGCCTTGCTGGTCGACGGCTGGGCTTGTTTCGGCTCCGCCAATTTCAACCGCCTCAGCTTGCGCCGCAACCTCGAAACCAACCTCGCCACGTCCGATCCCGGTATTGCCCATCGATTGCGGCAGGAGCTGTTTGAAGAGGATTTCGCCAAATCCCACCTGCTTGCCGAAACGATCGAGGTGAACTGGACCGATTACCTGTTGGAAAGAATTCTCAACCAGTTTTGAACCTGGGGCCCGAGGGCCAGCCGATGGATTTCTGGAACGAACTGCGACGAAATCATTGCACATTGGCCGGGAGGATTTAAAACTCGAAGGTGCGTGGATCGTGCAGCCAAGGCTGAAACCGCACCCGGTCCATGAAAAGACCGGCGTATGTCTGTGATTGGACTGGAAGATCAAGCGACTCTTGCGAACGCGTTTCTGGATCGGGCACTTCTGATCGATCTCGAGGTGTCGTACCAGGGCGTTCTCTTGAAGCTTGGCGCTGTCCTGGGACGTTCCACTCTGGCGCATCAGGGACAAGGACCGTTGGAAGGACTGTTCAAGACACTCAATTGCCTGGGGCTAGGGGCGGACTGCCTGCTGGGCCACAACCTGGTGTGGCATGACCTGCCTGTGCTGCGGGAACGCGCATCCGATCTGGCGATCCACCGCCTGCCGGTCGTGGATACGCTGGCGCTCTCGCCGATCTGTTTTCCTGAGAATCCGTACCATCGATTGGTCAAGAACTACAAATTAGTGCGGGAAAGCGTCAACGATCCGGTGGCGGATGCCCGTCTGGCCGCCGTTCTTTTCGCCGACGAATTTCGGGCTTTGTCCGGTCTCAGGCAGACCGAACCGCGTTTATTTGAATTGCTGGACTTCCTGTTGTCGACCCCTGATGGGCCGGGGGAATCGCTTCCGGCGGGTATGGACTTGGTCTTTCGCGCCTTGGGAGGAAGGAAACCGGGCAAGGATCGGGCGCTCGAGATTTGCGCGGAGGTGTTCGGGCGCTGGGCCTGCGCCAGCGTGCCGGCCGATGAGGCCCTGATGCGGACGAGTCCGCAGAGACTGGCATTGGCTTACACGGTCGCTTGGCTCAGGGTTGCCGGCGCAAATTCCGTGCTGCCGCCTTGGGTCCGGCTTCAGCATCCGGCGACGGGAGAATTGATCCGGCGGCTGCGCGACGTGCCCTGCGATTCCGAACAGTGCGATTACTGCAGGAGAGTCCATAATGCGCGCGAGCAGTTGCGCGCGTTCTTTGGGTGGCATGATTTCCGTCCTGTCCCCGCCAACAAGCAGGGAGGGAGCTTGCAGCGGGACATTGTTGAGGCGGGGCTTCGGAACGAATCGTTGCTGGCGATTCTGCCCACCGGGGGTGGAAAATCGCTCTGCTTTCAGCTGCCGGCCCTGGTTCGAAATTATCGGCGGGGAGTGTTGACGATTGTGATCTCGCCGTTGCAGGCGTTGATGAAAGACCAGGTGGACGGTTTGGCCCGGCGCACCCACACCCCCTTTGCGGCCGCTTTGTATGGTTTGCTGACTCCCCTCGAACGAGGGGATGTGTTGAGGCGGATTCGACTGGGCGACGTGGCGGTGTTGTATGTCTCGCCCGAGCAACTGCGAAATCGATCCTTTCGCGAGGCGATCGCCCATCGCGAGATCGGTTGCTGGGTTTTTGACGAGGCGCATTGCCTGTCGAAGTGGGGACACGATTTCAGGCCGGATTATCTGTATGCGGGGCGGTTCATCCGCGAGTTTTCGAACGAAAAGGGGGTGGAGATTCCCCCCATCGCCTGTTTCACCGCCACCGCGAAGCGGGATGTCAAAGACGAGATCCTCGACTATTTCAAGGAGCAAACGGGCCGAGAGTTGACGCTCTACGAAGGGGGCGTTGAGCGACAGAATCTTCGGTTCGAAGTCCAGGCGATCACCGATTACGGCAAGCTGGAGCGGGTGCATGATCTGCTGTCCGAACGCTTGCCGGGAGGCAGCGCGATCGTGTTTCGAGCCACGCGCGCCGACACGGAGGAAGCCGCGGAATACCTGCGTGCAAAGGGCTGGCGCGTCGAACGCTTTCACGCCGGTCTGATCCCTCCCGAAAAGAAAAGGATTCAAGACGAGTTTCTGGCCGGGGAAGTCCAGGTGATCTGTGCCACCAATGCCTTTGGCATGGGCATCGACAAGGACGACGTCCGGCTGGTCATCCACGCCGATACCCCGGGCTCGCTTGAGAACTACTTGCAGGAGGCCGGCCGGGCCGGCCGCGATGGCCGGGTTGCGGGCTGCATCCTCTTGTTCGAGGAGGCCGATTGCGAGCGGCAGTTCCGCATGGGCGCCTGCTCGCAACTCACCCGGCGTGACATCGCCCAGATTTTGCGGGGGCTTCGGAAGGCCGCCAAAGGCGACCGGCAAGAGGTCGTCATCACAACCGGCGAGATTTTGCGGGACGAGGATGTCGAGACGGGCATTGCCCTCGAAGACCGAGATGCGGACACCAAAGTGCGCACGGCCATTTCCTGGCTCGAAAGGGCGGAATTCATTCAGCGGGACGAGAATGTCACCCAGGTGTTCCAGGCCCGGCCTTTGGTGAGAAATCTTGAAGAAGCCACCGCCAAAATGGCGTCCCTGAACTTGTCCCAGCAGGAACAACGGCTGTGGACGGCCATTCTTCGCGAGATCATGAATTGCGGCCCGAGCGATCATCTGACGGTGGACCGCCTGGCCCTCCTGCCGGAACTGACGGAGTTTGCCAGGGGCAATGCGTCAGCCAATCCGGAGTATGTGAGCGGCAAGGTGCTCAAAATCCTGGGCAGCATGGCCCACGCCGGATTGATGAAGCGCGACATGCTCCTGAACGCCTTCGTGCGACATAAAGTTGCCGATCATTCGCGTCTTCGGCTGGACAAGGTGCTTCAACTGGATCGCGCGCTGGTGGATTTGCTGGCCCGGGAGGAGCCTGATCCGGAGGGATGGATGCCCTTGTCGCTCAGACTGGTGAACCAGCGCTTGTGCGACGAACAACAGGAATCGTCCATGGAAATGTTGCGGGCCTTGCTGAGGAGTCTGAGCCAGGATGGACGCGGATTTGCCGGCGCCCATGGCAGCATCGAGCTGCGGCACATTGCCCAGGATTCATGCCGGGTGCGGGTTAAAAGGACTTGGACGGCCATCAGTGAACTCGCGGAAAAGCGGAGACGCACGGCCTCGCTGGTGCTCGATGTGCTCCTGGCCAAGATTCCTCCGGACACTCCCGCGCGATCGGATCTGTTGGTGGAGTTCTCCTTCCAGGAACTTCAGGACGCCATCGAACAAGATTTGTTGCTGAGAACCGATCTGAAGGATCCGGCGGCCGCACTGGAGAGGGCGCTAATGTATCTGCACGAACAACGGGTCATTATTTTGCAGCAGGGCCTGGCGGTTTTTCGGGCGGCCATGACCATTCGTTTGCAGCCCCAGGCCAAGGGCGAGAAATACAAGGTCAGCGACTACCAGCCTTTGGCACACCATTACCATGAGCGGATCCTCCAGGTGCATGTCATGAGCGAATTCGCCCGCCGTGGGCTCGAGCGAATCCAGGAGGCGCTGGGATTGGTGCTGGCCTATTTTTCGTTGGGCAAAGAGGAGTTCATTCGGAGGCATCTCAGCGCCAAACCGGAGTTGTTGCGCCATGCCACCACGGCGAAATCCTACCAACGCATTGTCACAGACCTGGCAAATCCGGCTCAAATCCGACTGGTCACCGCGCCGGTCGGACGCAACCTTCTCATCCTGGCCGGCCCCGGATCAGGCAAGACCAAAACTGTCGTCCACCGCTGCGCGTATCTGCTCCGCGTCGAGCGCGTCCGCCCGCAATGCGTTCTGGTCTGTTGCTTCAACCGGCAGGCGGCGATCGAGTTGCGGCGGCGTCTGCGGGACCTTGCCGGGGACGACGCCAGGGGAGTCACCGTTGTGACCTATCACGGATTGGCGATGCGGCTGCTGGGACATTCTTTTGCGGGCGGAGTTGAGAAATCCGGAGCCGGGATCGACTTCGACGCCCTCATCACCGATGCCGTGAAACTCCTGCGCGGGGAAACCGTCCCTCCGGGGCTCGAGCCTGACGAGGTCCGGGACCGGCTGCTGGCGGGTTTTCAGCATATTCTCGTGGACGAGTACCAGGACATTGACCAACCCCAATACGACATGATCAGCGCGATCGCCGGCAAAACGATCGACGATCCCGATCAGAAACTCTCCATCCTCGCGGTGGGCGATGATGACCAGAACATTTACGCGTTTCGAGGCGCCAATGTTGAGTTCATTCGACGGTTCAAACAGGATTACGACGCCGAAGCGCATTACCTGGTGGAGAACTATCGGTCGCCTCGATACATCATCGAGGCGGCAAATCGGGTGATCGAACTCAACTCGGATCGAATGAAAATCCAACATCCGATCCGAATCGATCGCCACCGGGAACTGCTGCCTTCCGGCGGTGAATTTGCCCAATGCGATCCGGCCACAAAGGGCAAGGTGCAAGTGATCCGTGTTCGGGATCATTGCGCGCAAGCCGCGGCCGTTGTTGCCGAGGCCCAACGCCTGCGGGACCTGGGAGCGAAGGATTGGTCCCGGCTTGCCGTTTTGTCGAGCACTCATCGCGAACTGGCGCAGGTCAGGACTTTAATGGAGGCGGCTGAGATCCCAACTCGCTGGGTGGCGCAACGCGACAAAATGGTTGCGTTGAGTCAAATCCGGGAAATTCGGTGCTTTCTGAAACACCTCGAGGAAAGGCGAAGTCAACTCAACCGCGCCAGCGAACTCCAGAGTGTCATCGCCGAAACGTATGGCTGCCCTCAGGGCAATCCATGGGTGCAATTTCTGATGGGATTGCTCGATACGTGGCGGGACGAATCCTCCGACGCGCAATTGCCTGTCCATGAGGTCCTCGAGTTTCTTTACGAAGCCTGCGCCGAAAGCCGGCGGGAATTCACTTATGGCGAGGGCGTGACCCTCAGCACGGTGCATTCCGCCAAAGGCACCGAATTTGACCATGTCCTGCTGATCGGCTCATGGCCAGCCCACGAAACACGAATCAGGCAGGAGGAAAGCCGGCGGGCTTTTTATGTCGGTATGACCCGGGCCAGAAAGTCTCTGGCTGTATTCGATCGCCAGGATGTGCGTCCTTCCCTGCCCGAAATCCTGCAAGGTCCGGCGGTTCTGGTTCGGGAAGCTGCAGTGAAAGGGGCGCCGCAACAGGGTTTAATGGTTTACGAAACCCTCGGTCTCGACGCCATTTACTTGGGTTATGCGGGGCGATCCGGGGAGGACTCTGTCATTCATGCCGCTTTGGCACGATTGAATCCTGGGAACATCCTGGCCATGCGCTCGATCGAGGGCAATGGCATTGGCCTCTTTGACCCGGCCGGCGTCTGTGTGGCCCGGCTATCCCGCAAAGGCCGCGCAGATTGGGCTGATCGCCTGGAAACCATTCGCGAGATTCGAGTGCTGGCAATGGCCTGTCGAACAGCCGCTCAAGACGATGATCCCATCCGCCGCGAACAATACCAAGTCACCGAATGGGAAATACCGGTCGTGGAAGTCATTTGCGAGGAGAGATCCTCGGGCGCATCGTGAACAGAGCTATGGCGCGGTGCTTTGGCGGGGTTTGTTCCGGAGGAGGACGAAGAATCTGCTGGCGCGGACTCCTGATTCAAGTATGTTCGGCCTCTGGGTTGAACATTAACAAGTGATGTGATCATGCAAGCGACTGCAGATATTGCCGTAATCGGTCTGGCGGTGATGGGCCAGAATCTCATTCTGAACATGAACGACCATGGATTCACCGTGGCGGCCTTCAACCGCACCGTGTCCAAGGTTGATGATTTTCTGAATAACGAAGCCAAAGGCACCCGAATTGTGGGCGCCCATTCTATGGAAGAGATGGTCGGCCTGCTGAAACGGCCCCGCCGCGTTATGCTGATGGTCAAAGCCGGCCAAGCGGTCGATGAATTCATCGAACTCCTTATTCCCCGACTTGAGCCGGGCGATATCATTATCGATGGCGGCAACTCGCTTTTCGAGGACACGATGCGCCGAACGAAATATGTGGAGTCCAAGGGCCTGCTTTATATTGGCACGGGCGTATCGGGCGGCGAGGAGGGCGCGCGCCGGGGTCCGTCGATCATGCCGGGCGGTTCTCCGGCAGCCTGGCCCCACGTCAAACCCATTTTCCAGGCGATTGCGGCCAAGGTCGACAATGGGGCTCCATGCTGCGACTGGGTCGGCGAAAATGGCGCCGGACACTTTGTCAAAATGGTCCACAACGGCATCGAGTACGGCGATATGCAGCTCATCTGCGAAGCCTATCAATTGATGAAGGTTGGCCTCGGCATGACCGCGGATGAAATGCACCCGGTCTTCGCCCAATGGTATGAGGGCGAGTTGAATTCCTATCTCATCGAGATTACCCGCGATATCCTCGCTTACAAAGACACCGACGGACAACCCCTCGTGGACAAGATCCTGGATACGGCGGGCCAAAAGGGCACAGGCAAGTGGACCGTCATCTCTTCCCAGGAGCTGGGCATTCCCATAACGCTCATTGCCGAAGCGGTTTATGCCCGTTGCGTCTCCGCCCTCAAAGACCAACGGGTGGCCGCCAGCCGGAAGCTCAAAGGCCCCAGGCCCGCCATTAGCGGCGATCGCCAGAAATTCGTGGAAGACATCCGCAAGGCCCTTTATGCGTCGAAGATCGTCTCTTACGCGCAGGGCTACATGCTCATGCGGGCGGCCGCCCAGCAATACAAGTGGAACCTGAACTACGGCGGCATCGCCCTCATGTGGCGCGGCGGATGCATCATTCGGAGTGTGTTTCTGGGCAAAATCAAGGAGGCCTTCGACAACAATCCCAAGTTGGCGAACCTGATGCTGGATCCATTCTTCAAACAGGCGATCAAGGACAGTCATCGCTCCTGGCGCAACGTCGTGGCGACCGCCGTCAAAAAAGGCATCCCGGTGCCGGCCTTCAGTTCGGCGCTGGCGTTCTTCGACGGTTTCCGCAGCGCTGTGCTGCCCGCAAACCTGTTGCAGGCGCAGCGCGATTATTTCGGCGCGCATACTTACGAACGCGTCGACCAACCGCGCGGCCAGTTCTTCCACACGAACTGGACCGGCCGAGGCGGAACCACCGCCAGTTCGACCTACACTGTCTAGCGAGTCCCCTTACATCGACATCAGGGCCTCGGATGACTCGGCCCCGCAGCCCAGGGCAAAGGGCCCCTGTCTCAACGAGATGGAGCCGAAGGAGGGCGGGGGCTTCGTGCCGCGCTCAGTCAAAGACCGCTGTGGGTATCCTCCTTCGCGCGCGCCTTGCCCGCACCCTCCTCGGCTCCACCATTCTGGAAATTTATTTTGGCAATCGGCCTAAACCCTCCGCTTGATTTTTTCCTGACACGGGTTAGATAATTCTCATCATTAAATTTATGAATTATCGCATTTCACAACGGGCCGCGTCGCTGTCTCCGTCCCTCACGCTGGCCATCGATGCCAAGGCCAAACAAATGAAGGCCGAAGGCCAGGACGTGGTGGGTTTTGGCGCGGGGGAACCCGATTTTGACACTCCGCAGCACATCAAGGATGCGGCGGCGGCGGCCCTGGCGGCTGGATTCACCAAGTATACCCCGAGCAGCGGCATTCCGGAGTTGCGGCAGGCGATTGCGGACAAATTCAAACGCGACAATGGTCTGATCTACAAGCCGTCGCAGGTGATCGTCTCCTGCGGGGGCAAGCACTCGTGTTACAATGTGATTCTGGCGACCTGCCAGGAAGGCGACGAAGTCATTATCCCATCCCCCTACTGGCTGAGTTACCCCGAGATGGTGAAACTGGCGGGGGCAACACCGGTGATTCTGACGACCTCGGACAAGACGGAGTTCCGGGTGACTCCCGAGCAATTGCGGGCGGCCATCACTCCCAGGACGCGGTTGTTCATTTTGAACTCGCCGAGCAATCCGACCGGCTCTCTCTATTCCCGCGAGGAAATCCAGGCCTTGGGAGACATCTGTGTGGAAAAGGGCGTGCTCATCATGAGCGACGAGATTTACGAGAAGCTGGTTTACGATGGGGCGGAACATGTGAGCGTGGCGACTTTTTCGCAGGCGCATTATGAGCACACGATCATCGTTCACGGATTGGCCAAGGCCTACTCGATGACGGGGTGGCGTTTGGGCTATCTGGCCGCCCCGGAACCGATTGCCAAGGCGATCGACGCCATCCAGAGCCACAGCACCAGCAATCCCACCTCGTTTGCCCAAAAAGGGGGCGTGGCGGCGTTAAACGGTTCACAGGACCATCTGCCGATCTGGCTGGCCGAGTACGCCAAACGCCGCGGCTACGCGCATCAGCGCCTGAACCAGATCCCCGGCATCTCGTGTGTCAACGCCAAGGGAGCGTTCTATCTGTTTCCGAACATTGGAAAACTCGGTCTGAAATCGACCGACTTCTGTGCTCGTCTGCTCGAGCAAGAGAAGGTGGCGGCGGTGCCGGGCATTGCTTTTGGAGCGGACGAATACCTGCGAATCAGCTACGCCACGAGCATGGCCAACATCGAGAAAGGTCTTGATCGCCTCGAGAAGTTCGCCCGCAGCCTGGCGGGGTAATTTCCCGAATCATTCCATCGAATCCGCTCAGCGGTTGGGTTCAGAGCTCCCGCCGTATGGAACCGGTTGAGGCAAGTGGAGTCAAAGGATCGCCGCGTATGGGCGGATGGCCTGCAGGCTTCCGCGGACCGATTCTGCCGCCCCCACGTGGTGAGTTGCACTGCCGGCGGTTTGGGTTAGATTCCAGATTGTATGGCAACAGGAATCGATTTGAAACTCAAGGTGGGAGACGCGGCCCCGGCATTCACAGCCAGCAGCCAGGAGGGCAAGCAGGTTTCTCTGAGTGATTTCAAAGGCCAAAAGGTCATCCTCTATTTTTATCCGAAGGACGACACACCGGGCTGCACCCGGGAGGCCTGTGGTTTCCGGGATCATTACGCTACCTTCAAGAAGAAAGGGGCAGTCATATTGGGCGTGAGTACCGACCCGGTGAAATCCCACAGCAAGTTCGTTGAGAAATACCAGCTCCCGTTCATTCTTCTGGCGGATGCGGACCAGGCCCTCGTCAAAGCCTATGGAGTGTGGGGACCGAAGACCTTTATGGGGCGCAAATATGATGGCACGCATCGAATCACGTTTCTGATTGGGCCCGACGGACGGATTCAGCAGATCTGGCCGAAGGTCAAGCCGGACGAGCATGCCTCGGAAGTCCTGGCGGCCCTATGAATTTGCGCGGAACGGCGGTCCGCCCTCTCCCAGGAACCGCCCGGCTTATGGGCAGATAACGCTCGGTAAAACAATCGGGCTTGAGGCGATGAGCCTGCTTCTAGTGTTGTGTCCCGCAAATAGCTATACATTCGTTGCGCTCAGTTTGGCCTGTGGCGAGGCGTGAGGAAGGAGTATCCCCGTCCCGACCTGTCGGGATGACTGACGAACAACGAAGCCACAGGCCAAACTCAGCGCAACCCGCAGGGCGGCAGATCTTTTCTGCGCACACTTCGTTGCTCGTTCCTCACAGATCGCTGGGGATATGCTCGTCGCTCGCGCCTCGTTTGCGCGGAAAACCTCTCGCCGCGAATGTATAGCTATTTGCGGGACACAACACTAACTCCGGGTGAGTTGCAGGCCGGTGGACGAAAGGGAGAACTGGACAAAGCGCGCCCGGGGATTGGGGGGCGATGCCTGGAGGGTGGCTTGAATGCGTCGTGCGGCCTCGGGATCTTTGGCCATCATGAGAAGGTAACCGCCGCCGCCGGCGCCCAGGAGTTTGGCGGCTTCCAGGTAATCCTGGACCGAATCAAGGATGGCCTGGACGGCGGGAGGATTTGTCCCTTTATCGAGACTTTGATTCAGTCGCCAGCTGCGGTGCACGGCCCGGGCGAGGGCGGAGTAATCATCCTGTTGAATGGCCTGGAACGCGGTTTCCGCATTCGAACCGATTTCGGCGAGGATATCAAGGTGCCGGGGATCATTCAGGAAAACGCCGCGCACCACCTCGTGAAGGATGCCTTTGGCCAGTCGGGTGAGTCCTGTGTAGTAGAGCAAAATGGTGGTGTTGGCGTGGGTGGCTTCGAACAGATGTTCGGGCAGCCAGCGCAAGGTTGCTCTTTGGCGAAGCCCGGCCGCGGTTTCGATCATTTTGACGCCGCGATAGATGCCGCCGGCCTGATCCTGCCAGCCGCCGCCGGTCGTCAGCATTTGTTCGAGGGCCAGCGTCCGGGAAAACAAGATATTGAGATCCCAGTTCAGCCCGCAGACCTCTCCCAGCGTAGCCAGCAGGGTGGCCGCCAGAATGCTGCTCGTGCCGAGACCCGATCCTTTCGGGACAGCGGCCAACAGGGACACTTCGAGCCCCCCCCCGAATCGGCGCAATTGTTCTTCCAGCGAGCTGTATCCGCCCTGGGCATGGAATCGGGGGAGAAAACCGGCCAAGGCAAAAGCCGCTTTGGCCAGCGCAAACTCGTTGCCGGGATCAATGAAGGATTCCAGCTCGGGGTAAGTTCGGATGGTTTGCTCAACCCCGAGGTCGATGGAACGAACCACCAGTTCAGGGCGTTCGCAGAGCCGGGCGAAAACCTGGATGGGAGGCTGTCCATTGAGGTCCACTCCCAGGTTCACGACCCGCCCCCCATTTTCGATGCAGAAAGGCGGAGTATCCGTCCATCCGCCCGCCAGATCCAGGCGGACCGGGCTGCGCCCCCAAACAATCTGATCCTCGAGCACACAGCGATGCGGGAGGACGGGCGACAGGCGGGCTTCCCTTTCCACCATTTCCCGGAGACATTCAAAAGCCCGGTCCTCGCTTTCTTCCCAGCCCGGCTCGTTCCGATGCCGCATCACAGCCGCACGAAACATTTCCAGGCGGACCGATTGCATGGGCTCGGTCGTTTTCCGAGGTTCCGATGCGGGAACCGGATGCGTGCTGGCGGCAAACATCCGGGCGGTCGACTCGAGGTTCAATTTGAAAAAGATGTTCCATTCCCGATTTTTGAGGAGAGGGAGAAGAGTCTGGCGGCGGTTATTGGTTCTCCGCTCATAAAGCAGGCGGAGCGAAACCTCGCGACTGATTTGTTCGGCGGACAGACGGCGGCAGTTGCGCCATTGATCGGCAAAGGACCGATTCGGGACGGGGGCCGAAGCAAACAGCCATTCGAGAAAGCGGGGATCGGTTTGGGACGTTGTCAGCACGGGAAAGAGCGGCGCCTGTTGAATGTCTTGTTGCGCATCCAGTCCGGCCTCGGTGAAATCGAGATTCCGCGCGGCAAACCAATTCCGGATCGGCTGGTTGAGCCAGAGCGTGCCGGGATTTCCGATGCGGCCTCTGAACTCGTCATCCATGCCATAAAACCGGACACAGTCCAAATCGTCCGCCACCGGAACGAAGTCCAGGCAGACGCCCGATTCCAGACACAAGTCCCAATGATTCTCCGGCACACCGGTCAGAACATGATTGCAGCCCAGGCGCCAAGTGGACGGGATCCAGCTGTTTTCCACCCACAAGGTGTGGTTTTCCTCGCAACCCAATCGGTATTGAAAATTTGAGTTCTGAAGGAACTGATCGGGATTCCGGCGGGCACCGGCCCGTCCCAATTTCGTCTCATCCAGCTCGAGGTTCTGGAGGGCGGAGATGGATTCGATCATCTGGCGCGTGGCGCCAAAATGGAAGAACGCCGCCTCGGGCAGCGGCACCACAGCCGAAGTCAGCTGACGAACTTTCTCGTCCTGAAGAGTGGGATTTTCGCCCAGCGAAAGTCCGAATTCCGCGTAAAGTTCGTAGGGCCGAGGCAGGCCGTCCTGGAAGGTCTCGAGATTCGCATTCCAGCCGCAATGGGCCAGCAGGACTTCGACGGCACGCTGGCTCAAAAGCCACATTCCTGTATCCACAAGATAGACATGGTCCGCCGACAGTTCTCGAATGCGCGCCACGCTTGGTTTCTGCAGAAAGAACGCGAGTCGTCCAGGATCGTAGCGGGGGCAGAAAAAGACGCCGAAATGCCGCGCGGTCTCGGGAGTCACCCACATGCCTAAGCCGAGAACGTCGACTTGAGGAAAGGGAGGCAGCACGGGGGCAAAACGCAACAGCACATCCCCGCTGGTGACCATCGCCACCGTCGTTGGCGCGGCATGCTGCAAAATCCGGCGATAATCGGGCAACTGGAGATCAAGCAGGGTTTGATCGAGATTCTGTCCCCGGCTCCAGCGGAAAACCGGAAGAGGCATCAGTGGCTTGCCGACGGGGGCGTAGGCAGGCAGACGCCGGCTTTGTCCGCCGCCGTGGACAATGAGCTTGCGATGGGCCGTCAACCATTCAGCAAACGGCATCGAAGGCGACAACGCGCGCCAGGCCGCATGCAGCAGATGGGCGGTGCCTCCCCCGGAACCGAGCTGGGACCGGGGAGGATCCGAAGTGGCATACCATTCTGGGCTGGGGCGGTTTTCCAGGCCGGCAAAAGCCTGGGCCATTTTCGGAGGCAAGGTCAACAGGTGCTGAATGCGTGCCGGATTGTTGTCCATGTCGGGGGATGTTGCCGAAACCGGACTGCGGCTGTCGAGGAGTTATTCGTGAGAGCCTCGGTAGGACCGGCAGGGCAAAAACCGATTTGCACGCGGGATCAAATCGACGTATCGATAGTCTGAATTGGCCATGACATTGGAGCAAAGCGCGGGATTATTGCTGGTATTCCTCATCATGGGGGTGGGGATGGTGGGATGCATTGTTCCGGGGATTCCGGGCACGTCGTTGGTGTTCCTGGCGGCCTTGGGGCATCGCCTTTATTTTGGATCGGAGAGTGCCAGCCTTTGGGTCCTCGCGTTGATGGCTGGGATTATGCTATTATCCGTCGCTGTGGATTACCTGGCCAGCGTGGTGGGGGCGGCCAGGTTCGGCGCCTCGCGGAAGGGCATGTGGGGCGTCATTGTTGGAGCCACCCTTGGCTTGTTTTTCAGCCTGCCGGGCATTCTTATCGGGCCGTTTCTTGGGGCGTTGTTGTTCGAATGGATAGGGGGGCAAACTTTTCAGAAATCCGCCCGCGCGGGATTGGGGGCGACGGTCGGCATGCTCGCTGGGGCGGCAGCGAAGATCGTCTGCTGCGGATTCATGATCGTGTTGTTTGCAGTCAACGTCCTGTGGCGAGGATTCCATTCGGATGGTATTCCTGGAGGGCTTTGACCTGGTATCCCTGCATTTTCAGGGCGGCGATTCCGCGGGCAGCCGCCCGGGCGCCCCTGAGGGTCGTCATGATGGGGGTGCCGGTATAAACGGCGGTTGTGCGGATCCTGACCTCGTCGGCTCGCGGAATCTGCCCCGACGGAGTATTGATCACCAGTTGAATTTCCCGATTCTTCAGGAGGTCAAGCGTATGGGGCCGGCCTTCGGATAATTTGCAGATCCGGCGGACTTTCAAACCGGCGGACTCAAGCACTTGGGCTGTTCCCCCGGTGGATACCAGTTCAAATCCCAGATCGGCAAACTGCCGTGCCACCTCGGCCACTTCGGCCTTGTCTGGATCACTTACACTGATGAAAACACGTCCAGCCAAGGGCAATGGACCTCCCGCGGCCATCTGCGATTTGGCATAGGCAACCCCCAAATCCCGATCCAAACCCATGACCTCACCCGTGGAACGCATCTCGGGGGAAAGCAGGATATCTTGTCCATGGAACCGATTAAAGGGAAAGACGGATTCCTTGACCGCCCAATAGGAGGGCCAGAGTTCGCGAGTGAAACCGAGTTCGCGCAGGGAACGACCGCTCATCAGTTGGGCTGCCAGTTTGGCCAAGGGCACTCCGATGGCTTTGCTCACGAAGGGGACGGTGCGCGAGGCCCGGGGATTGACCTCGAGCACATAGACCGTGTCGCCTTTCACGGCGTATTGCACGTTCATAAGACCAATGACACGCAGTTCGCGGGCCATGGCGTGGGTGTATTGTCGGATGGTGTCGATCACCTGCGGCGCAAGCGTATGCGGAGGCAACACCATGGCCGCGTCGCCGGAGTGGACTCCTGCAAACTCAATGTGCTCCAACAGCCCCCCGATCACGATG
>Ga0209310_1000458_pt1 | contig 45427 bp, 46 predicted proteins | sample AD_UKC030_MetaG_FD_184415 | JGI IMG/M metagenome (GOLD analysis project Ga0209310, IMG submission 184415) | Active sludge microbial communities of municipal wastewater-treating anaerobic digesters from USA - AD_UKC030_MetaG (SPAdes) (version 2) | ecosystem: Engineered > Bioreactor > Anaerobic >...
CGACGCGTAGTCGCGCAGGTCGGCCAGGAAGCGGCCCCAGCGCTGCGCGCGATCCGGGGTGTGGGCGCCCGGCGTCATCCGGCGTCGGCCGCGGTGGCGCCCGCGGCATCGCCGCCGGGCTCGCAGTGCGGCGCATCGTCCCAGGGCTGCTCGCGGCCGAACAGCGCGGCCGCCTGGCGCCAGCGGGTCTCGAGCGTGGCGTCGATCCGGCCGAGGTCGGATTCGATCCGGCAGCCGCCGCGCGCGATCTCGGCCGCCGGCTGCAGCCGCGCGCCGCGCGCCGCCAGCGCCTCGCCGGCGCCGGCTTCGACCAGCGGCAGGTCTTCGGGGTGCACCTGCACGCGGATGTGGCGCGCGCTCAGCAGCACCGCGGCCAGCGCCTGCTGCACGGCCTCGGCCACCAGCTCGGGGCGCGCCTTGAGTTCGGCGCGCACGATGCCGCGCGCCAGGTGCAGCGCAGCGTCGGCCAGCGCCTGCGCCATCGGCGGCTCGAGCGCGGCCAGCTCGGCATCGACGCTGGCCACCAGCCGGCCGATCTGCGCGCTCATCTGCGCGGCGAAGCCCTGCTTGAAGCTGTCGAGCGCGACCAGCCCGTCGCGGTAGCCGTCCTGGTAGCCGGCCTGGCGTGCGGCGGCCAGCCGGGCCTGCTGCGCCGCACCGTCTGCCGGCTCGGCGGGTGCGGCGGCCGCAGCGCCGGCCGGCTCGCCGGCTTCCAGGTTGCCGGGACTCCAGGCCGCGAAGCTGCCCAGCTCCTCGCGCGGGATGAAGCGCGTGTACGGCGACGCCGGCTTGGGCGCCGCGGCGGCGCGCGGCTTAGACGAATTCGTCGTCACCGCCGCCTCCGAGCATGATCACGCCTTCGTCGGCCAGGCGCCGCACCGTCTTGAGCAGCTCCTTCTGCTCGGCCTCGACGTCGGCCACGCGCACCGGGCCGCGCGACTCCAGGTCTTCGCGCAGCGCCTCGGCGGCGCGGGTGGACATGTTCTGGAACACCTTCGCGCGCAGCTCGGGCGACGCGCCCTTGAGCGCGATCACCAGCGATTCGGTCTGGATCTCCTTCAGCAGCGCCTGGACGGCGCGGTCGTCGAGGTTCTCCAGGTCGTCGAAGGTGAACATGTTGTCCAGGATCTTCTGCGCGAGGTCGTGGTCGTTGGCGCGGATGTAGTCGAGCACCGAAGTCTCGACCGAGCTGCCGAGCATGTTGAGGATCTCGGCCGCCGGCTTGACGCCGCCGAGCGTGGTCTTCTTCACGCGGTCGCTGCCGGCGAGCACGCTCGTCAGCACCTCGTTGAGGTCGCGCATCGCCGCGGGCTGGATGCCGTCGAGCGTGGCCACGCGCACCAGCACCTCGTTGCGCAGGCGCTCGCCGAAGTGCTTGAGCACCGCCGCCGCGTGGTCGGACTCCAGGTGCACCAGGATCGCGGCGACGATCTGCGGATGCTCGTGGCGCATCAGCTCGGCCACGGCGGCCGGCTCCATCCACTTCAGGCTCTCGATGCCGCTCACGTCGTTGCCCTGCAGGATGCGGTCGAGCAGCAGCGTCGCGCGGTCCTCGCCGAGCGCGCGCTTGAGCACCGCGCGCACGTATTCGTCGTTGTCGGCCACGAGCATGCTGCGCCCGCCGGCGTCCTTCTGGAACAGGTCGAGCACGCGGTCGACGCGCTCGCGGCTGACCGTCTTCAGGCGCGCGATGGTCTCGCCCATGCGCTGCACCTCCTTGGGCGCCAGGTGCCGGAACACCTCGCTCGCGTGCTCCTCGCCGAGCGACATCAGCAGGATCGCCGCGTCTTCGATGCCGTGGTCGTCCATCGCCGCGGTGCCTCAGGTGCCTTCGCCGCCGACCCAGCTCTTGACGATCTGCGCGACCGCGGCCGGATGCTCCTTGGCGAAGGCGCGCGCATGCTCGAGCTTGGCTTCCATCTGCGGGCCGGTCAGCGCGAGCACCGGGGCGCCCTGGCCGGGCGCGTCGGTGCCGATCGCCGGCGCGGCGCGCGCCGCGCCGCCTGCCGCGGCGTCGCCGCCGGCGACCACGTCCAGATGCGTGCCCGGCGGCGGCGGCGAGGGCGCGAGCACGGCCTGCAGCGCCGGGCGCACCAGCTTGAGCGCGACGATCAGCGCCACCACCGCGAGCGCCAGCGGCGCGGCCGCCGAGCGCAGCAGGTCCAGCAGCCAGGGCTGGCGGTAGATCGGCGGCTCCTCGATCTTCGGCGCCGGCTCGAAGCGAAACGGCGCATTGATCACGCGCACCGAGTCGCCGCGCTCGGCGTTGAAGCCCAGGCTCTGCTGCACCAGCGCGGTCAGCTTGTCCAGCTCCTCGGTGGACAGCGGCGTGCTCGTGGTCTTGCCCTTGGCGTCGGTGCTGCTGCGGTGGTTGACCACCACCGCCGCGTTCAGCCGCTTCAAAGTGCCGGTGGCGTTGCGCGTCACGCGCACCGTCTTGTCGACTTCGTACTGGGTGACGGCGTCGCGGCGCGTGCTGCCGCCGGCAAGGCCGCCCTGGGCGGGCTGCAGCGGCGCGGCGGCGCCGGCGATGGGCGCGGTGGCGGGCACCGGCGGCTGGTTGCTGGCCGCGCCGGGCACGCCGCCGGGCACGGCTGCGCCGGTGCCGCCGGCTTCGTTGACCTGGCGCAGCTTCACCGCCGCCGGCAGGTCGCTTTGATTCGGGCCCTGGTTGGGCTTGAATTCCTCCGAGGTGGATTCGGTCTGCGAGAAGTCGATGTCGGCGGTGACGTTGGCGCGCAGGTTGGCGCGGCCGACCACCGGCTCCAGGATGTCGAGCACGCGCTTCACGTAGCCGGCCTCGACCTGCTGCACGTACTGCAGCTGCTGCGCGTCGAGCCCGCCCTTGGCGCCGTCGTCGGCCCCCGACAGCAGCGTGCCGCTGCCGTCGAGCACGCTGACCGCACCGGGGCTGAGCTCGGGCACGCTCGACGACACCAGGTGCACGATGCCGGCCACCTGCGCGCGCTCGAGCGTGCGCCCCGGGTGCAGCGTCAGCAGCACCGACGCGCTCGGCTTTTGCTGCTCGCGGAAGAAGCCGTTCTGGTTGGGCAGCGCCAGGTGCACGCGCGCGCTCTGCACCGCGGCCAGCGAGCCGATCGAGCGCACCAGCTCGCCTTCGAGGCCGCGCTGGAAGGTCAGCCGCTCCTGGAACTGGGTCTGGCCGAAGCGGGCGTTGTCCATCAGCTCGTAGCCGCCGACGGTGCCCTTGGGCAGCCCGGCCGAGGCCAGCCGCAGGCGCACCTCGTGCACGCGGTCGGCGGGCACCAGGATCGTGTTGCCGTCGCCGTTGCGGTAGGGCACGTCGAGCTGGGCGAGCTGGGCGAGCACGGCGCCGCCGTCCTTGTCCGACAGCCCGGCGAACAGCACGCGCCAGTCGGTGCGCCCGCTCCACAGCGCCAGCGCCGCCAGCAGCGCGACCAGCAGCGCCGCGCCGCTGGACAGCGCCAGCAGCGAGCGCGCCGGCAGCGCCTGCAGCCGCACGGCGAAGCCCGGGCCGGCGGGCTTCAGCGGCACCACGGGCGTCGGGGTCAGGGGCGCGACGGCGTTGTCCATCGGGGCGGCGGCGGTCGGGTCCGGGGTCGAGGTTGCGGGCGGCGGCGCCTGCGCTGCGGGGTGCTGGCCCGCAAGGCGCCGGCGGGGTGGAAGGAATGGAGCGCGAGGCTGGCGGGTAGGGCGCAGCGGCAGTGCCGGCGGCGGCCATTGTTCGGCAGTGCCTGCGGCGGCCATGGCGCAAGAAGGCGCGCAAAGCGGCGCCAGTTCCGGCCGACGGCGGGCGCGGCGCGCGCCTAGAGTGCCGTCCCACGGCTCGCCCGGCCGCGCGTGCAACCTGGCCCCGGATGGACCTCAAGCTCAAACCCTTCGATTTCGCGCAGGCGGCGGCCCGTGCCGGGCTGCGCACCGACGGCCAGCCCCTGGCGGTGCGCGGCGCGGCCGGCGGCTTCAAGGCGGCGATGAGCGAGGCGCTGCAGTCGGTCAGCCGCGCGCAGCACGACGCCTCCGCCTTGCAGCGCGAATTGCAGCTCGACAACCCCGGCGTCAGCCTCGAGCAGACGATGGTGGCGATGCAGAAGGCACAGCTCGGCTTCCAGGCGACGCTCCAGGTGCGCAACCGCCTGGTGCAGGCCTACACCGAGATCATGAACATGCAGGTCTGAGAGTCCTGCGGGTTTGCCTGTAGGAAGCCGTCCGACACGCCGGTTGGCGCAAAACGGACTGAAGCGGTGGAAGTGGGCTGATGGGACCGGCCAATTCCGCGGCCTACAGTGGGCACCACGTTGCAACCGCAACAGTTGGACACAACCCAGGAGCCGCCCGATGACCGCCGACCAGATCCTCGCCGAAATCCGCGAAGCCAACCTGTCGTACCTGATGCTGGCGCAGAGCCTGATCCGCGCCGACCGCGACCAGGCGCTGTACCGGCTGGGCATCAGCGAGGACACCGCCCGCCTGATCGAGCGGCTGACGCCGGCGCAGGTGATGAAGATCGCGTCGGGCAACACGCTGCTGTGCCGCTTCCGCATGGACGACGACATCGTCTGGGGCCTGCTCACCAACCACGGCCGCCATGCCGCCAACGAGGGCGTGAACCGGCTGCACGCGTCGATCCTGCTGGCCGGCCGGCACCAGGAAGCCGCCTGACGATCGGCACGCGCCAACCGGAGCCCGAGCATGGCACGTACCAAGAGCATCCTGACCGAGGCGCGGCAGATCGAGCGCGCCGTCACGCTGATCCACCTGGGCGCGCGGCTGCAGGTGCTGGAGTCGGAGACCGACCTCAGCTACGAGCGGCTGCTGCGGCTGTACAAGGAAGTGGCCGGCAGGAGCCCGAGCAAGGGCCAGCTGCCGTTCTCGACCGACTGGTTCATGACTTGGCAGCCCAACATCCACGCCAGCCTGTTCCTGAACATCCACGAATACCTGAACAAGGTGTCGGAGCTCGACGAGATCGACACCGTGATCAAGGCCTACCAGCTGTACCTGGAGCAGACGCGCACCCAGGCGCTGGAGCCGCTGCTGAGCGTGACGCGCGCCTGGCGGCTGGTGAAGTTCGTCGACAACGGCATGCTGACGCTGACGCGGTGCAGCTGCTGCGGCGGCCACTTCGTCACGCACCCGCACGAGATCGCCAAGCACTACGTGTGCGGCATGTGCAACCCGCCGGCGCGCGCCGGCAAGGGCCGGGCCAGCGGCTCGCTGCGCATTCCGGCCGCCGCGGTGCCGGCAGCGGCCGCGGGTGCGCACTGAGTCACGAAACGCGATCTCGAGCGCTGGCGTGCGCTGCCGATAAGCCTGGTGAGTCCGATCCGTTCATGGTCGTCTCCTCCTGGCACAGACCTCTGTGCTTTTCGCGGGCCCTTCGGGGTCCGCCTTTTTTTGTTCGGCCTGAGCGGGCCAGCGGCCTTCGGCCGCTTCGGGCCAAGGCCCGTACACACGGCTCCCCCGAGCCCCCTCCGAGAGGGGGCTCCAGCATGACAGTCGGGCCGGCCTTGCGGCCGGCGCAAGCCGCCTGCGTGCGGCGGACGCACGGGAGGTACGACGGTCCGTCGGCCGGCAGGCCGACTCGTCAAACGAGCTGGAGCCCCCTCTTGGAGGGGGCTCGGGGGAGCCGTGCATATGGGCCGTCAGGTCCAAAACGGCCTGCGGCCGCTTTGGACCGATGGCCGCCGCCGCAGGCCTGGCGGCTGATGCGCCGCGGGTCGCGCAAGGCGCGGCGGGGCAACTGAAGCCATGGCCGTGGCGCATCCCGAACTGAGCCGCGCTGCCGGGGCGGATTTGCCGGCGGACCCTGTCGGCGTCGACGGCAATGCCCGACAAGCCGCGTCGTGGCGCTGGCCGCTCGGCCTGCTCGCGGCCTGGGGCCTGGGCTGGCTGCTGCAGTCGGCGCTGCGCGCCGCCGGCACGGCCCAATGGGTTGCGGCCGCCGCGGGCCTGGCGCTGGTGCTGCTGCTCGCACGCCGTGCCGCGACGCCGCTGCGGCGCAGCGTGGTGGCGCTGGGCTATCCGTTGTCTTGGCTGGCGGCCGGCACGGCCTTGCCGGGCTGGGCCTGGGGCGCGGCGCTGGCGGCGTTGCTGCTGCTGTACCCGCGGCGCGCGTGGCGCGATGCGCCGCTATTCCCGACGCCGGCCGGCGCGCTCGACGGCCTGGCCGCGGCCGCGCCGCTGGCCGCGGGCGTGCGCGTGCTCGACGCCGGCTGCGGCCTGGGCGACGGCCTGCTGGCGCTGCGGCGAGCGTATCCGCAGGCGCAGATCGAGGGCATCGAGTCGAGCCTGCCGCTGCTGCTGGCGGCGCGGCTGCGCTGCCGCTTCGCGCGGCTGTGCGGCGGCGATCTGTGGCGCCGCGCCTGGAGCGGCTATGCGCTGGTCTACCTGTTCCAGCGCCCCGAGAGCATGGCGCCGGCCTGGGCCAAGGCCTGCGCCGAGATGGCGCCCGGCAGCCGGCTCGCGAGCCTGGAGTTCGCGGTGCCCGGCGTGGAGCCCGAGGCGCGCCTGGCCTGCGCCGGCGGCCGGCTGCTGTGGCTGTACCGGGTGCCGCCGCCGGGCGGCGTCTCAAGTGCGGCCACGCCGCGCCGATAAGCGAGCCAGCGCCGGATGCGGCCGCACCCAGCGTGCGCCGCAGCCGGCCCCGCCCCGCCCGCCTTCGCAAGCTGCCCATGTTCGTCCTGATCGGCTGGATCGTCGCGCTGGCCGCCGTGTTCGGCGTGTTCATCGCGCACGGCGGCAACATCGCCGTGGTGCTGCACGCGCTGCCCTTCGAGATGGCGGCGATCGGCGGCGCCGCCTTCGGCGCCTTCATCGCCAACAACCAGCCCAAGGTGCTGAAGGCCACCGCGCGCGGCCTGGGCCAGTGCTTCAAGGGCAGCAAGTACACCAAGGCGCGCTACATGGAGCTGATGGCGCTGCTCTACGACATCCTGCAAAAGGCGCGCAAGGAAGGCTTGATGGCGATCGAGAAGGACGTCGAGGAGCCGCACGCGTCGCCGCTGTTCCAGAAGTACCCGACGGTGGGCAACGACCACCACGTGGTCGAGTTCGTCACCGACTACCTGCGCATGATGGTGTCGGGCAACCTCAACGCGCACGAGATCGAAAGCCTGATGGACAGCGAGATCGAGACCCACCACCACGAGGCCCATGCCGCGGTCGGCGCGCTGCAGCGGCTGGCCGGCGCGCTGCCGGCCTTCGGCATCGTGGCCGCGGTGCTGGGCGTGGTCAACACGATGGGCTCGGTGGGCCAGCCGCCGGCGGTGCTGGGCGGCATGATCGGCTCGGCGCTGGTCGGCACCTTCCTCGGCATCCTGCTGGCCTATGCCTTCGCCGAGCCGCTGGCCGGCCTGCTGGAGCAGAAGGTCGACGAGGCCGGCAAGGAGCTGCAGTGCATCAAGACCACGCTGCTGGCGAGCATGCAGGGCTATGCGCCGCAGGTGGCGGTGGAGTTCGGCCGCAAGGTGCTGTACTCGACCGAGCGGCCGAGCTTCGCCGAGCTCGAAAGCCACGTCAAAGGCAAGAAGTGACGGCTCCCGACACACCGCTTGCGACGGCGCGGCGCAGCGGGCTGGGGCTGCGGATCCGGCTTGGCCGGGACGCTGGCGCCTCCCGCCTGGGAAAGCCCGTAGCGGGGCTCTCTTTCTTTCGGTCGGGTATCGGCCCGAAGCGGCCTGCGGCCGCTTCGGGGCGACAGCGGTCGGTGCAGGCTGGGTGTTCGATGCGCCGCGGGTCGCGCGATGCGCGGTGGAGTCGCTGACATGGCGGGGGATGCCAAGAAGCTGCAGCCGATCATCGTCAAGCGCGTCAAGAAGGGCGGCCACGGCCACCACGGCGGCGCGTGGAAGATCGCCTACGCCGACTTCGTGACCGCGATGATGGCCTTCTTCCTGCTGATGTGGCTGCTGGGCAGCACCAGCGAGGGCGACAAGAAGGGCATCGCCGACTACTTCCAGGCGCCGCTGAAGATCTCGCTGCTGGGCGGCGGCTCGGGTGCGGGCGACGCGTCGCACGTCGTCAAGGGCGGCGGCGAAGACCTGTCGCGCAGCGCCGGCCAGGTCAAGCGCGGCGACGTCGAGGCGCGCCGCAAGACCGTCAACCTGCAGGCGCTGAAGGCCGAGCAGACGCGCGCCGAGCGCGCACGCCTCGAGCAGCTGAAGCAGCAGGTCGAGCAGCGCATCCGCGGCAACGCCCGGCTCGCGGGCATGAGCTCGCAGATCCGGCTGGACATGACGCACGACGGCCTGCGCATCCAGATCGTCGACGAGCAGAACCGGCCGATGTTCGCCAGCGGCAGCGCGGTGGTGCAGCCGTACATGCGCGAGCTGCTGCGCGAAATCGGCGCGGTGCTGGCCGAGGTGCCGAACCGGCTCACGCTCGAAGGCCACACCGACGCCGCACCCTTCGCCGGCGGCGACGGCGGCTACAGCAACTGGGAGCTGTCGGCCGACCGCGCGAACGCGTCGCGCCGCGAGCTGCACACCGGCAGCCTGCCCGACGACCGGGTGCTGCGTGTGCAGGGGCTGGCGGCGAGCCTGCCGCTGCAGCCGCAGGAGCCGCTGGCGGCAGCCAACCGGCGCATCAGCATCATCGTGATGAACCGCGAGGCCGAAGACCGCGTGCTGAGCAGCGCCGTCGTCGAGCCCGAGCCGCAGGCGCCGGCCGACCCCGCCGGCACCGGCTGGCTGCCGCAACTGCCGCGCTGAATCCCGGTACCGGGGATGCGCTAAGCTCCCCGGGAACGGGAGGATGGCGATGATGGTCGGGCGTGCACTGCAATGGAGCCGCTGGTTCGTGTTGATCGCGGTGGTTTGCGCGCTCGCCGGCTCGATCGCGCTGCTGGTGTACGAGGCGATCGTGATCGTCGGCGACGTCGCCGCGACGCTGCACATGCGCCCGGTGACCCCGAAGCTCGCCAAGACGGTGGCCGTGGGGCTGATCGAGGCGCTGGACGTGTTCCTGATCGCGATCGTCGCGCAGGTCATCAGCCTGGGCCTGTACGTGCTGTTCATCGACGAGACGATGCCGCTGCCGCGCTGGCTGCGGATCGGCGACCTCGATGATCTGAAGAGCCATCTGGTGAGCAGCGTGATCGCGGTGCTGGCGGTGCTGTTCATGCGCGAGGCGGTCGCGTGGGACGGCAGCCGCGACCTGCTCGGCTTCGGCGCCGCCCTGGCGCTGGTGATCGCGGCGCTGTCGCTGTACCTGGCGGTCAAGGGCAAGCACTGAAATCCGCTGCGGCGCGCGCGGCCGCGTAACAAGCGCCGGCTTCGGCCTTCTTTTCGGGCTCAAGTCGGCCGGTGCTGCCGGCAGCATGGCCGGGCCCGCTGACGACGGCGGGCCCGAACCCCATGGCCGACACCCAGGACCGCCGCCTGCCGGCTTCCGAACGCAAGCTGCGCAAGGCCCGTGCGCAAGGGCAGATCGCGCGCTCGCGCGACCTGGCGCACTTCGCGGCGGTGGGCACGGTGCTCGGGCTGCTGATCGCGTTCGCGCCGCGGCTGCTGCAGGCGCTGCAGCAGTCGCTGGCCGCCGGGTTGCGCTTCGACGCCGCAGCGCTGGCCGATCCGCTGGCGATGCCGGGGCGGCTGGCCCAGGGCCTCGCGGCCGCGTTCGGGGTGGTGCTGGTGCTGGGCGCGGTGATGTTGCCGGCGGCGCTGGCCGCGGGCGTGGCCGCGGGCGGCTGGAACTTCAGCTGGCAGGCGCTGGCACCGAAGCCGGAGAAGCTCGACCCCTTCGCGGGCATCGGCCGGCTGGTGTCGGGCCGGCAGGTGGGCGAGGCCTTGAAGGCCTGCACGCTGGCGTTGATCGTCGGTGTGGTCGGCGCGCTGTTCCTGCGCGCGCGGCTCGACGACTTCGCCGCCACGCTCGGGTTGCCGCTGCCGCTGGCGCTGGGCCGGCTCGGGCAGGCGCTCGCCGACGGGCTGCTGTGGCTGTTGCTGGCGCTGGCCGCGTTCGCGGCGCTGGACGTGCCGCTGCAGCGCTACCTGCACGCCAAGCGGCTGCGCATGAGCACGCAGGAATACAAGCAGGAGCAGCGCGAGACCGAAGGCAGCCCCGAGCTCAAGCAGCGCCAGCGCGCGCGCATGCGCGAGCTGGCCACGCGGCGCATGCTGGCGGCGGTGCCCAAGGCCGACCTGGTGGTGATGAACCCGACGCACTACGCGGTCGCGCTGCGCTACGACGAATCGCGGATGAGCGCGCCGACGGTGGTGGCCAAGGGCGCCGACCTGGTCGCGCTGCGCATCCGCGACACGGCCCAGGGCGCCCGGGTGCCGGTGCTGCAGGCGCCGCCGCTGGCACGCGCGCTGTATGCGCACGCCGAGCTCGACCGGCCGGTGCCGCAGGCGCTGTTCACCGCGATCGCGCAGGTGCTGGCGCACGTGTATGCGCTGCGCGCGCACCTGGCGGGGCAGGGCGCTGCGCCGGCGCCGCTGGCGGCGGTGGCGGTGCCGCCCGGCCTGGATCCGCAAGAGGGCTCGGGGGAGGCCGGGGCATGACATCGCGCCGCATGCGTCGGACCTGCGCGCCCGCACGCCGCGAGGGCGAATCCGCATGAACGCGCTGATGCACCGCCTGCAGCAGCGGCTGGGCCCGCATGCCGGCGTGTGGCGCGCGCTCGGCGTGCCGGCGTTCGTCGTGCTGGTGCTGGCGATGATGGTGCTGCCGCTGCCGCCCTTCGCGCTGGACCTGCTGTTCACCTTCAACATCGCGCTGGCGCTGATGGTGGTGATGATCTCGGCGCACATGGTCAAGCCGCTGGACTTCGCGGCCTTCCCGACCGTGCTGCTGATCACCACGCTGATGCGGCTGAGCCTGAACGTCGCCTCCACGCGCGTGGTGCTGGTCGACGGCCACAGCGGCCCGGCCGCGGCGGGCAAGGTGATCGAGGCCTTCGGCCACTTCCTGATCGGCGGCAACTTCGCGGTCGGGCTGATCGTGTTCGCGATCCTGGTGGTGATCAACTTCATCGTCGTCACCAAGGGCGCCGAACGCATCGCCGAGGTCGGCGCGCGCTTCACGCTCGACGCGATGCCGGGCAAGCAGATGGCGATCGACGCCGAGCTCAACGCAGGCCTGATCGACGAGAAGGAGGCGCGCCAGCGCCGCGCCGAGGTCGGCGAGGAGGCCGACTTCTTCGGCAGCATGGACGGCGCCAGCAAGTTCGTTCGCGGCGACGCGATCGCCGGGCTGCTGATCCTGGCGATCAACATCGTCGGCGGCTTCGTGATCGGCGTCGCGCAGCACGACCTGAGCGTGCAGGCCGCTGCCGCCAGCTACATCCAGCTGGCGGTGGGCGACGCGCTGGTCGCGCAGGTGCCGGCGCTGCTGGTGTCGGTGGCGGCGGCGATGGTGGTGTCGCGCGTGGGCAAGGACCAGGCGATCGGCGCGCAGATCCACGCGCAGGTGCTGGGCACGCCCAAGCCGCTGTTCGTGACCGCCGGCATCATCGGCGCGCTCGGCCTGGTGCCGGGCATGCCGCACCTGGTGTTCGCGCTGATCGGCGCGGGCGTCGGCGCGCTCGGCTGGTTGGTGCGCAAGCGCGAGCGGCAGGCGGCGGCGCTGGCGGCGCAGCCGCGCGAAGCGGCGGCGCCGGCGGCCGGTGCCGAAGCCAGCTGGGACGACCTGGTGCCGGTGGATACGCTCGGGCTCGAGGTCGGCTACCGGCTGATCGCGCTGGTCGATGCCGCGCGCGGGCCGGGCCACGGCGACCTGCTCGGCCGGATCAAGGGCGTGCGCAAGAAGTTCGCGCAGGACATGGGCTTCCTGCCGCCCGCGGTGCACATCCGCGACAACCTCGAGCTGCGGCCGAGCCTGTACCGCGTGACGCTGCGCGGCGCGGTGGTCGGCGAGGGCGAGGCCTATCCCGGCCTGTGGCTGGCGATCAACCCCGGCGGCGCGACCCAGCCGCTGCCCGGCACGGCCACCGCCGACCCGGCCTTCGGATTGCCCGCCACCTGGATCGAGGAGCGCCACCGCGAGACCGCGCAGATGGCCGGCTATACGGTGGTTGATTGCCCGACCGTGGTCGCGACCCACCTTTCACACTTGATGCAGGTGAACGCGGCGCGGCTGCTGGGCCGCGTCGAGGTCCAGGCGCTGGTCGACCACGTCACCAAACTCGCCCCCAAGCTGATCGAAGACGTGGTTCCCAAGATGGTCGGCATCGCCACGCTGCACAAGGTGCTGCAACTGCTGCTCGAAGAAGGCGTGCACATCCGCGACCTGCGCGGCATCGTCGAGGCGCTGGCCGAGCATGCCGGCAGCAGCGCCGACGCGGCCGAGCTGGCGCGGCTGGTGCGGGTGCAGCTGGCGCCGGCGATCGTGCAGCAGATCTACGGCGCGGTGCGCGAGCTCGACGTGATCGCGCTCGACCCGGACCTGGAACGCCTGGTCAGCCAGGCGCTGAACAGCCCGCACGGCGCCGCGCTCGACCCGGGCGTGGCCGAGGCGCTCACGCGCCAGGCGGCCAGCAGCGCCAAGTCGCAGGAAGACCTGGGCGTGCCCGCCTGCCTGCTGGTGCCCGACCCGATCCGCGCGCCGCTGGCACGGCTGCTGCGGCGCGCGGCGCCGCGGCTGAAGGTGCTGGCGCACAGCGAGATCCCCGAAACCCATTCGATCCGCATCGGATCGATCATCGGAGCCGGCGCATGACGGCTGCGATGCATCCCCGCCGCGCGGGCGCCCCCGCCCCGCGGCAGCAGGAGGCTGCATGAACGTCCGGCGATTTTCGGCGCGCAGCGCGCGCGAGGCCCTCGGCCTGGTGCGCCAGGCTTTCGGCGACGACGCGGTGGTGCTGTCCACGCGGCCGGCGGCCGACGGCGTCGAGGTGCTGGCGATGGCCGGCGAAGGCGTGCCGGCCTTCGACGCCGCACCGCCCGCGCCGGGCGCCGCCGCGCCGGCTGCGGCTGCCGTGCCGGCTGCGGCCGCTGCCGAATCCGCCGCTGGCGTCGAGCAGGACGTGGCCAAGCTGTCGATGAGCACGCTGTCGTTCCAGGACTACGTGCGCGAACGCATGCTGCGCCGGCGCCGCGCCGAGCAGCAGGCGCAGCAGCGCAGCCAGGCCGATGCGCAGGCGGCGCAGGCCAGGGCCGAGGCACTGGCCGCCGCGCCGCAGCCGCCGGCCGCGGCGCTGCGCACCCGTGCAGCCGTGCAGGCGCCCGAGCCGCCGTCTGCGCCGCCGCCGCAGCCGCCGCTGCACCCGTCTGCGGCGCTGCCGCCGCAGCCGCCCGTGGCCGACGAGCTGCCGTGGCTGCACGAGGCCGCGGCCGGCGCGGCCGAAGCCGAAGCGTCGCGCGCGAGGACCCTGCCGCCCGCCGCGGCGGCCGCGGCGATGGCGGTGCCGATCGGTGCCGGCCAGGCGCCGGCTGCGTGCGAATCGGCCGCCACGCTCACCGTGCTCGACGAGCTGCGCGCGATGAGGGGCCTGATCGAAGACCGCTTCGGCGCCTTGGCCTTCATGGAGAAGCTGCGGCGCCAGCCGCGCCAGGCGCAGCTGACGCAGCGTCTGCTCGACCTGGGCTTCTCGCCGGCACTGGTGCGCAAGCTCGTCGACGGCCTGCCCGGCGACTGCGACGAGATGACCTGGGCGGCGAGCGTGCTCGAACGCAACCTGCCCTGCGGCGAAGCCGAGACCGCGCTCGAGGACGCGGGCGGCGTGTACGCGCTGGTCGGCGCCACCGGCGTCGGCAAGACCACCAGCACCGCCAAGCTGGCCGCGGCCTTCGCCACCCGCCACGGCGCGGCCAACCTCGGCCTGATCACGCTCGACGCCTACCGCGTGGCCGCGCACGAACAGCTGCGCGCCTACGGCCGCATCCTGGGCGTGCCGGTGCACACCGCGCACGACCGCGCGTCGCTGGAAGACCTGCTCGACCTGCTCGCCGGCAAGAAGCTGGTGCTGATCGACACCGCCGGCATGGCGCAGCGCGACGCGCGCACGCGCGAGCTGCTGGACATGCTGTCGCACCGCAAGCTGCAGCGGCTGCTGGTGCTCAACGCGGCGGCACAGGGCGAGACGATCGACGACGTCCTCGCCGCCTACCGCGCCGGCAGCTGCCGCGGCGTGATCCTGTCCAAGGTGGACGAGGCGGTGAAGCTCGCGCCGGCGCTGGACGCGATGATCCGCCACAAGCTCAAGGTGCTGGCCGTGGCCAACGGCCAGCGCGTGCCCGAGGACTGGCACCGGCTGTCGGCCGCGGCGCTGGTGCGCCAGGCGCTGCGCCCGGCGCCTTCGGGCGCGTGGCGCATGGACGCGTACGACGTGCAGCTGGTGTTCGCCGGCCTGCGCGCGCGGCCCGAAGCGCCGGCCGCCGCGCACGCCTGAGCCACGCCCGACCGGACGCCCCGCGATGCCGCTTCCGCCGTTCCTGCCCGTTACCCGGCCCGCCGACCAGGCCCATGGGCTGCGCCGGCTGTTCGCCGCGCCGCAGCCGCGCCACCTGGTGCTGCTGGCCAACCCGCACGTGCCGGCCACCGGCGTCGCGCTCGAGCGCCTGGGCAGCGCACTGGCGGCGCTCGGCCGCCACGCGCTGGTGGTCGATGCCGCCGCCGCATCGCCGCCGCCGCACGAACTGGCGGCGCTCGACCTCGCCGCCTGCGTCGAAACCGTGGGGCCGGGCCTGGCCTACCTGGCCGCGCGCGGCCTGCCGCTGGCGCACGTGGATGCACGCGGCTCGGCTGCGGCGCTGCTGCCCCGGCTGGAGGCGGCCGCGCCGCAGGCCGACCTGGTGCTGCTGCACGCCGATGCCGCCGACGTGGTGCGGCTGTTCGACCGAAGCGTGCCCGCGGTGCTGGTGCTGGCCGGGTCGGCGCCCGAGAGCCTGACCCATGCCTACGCCGGCATCAAGCTGCTGGCGCTGCGCTGCGGCCGGATGGATTTCGACCTGCTGCTGTGCGTGCCGCCGCGCCAGCCGCTGGCGGCGCGCATCGGCGCGCGCCTGGCCGGCTGCGCCGAGCGCTTCCTGGGCGCGGTGCTGCACGACCGCGTCGTGCTCGACCCGGCCGGCGACGCGCGCGAGCCCGTGCCCGAGCCGCTGCTGCGGCTGCTGGCGGCGCTGTTGCTGCCCGATGACGACACCGCCGGGTGGACGCCGCCGCCGCGGCCGCACCCCCCGAACCCGACCCGATCCGCCCGGAGCTGAGCACCGATGTACACCGCCAAGGGGCGCCTGGACGCCAACGCGACGCTGAAGCAGTACAGCCCGCTGGTGCGCCGGCTGGCGCAGCAGATGATCGCCAAGCTGCCGGCCAACGTCGAGCTCGATGACCTGATCCAGGTCGGCATGATCGGCCTGTCGGACGCGCTCACGCGCTTCGACACGGCGCAGGGCGTGCAGTTCGAGACCTTCGCCACCCAGCGCATCCGCGGCGCGATGCTCGACGAGCTGCGCGGCAACGACTGGATGAGCCGCGGCGACCGCCGCCACCAGCGCAGCATCGAAGCCGCGGTGCGCACGCTCGAGCAGCGGCACGGCCGCGCGCCCACCGAGCGCGAGATCGCCGCCGAGATGGGGCTGGCGCTGGCCGAATACCAGGAGCTGCTGGGCAAGGTGCGCGGCACCCAGCTGGTGTGCCTGGAAGACCTGGGCGGCGACGACGGCGACGACGACTTCCTCGATCGCCACCTGGCCACCGACGCCGGCAACCCGCTGGGCCTGCTGGAGGACCGGCGCATGCGCGAAGCGCTGGTCGAGGCGATCAAGCACCTGCCCGAGCGCGAGCAGTACGTGATGAGCATGTACTACGAGCACGACCTGAACCTGAAGGAGATCGCGGCCGTGCTCAAGGTCACCGAGAGCCGCGTGTGCCAGCTGCACAGCCAGAGCATCGCGCGGCTGCGGGCCAAGCTGCGCGAGTGGTAGGCGGGAACCCCGATGCGGCCAACAAGTCAGCTCGTTCCACTGCTCGCATGCGCCGCGTTTTTCTTCGCTGCCAATGCACTTGCACAAAGCACGTGCTATGGACGCGTTGACAACGGCAGGGTGGAAGATGCGGTGAGCCTGCCCAGAGAAGGCAAGAACTTCGTCCGCATGGCGCAGGGGCCTGTCACGGCCGGACGGGTCTTCGTGCATTCGCTCGTCCACGACATCGTCATCGACGCGTATGCGGCGCTCGCGGCCGAGCGACCTGGGATTCGCTGGGTCTACGGTGAGACGGGTCTTCAGCAAGGCGGGCCGATTCCGCCCCACTAGTGCAGTGTTCCACTCTGTGCAGCACTTAAGAAAACCGATGGATTTGTCGTCCTGGCTAGGCGCAAACCGCAGCGATGCCTAGTGGCATCGCGAGGATTTGCAACGACGCCAGGGCGGCAAAGGCGCGGTTTTATGTGCTGCATAGCGTGGAACACTGCACTAGACCCACCAGAACGGCCTGTCGGTCGACTTGTTTGTCCCGGTGGTGGACAAGGACGGCAACAGCGTGCAGTGCCCCAACCGACCCGACAATGGCTGCGGCTATCAGGTCGACTTTGATGCCGAGGGCGAGAACAGCACCCACCGCATCGACTTTGCCAGCCTTGGCGAACTGCTTTACCACCTGCACTTGGCGGCGAAGAGCAGGGGCAGCGAACTGACGCTGGTGGTCCTTCAGCGAGAGTTGCGGCCCCGCCTGTTTCAGGCTGCGCGCGGACAGTGGCTGAAGGAACACGTCCCCTTTCCGAACTGGGACGATCCAGTCCGTCACGACGACCACATCCACGTCAATTTCGCTGTTCAGTGCAAATAGCGCGGGGCGAGGCTTATCCCCCTGTCGCGAGGAAGTACCGCCGCTTCGGATCTTGCGGGCTGGAGCCGATCTCGCGGACCAGCCCGCGCCCCACCAAGTTGGCCAGGCGGGTCCGTGCCGCCCGGGGGGTGCGTTCGATGCGGGCCGCAATCTCGTTGGTTGACAATCCTGTGCCGCCCGCCAGCGCGTCAACGATGGCCTGGTCGATGCCATCCAGCGCGGGCAACTGCCCCCGCGTGGTTTGGAGTGTGACGCGGAAGCGGGTTCCAATCTCTTCCAGCGCTGGGACCGGCAGGCCGGCATCGCGGCAGGCCAAGCTCATGCGCTGGATGCCGCTGCCCCACTGCTCGATCAGGCCGAGTTCGTGGAACACGCGGCCGATGACGCGGTTGCGCAGCTTCGATACGCCGCGCCGCAGGTCCTCCACGGTCAGACCCGGCGGCAGCAGGCCGGGGCTCTCGATCTCCACGCGGTCGTCAAACACGGCCACGCGGATCGGTGCGCCGCGCTGTGCATAGTCGGCGTGCACCACGGCGTTGACGACGGCCTCGCGCAGCGCCACGGGCGGCAGGCTCCAGGTGTCGATGCGGCGCAGCGCGCCGATGTCGAAGCCATGCAGACCATGTTTCTGGAGAAACTCGATGGCCGCTTGGACGACCTTGGGCAAGGGGCCGGTCAAGGCCGCGGAATCGACGATGCGGGTCCTGTCGGTGCCGGCAAAGCGTCCGGCCTGGATCCAGGCGTCGGGGAAGCAGGCGCGCGCGTCGCGCCCGAACAGCAGCACACCGCCGACGGAGGGCACCTTGCGGCCCTGGTGCGGCACCAGCAGACGCAAGGTCTCCAGGTCGGCCTTCCTCAGCTTGCGTACCGGCGCGAAGCACTCTGAAGCAGCGTGGAAGTCCAATGCTTCAGAGTCGAGTTCGGGCATGGCCTGCTCGTCGAAGGATTTGCCGAGGCTCGCCCGCCGCAGCTCGGCCACCATCTCATCGTCCGCGCGCCGGTTGGTGGAGCCGACCCGCACGAAGACGCCCGCTTCGATGCCCGCTGCCTTCAGATGGTGGGGCCGGCTGGGGCTGGGATACACCTGAACCGCCAGCACGTTGGTGCTGCGCCAGGGCAGCACCTCGATGTCCGGCATCAGGTGCGGCGCGATGCCGTCGCTGAGCATGCTCGCGAGACGCTCCTCCACGGACAGGGGGTCGGCAATGCCGCGCACATGGCGCGTGCCGTCTTCGACGCCGATCAGGAGCGTGCCGCCGGCCGTGTTGGCGAAGGCCACGACGGTGCGCAGTACGCCCGCTGCAGATGAGAGGTCGCGCTTGAATTCGAGCGTCTTGCCCTCGGGACGCTTCAGCAACTCGGTCAAGTTCATAGCTATGAAGTCTACTATGAAGTCATGCGACCAGCGGCGCTTCAGAGCAGGCGTTTCGCTGGCCGGGCACCATGCGGTCGACCGCCGCCACCAGCGCAGCATCGAAGCCGCGGTGCGCACGCTCGAGCAGCGCCACGGTCGCGCGCCCACCGAACGCGAGATCGCCGCCGAGATGGGCCTGGCGCTGGCCGAATACCAGGAGCTGCTGGGCAAGGTGCGCGGCACCCAGCTGGTGTGCCTGGAAGACCTGGGCGGCGACGACGGCGACGGCGATTTCCTCGATCGCCACCTGGCCACCGACGCCGGCAACCCGCTGGGGCTGCTGGAGGACCGGCGCATGCGCGAAGCGCTGGTCGAGGCGATCAAGCACCTGCCCGAGCGCGAGCAGTACGTGATGAGCATGGACTACGAGCACGACCTGAACCTGAAGGAGATCGCGGCCGTGCTCGAGGTCACCGAGAGCCGCGTGTGCCAGCTGCACAGCCAGAGCATCGCGCGGCTGCGCGCGCGGCTGCGCGAGTGGTGAGCGCCGCCGCGGCCGGGCTGCCGGCCTGAAGGGTCAGGGCCTCCGGGAGCGGCCCTTTGCTCCCGCCAGCCGCGCTGCGCAGCGTTGCGCGGCGCGATGCCCGGCGCGGCGGAGCAGGTCAAAGGCTCTCGGGTGGTCGCCCGGCCGCCCCGAACCTGCCGGACCGTCACGGCGGGGCGGGCTGGGCGCAGCCCGGCCCCGAGGGGCGCTGTCAGGCGTGCGTGCTGCCGCCGCGGGCCTGGCGCTCGGCCTGGCCGCCGGCGTCGTAGGCGGCACGGGCGGCGCTGGCCGGCAGCAGCACGTCGATCGCGCGGTCGAGCGCGGCGGTGGCGCGGGCGAGCGACTCGCGCTGCGCCGCCACCTGCGCGCCGGCGTGCGCCAGCCGCAGGCGCAGCGGTGCGCTCAGCTCGGTTGCGCCCGCCGGTCGGCGCAGCCGGTCGACGGCGGCGGCCAGCGCGCGCTGCAGCGCCGCCGCTTCGGCTTCGAGGCGCCCGGCATCGGGTTCGCCCAGTGCCTGGCCGAGCGCCAGCAGGCGTTGTTCGACGTGCGCGACGCAGGCTTCGAGATCGGCAGCGGCCATCGGGTGTAGGGGTCCGGCTTCGGGTTCGCGGCGGCGCGGTGCCGGCCGCGCGTGTATCAGCGCTGCGGAGGCGCGAGCAGTTCCTGCGCGTTGGCGATCAGCTTGTCGGCGATCGCCCCGGCGTCGATGCGGAAGCTGCCGTCGCGGATCGCCTGCGCGATGCGGTCGACCTTGGCCTGGTCGATATCGGCGCGCGCCGGTTCGCCGGCGAGCAGTTGCCGGCTGACCAGCTCGACCCGCAGGCCCTCGGTGTCGCCGTGCGCATTCGCGGCGGCGGATGCGCGCCGCTCGGCGGCAACCGGGGACGCGGCGGGGAGGCTGTCGAGAGGACCGATCTTCATGGCGAACTCCTGCGGGCAGCGGCGGCCGCAGCGGCCGGGCTTGCATGGCACGGATATCGGACGGCGGCGGCGCCGACTTGAGGGCCGGCGTGCACGATTGCGGCACCGGCCCCGCGCTCCGGGGGGATCGACATTACAGCACCAGCTCGACGCGGCGGTTGCCCACCGGGGTGCCGGTGAGCACCTGGCCGGCGTCGGTGCGCACCCGCACCGGCTGGCCTTCGATGCCGGGTGCCAGCGCCTGTGCCTCGCCGCTGACGCTGAAGCCCTCGCCGCGGGCGACCACCTGCACGCGCTCGCCGGCGGCAAACCATTGCTGCCGCGCCAGGTCGGCGTCGCGCAGCGCCTGGCCCGGCGCCAGCGGCCGGGCGAGCCTGCGGCCGAGCGCGTTGCCGGCGTCGGCCATCGGCGGGCTGCGTTCGGCGGCCCAGTCGACTTCGGCCGGCTGCAGATGTTCCGCCTGCAGCACGGTGCCGGCGGCCAGCGGCAGCACCGCGACCCAGGCCGGCGCGTACACCTTCACCGTCACCGGCAGGTACACCTGCCAGGGGGTGGCCCCTTCGGCGCAGCGCAGCACCACCCGGGTGCGGCCCCAGGCGAGCGCACCCGGCGGCAAGCGGGCCTCGACCCGTTCGCAGGGCGCCAGGCGCAGCCGCGGGTCGAGCCGGCCCGGTTCGACCTCGACCCGCACCGGGCCGCCGGCCGCGCCGTTGCCCAGGCTCGCGCCCAGTTGCGAACCCAGGCCGGCACCCAGCGTGCCCAGCTCGCGCTGCACCGCGGCGTCGATCGCGGCGCCGTCCTGCGCCGCGGCCGTGCCGGCGGCGACAGCCAACAGCGCCAGGCAGCGCAAGTGCCGAAGCGGGCGCTGCGTGCGCGGGCGCGCGCAGCCGGGGGGGCGGGTCTGGGGCTGGTCCACGGCAGCGCACTGTAGGTACGCCGGCCGTGCCGCAGCGGCATGAATTGACCGGCCAAGCCGTGCCTGTTCGTGCCCATGGCCGGCCGGTGCGCTGCCCACAATGCCGCCGCATCGACCACGCGTCGCCGCAACTGCCAGGGCCGCCGATGATCCCCCGCCTCAGCGACAGCTTCGACTTCCAGGCGCAGGCGCTGACGCTGCGCGCCGAGCGCCAGCGGCTCTTGGCCGGCAACATCGCCAACGCCGACACCCCCGGCTACGTGGCCCGCGATCTGGACTTCGCCGCCGCGCTGCGTGCCGCCACCGGCAGCGCCGGGCCGGCGGGTGCCGCGCTGAACGGGCTGCGCGCGTCGCTGCCCGGCGGCAGCGGCGTCGAGCCGCAGCTGCGCTGGGCCAGCGCCAGCCAGAGCAGCCTGGACGGCAACACGGTCGACATGGACCGCGAGCGCGCGTCGATCGCCGACAACGGCGTGAAGTACGAGGCGACGCTGCGCTTCCTGAACGCGCAGGTGCGCACGCTCAGCGACGCGATGAAGGGCCCGAACCAGAGCTGAACCCCGCCAGGAGGCCGGCATGAGCATGTTCCGCATCTTCGATGTCAGCGGCAGCGCGGCCAGCGCGCAGAGCCAGCGGCTGAACGTGGTCGCGTCCAACCTGGCCAACGCCGACACCGTGGCCGGCCCCGACGGCCGCGCCTACCAGGCGCGGCAGGTGGTGTTCCAGGCCGAGCTGATGGGGGCGCTCGACACGGCGGGCGTGCGCGTGGCCGCGGTCACCGAGGACGCGACGCCCGGGCGGCGCGTGCACGACCCGAAGCACCCGGCCGCCGATGCCGACGGCTACGTGACCTACAGCAACGTGAACACCGTCGAGGAGATGGTCAACATGATCTCGGCCTCGCGCTCGTACCAGAACAACCTCGAGGTGATGAACACCGCCAAGAGCCTGCTGCTGAAGACGCTGCAGCTCGGTCAGTCATGAGCGCGATCGACGCGGTCAACGGCGGCAGCGGCGCGGCGTCGAGCCGGGCCGGCAGCGCCGCGGCCGCATCCGGCAGCGAGGACCGCTTCCTGAAGATGCTGGTCGCGCAGCTGAAGAACCAGGACCCGCTGAACCCGCTGGACAACGCGCAGGTCACCAGCCAGATGGCGCAGATCAACACGGTCAGCGGCATCGAGAAGCTCAACGGCACGGTCGCCGGGCTGAACACGCGGCTGGTGGCGCTGCAGGCGCTGCAGGGCGCGAGCCTGGTCGGGCGCGAGGTCACGGTCGAAGGCAGCCGGCTGGCGGTGGCCGACGGCGCCGGCCGCGGCGGCTTCGAGCTCAGTGCCGCCGCCGACCAGGTGAAGGTGGAGATCCTCAACGGCGCCGGCCGCGTGGTCGGCCAGCTCGACCTCGGTGCGCAATCGGCGGGCCGCCACGAATTCGCCTGGCCGGCGGGCGAGGTGAGCGATGCCGACGACTACCGCTTTCGCGTCAGCGCGCAGGCGGGCAGCGCGAGCGTGCTGCGCACGACGCTGGCGCGCGACCGCGTCGAGGCGGTGGTCAGCGACGGCAATGCGCTGAACCTCGAGCTGGCCCACGCCGGCACCGTCGCCTACGACGCGGTGCGCGCGTTCAATTGACACCCCCTTTCCCCACCAGGAGCCCCGCATGAGCTTCCAGCAAGGCCTGTCGGGCCTGAACGCGTCGAGCAAGAACCTCGAGATCATCGGCAACAACATCGCCAACGCCAACACCTACGGCTCCAAGGTCGCACGCGCCGAGTTCGCGGCGGTGTACGCGACCGCGCTCAACGGTTCGGGCACCAACAGCGTCGGCATCGGCACCACGCTGCAGGCGGTGGCGCAGCAGTTCACGCAGGGCAACGTGTCGACCACCGAGAACCCGCTGGACCTGGCGATCAACGGCGGCGGCTTCTTCCAGGTGACCGACGGCCACAGCCCGATCAGCTACACCCGCAACGGCCAGTTCAAGCTCGATCGCGACGGCTACCTGGTCAACAACGCGCAGGCGCGGCTGCTGGGCTATGCGGCCGACGCCAACGGCGTGATCCAGCCGGGCGCGTCGGTGCCGCTGCGGCTGCCCACCACCGGCATCGAGCCGAAGCCGACCAGCCGGGTGGACCTGGAGTTCAACCTCGATTCGCGCGTGGCCGTCACCGGGCCGGCGGCGCCGGCGCCGCCGGTGATCGACTTCGCCGACGCGAGCACCTACAACAACGCGCGGTCGCTGACGATCTACGACGAGAAGGGCCAGGAGGTCGCGGTCAGCCTGTACTACCAGAAGGCGGGCAACGACCAGTGGAACGTGTTTGCCACCGCCAACGGCAGCAGCATCGGCGGGACGCCGGGCGCGCCGGTGCCGATCACGACGCTGCAGTTCCCGGCGAACGGCGCTGCGCCGACCTTGCCCGCCGGCCCGGTCGCGTTGACGGGCGTGGAGCCGGTGCCGAATGCCCAAGGCGCGCAGATCGTGCCCTTCGGGTCGTTGACCTTCGACTTCAGCGGCACCACCCAGTTCGGCTCGGCCTTCGCCGTGACCGACATGCGCCAGGACGGCCACAGCGCCGGACAGCTGAGCTCGATCGCGGTGGAGGCCGACGGCGTGATCATGGCGCGCTACTCGAACGGACAGTCCAAGCCGGCCGGCCAGATCGAGCTGGCCAACTTCCGCAACCCGCAGGGGCTGCAGCCGCTGGCCGACAACGCCTGGGCGCGCACCAACGCGTCGGGCGACCCGATGGTCGGCGTGGCGGGCGACGGCAGCCTGGGCGTGCTGCAGGCCGGCGCGCTCGAGGACAGCAACGTCGACCTGACCGGCGAGCTGGTCAACATGATCACCGCGCAGCGCATCTACCAGGCCAACGCGCAGACCATCAAGACGCAGGACCAGGTGCTGCAGACGTTGGTGAATCTGCGGTAACCCAAGATTGGCGGCGGGGCGCGACCGCTGTCCTTCCTGTGCCTGTGGAGCGTGTTGCGCGCTGCACGGGCACTGGTACTGGCCTGTCAGGCGTAGCCGGATACGCCGCGTGTATGGCGCAACACGTTACGCCTGACAGTTCGTTTCAGTACAAGTTGGGTGTAATTATGAGGATACGGATGTTGATTCGCACACTGGTTGGTTTCGGAATATATTTTGCTGCTTCTGTAGCTTCGGCCGAGTTCATCGATGGACAGAAGCTAAAAGAGATGCTCAATGCACAAGTCCGCATATATCGTGGCGACATCCGCTCCGGCGACTACCAAGATTCAGCACGCGCAAATGGCTATGTTCTGGGGGTGGTTGGCACGGTAATATATATCTTGATTCGCCCCCGCGAAGGAGTTAAGGCAGGACAATTGACTGCAATGGTCAAAAGTATCTAGAAGATAATCCTGATAAATGGTCGCTATCAGGTGATGAAATTGTCATCAATGCGCTTAAACCAACATTTCCATGTTCAAACAAGTAGCGCGCAACATTTCGTCGCAGCCGACCGCCTACGGCGTCGGATGATTTTTCCGTTCGACACTATCCATCAACATTATCGCTAGGTAGAAATAGATGCAGTTGCATATCGAATCCAAGCCAATGGAAAAATGGGATCGACGTTTTGTCGAACTATCCAAGTACGTTTCCGAGTGGTCTAAAGACCCGAATGCCAAAGTCGGCGCAGTGGTGGTGGCAGAAAGAGGCGGCGCGATGACGCTTGGCTACAATGGATTTCCAATGGGCGTCGAGGACTCTGCTGAAAGGCTAGATGACTCTGAAATCAAGCTTGAGTTGGTTGTCCACGCGGAACAGAACGCGCTGATTGCTGCAGGCCCAAAGGCAAACGGTGCAACAGTTTATGTGTGGGGAAAGCCCATTTGTGCCCGCTGCGCAGGTGCAATCATCCAAGCAGGCATAAAGCGAGTAGTTGCACCCAGCCCGGATTCTGTGCCACAAGATTCAAAGTGGCATAAAACGGGGAAGCTTTCCATTGAGATGTTCAGAGAAGTCGGTATTCATATTGATTTCTTTTCCGTTGATGAGCTTGAGTCATCGAACTGAATCTATGCCGAACCTGGTAGTTAATCGCATTCCATTACACACAACTTTTCCTGCCGCCTCTCCTGAACAAGGAAGGCTCACGTAAGTGTTTGATTCTCATGACTCCATGCTCTGCATCCAGCATGTAGCAAGATTCGATCAGATCATCTGTAAGTCTTGATCTTCAATGACTTTCGGAATTGTGTAATGGAATGTCTGAAACCGCCAGCGACCCCGTTTTCATTTAATTCCTCCGGACAAATCGAATGCGTCTCCACCTTGTACTCGCAATCTTGTTTTCCTTTGCTTCATTCTCGTACGGGCAAGCTCTTGGTGGAATCAGTTCCGTGGCTCTAGCCATTGACCTAAGCAGGGAAACTGACGCTCGGGCTTGTGGTGTCTCGATCGCCAGTGTTGACGCCGCAATGCATATCCCTCTCTCGAATTCGCGCTTGAATGTCGTGAAAGTCGGTGATGCTGTACTGTGGGCAAGCGTCAATGTTCTCCAGGCGCCAAACGGTCAGTGCGCCGCGGCGATCACTGTGGCCCTAAGGCGTCCACTATCATTGCAATCCGCCGCAGACTCTCCGCGGGTGTTGGGAGACGTCTGGAGCAACAGTCATCTCCTAATTGGCTTTCCACAAGGGTTTGGGAAAGTAACATCTGACAAAGTCGAAGACTTTACGAAGCAGCTCATCGCTGCTTGGCTCAAGGATAGGTGAACAGTGACTTCCGCTTATCGAAGACTGATGGTCTTGGCCAACGAGACCGACACTCCTTCCACAGACGAGAAGATTCTTGAACTGAACAAGCTCTTGGAAGTGCTCGATCCGTCAATGGTCAAGATCGACGATCTACGCATCGTTGATGACTTAGTCACCGTGCTACACAACACGGGCAACCTGCTACCTGAGACGCGCGACCTTCTCATGGATCACCAAGAGAAGATCAGATCGAGATTGAGTCGCCTCTAGCGGCGTGACTCTTAGGTGACGCCCAACAAGTCATTCGAGTCGACGCATGAGGACGCGTGCGGCTCGACCATTTCGTTTGAGCGGAAATTTGACCCAAACCCCGTCTTGCTGCACTTCGGGCTTTCATGCTCGGGGGCGAGTCGGTCGACTCATGATTGGTTAGACCACAAGAGGAATGGCTTGCGTCGGAAAGGCCTTGAGTATTTTCTTGTCCATGGTCACCAGCTTGACGCCCAATCGCTCCGCCAATGCGATGAATTCGCAATCATAGGCAGAGCATTCACTGTCACGCACCAATTCCAACACCTGGCGCGAATGCACTTCGAACTCGAATCCCTCCAGCAAGGATTCAGCCTCGGCCTGAATATTGCAAGCCTGTTCGAAGCTCAGCATGTTTCGGCGCACATAGCCCGCAAGGATGTTGCGGAACTCGCTGCGCCACCGTGGCGGGGCCGCCCACTCCGGCTCTCGGGCAAGCAAAGCCTCTGCTGCGCCAGTGAACTCGCCCGGCAGGTACAGGTACGCCAGGACATTGCTGTCAACAACGATCACTTGCGTCCCGCTCGCTTGGCCGCGTCGATGTCCTGGGCAGTGAACTGCACGGGTGGCAAGCTGGCCCTCAGCTCCCGGGCACGCAACAAGCGGTCGCTCAGCGCCACCCGGTTGGGCAACAACACGGTCTCCAGGCACACGATGGCCTCGCTGTTCAGGCTGCGGCGGTGCCGTTCTGCAGCGGCCTTCAGCCGCTCGTACACAGCGTCAGGAATGTTCTTCAAGGTCAGGGAGGTCGGCATGGCAGTCCCTCATTGCAACCAAAACGGTTCCATTTTGGCGCATCGAGACACCACAGGCAACCGCTTGTGGCCTTGCTGGGCGTTGCAGGGGGCGCCTCCGCCACCGCACGCTTCGGCCATGCCGAGCGCGCGCGCCTGAACTTGGGCGCGATGTCTACTTTGCCCGCGCGCGCAGCCACTCACGCAGGGCACTGTTCATGCGCGTCTGCCAGCCTGCACCTTGGCGCTTGAACGCCTGCACGATGTCCGCGTCCAGCCGTATGTTCACGTGCTCCTTCGGGCTCGCGATGGGCGGGCGCCCCCGCTTGGGCTTCAGCATCTCTTTGGCCACATCCGCGCCCATCAAGTCAGCCAGCACGTCTTTCGCGGGTCGGGCCTTGGCGAACCACTCTTCGGTGGCCTCGGGCGCTTCGTTGTCCAAGCGCTCAGGGTTGGGTTTGCGCGGCATAGCGAGTCCTTTCGCGTTTATTGGCTCTGCGCAGGCTGATCACATGTGCCGCACCATCGCGCGGCGTGAACACCAGCATGCACAAATGCTCATCAATGAAGCCGAGCGCCTGAAAACGCCGCTCCGGGTAGTCCTGCCTGGTGTCCTCAACGACAAGTGCGCTGCTCCAGTCGAACTGTTGGGCAAGCCCGAAACGCATGCCACGCTCTTCTTCGTTGCGCGCACTCTTGGCTGGGTCATAGGTCAGGCGCATCGAGTTATTGTATCCACAACAAATCATCTTGCCCAAGCCCACTTCGCGCCGGCCCGAATGTCGCTTCGCTGGTGCGGGCCAATTGATTCAACGACCGCTTCGCGCTCAGGCGCAAAGGAGTCCCCATGGACCGCATGATCTACCTGTCGATGTCGGGCGCGAAGGCGGCGCTGCAGCGCCAGGACGTGCTCGCGAACAACCTGGCCAACGTGTCGACGCCGGGATTCCGGGCCGAGATCGCCGCCTTCCGCGCGGTGCCGGTGCGCGGCGACGGTGCCAGCACGCGCGTGTATGCGCTCGAGTCGACGCCGCGCCACAGCGACGCGCCCGGCGTGGTGCAGGCCACCGGCCGCACGCTCGACGTCGCGGTGGCCGGCCGCGGCTGGCTCGCGGTGCAGGCGCTCGACGGCACCGAGGCTTACACCCGCGGCGGCGCGCTCGACCTGAGCCCCGAGGGCGACCTGGTCACCCGCAGCGGGCTGCAGGTGCTGGGCGACGGCGGGCCGATCAACGTGCCGGCCGGCGCGCAGGTCGAGATCGCGCCCGACGGCAGCATCAGCGCGCGCAGCGGCAGCGCCGCGCCGCAGCGCATCGGCCGGCTGAAGCTGGTCACGCCCGAAGTCGCGCTGGTGCGCGGCGAAGACGGCCTGTTCCGCAGCGCCGACGGCGGCGGCCTCGACGCCGACCCGGCTGCACGCGTGCAGCAGGGCGCGCTCGAGGGCAGCAACGTCGCCGCGGTGGAGACGATGGTCGCGATGATCGCCGCGTCGCGGCAGTTCGAGCAGCAGATGAAGCTGCTGCAGACCGCCGAGCACAACGAGCAGGCCGCCGCGAAGCTGCTGGGCAACGCCGGCTGAGCCGGGTGCCGGTGCGGCAAGGGACGCCGCAGGTGGCGGCGCGTCGCCCTGGGGGCGCCGCGGGTGCCGGTGCATCGCCCGCGGCGAGCGCTGCGCGAATCGCCGAAAATGGCGCAATGAGCAAACGCCGTTCCCCCACCGCCGTGCGCCTGGCGCGCGATACCCTGCAACTCTCGATCGCCGCGCCGCAGGTGGTCGCGCACCGCGTCGGCCGCATGCTGCGTGCGGGCCCCAGGCCCACGGCCGCCGACCGCCGCGAGTTCCACACCATGAGCGCCGAGAAGGTGCGCGCGTTCTGGCAATCGTGGGCGGCCATGACGACAACCGCCTGGCAGATGCAGCAGCAGCTGTGGTCATCGACGGGGTCGGCGGCCTGGGCCTGGCCGCCGGCGCCGCACCGGACCGCGGCCTTGCCGCCGGATGCCGCGCTGCGCGTGCTGGCCGCCGGGCTGAAGCCGGTGCACGCCAGGGCCGTGGCCAATGCGCGCCGCCTGGGCGGCAGGCGCAGCCCGGGCCGCCGGCGCTGAAGCTCGCCCGCGGCACGCGATGGGTGCCGAGACGCTCTGGCTGATCGGCGGTGCGGCGCTGGCCGGGCTGGTGCAGGGCATCTCCGGCTTTGCGTTCTCGATGGTCGCGATGTCGGTCTGGGTGTGGGGGATCGAGCCCGGCCTGGCCGCGGTGATGGCGGTGTTCGGCGGGCTGGTCGGGCAGACGCTCACGCTGTTCACCGTGCGCCGCGGCCTGTCGCTGCCGCTGTTGCTGCCCTTCATCGCCGGCGCGGTGCTCGGCGTGCCGCTGGGCGTGGCCGCGCTGCCGCACCTGGACCCGGCGTTGTTCAAGCTGGTGCTGGGCCTGTTCCTGATGGTCTGCTGCCCGGCGATGCTGCTGGCGGGGCGCTGGCCCCGCATCGGTTTCGGCGGCCGCTGGCTCGACGGCGTGGTCGGTGCGGTGGGCGGCGTGATGGGCGGCATCTGCGGCTTCTCGGGCGTGGTGCCGTCGTTGTGGAGCACGCTGCGCGGCTGGGACAAGGACGTGCAGCGCAGCGTGATCCAGAACTTCAGCCTGAGTGCGCTGGCCGCCACCTTCGCGATCTACGTGCTCAGCGGCGTGGTCACGCCCGAGATGTGGCCGCGCTTCGCGGTGGTGGCGCCGGCGCTGGTGCTGCCGTCGATGCTGGGCGCGCGCATCTACCTGGGCCTGAGCGCTGCCGCCTTCCGCCGCGGCCTGCTGCTGCTGCTCAGCGCTGCCGGGCTGGCGATGGCGGCGGCGGCGCTGCCGGCGCTGGCCTGACCCGCTCGCGCCGGACGCTGCGCCTCGCTGCGGCCGGGCAGCGTGCACGCTGGGCGCACCGGCTACCAAGGGAAGTCCCCGGCTCTGCCGGGGAGGCCGTGGGAGTTTGACGTCACGGGGGTTGTCCGCCGCAGGGACTTCCAGGCGCAGGCCGCCAAGCACACGAAGAGGTGTTCTCTCGGTCTTGGTGGTTTGCGCGACGGCGGCGCGGCGCAGCGGCTGCCTGCCTTGTGGTTGCGCTGCCCGTCGCGGCCTCGAGGATGGCGATGCCGGCTGGGCCGCAACATTCTCACAGTCCGGCGCCGCCGCCGCGGTACCGGGCATGGTCCCGACGGCGGGATGGGCACAACGTCACGGCAGTATCGGCCGCGCTGGCCGATATTGCTGTTTGCTGTGATGAGCAAATCGGCCACCCGTCAAGGCCGATCCCACGTACCCCGCAGACTGCGGAACGCGCGCCACGTCGGCGCTGTCAACCCGAGGCCTTGATGAGAAAGACACATGCAACAGACGACTTGGTGCAGCTGCGCGGCCCTGCGCGGCATGTACTCGCCGCCGCGGCGGCGCTGGCCCTGGCAGCCTGCGGCGGAGGAGGCGGGAGCGATGGCGGCAGCAGCGCCGCCGCAACCCCGCCCGCCACCGATGCCCCCGCCGCAAAGCCAGTCGTCTTTAGCGGTGTCGCGGCCACCGGCGCACCGCTGGCCTATGCCACGGTGACGATCAGCGACGCAAACGGTGACGACGTTTGCGACACCACCACCAACTTACAAGGCGGCTACGAATGCACGCTGAAGACTGACGCCAAGGCGCCTTTCGCGATCGTGGCCCGCACCGCCGATCACAGGTTGTACAGCAGCGCGCCCACGGCCGTCAGCGGCACGATCAACGTGACGCCCTTGACGACGCTGATCGTCTCGCTGCTGTCACCCAACGGCAACCCGGACCAGTTCGCCGAGCAGCTGCGCGCCGATCCGAGCCTGGCAACCGACGACAAGGTCAAGGCGCGCATCGACGAAGTGCGCAACTTGATCGCCCCGCTGCAGGCCGCTGCCGCTGTCAAGGAGGACTTCAACCCGCTGTCCGGCAGCTTTGCTGCCGATGGCAGCGGCCACGACAAGGTGCTCGATTCGCTGACGGTCAGCATCCGGCCCGAAGCACAGAGCGCCAACATCTCGGTGACGCTGAAGCTCAAGCCGAAGAGTGACGACGCGGCACCGGTGGAAGTACGCTTCAAGAGCAACGAGTCGGTACCGGAGGCACCCGTCGCGAAGCTCGAGCAGAACGACCTGGCGGACAACGGCATGGCCATGCTGGTGGCCGACTTCCTGGAGCGCCTGCGCAGTTGCTATGCGCTGCCGCTGGCCGAGCGCATTGCCGGGGTGGTGGAGGGTGCCGACTCCGGCTCCGGAGGTCCCTCTGCAGTGCAGGCGCCGGAGTGCAAGACCCTGTTCGTCGATGGCAACCCCGCCAGCTTCAAGGACAACGGCTTGACGGTCGGCAGAAGCGGCGCCTTTTCCGGCATGTTCCAGCAGCACTTCACCGGTGCTGTCTTCGATCTCGGGAACTTCGAGTACCTCTGGGCCAACGGCGACGCCCAGATCACGTTCCGGAGCACGACGGCGGCGGGAGCAGTAGGCTATTCGGCGCTGACGCTGCGCAAGCAGGACGGCAAGCTGAAAGCCATCGGCAACCAGTACCAGTACGCTGCAACGGTTCGGCCGTACGTGAGCAAGCGCCAGTTCCTGATGCAGCCGCAATTCGACTACCTGGCCATCGGCTACAACGTCTACATCACCAACAAGGTCGATGCCGATGGCAACATGCTGTTCGAGAAGGTGGTGGTCACCCGGCCCGATAGCCGGACGCTGACCTATCGCCCTTGGGCAGGCCGCTCGCAGCTTCAGATCGAACGCAGCGACGGTCGGCTCTCAACGACCAGCGTCGAGTTCGCCGCCGCCGCCTTCGCTGACCCGGGCACTCCGGGTCGTCCGGCCGACAAGGATCCGAGCCCTGTCTACGCCCCCAGGCCGTTGAGCGACGATGAAATCCGAGCGATCCCGGATCAAGGCGTGTGGACTGTCGAGTGGGTGCATCGTGACCGCAGCCGCGCCAACGTGACGCAGCACTATCGGACCATCGAGCGGGCCTCGACCCTCGGCGAAGTGCGACAGCTGCAGTTCGCGCGGTTCTCGAAGGCGCTCGAGGACGAGTGGAGCGCCAGAGACGACGTGAAGTCCTTCAGGGGCCTGACGTTCCCCGAGCCGAGCTCGTCGGCGCCCAGCAAGCTGGCCATCAAGACCGCTGGCGGCGCAGACGGCTGGCTCGTGCTCAATGGTGCGGCCGCACCCACCAGCGTCAACGCATTCGGGAGAAGTGCCGACGAAGCCAGCTTCAACGACAACGCGCAAGTCAGCACGAAGGACCGGTATGCCACCCTCGAGTGCACGCCTCAGTCGCACGGTGACACCCACTGCGACGACAGCACGGGCACACTGCAATACGCGACAGGCAACAACCGGATATGGTCTGTCGAGCTGTGGGGTCTGACGCAGCGCCAAGTCGAGCATGCGACCTTGCTCGGGTTGTGGAAGCTTGCGCTGTGACCAACCGCTGCTCCGTTGGCGAGCTGGCTCGTCCATAGAACAGTCCCGATCCCAGCGCTAGCCACCCGCAGCACGAGGGCGCCGCCGACCCCGGCGGCGCCCTCGTCGAAATTCCACAGCGGCGGCCTGCCGGGTCGGGCCGCCAGGGTGCAGGCCGGCCGCGAAGTCCGCCGCGCCCTCGCGGTACGGCTGCGGCGCCGCTTCCAGCGCACGCTCGGACTCGACGCTCAGCTGTGCCGCGCGAAGCAGGCTCGACAGGCCCCGCAGCACCCCAACCTTGGTGCAGCCGGGCAAGCGGCACCCGGCGGCTGGGGTTCACTTCCTTCGACGCCGGCACGCTTGCAATTCGGTGCCTCGACCAGGCCGGCGGCGCCCAGGATGCACTTGGTCCTCGCCTTGATGACCAGCGTGCAGCGAAGAAGCACGGCGTTCGCCGGCCTTATCGCCTGTGCGTGGCCGGCGCCTTCGCCCGAAACTCGCCGGCAATCGCGGGAGCAGGGCATGAACCGATCGTTGTGGATCGCCAAGACCGGTATGGAAGGCCAGCAGGCCAAGCTGGATTCGATCGCCAACAACCTCGCCAACGTCGGCACCAACGGCTACAAGCGCGGCGGCGTCGTGTTCGAGGACCTGATGTACGACAACCTGCGCCAGGCCGGCGCGGCCGGCAGCGACCAGACGCAGCTGCCCACCGGGCTGCAGGTGGGCCTGGGCACGCGCGTCGCGGCCTCGACGCGCAACTTCGCGCAGGGCAACCTGCAGAACACCGGCAACAACCTCGACCTCGCGGTCAAGGGCGCGGGCTTCTTCCAGCTGCAGCTGCCCGACGGCAGCACCGCCTACACCCGCGACGGTGCATTCCAGGTCGATCCCAACGGCCAGGTGGTCACCGCCGGCGGCCACGCGCTGCAGCCGCCGATCACGATCCCGCCCAACGCGCAGACCGTGTCGGTGGCCGCCGACGGCGCCGTCGCCGTCACCCTGCCCGGGCAGGCCGCGCCGCAGCAGCTGGGCCAGATCCAGCTCGCGACCTTCGTCAACCCGGCCGGGCTCGAGCCGCGCGGCGGCAACCTGTTCGCCGAGACGGCGGCGTCGGGCACGCCCAACACCGCCGCGCCCGGCACCGACGGCCACGGCAGCGTGCTCCAAGGCTATGTCGAGGGCAGCAACGTCAACGTCGTGGAGGAGCTGGTGTCGATGATCGCCACCCAGCGCGCCTACGAGCTCAACAGCAAGGCGATCCAGACCACCGATCAGATGCTGCAGCGGCTGGGGCAGCTGTGAGGCGCGCGCTCGTGCTGCTGGCCGCCGCGCTGCCGCTGGCGGGCTGCGTGACGATGAACCCGCGGGTCGAGGTCGCCGAGCCGACGAACGCGCTGCCCGCACCGCCGCCGCAGGCGGCGCAGGCCAACGGCGCGATCTTCCAGCAGGCCTCGTACCGGCCGCTGTTCGAGGATTACCGCGCACGCCACCGCGGCGACACGCTCAAGGTGGAGATCGTCGAGAAGATCGTCGCCAGCCAGTCGTCCAACAGCTCGATCGACAAGAGCGGCAAGATCGACGCGTCGGTGTCGGCGCTGCCGTACATCAAGCCCGGCGCGCTCACCCGCGCCAACGCCGAGGGCGCCAGCAACAACAGCTTCGCCGGCAAGGGCGCCACCCAGAGCAGCAACAACTTCTTCGGCAGCATCAGCGTGGTCGTCACCGACGTGCTGCCCAACGGCCACCTGCTGATCGCCGGCGAGAAGCAGATCGGCGTCAACAGCAACGTCGACGTGCTGCGCTTCTCGGGCCAGGTCGACCCGCGGCTGATCCAGCCGGGCAACACGATCGCCAGCACCCAGATCGCCAACGTGCGCGTCGAGCACCGCGGCCGCGGCGCGCAGGCCGACGCGCAGACGATGGGCTGGCTCGGCCGCTTTTTCCTGAACCTGCTGCCGATATGAGCCGGCCGCTGCCGACACCGCCGGCGCGATGCACGCCGGGTGAAGTCGCCCACGCCGAGCGGCGGGTCGAACGCCGGGTGCGCGGCCTCGTGTGGCTTGCCTTCGTGCTCGCCGGCGCCGCGCTGTGGTGGCCGGCCGAAGCCGCGCGCATCAAGGAGGTGGCATCGGTGGCCGGCGTGCGCCCCAACCAGCTCACCGGCTACGGCCTGGTGGTGGGCCTGGACGGCAGCGGCGACCAGGTCACGGCCGCGCCCTTCACGTCGCAGAGCCTGCTGTCGATGCTGCAGCAGATGGGCGTCAACGTGCCGCCGGGCACGCCGCTGCAGCTGAAGAACGTGGCCGCGGTGATGGTCACGACGATGCTGCCGCCCTACGCGCAGCCGGGCCAGCAGCTCGACGTCAACGTGTCGTCGATCGGCAATGCCAAGAGCCTGCGCGGCGGCACGCTCGTGGCCACGCCGCTGAAAGGCGTGGACGGCCAGATCTATGCGATCGCCCAGGGCAACCTGGTGATCGGCGGCGCCGGCGCCGCGGCCAACGGCTCGAAGGTGCAGATCAACCAGCTGTCGTCGGGCCGGGTGCCGGCGGGCGCGACGGTGGAGCGCAGCGTGCCCAACCCGGCGCTCGACGGCGACGCACTGCAGCTGGCGATGCACGTCGGCGACTACCAGACGGCGCGCGTCGTCGCGCAGGCGATCAACCGCGCCAAGGGCGAGGGCACCGCGGTTGCGCTCGACGCGCGCCTGGTGCAGGTGGCGCTGCCGCGCGCGCCCGAGCAGCGCGTGGCCTTCGTCGCCGATATCGAGAACCTCGAGGTGCAGCCGGCGCGGCCGGCGGCCAAGGTGATCCTGAACGCGCGCACCGGCTCGGTGGTGCTGAACGACGCGGTCACGCTCGGCGCCTGCGCGGTGGCGCACGGCAACCTGGCGGTCACGATCTCGACCACGCCCACGATCAGCCAGCCCAATGCGCTGGCCGCCGGGCGCACCGTGGTCACGCAGCAGTCGGACATCTCGATCGCCACCGGGCAGAAATCGATGATCGACCTGCCCGCCGGCGCGAAGCTCACCGACGTGGTCAAGGCGCTGAATGCGCTCGGCGCGACGCCGCAGGATCTGCTCGTGATCCTGCAGGCGATCAAGGCGGCGGGCGCGCTCAACGCCGAGCTGGAGGTGATCTGATGGCGGTGGGCAGCGCAGCGGCGGGCCAGGCGCTGGCCGGCGATGCGGCGGCGCTGGCGCGGCTGCGCAGTGCCGCCGGCAGCGACCCGAAGGCCGCGGTGCGCGAGGCGGCCCGGCAGTTCGAGGCGCTGTTCATGCAGGAGGTGATGAAGAGCCTGCGCGCCGCCACGCTGGCCTCGGGCAGCCTCGACAACGAAGGCTCGAAGCTGGGCACCGAGATGCTCGACCAGCAGTTCGCGCAGCAGCTCGCCGGGCTGCCGGGCGGCCTGGGCGACGCGATCGTGCGCCAGCTCGAGCGCCAGATGGGCGCCGGCGCGGCCGCACCGCTGCTGGTGCCGGGCGGCAGCACCGACGGCCTGCAGCGGCAGCCCGCGGCGGCGCCGGCAGGGCCGGCCGGCGCACCCAGCCGCAACGCCGCCGACTTCGTCGCCCGGCATCGCGCCGCGGCGCAGGCGGCCGAGGCCGCCACCGGCATCCCGGCGGCCTTCATGATCGGCCAGGCGGCGCACGAAAGCGGATGGGGCCGGCGCGACATCCGCGCCGCCGACGGCACGCCGTCGCACAACCTATTCGGCATCAAGGCCGGCGCCGGTTGGAAGGGCGCGGTGGTCGAGGCTGTCACCACCGAGGTGGTCGACGGCCGCCCGGTACGCACGGTCGCGCGCTTTCGCGCCTACGCCAGTGCGGCCGAGTCCTTCGCCGACTATGCGCGCCTGATGCAGGGCAGCCCGCGCTACCGCGAGGTGCTGGCGCAGGGGCACGACGCGGCCGGCTTTGCCGGCGCATTGCAGCGCGCCGGCTACGCGACCGACCCCGACTATGCGGCCAAGCTGACGCGCGTGATCAACACCACGCTGCGGCTGCAGCGCGCCACGGGATGAAATGAGACGCCCCCTACGCGCTGCGCGCGCCCCCTCGAGGGGGGCAAGCCCGGACGCAAGAGGTCCTGTGGACCTATTGCGCCTGGCGAGCGGCCGGGCGTGCTCGCCCGGCGCGGCCTGCAAGGCCCGCTGGCGGCCCGGCAGAGCCGGATCCGCTGCGGTCGCTCGGCCAGGCCGTTTCATGCGTCGCGGGTGCAGCTTCGGCACCATGGAAAACTGAGATGGGTGCATCGGCGCTGATGTCGATCGGCAGCAAGGCGATGGCGGCCAGCTACGCCGCGCTCGCCACCACCGGCCACAACATCGCCAACGCCAACGTCGCCGGGTATTCGCGCCAGCAGGTCGAACTCGCGACCGCGCAGAGCCAGTACACCGGCGCCGGCTTCTTCGGCAAGGGCGTGGACGTGAGCACGGTCAGCCGCGCGCACGACGCGCTGCTGACCCGCGAGGCTGCGAGCACGCGCGCGCTGGCGGCTATGGACGCCGCGCGGCTGCAGATGCTGCAGCGGCTCGAGGCCGCCTTCCCCACCGGCGAGCAGGGGATCGGCTACGCGGCCGGGCAGTTCCTGAACGCGATGACCGATCTGGCCGCGCACCCGGCCGACGCGTCCACGCGCCAGGTGGTGCTGGCGCGCGCCGACGACGCGGCGCGGGCCTTCGCGACGGCCGGCGGGCAGCTCGACGCGTTGCAGCAGGCGGTGCACGAAGACCTGCGCGTGCAGGTGGCCCAGCTCAACCAGCTGGCCGCGGGCGTGGCCGACGTCAACCAGCGCATTGCCGCGGTGACGGGCCTGGGCCAGCCGCCCAACGACCTGCTGGACGAGCGCGAGCGGCTGCTCGGGCAGATCAGCGAACACCTGCAGATCAGCACGGTGGCCGCCGATGACGGCACGGTCGGTGTGTTCATCGCCGGCGGCCAGCGCCTGGTGCTGGGCAGCCAGGCGCAGACGCTGAGCGTCGAGCCCGACCCCGCCGACCCTGCGCGCGCGGCGGTGGGCATCTCGGACAGCGGCTTCGTGCGCCTGCTGCCCGCGGCCGAGCTCGGCGGCGGCGCGATCGCCGGGCTGCTGCGCTTCCAGAACGAAGACCTGACAACTGCGCGCGCCCAGCTCGGCCAGCTCGGTGCGGCCTTTGCCGCGGCCGTGAACCGGCAGCAGGCGCTGGGCCTGGACCTGCGCACACCGCCGGCAAGCGGCGCGCCGATCTTCTCGCCCGATGCCACGCAGTGCTGGCTCACGGATCCGCGCGGCCTCGCGGCGGCGTCGCCGGTGACGGCTGCGGCCGCAGCCGGCAACACCGGTACGGCTGCGATCGCGTCGCTGCGCGTCGTCGGCCCGACGATCGCCGCCGGGCAGGTCCTGGCCATCACCTTCATCGACGACAGCGGCGGCTATGAGTGGGAGCTGCTGGCCGGTCCGGCAGGCCCGGTGCTGGACCACGATTCCGGCAACTGGAGCGCCGCAACGCCGATCGCGTGCAACGGCTTCGAGCTGGCGCTCAACGGCGTGCCGCGCAGCGGCGACGCCTTCAGCGTGACCGCCACCGCGTACCCGTCGGCCAGCAACGGCAACGCGCTGGCCTTCGTCGACCTGCGCGATGCGCGCATCGTCGGCGGCTCGCCCGCAGGCGGCGGCGCGACGATCACCGATGCCTATGCGTCGGTGCTCGCCGGCGTCGGCGTGCGCGTGCAGGGGGCCGGCACCACGGCCAGGACCTCGGCGGCGGCGGCGGCGCAGGCCGAGCAGGCGCGCAGCGCCGTCAGCGGCGTCAACCTGGACGAAGAGGCGGCGCGGCTGATCCAGTTCCAGCAGAGCTACCAGGCGGCCGCGAAGATCCTGCAGGTCGCGCAAAGCGTGTTCGACACGCTGCTCCAGTCCACCGGATCCTGACGATGCGCATCAGCACCGCGAACGCCTACGCGACCACGATCGACACGCTGCAGCAGCGCCAGCAGCAGCTCAGCCGCACGCAGGAGCAGCTGACCAGCGGCAAGCGCGTCGCGCGCGCCAGCGACGACCCGGTGGCGGCGGCGCGCATCGAGCGCGCGTTGGCGACCGCCGCGCGCAGCGATGCCGACCAGCGCGCGCTCGAAGCCAGCCGCAGCGCGATGCAGCAGTCCGAGGCCGCGCTCGGCGATGCGGGCGAGCTGCTGCAGCGCGTGCGCGAACTCGTGGTCGCCGCGGGCAACGGCAGCTACATCGACAGCGACCGCGCGAAGATCGGGCAGGAGATCGCCGGCCTGCGCGCGCAGCTGCTGGCCGTCGCCAACCGCGGCGACGGCGCCGGCGGCTTCCTGTTCGGCGGCCAGGGCTCGGCCGAGCCGCCCTTCAGCGACGGCATCGGCGGCGTGCAATTCAACGGCACCGCAGGCCGCACCGAGGTGCAAGGCGGCGATCGGCTGCCGCTGACGATGGACGGCGCTGCCGCGTGGCTGGGCGCCGGCAGCGCCGCCGACCCGTCGGCGCCGGCGCCGTCGGTGTTCGACGTGCTCGACCGCATCGTCGCCGAACTGCGCAGCGCCAACCGCAGCAACGCCCAGGTCGCGCAGACGGTGCAGACGGGGCTGCGCGACATCGACGCCTCGCTTTCCAACCTGCAGCAGCAGCGCACGACGGCCGGCGAGAGCCTGAAGCACATCGACAACGCCGAGAGCCGGCTGGCCGACACGAAGCTGCACGCGCAGACGCAGCGCTCGCTCGCCGAGGATCTGGATCTGGTGCAGGCGCTGTCGGACTTCCAGAACCGGCAGACCGGCTACGAGGCGGCGCTCAAGGCCTATTCGATGGTGCAGCGGCTGTCGCTGCTGCAGTACCTGTGACGACCCCTTTGAACCTGCGATGAACGAGCATCCGGCCCTGGGCCAGGTGGCGCTGGGCGTGGCGCCGATGATCGACCGCCAGCGCGCGGTGAGTGCGACCCGGCTGACCGTCTTCCCGCTGCGCCCCGACGCGCCGCCCGACGCGGCCGCGCTGATGGCCGCGCTCGCCGAGACCTGGCCGGCCGCCGCGCCGCAGCGCCTGCTGCTGAACCTCGCTAACGAGGCGCTGCTGCGCGGTGCGCTGGCGCTGGTGCCGCCGGCACAGGTGATGCTCGAGGTGCCGGCCTTCCTGGCCGCCGATCCGCAGCTGGAGTGGGCGCTGCGGGCGCTGCACGCGCGCGGCTGCACGCTGCTGCTGTCGGGGCGCGCGGCGCAGGCGCTGCCGCCCACCGTGCTCGGCTGCTTCCGCCAGACGATCGTCGAGCTGGACGACGAGCGTCGCGGCCTGCACACGGCGGGGCAGCCGGGTGCGCGCAGCATGGGCTTCGTGCAGGCCGGCGTGACGCGCTTCTCCGAGGTCGAAGAGGCCTTCGGCCGCGGTGCGGCCGCGGTGCTGGGCTGGCCGCTGGAAGAGCCGCTGGGCCAGGGGCGCGGCAAGGCCGCGGCACCCGACCTGAAGGTGATCGTCGAGCTGATGAAGCGCGTCGACCGCATGGAGGCGATCGACCGGCTCGAGGCGGTGCTGAAGAACGACCCGACGCTGGCCTTCCGGCTGGTGCGCTACATCAATTCGGCCGCCTTCGGCCTGCGCGTGGAGATCGGCTCGTTCCGCCACGCGATCATGATGCTCGGCTACGAGAAGCTCAAGCGCTGGCTGGCGCTGCTGCTGGCGTCGGCCAGCTCCGACCCGAACCTCAAGCCGGTGCTGTTCGCCGCGGTGCTGCGCGGACTGTTCATGGAGGAGCTGGTGCGCGCCTCGGGCGACGAGCAGCGGCGCAGCGAGCTGTTCATCTGCGGCGTGTTCTCGCTGCTGGACTGCCTGCTCGCGCAACCGCTCGAGCAGCTGATGGCCAGCATCCCGGTGCCGCAGCACGTGGTCGACGCGCTGGTGCACGCCAGCGGCCCGTACCGGCCCTATCTCGAGATCGTGCAGGCGGTCGAGCAGGCGTCGGCCTTCGACCTGCGCGAGGCGGCCGAACGGATGATGCTGTCGATCGCCGAAGTCAACCGCGCGCTGCTGCGCGCGCTGGCCGCGGCGCAGCAGTTGGATTGAGCACCACGCGCGCCGCGGGCCGTGCCCGTAAGGCGACCTGCGGGCTGCGCCCTGCGGTGTTCGCCCTTGGGGCGGCCCGGCGGGTGCATAAGGGAACCTGCGGGCTGCGCCCTGCGGTGTTCGCCCTTGGGGCGGCCCGGCGGGCGCATAAGGGAACCTGCGGGCTGCGCCCTGCGGTGTTCGCCCTTGGGGCGGCCCGGCGGGCGCATAGGGGAACCTCCGGGCTGCGCCCTGCGGTGTTCGCCCTTGGGGCGGCCCGGCGGGCTCACAGGCGGAAGTCGCGGCGGTGGCGCAGCAGGTAGTGCGCGAGCCCGGCGAAGGCCAGCGCCCACGCGGCCAGCGCCGCATACACGAACAGGCGCGGCAGGAAACCCAGGAAGTCGAAGCCCATCGCCGCGATCATCTCGTGCGTGCAGGTCGCGTACATGCCCAGCGGGAACACGGCGCCCCAGTACTGCGGGTCGTAGCGCAGCGGGAAGCGCCGCCAGCCGTGGCGCCACACGCCCAGGATCAGCAGCATCGGGATCCACCAGGTGCCGGTGGCCCAGTAGAACACGGTGAAGCCCTTGATGAAGGGCAGCAGCGACTGCAGGTAGGGCGCATCGGGCGAGTTCAGGATCAGCAGCGAGCCGGCCAGCGTCGAGATCGCCATCGCGCCCATGTTGATCCAGTACGGCGGCGACAGGTCGCCCGGAGAGAACGGGAAGAAGGCGTAGCGGTAGAAGATCAGCGACATCATCCAGATGTAGAGCATGCCGCCCCACAGCCACATCGACAGCGCCAGGAAGTTCATCTCCAGCCGGATCGGCTGCCCTTCGCGCACCGCCAGCAGCGCCGCGAGCACCGCGATCGACTGCGTCGCCACCACCGCCAGCAGCCAGGCGCCGCTGATGCCCTGGTCCAGCGCCGGCTTGTGCTGCTTGACGGTGAAGCCGGTGAAGATGGTGTAGGTCAGCACCACCCACAGCGCCGCCCCCAGTCCCCACAGCAGCGTGGCGCTGCGGTAGTCGGCCGCCAGCAGCACGAACTGGCTGCCGAGCACGCAGGTGCCGGCCACCAGCGTGAAGAAGCCGGGGCCGCGCAGGTGGTCGATCAGGTCGGCGAAGAAGCGGCGCGGGTGGCGCGCGATGCGCAACCCGGTCAGCAGCCACAGCACGCCGTAGAAGACGCCGTTGAGCACGAACAGCGCCTGCGCGACCGCGGGCATGCCCAGCAGGTGCGCGGCGATCGAGATGATGCCGGTCGCCATCACCATGCCGAAATAGGCCGGCGACATCCCGGCCAGCTCGGCGCGCGCCGGCCCGGGCCGGGCGGCGCCTGCGGGTCCATCCGAAGGGTTGTGCATCGCGACAGCAGCGCCGAAACGACCGCGCCGGGGCCTGGGCGGGCGGCGCGCATCGTAGCCTGCCCGCGCCGCGCACGGCGGCCGGCGCGCGCTGCGCGCGCCGGGTGCGCCGGCCGGTCATAGCGCACGCGCCGCGCGGTCCGGCGGGCCCGGCCGCAGGCTATCCTGCGGCCGATGGCCGCGCCCACCGCCGCTTCTTCGTCTGCCTTGCCGCCGCTGCCGTCGCGCGCCGGCATGGCGGCGCTGCTCGACGGTGTGGACGATGCGCTGCTGCTGATCGACGAGGTCGGCAACCTGGGCTTCTGCAATCGGGCGGCGATGCGGCTGCTCGGCGCCGAACCGGGGCAGGGGCTGGTGCGGCTCGAAGCGGCGCTCGGGCCGCAGGCCGGCGCCTGGCTGCGCGCGCGCCGGCAGGATCCGGAGCCGGCGCGCCGCGACCTCGACGCGCGCCTGGCCGATGGCCGCGGCGTGCGCCTGAGCGCGTGGCGCGAGGCCCGGCAGCTGGCGCTGCGCGTGCTGCTGCTGCCGGGTGCGGCGGCGGCCGCGGCCGGTGCCGGCGCCCGGGCCGAAGTGGCCGAGCTGCCGCTGGCGCCGGGGCCGACGCAGCAGGTGCTGGCGCTGCTGTGGGCCTCGCCGTTCCCGGCGACGCTGCAGGATGCGCAGCACCGGCTGGTCGCGGTGAACGACGCCTACCTCGACTTCACCGGCCGCACCCGTGAAGCGCTGCTGGGCACCGATCCGCTGCTGCTGATGCCGCCGGAAGATCGCGACGCCGATCGGCCGCAACACCGGGAGCCGCCGCCGCGGCACGGCTTCGGCGGCCCGCTGCTGCACGAACAACGCCTGGTCGACGCCGCCGGGCGCGAGCGCTGGTGCCGCGCGGTGCGCTATGCGGTCAGCGGCGACGGCGGGGCACGGCTGGTGCTGAGCGTGCTGCAGGACACCACCGCCGAGCACGTGGCGCGCGCGCAGGCCGACCGCTCGCTCGACGAGCTGGCGCAGTGGTTCGACCTGAGCCCGACCGGCATGCTGGTGTTCGACGACACCGGCCTGATCCTGCGCTCGAACCGCGCCTTCGAGGCGCTGGCAGGCCAGCTGCCGGTGGCCCTGGGCGATGCGCCGGCCGAGCTGCAGGCGCTGCTCGGCTTCGACGCCGGCGCGCCGCGCGAGGCGCTGCGCAACGACGCTGCGCTGCCCGAGCAGCAGACGCTGCTGGCGCTGCCCGACGGCCGGCTGCAGCGCCTGAGCGCGCGCGTGCGCAGCCTGCCCGCCGGCGGCGGCCGCGCGCGCTTCATGGCGGTGGTCGAAGACCGCAGCGCCGAGGAGGAGCGCGACCTCGCGCAGCTCGAGATCGGCGCGCTGATGGATGCCGCCGGCGTCGGCGTGGCCACCTTCGACGGTGCGCGCGGCTGGCTGCGGCCGCGCCCCGAGCGCCGGCGCGCGGCGGCACGCCAGCCGGGGCTGCAGGCGATCGCGCGCGAGATGGTCGAGCCCGAATCGCTGGCCGCGTACGAGCAGCTGCAGCAGGCGCTGCGGCGCGGCGAGCGCACCGAGGTGCGCTATGCGGTGCGCCACGGCGAGCTCGGCCGGCGCTGGCTGCTGACAAGGGTGGAGCCTGACGATGCCGCCAGCGGCCGGCGCACCGTGGTCACGGTCGACGTGACCGAGCAGGAAGCGGCACGCGCAGCGCTGCAGCAGCAGGCCGAGCGCACCCGCGCGATCCTCGATTCGGTGCTGGTGGGCATCGTCACCGTCGGCCCCGACGGCATCGAATGGATGAACCGCTCGGCGCGGCGCATGTTCGGCGGCGACCTCGCGCACTTCCAGGGCCGGCCGCTGGCGGTCGTGGCCACCGCCGAGCCGGACCATCCGCTGCGCACGACCGCGTTCCCGTCGTCGCTGGTGGTGGGCCAGTCGCGCAGCTTCGAGTGCCGGCTCAAGGCGCGCGACGGCCGCGAGTTCTGGGTGGTCGGCAACGCGGTGCTGACCGTCGGCGACGGCGGTACGCCGCAGATCACGGTGGCGCTGCTCGACATCGAACGCCGCCGCCAGGCCGAAGTCAGCATCGCGCAGGCGCAGGCGTCGCTGCAGCGGATCATCGAAACGGCGCCGCTGGCGATCGCGCTGTTCGACGCGGCGAGCCAGCGGCTGCTGCAGCTCAACCAGATGGCGGCGGCCTTCTTCGGCCGGCCGCTGGCGGCGCTGGCCGGGCGCACGCTGCTCGAGGCGCTGGGCGACGACCCGGTGGTGCGGCTGGGGGCCGACCTGTCGGCTGCGCGCGCCGACGCCGAGGTGCTGCGCCGCGAGCTGCAGCGCCCGGGGCGCGGCGGCAGCGTGCGCTGGTGGGACATCCGGGTCGTGTCGCTGCCCGGCAGCGCCGCCGGCGGCGAACAGGTGCTGCTGGTGGCCAGCGACGTGACCGAGCAGCGCGCCGAAGCGGAACGGCGCTTCGAGGCCGCGATCGCGCAACGCGAGATGCTGGTCAAGGAAGTGCACCACCGGATCAAGAACAACCTGCAGGGCGTGGCCGGCCTGCTGCAGCACCACGCCGCGCGCCGCCCCGAGGTGGCGGCGGTGCTGACCGAGTCGGTCGGCCAGGTGCAGGCGATCGCGCAGATCCACGGGCTGCAGGTCGGCGCCGGCGGGCCGCTGCGCCTGGCCAGCGTGCTCGAGGCGATCGCGCAGACGGTGCAGCGCACCTTCGGCCGGCCGGTGGCGGTGCAAATCGACGGCGACGCGCCGCGCGCCTTCGTGCTGCCCGAGGCCGAGTCGATCCCGATCGCGCTGACCGTCAACGAGCTGCTGACCAACGCCGTCAAGCACGGCGGCGAAGGCGAGGTGCGCTGCAGCCTGCAGGCCGAGGGCGACGCGGCACGGCTTTCGATCCTGAGCCCGGGCGCGCTGCCGCCCGGATTCGACCTGGCGCTGGTGCCCGGCGGCGTCAGCGGCCTGGGGCTGGTGCGCGCGCTGCTGCCGCGGCGCAGCGCGACGCTGACCCTGTGCACCCAAGGCGCACAGGTGCAGGCGCAGGTGCTGCTGCGCCCGCCGGGCGTGGCCCGCGCCGAAGGTTGATCGCCCGCGCCGCGGGCTTTGGGCGAGAATGCGGGCATACCGAGAACGCGATCCGCGTCGCCCCGATCACCGCACCATGGCCGCCAAAGGCAAGATCCTCGTCGTCGATGACGACCGGCTCGTGCTCGCCACCGTCACCCACGGCCTGAAGCAGGCCGGCTACGAGGTGGTGGACGCCGACAACGGCGACGACGCGATCCTGCTCGCGCACCAGCACCGGCCCGACCTGGCCTTGCTCGACATCCGGATGGAGGGCAAGAGCGGCTTCGACGTGGCCGCCTACCTGCGCGAGTCGCTGCGCGTGCCCTACATGTTCCTGTCGGCGTTCGCGGATCCGGCCACGGTGGCGAAGGTGGCCGAACTGGGTGCGGTGGCCTACCTGGTCAAGCCGCTGGACGTCAGCCAGATCGTGCCCACCGTCGATGCGCAGTTCGAGCGCATCCGCGCGCAGCGCGGTGCCGCGGCCACGCCGCCGGCCGCGCCGGCGGCGCACGGCGCCGACGTGGTCGCGCTCGCCGCGGGGGTGCTGATGCACCGCTATTCGCTGCAGCGCGGCGATGCGATGCAGCGGCTGCAGCGCATCGCCGATGCCGCCGGCGTCGGCCTGGCCGAGCAGGCCGAGCGACTGGTGCGCGCCGTCGAGGAACTCGCCCGGCCCGGCGCAGCGTAGCGCGGCCGCGCCCGGCTGCCGCGCTGCCGGGGCTGAAGCGCAGCGCCGGCGGCGCCGGGCGGTGTCGCCCGGGCGGGCGCGCGGCAGGGCGCGGCTGGCCGCCGGCTATCCCTGAAGCGTGAAGTGGAACCGTGCGCCGCGCCCGGGTTCGGCCTCGGCCCAGATGTCGCCGCCATGGCGCCGCACGATGCGCTTGACCGAAGCCAGCCCGACGCCGGTGCCGGGGAACTCGTTGGCGCTGTGCAGCCGCTGGAACACGCCGAACAGGCGCTCGGCGTTGCGCATGTCGAAGCCGGCGCCGTCGTCGGCGACGGTGTACACGCGCCGGCCGTCGCGCTGCGCGGCGCCGAAGCTGATCTGCGCGTGCGGCACCTGCGCGCTGTACTTCCACGCGTTGCCGAGCAGGTTCTCCAGCACCAGGCGCAGCAGCGTCGGGTCGCCGTCGACCACCAGCCCCGGCTCGATGCGCACCGTCGCCTGGCGCTGGGGTGCGGCGCGGCGCAGGTCGTCGACGACGAAGCCGGCCAGCTGCGACAGGTTGACCGGCTGGCGCGCCAGCGGCTGCGCCGACAGGTTGGCCAGCGCGAGCAGCGCATCGATCATGCTGTTCATCCGCGCCG
>Ga0209310_1000459_pt1 | contig 45358 bp, 42 predicted proteins | sample AD_UKC030_MetaG_FD_184415 | JGI IMG/M metagenome (GOLD analysis project Ga0209310, IMG submission 184415) | Active sludge microbial communities of municipal wastewater-treating anaerobic digesters from USA - AD_UKC030_MetaG (SPAdes) (version 2) | ecosystem: Engineered > Bioreactor > Anaerobic >...
CGACGGTGTCCTGCACGGTCTGCGTCGGGAAGCCGTACATCAGGTAGGCATGGACGAGGATGCCGGCGTCGCTGAAGGCGCGGGTGACGCGGGCGACCTGGTCGACCGAGACGCCTTTCTTCATCAGTTGCAGCAGGCGGTCGGAGGCGACTTCGAGGCCGCCGGAAACGGCGATGCAGCCGCTGTCGGCGAGCTGGTGGCAGAGTTCCGGCGTGAAGGACTTCTCGAAGCGGATGTTGCCCCACCACGAGATCGCCCGGTTGCGCCGCTGCAGCTCGTCGGCCAGCGCCTTCAGGGCCTTGGGCGGGGCGGCTTCGTCGACGAAATGAAAGCCGGTCTGGCCGGTTTCGCCGATGATTTCCTCGATGCGGTCGACCAGCAGCGCGGCCGGGGCGCCATCGTAGCGGCCGATGTAGTCGAGGTTGATGTCGCAGAAGCTGCACTTTTTCCAGTAACAACCGTGCGCCACGGTCAGCTTGTTCCAGCGCCCGTCCGACCACAGGCGGTGCATCGGGTTGAGCATGTCGAGCAGCGACAGGTAGCGGTCGAGCGGCAGGCCGTCCCAGGTCGGCGTGCCGACTTCGGCGAACGGGATGTCCGGTTCGCTGGCGCTGAAGTAGCGCACCCTGCCGTCGACGCGGGCGAAAGTGCGGACCAGGTTGAGGCGCGGGCGCTGGCCGTCGAGGTAATCGAGCAACGCGAGGATGGGGCGCTCGCCGTCGTCCAGCGTCACGTAGTCGAAATGCTCGAAGACGCGCGGTTCCTTGAGTTCGCGCAGTTCGGTATTGACGTAGCCGCCGCCGAGCACGGTGACGATCCCCGGATGTCTGGTCTTGATTGCCTGCGCCATGCGGAATGCAGCATAGACCGAACCGGGGAAGGGCACGGAGAGCAGCACGACAGTCGGCTTGCTGCGGTCGACGGCCGAAATGGTCAGTTTTTCAAGGGTGCTGTCGACCAGCGTCGGCGGCTCGGCCAATGCTTTCGCCAGCGGCTCGAAAGTCGGCTGGCTGCGCGCCAGCGATTCCGCGTAGCGGACGAACTCGAAACGCGGGTCGACGGCTTCGCGCAGCACATCGGCCAGGTCGTCGAGATAGAGTGTCGCCAGATGGCGCGCCCGGTCCTGAATGCCGAGCATGCCGAAGGCCCAGGCCAGCGGGTCGCCGCCGTCCTCGTCGATGTAGACGTCGAGCGACGCGAAGCGCGGCCCCTCGGGAAGGAAATTACGGCCGGCGATGCGGTGGCCGATCGACGGATCGCGCCCTTGCAGGAAGGCGACGGCCGGCCCGACGGTGGCGAGGTAGCGGTCGAACTGGTCGTCGAAGCCGCGCAGGCTGGGCGAGCGTTTTTTCGGGGGGATTCCGGCGACGCATTTGCGGATCTCGCGCAGTCCATCGGGGGAAAACAGGTCGAGCACCAGCGCCAGCGCGATGTCGGCCTGCGTCGCCGCGATCCCGCGCGAGCGCAGGAAGCCGGTCAGATAGGCGGTCGACGGGTAGGGAACGTTCAACTGCGTCATCGGCGGGATGAGCGCGAGGACGCGGGGGCCGCTGGCCAGGGCGGCTGGCATGGTTAGCGGCCCAGCTTCTGACGGATTTGCGGCAGCGCCGCCAGCGCCGCCTTTTCGCCTTCCATCATGGCGTCATGGCGGGCCGTGAAGTCCCACGACTTGACGTAGGGCAGCGTGGGGCGAATGACGACGTCCGCCTCGCGCAGCTCGTTGCGGGCGATGATGCCGCCCATGATGGTCGTCGTCTGCCAGAGGATGCTGGTCATGCTGTCGACCGGCTGGCCTGCCGGGCGGTCGGAAATATCGACGGCGATGATGAAATCGGCGCCCATCTCGCGCGCCGCCTGGACCGGCACCGGGCTGGTCAGGCCACCATCGACGTAGCTGCGGCCGCGGAACTGGGTCGGCTGGAATACGCCCGGCACGGCAGCCGAGGCGCGCACTGCCATGCCGGTGTCGCCGGTTCGGAAAACCACACGCTCGCCACTGTTGAGATCGGTGGCGACCGTGGCGAATGGCTTGTTCAGCTTTTCCAGCGGCCGCTTGTTGAGGTGCTGGTTGATGAAGTCCTGCAGGGCTTCGCCCTTGAGCAGGCCGCGCCCGCCCAGGGTCCAGTCGGCAAAGATCTTCTCGTCGAGCTGGACGGCGATCTTCTGCATGGCGAAGGCGTCGTTCCCGCCGGCGTAGAGCGAACCGACCACGGCGCCGGCGCTGGTGCCGACCACGTAGTCGGGAACGATGCCCTGCGATTCCAGCATCTTGATCACGCCGATGTGGGCAAAGCCGCGTGCCGCGCCGCCGCCGAGGGCGAGGCCGATTTTCGGCTTGGGAACTGCGACCGGGGCAGACGCAGGGGCTGGTGCCGGTGGCGTGGCGGCCGGTTTCGACGACGTCAGTGAAGGCAGCGACCCGCAGCCGGCGAGCAGGGCGAATACGATTAGGGAAGGTAGGAAGCGAAACATACGAGGGAGCAGATCGTTCACGAAATTGAATTGCGGAGCATTTAAACGAGATGCACCAGTTCTGTATAAACAGCGAGTTGCCGGTCGCCGGTGAGCAGGCGCATGGGTTCGGTAATCGCCTGGGCGACGATCATGCGGTCGAATGGATCCTTGTGATGCATCGGGAGGGTGACGATAGTCTCCACATGCTCGCCTCGGATAGACAGCTCACAAAAACCGCTCGCAGTAACGGCTTGGCGAATCTCAGTCAAATCCGCCGTCAGTTTGCCGATGCCGGTCTTGATGGCTATCTCCCAGAAAGAGGCCGTGCTGACAAAAACCTCACTTTCCGGTGCGAGGATCAACTGCGATACCGGCTGGATTTTCGGTGATCCGGCCAGCGTCCAGAGCAGCACGTTGGTGTCCAGCAGGAGTCTCATTCGGCCGTGCCTTCGAATGTCTGCAGAACGTCGTCGGGTAGCGGCGCATCAAAATCTTCCGGTACCACCAGTTTTCCAGCCAGGACACCGATCTTTTTGGTCGGCGCAGCGGATTCGGCGACTGGAGCCAACTTGGCTTCAACCTTGCCGTAAGCGCCGAGCAAAATGGTTTCCCCCGTGGCCGCCCGCTTGACGAGTTGGGAAAGGGTGCTTTTAGCTTGATGCATCGAAATGACTTCCATGACGATATCTCCAAGATAGTCGGTCATGATGTGAGTTTAGCTAGGGTTTAGCTAACACTCAATCAAAAGACGGTGTTCCTGCGTGAAAGTTCATGGCGCATTTGCTCGAATAGAAGCTCGAAGAGCATCCCCGTCGTCGCAATCATCAACCTTTTTTCGGATGTGGTCAGTTCGTCGTACCCATAGGGGCTACCGGCTTCCTCGGTTAGCAGTCGCTGCCGATAAACGTTTGCAACGCCTTGTCCGTAGGCCTGCCAGTCAATTTCATCTTCGCGCGATGACAAGGCTTTCTCGATATCGTCGAGAAGCTTCCTGACGGCCAACGAGCCGCCGATACGTAACGCGACGGACACGGTGTCGAATTGCCATTGCAGTTTATGGATACCCTGATTTTTCAATAGCTTGTCCGCTTGGTATTCAAAGTCCTGGATTTCGCTATCGGTCACCAACTTCGGCATTTGGTGGCCAAGACTGACCAACCGGGTAAGTTCCGGCATGTCGCGTTGATTGAACTGCTTTAGAAAGAGAAGATAGGTCGCATCTTTGGTGGCTTTACTTTCCGCCAACAGATGTCCAAAACCGGAAACCAGCGCCGCCAAAATGACGCTCCAAAGAGCGACGAGATAAGGCTGCGGCAGGCGCTTCACTGCGAAAGCGTCAATATCAATGATCAGACATCTGCCTCGACCAGCCCGCCGTCCTTCTCCATCCACGCCCGGCGCCCGGCGGCTTCGCCCTTGCCCATTAGCAGGTTGAAGGTGGTGGTCATTTCCTTGAGGACGTCGCGCGGCGCGGTGAACGGCACCAGCCGGCGGGTGTCCGCGCAGAGCGTGGTTTCCCAGAGCTGGTCGGGATTCATCTCGCCGAGGCCCTTGAAGCGGGAGACGGTGATCTTGTTGTCCGAGACGCCTTCGTCGCGCAACTTGAGCAGCGTCTGTTCCTTCTCCGCTTCGTCGAGGCAATAGACCTTGCGCGTGTGGCCGCGTGCTTCGACATCGACGCGGAACAGCGGCGGCTGGGCGACATGGATGTGGCCGCGCTCGACCAGGGCCGGGAAATGTTTGAGGAAGAGGGTGAACAGCAGGACCTGGATGTGCGAGCCATCGACGTCGGCGTCGGACATGACGATGATGCGGCCGTAGCGCAGGCCGCTGACATCGATACTGTCGATCTGGTCGATGCCGTGTGGGTCGACGCCGATGGCCACCGAAATGTCGTGCACCTCGTTGTTCTTGAACAGCTGGTCGCGGTCGACTTCCCAGGTGTTGAGCACCTTGCCGCGTAGCGGCAGCACGGCCTGGGTTTCCTTGTCGCGGCCCTGTTTGGCCGAACCGCCGGCCGAGTCACCCTCGACCAGGAAGACTTCGTTGCGGGCGATGTCGTCCGACTCGCAGTCGGTCAGCTTGCCGGGCAGGGTGGCGATGCCGGAAGACTTCTTCTTCTCGACCTTCTGCGTCGATTTCATACGGTTCTGCGCCGCCTTGACGGCCAGTTCGGCGATCTTCTTGCCGAAATCGGCATGGCTGTTCAGCCACAGCTCGAAGGGGTCGCGCACCATCTGCGAGACCAGCTTGTAGGCGTCGCGGCTAGTCAGCTTTTCCTTGGTCTGGCCTTGGAATTGTGGGTCGAGGACCTTGGCTGACAGCAGATAGGTCATGCGGCCGCAGACGTCTTCCTGCGCCAGTTTCACTTTCGCGGGCAGGATGGCGTGGTGGTCGGCGAAAGTCTTGATCGCCTCGAAGACGCCGGCCTTCAGCCCGGCTTCGTGGGTGCCGCCGTCCAGCGTCGGGATCAGGTTGACGTAGGATTCCGGCTTGCCGCCGCCTTCCTCGAACCAGGCCAGCGCCCAGGTGGCGCCTTCGCCGACGGCGAAGCCGTTGGCCGTATCGACATACTTTTCGCCGACGAAGATCGGCGCCACCGGCGTTCCGATCATCATTTCGTTCAAGTAATCGGCCATGCCGTTCTGGTAGCACCAGGATTTTTTCTCTTGGCCCTCGATGTCCAGTTCGACCGTGACATTGGGCATCAGCACGGCCTTGGAGCGCAACAGGTGTTCCAGCTGGCCAAGATTGACCTTGGGTGAATCGAAATACTTGGGATCAGGCGAGATGCGCACCGTCGTGCCGGTGTTGCGCTGGCCGCAGTCGCCGATGCGGGAGAGCGGTTCGGTGACGAAACCGGCGCCGAAAGCGATGTGGTGAATGCCGCCGCCGCGCTTGATTTCGACTTCCAGCCGAGTGGACAGCGCATTGGTCACCGAGACGCCGACGCCGTGCAGGCCGCCCGAGAAGCGGTAGGCGTTGCCCGATTCCTTCTTGTTGAACTTGCCGCCGGCGTGCAGCTTGCAGAAGACCAGTTCGACCGCCGGCCGGCCTTCTTCCGGGTGGATTTCGACCGGGATGCCGCGGCCGTTGTCGCTGACTTCGATGACGCCGTCGGCGCGGATAGCCACCGAAATCTTCTTGGCGTAGCCGGCCAGCGCCTCGTCGGCCGCGTTGTCGATGACTTCCTGGACGATGTGGGTCGGGCAGGTCGTCCGGGTGTACATGCCCGGACGTTCCTTGACGGGTTCGAGGTCCTTGAGGACGCGGATGGAGGAGGCGGAATAGTCGGACATGCGCTTTGAAATTGGGGCAAATTGAGGTGTCGACCGCAACAGTCAGCGGTTCGTGCTGCCGGGCATCGACGGCGAGGCCGATTGTACCGGTTGCGGCGGCATTCCCAAGGTTTCGATCATGGCTCGGACAGCGCGCATCTGGGCGCCGTCGCGGGTGTGGTAGTCGGCGCCGGTGTAGCCCCACCAGTCCCAGCAGCCCTTCGGGTTGAGCAGCCAGCGGAAGGAACCCCAGGCCAGGCCGTAGCGGCGGACCGTCTGCGGGTAGAGCACGACGATGCGATTGCTGGCCGCCCAGCCGTTGTAGCCGGCACCATCGACGAAGCGGCGGCCGATTTCGCCGGCATTCTGCAGGCAGCCGTGGAAGGCGACATGGACCTTGCAGCCGCCGCCGCGGCAGCTGGCCGGAACGAAGGCATAGCCTTCGTTGGCGAGGCTGGCGTCGATCGCCCGGCCGGTGACGAAGGGGCGCTGGTCGAAAACGATCATTTCGCCGGCCGGTGGCGCAGCGGGCGGCTGCAGCGGGCCGAGCAGGTGCGTCAGCAGCTTGCCGGCGGCATCGACGTCCTGGCAGCGATTGATGAAGGGCGTTTCGGACGTCGGACAGGCGTTCGCCTGCGGGTCGGCGACCGAGAGCATGGCATGCCCGGCCTCCTGCACCTTGAGGAAGCTGATGGCATCGGCTGCCAGCGTGGCGCGATAGAAGGCATCCAGCGCATCCATCACCGGCGGCAGGACGGTCTTGTCGTTACCGCCAGCCAGCAGCCAGACGCGGTCGTCCTGCAGATTCTTGAACGGGTCGATGCGGCCCGCTTCGGCCAGTTGCCTGACGGTCTTCAGCGTCTCGTCGGGCGTCGGCGGCAGATCCTTGCCGGAAGGCGCCATGCAGTTGCCCAGCGCCCGCCGCACCGAACCTTCAGCACAGAAATACGGCCCGCCGGCGACGATGCCGGCACCGCGGACGAGGCTCGAATAGGCGACCTGGAACTGGACGGCCATGTAGCCGCCGGAGGAGATGCCGGAAACCGTCACGTTGTCGGTGCTGGCGGCCAGGCGGGGCAAGGGCTGTGCGGCGACGCCTGTCGTGCAAAGCAACAGCCCGCAGGCCGCTAGTCGTGAGATAAACGTCATCGCTTCTGGATTCCTTCATGTTGGCCGAGGTTCGGCACGAAAATCGGGCAAAAATTGCGGTTGACCGCGCACCGAAGGAAGTACCGTTGGAGTGCAACAGCCGGTGCCGGCGGGATTCTACCGTCTGTTGGCGGCCATGATGGAAAAAGGGCCGGGGGGAACCCGACCCTTTGGCACGCCATTGGGAAACGAGCAGGCTACTTGCTCTTGATCTTTTTGCTGGCCGGCGTCGACCCGCCCTGAACGCCGAGCTGGCCGCCGGTGCCGAGGCCACCTTGCACTTCCTGCGCCTTGTAGTTGCGCACCGCCTTGACCAGATTGTTATAGGAATCGGTGAAGGCGGCGACGATGACCTTACCTTCAGCAGTGTTCGAGTAGCCGCCGAGACCGCCGCCGGCCGCCGAGCCGAGCAGTCCGCCGATGGCGCCGAAATCCATGTTGCGGGCGCTGCCTTCAGCCGCCGCCAGCTGGACGCTGGAGCGGTTGTCGATCAGCGTCAGCAGCGTGCTGGCCTCCTTGACGTTCATGCTGCCGCCGAGCAATGCACCGACTGAACCCAGGCGCCCACCGAGAGCGGCGCCGGCGCCGCCGGCATTCTGGTTACTGAAGGTGATGGACGGGCTCATCGAGTAGTCGGCGGCGACCATCTGACCCTTGCCGAAATTGGACCCCTTGCGCATTTCGCCGGATTGTTCGAGCGCGCGTTCGCCCATGATGTTGCCCATGGCGCGGCCGCGTTCGACGACGACGAAACAGTTCGACTGCTGCACCAGGAGCTTGAGCACCGGCACCGTCGACCCGAGCCGCCACTGGCCGGTCAGGATGCCGTACCACGAAGCTTGGGTGTCCTCGACAATGGCTACCGTGCCCATCGTGGCCGAACACTTTTCCAGTTGCGAATTAGCGCCCTGGGTGGTGGAACCGGCTGCGGAGCCGGTCGCAGTCGTTTTGGCTTCAGGGGCGCCCATCTGCATGTTGGAGCAGCCGGCCAGCGTGATGCTCAACAGAATGCCCGGCAGAGCGTAACGTTTTGGATCCTGAAGCGCTTTCATGGTGACCTCCTGAGAATGATGGAATATTGGCATTTATGCCACACGTCGAAGCAGCACGACTACTGTACCAAAATCCAGAATGCATCATTTGGCTATTCGGCCATTGCCCGGGCAATTAGTTCAAGGAAAGTTGGGAGAGGTCGCGCCAGCCAGAGAATTGGCAATTGCGCTATGCTTGGCAGGCCGGTGCCGTTCTATCTGGAGCGCGTAAAATTCGGCAGTTGTCATTCAACCCCAAACGGAAACTTACCATGGCTGGAGCCAGCCTGCTTGCACTACTGGACGATATCGCGACCATCCTTGATGACGTCAGCGTCATGACCAAGGTTGCCGCAAAAAAGACGGCAGGGGTGCTGGGCGACGACCTCGCCCTGAATGCCCAGCAGGTGTCCGGTGTGCGCGCCGATCGGGAGTTGCCGGTGGTCTGGGCGGTGGCAGTGGGTTCGTTGAAAAACAAGCTGATTCTCGTACCGGCAGCGCTATTGATCAGCGCCTTCGCGCCTTGGGCGGTAACGCCATTACTGATGCTTGGCGGGCTCTATCTCTGCTTCGAAGGGGTCGAGAAACTGGCGCACAAGTGGCTGTCCAGCGCGGAAGACGAAGCGGCGCATCACGCCGGAGAACTGGCGGCCGTGGCTGACGAAACAGTCGACCTGGCGGCCCGGGAGGCGGAGAAGATCAAGGGGGCGATCCGCACCGACTTCGTGCTGTCTGCCGAAATCATCGTGATCGCGCTGGGTACTGTCGCTGACAAGGCGTTCGGAACCCAGGTGGCGGTTCTGACCAGCATTGGCCTGCTCATGACCGTGGGGGTTTACGGACTGGTGGCCGGCATCGTAAAGCTGGATGATCTTGGGATTTACCTGCTGGGCAAGACAAGTTCTTTGGCCAGGACGATCGGCAAGTGGCTCTTGCTGGTTGCGCCGAAGATGATGAAGTCGCTCACTGTGATCGGGACGGCGGCGATGTTCCTGGTGGGCGGCGGCATCCTGACCCATGGCATTCAGCCGGTTCATCACGCCATCGGGCTGGCGGCGCAAGCGGTTGGCGTCTTTGGTACGGTGGTGCCGCTGATTCTGAATATGGTATTCGGGATGCTCTGTGGCGCCGCAGCGCTGTTTGTCCTCAAGGCCGGCGCCGCGGCGAAGGCGGCGTTGACCGGTAAACTTGCGTGAACGACTAGCCCCGTTTGTTCCCGGATTGTTCCAGGGCGAGCCGGAATTCGGCAAAGGAAAGCTCGCGGACGACGGTTGCGGTGAGCGTGTCACGGAGATCGAATCCGGTACTCAAACTGTCGGCGGGAGCCGAATTGTTTTTCGTTCCATAATCAAAGCCACGGTGCGTAGCCATCGAGATTTTTGAAGTGGGAGCCATGACATTCTCCTCGTTGGTTGGGTGAGTTCATCTTCCCAAAAGCTCTCGGAAGGCACTGTGATCGAATTCACGGCGGAAGCAAGATAATTTCTCGGCGCGCTGCTGATGCTCGGCTGGATGGCGGGGTTTACATCGACAATTCGCTGCCAAAGTTTGGCTGTGCTATCTTCCACATCACCCAAATCAAACGGTCGTTTAATATGCATAAAGCTGTTATCAGCGGTTCGGGCCTCTGGGTCGCTCCAGAAATCATCAGCAACGACGAGCTGGTGGAGGCCTTCAACGCTTACGCGAAGCGCTTCAACGAGGAAAATGCCGTCGCGATCGCCGCCGGGTCAATCATTGCGGTGCCCGAATCCAGCGCCGAATTCATCGAAAAGGCCTCGGGCATCAAGCGCCGCTATGTCGTCGACAAGACCGGTGTGCTCGATCCGGCCCGCATGCGCCCGCTTCTGGCGCCGCGCCCCGACGACGTGTTGTCGCTTCAGGCGGAGATCGGTGTGGCGGCTGCCAGGGAGGCGCTGGCCAATGCAGGCCGCGCCGCTGCCGATATTGACATGGTGGTCTGTGCCGCGTCGAACATGCAGCGCCCCTATCCGGCGATGGCCGTCGAGATCCAGGGTGCTTTGGGCGCCGGCGGCTACGCCTTCGACATGAATGTCGCCTGCTCATCGGCCACTTTTGGCCTCGAGCAGGCGATCAACGCGGTGAAAACGGGTTCCGTACGCGCCGTGCTGGTCATCAGTCCCGAAATCTGCTCGGCCCACCTTGCCTGGCAGGATCGCGACTGCCATTTCATCTTCGGCGACGTGTGCACCGCCCTGGTCGTAGAGCGCGCTGAAGATGCCAGTTCGGCCAGATGCTGGGAGGTTCTGGGCACCAAGATGGCGACGAGTTTTTCCAACAACATCCGTAACAACGCCGGCTTTCTCTCGCGTTGCGAAGATCGTAACCCGGCCGATCGCGACCAGTTGTTTCGCCAGGAAGGGCGAAAGGTTTTCAAGGAAGTGTGTCCGATGGCCGCCGAACATATTGCCAGCCATCTTGCATCGTTTGGTTATACCGCCCCGGATGTACGGCGCTTCTGGCTTCACCAGGCAAACCTTGCGATGAATCAGCTGATCGGCAGGCGCCTGCTCGGGCACGAAGCCAGCGCCGACGAAGCGCCGGTAATCCTCGACGAATTTGCCAACACCGCCTCGGCCGGTTCGATCATTGCCTTCCACCGACATAGCCAGGATCTGATCGCAGGCGATCTTGGGGTGATCTGCTCCTTCGGTGCCGGATATTCGATCGGCAGCGTGCTGCTCCGCAAGTCGGAAACTGGACGTTCCGCATAACCAAGGCTAGGCCGGATCAAGCGGTCCGGTCATAAAGCTGCGCGCACGTCGTCGGGATAGTCTGAAAGGCTGAAAGCCCCGCACCAGGGAAGGAGTGCGGGGCTTTCAAGACGGCCGGTTTTCAGGGGGAAGGGGGAGAGGCGGGCCGTCTAGGCTGATGTCTGGTCAGCGCATGTAGGGAAGATACCGGCGCAGCCTCGCCAACTCAAGTAACTGCTTGCAACAGTCTGTGTCGGGGTGTGCCCGGGGAAAACTCTCGCGAGTTCTCCTTGTGAATAGGCCCTGTAAGGACATCGACTATCGACCCGGCGTATCCCTTGTTGAAGGCGGCCCCTTTCGCTTCTTCCAGTTTCCAAGGAGCGCCGCACCCAGTCCCAACAGGATCTCATCGACAAATGGAATGAAGTCCGGGATCAATAAATCCAGAATGAACAATACAGCGGTGATGCCAAACAGGGCCGGAAAGCGGAGTTTGGCGAGGTAGGCGATCAACGGTGCAACGATCAGTTTAAACATGTGGTGAATCTCCCTCCAGCATTGAACCCGGATTGTCCGTAAGCCATGCAGCGCCAGTCAGGAGGTGACAGGGACAGCGTTGGCACGCTGTGCGAGCTACTTGAAAATTTGGCTTTCCTGATACGCTGAACGGATTGCTTCAATTCGTTCGCGGTTGACGCCGAAATCCTCACGTCCCAGACGGCTCGCGCTACGCACTTCGATGACACCATCCTCTGCATTGACCCAAAATTCAAGGTCATCGACAAATTTCAGCCAGCGTGTCTGGGCTTGCGCGTAAAGGTAATTCGGCTGATGCTCAACGAGCGTCACCCCTGGCATCTCTTGCAGGATGTTGGCAAGGCTCTCGAGTGAGGCCATGGCATCGCCGTTCTTGATGTTCAGGGGAGCTATGGCTGCGTATTCAAGCTGGGGGTGTGCTGGATCGAGCTTCGCCTGGCTGCTGACACTGTTGCGGGTAACTGATGGCACTTTGAGCCGCCCGTTCGTGACGCCGATATCGCTGGGTTGCTCGCCTGACAAAATGCCAGATTGAATTCCGGTCAAGGCAATCAGGAGCAGGCCAGCGATGGTGTAGATCGCGAATTTCATGTGGAAATGAGTCCGAATGGCACCCGAAGATTAGCTTGTATTCCGCATCCTGGATTCCGCCCACAGGGCCTTGGCAAAGGCCTTCCATGCTGGACCGCCGTGGCTCTCGATACCGGCATTGGCACTCTCTTCCATGGTTTTCAGCATGATGCCAGCTAGGCCGAAAAGGTCCAGCCTGGCCATGAGCTTGAAATCGACGGGGCCGCTCGTCGAGAGATGCGGTTCTCCGCATTTGCAATCAAGTGCCTCACGGGCCAACGCGTGCACCTGAACATCATCGCTCCAGTCAATGCCCAGAATGATGCCTTTGCGCTCGATCTCCAATTCGATCTCCCGGATTTCCTTGGCGTAATTCTCGAAGCCGCCCATCTTCAGGAGCGGAGACCGGGCTGGTCGCATACGGAAGAAGCCGTCTCTTCCTGCAGCAGCGCATTTCCGAGGGACAGGCTGTCGTGGACTGAGATGGCGACAAGCGCCACCAAGCTGATCGCAATCACCAGGTGCACGACGAGTATCAGCCAATGCCAAGGTGTCGTATTCGCCCCTTCGGTCTGGCGTTCGACCAGCACGCCGTTTTCGAATTTCTCGCGGATGATTTTTGGCATAGACTTTTTCAATTGAACTCAGATAGAAGGTTTCGTCTGGTCGAACAACCCGCAAATAGGGTCAGTAGGGATGTCACGGCTGAAGACGTCTAAGTTTGGGGGCATCCATTGCCCGATCACCCGGGAATAGCGCGCCATCCGCTTCAGTGCCGTGCGCAAGGAGCCGCTAGAGAGCCATGCATAACCCAGCGTACCGAGGTTGGATGGATGCCAGCACTCGGCGCTGCGCAAGGCAAACGCCGGATCAGGGATGAGTTCTGCCGCCTGGGCGAAAGCCTTATCCAGTAGGGCGCTGGGTAGACGCGTTTTCGCATCCGGTATCTCGATCGTTGCAATGCCAACCTGCTGTGCGAATCGCTGCCAATCGATGCCGTGCAATTCGACAAGGCGCAGGCCAATGGGGCCAAAGCTCGCGAGGAAGGTTTCTGATGCCATGTCCCGTAGTACCTAAATCCCAGATTACATTATGACGCGAAATGTCACGCGAATGGCATCGCCGGTCAAGTCAGAAGCGGGTTGGACACAGACACTGCAATTACCAAACAAAATGCTGCGCTTTCCTTGAAAGTGAGGGGCAATAGTCGAAAACTTGCCTTATTTTTTCCATTTCGCCCATGGATCGGAACTGCCGGAAACCGAATCACCTGAACGGTTTGACGCCCGCCTGACCGTGCCGGTCCGGTGGCCTGCATCCTGGTCATGCAACGCCGCCTTCCTGGCACGCCTTTCCCGTAGTCTATCGGCATCCTCCAGACTCAGTTCGACTGGTAGCCCCGGCTTTTGATCTTTCTGAACCACTCGATCTCTAGGCGGCAGTTCAAACTGCTCGGCCGACGCTTTGGGCAGATTTTTATACTGGTACAGATAGAAGGCTTCGACTTTTTCCCTGGCCCAATCCGTCTTTTTGAGAAACTTCACGCTGGAATCCACGCTTGGATTGTTATTGAAGCAGTTGATATTCAAATAGGCGTAAAGGATCTCGAAGCCGTAATGATCAACGATTTCAGTCAGCAGTTGCTTCAAGCTGACGCCGTGGAGCGGGTTGTTCTTGTAGTCGATAGCAGTATTCATTTGCGGTCGTATTGCTTGAGGTGACTTAAGCGATCAACCCAGATGCCCCGTCTTCACGTAGATCATGCAGCCCTCGGTGCTGAACGGCTTGTGCTCGGACAAATGCGGGCTGCGCAACCAGGTGCCCGCAGGATAGGATCCGTACTCGTCCTGGAATACGCCTTCCAGAACGAGGATTTCTTCGCCGCCCCAGTGTCGATGTCGATTGAAGATAGTGCCTGGCGCCCAGCGGACGAGTGCGGAATGTTCGCTCTCGAACTCGTGCAGCGGCATGACCGAGAGACCGGCTACCAGGCCGGGCATCCAGCGCGCCTGACGGGTGTTCATTCGCACTTCTTCCCCATCCAACGGGGCAAACTGGTCCAGTTTGACGAACAGCACGCATCCCTCCGTGCTGAACGGTGCATGTTGGCTACCTGGCGGATTGCGCAAGTAACTGCCGGCCGGGTAGTCACCGCTGTCATCGGAGAAGGTTCCGGAGAGCACGAGGATTTCCTCGCCCCGCGGATGGCCGTGCATCGGGAAGGACGTTTCCGGTGCATAGCGGACTAGCGAGGTGGCCCGTCCGCTTTCAGCAGCGACCCGGTCGAGCATGCGGCGTTCAACGCCGGCCATGGGTGAGGGCAACCAGGGCAGTTCGTTGCTATCAATTACGACGCGCTGGGAAAGATCGCTATTGATCTGCATGAGTTCTTTAGTCGAGTTGAACAATCAGTCTTTCAAGCGGCTGCATGCAGATTTTAGGTGATGTAGGTGGCCCAACTGCCAGTGTGTTGTCAGTGTCCGGCGACGGACTTTATTTCTCATCCTCATCATCACTGCCAACCACGGCCTTGACCCCGGCGGCAGTCACATCGACCGCCGTTTCGACCACGGTGGCGCCGACCTTGACCGTTGTGGCGACGACGGTGACCGCCGCATCGGCCACGGTAACGACCGCACAGCCTGAGCAGAGCAGGGGCAGCAGGGTAAGGAGAGCAATCCGTTTGTGCATGCGATCAATCGATCTACGATCGAAGCCTTGGCTGTTCGTAGCTAGCCGGCGATGCATCTTGCGCGGACAAGGTTGCCCGGAGGCCCAGGCTGTCATGGACGGCGATGGCGACAGGCGCTCAGGCCGACGCCTTGCGCAGGATTTGGTAGAGCTCGTCCTTGAGTGCCAGCTTCTCCTTTTTCAGCGCTTCGATGACAAGGTGCGTTGCCGGTTCGATGCCTGATTCCATGTTCCTGATTTTCTGGTCGAGTTCGTTGTGCTTTTCGAAGAGGTTGAGGAAATGGCTGTCGCTCGTCTTGAGCTGGGTAATCAGGTCACGGTATTCGGGAAACATGGGGCGGGCTCCAGGGCAGGGTGAGGATTCGATACGATCGAGAGCGCCGGACGAATTGAATGGCGATCCCGGAATCCTCCGGAATGCAAAAAGCCCAACCTTGTGGGCTGGGCTAAGTGCAAGAACCAAAACGAATTTTTTGGCTCCCCGACCTGGGCTCGAACCAGGGACCTACGGATTAACAGTCGAAGGGAGCCGCTTTTTGATGGCACCTAGCGCGAAGAATTCTAACGGAATTTTGGGGCCGAACATCGGGCGATTTCCTGCGCCGAACCTATGCCGAACCGTAATGGTGAAATTGTCGCCGTCGTCTACCCGGAAGTCAAAACGAATCAAGCGAGTGGATGGCTTTTTTGCCGAACTGTCTCCGAACCGGGCGGGGAAGTGAGCGCCGGACTTCTGCTTGGGGGGCAGGGTAGCGAAATGGCTCAGTCCGACCCTCTGCTGCTGTACGCGGTGCCAAAGGCTCTGTGGCCGGTGACGGAGTGGAGCCGCCGTTCGTGACAACTGATTACCGACAAGCCGTCGGCCAATGCCGCCATTCGGCTTGTTGGCTGACCTAGGCGGCAATGAGTCGGTTAGTTGCCGCTCCGTCTGCCAATCAGGCTCTGCGGCAGCTTTTCAGTCTGGCGAACGCGAACTCTCTGCCCAAAACTGCCTGATGACGTCCCGAAGCGCCTTGGCGATTTTGCGATCCCTTAGCTGCCGGTCAAATTTCAAATAGCTGTCTTAGCCTCGGCCTTGAACCACCACTGTAGTCGGTACGTTGGATGCACTGCATTCGGCCATTACCTACCGAATGAGTGAATTCGGTTAATCCGAACTCTCTGCACAAGAACGGTTATAAGCGACTTTAATACGGCGACTCAGTTCTTGCCGAAATACGGGATCGTCGGGCAGTTCCCATACGTAGTAGCGTAATGACCCAAATTTTTCCTTGCACTGAACTACCAAGGGAATCTTCTCGACTCCCGCTCGCAAGAAGTTCCGAGCTTCACCTTCTACCCACGCAGACAGTTCATTAACAATTTCGTACCACCCGAGACCACACTCAAATCGGCGCTCCGCGATCGGATAATTAGGAAACAGATTTGGATGCAAATATGCCCGGAATATCAGTGGGTGCAAGGTAGCAAGCTGGTCAAATGACCGCAACTCCCGGCCGCAAGCTGTGTCGCTTTCCTCTGGTGAAAACCCCATCTGTGCCTCCCCGCAGTTGAAATTCCGACTAACCAGAATAGGCATCCTGGCGACAAGCTGAGTCGCATCCACAACAATTGGTATACGACATGACTCGTCGCAAGCGTGATTCATAGTTTCTTCAAGCTTCATGAGGGAACGAATATGGATCGCCGAAAATTTCTACAAACACTTGCCGTATTGGGCAGCAGTACCGCCCTGCCATCTCATGCACGCGGCAACAGCATTCCTCCAGCCGAGGTTCTGCCTCTCCCGGCCGTGCCAGCCAAGGCAGGTCGTGCATTACAGAATTCAAAGCCCGACGAACACGTCCCCAGGATTGGCATCGTTACTATCGGCGGTGCAGGTGGGGCTATTTGCAATTGCCTGGCCGCTGGACTCCCCTATCTGGATCGCTCCATTGCCATCGATACCAACCCATTTGCCCTTCACCAGATAACGGCTGATCACAAAATCCTGATGGGCAAGGGCAAACGTACTCTCTATGAACCGTCAATCGCTCGCTCAGTCGTTAGGCAGGTCAGTGATGACGTCGCCAACTCAGTTTCGGGGCTGGATCTCGTGCTAATTCTGTCAGGAATGGGTGGAGTGACTGGAACCACTATTTCACCAATCGTCGCCGAGACATTGCACAAGATGAATATTCCAGCTTTGGGAATCGTCATCACACCTTTCAATTTCGAGGGGCGAAGACGCATGCGGGTCGCTCAGAACGGTCTTGGAGCGCTGGATCAATACGCTACCGCCGTCCTTCCAATATCCAACGAAGTGCTAAGCTGCAGAATGGGCGAAAGCGTCCCATTGGCATCGGTTCTGGATAAAACGCAACTTACCTTCAACAAGCTATACCGGAACATCGCAAACGCCGCCTGTGGAAATAGTCTGGTTGGCATCGATTTCGTGGACGTCATGGTCGTGCTAAACGAGGGGCGCAGATCGGCATTTGGATATGGTTCGGCCAGCGGCAATAACCATGTAGCCCACGCAACCCGGAATGCAATTCTTTCCCCGTTGCTAGGCGAGAATCATCTAAGGTTGGCATCCGGAATTCTAGTAGCTGTCGAGGGCAAGCGCGACTCCGTCAAGCGCAGGCAGCTTGAAAGTGTGATGAACATGATCCAACAACATGTCTCACCCAAAGCACACGTTCTGCTAAGCGCAACCGTTGCCGATCTTGATGATGATTTCTCAGTTTCAATTCTGGCGACTGGCTTTCCCAGCACATTGGTCTAATTTTGATGTCTTCTGGGTATGGAAAACTATATCGCGGCATTCCATACCGTATTGGCAGAACTCCATGCATTGGGGTTTGACGCCGACCGGGTCTTTACCTGGGCATATTGTGACGATATTTTGTATCGGCGAAACCGGAAGCAATTGGTCGCCGCTTTGCCGGTCTTGGTCTATGCCTTGGCAGACGAGCATCCATCCGAATCTGGAATTGGCTGCCAAGCAACAGGCCAACGGTTACGAGAATGCCAACCAAACCTCGATTTTTACACGCGAGTACCCAGAGTATTCGGTGGCTTGCACTCCGAACAGGCAGGATGCTGTTTTGCCGAGCATGGAACGGATTTCGTTCCTGGCAGCTTGGACATTGATCCACCTCAACTGCGCCGCTGGCCCGGAAATAACGATCAGCGCCGCTTTGAGATCGCCGTCACCGGATCCTTCTCTGGAGGCAAGTGCCTGTTTGATCGCCTTCTCTCCAATTTTTCCGGCTTCCAGCCCGACACGGCCCTGTGCAACGCCATAGCCTGCCCACCTGGCACCAGCCAAAAGTGAACGTATTTCACCTACTCCCAAAGTTGTCCGGGCTGGCAAGATTGCGGCGCGCAGCAATCATCGAGCCAGCCACGCCATGTAAATAGCAAGTGAAACTCTACTTTCACAGCATCCGCTCCACCGAACGCATAGCTACTTCAATATTCCGCCGCCCAACCGGGTTGGCGGAATGCACTTCCCTGCGGGTCATGGAAACTAGGGGCAGGATGCATCGCAACGAGCAGGCACAGGCAGGCATCCAGGCAATCCTGGCCGTCCTTTGTGGGCTTCTCGTTCGACGCTATGTCTGCGTCCGCCAACAATTCAGATTCCGAAAATCTTCAGGAAGGTATCCACAAGCCCCTGTATACCTCGCCCAAAAATTCCAGAATGGTCGCCAGAATTCGGGGTCTCGGCATGGACGTAGTAACCATCGCCCTGCCAACTGTCGTTGAATAGTTCGCGCTCCCCGAAATAGTAAGACCAGAAGGTCTCATTGCGCGCCACCGAGTAGTCCAGGTTGGCGCTGAAGCCGAGCGTGGCCGCTTGATTCACCGTCCGTCCGCTGATTGCTGGCTCGACTCGTACACCGCGGCAACCCTTGACGATCAGCTTGGCTGGGCCGTGGAAGACGATGTAGCGGAATTGCAGGGTCAGCCAGGCACCCACTCTGCCGAAACGCCAGTGGCGTGTGATTTTCAACCGCTCGCCACGGGTCTGGATGATGCCGACCAGAGAACGAGGTTGCAGGACCAGCGTCGACCCTGCCGGAACATCGAGCAGCGAGAATTCGGCGAGCGGGTCGGTTGATGACGATACGGTAATGCGCTCGTCGCTGTTGGGGCGAATACGGGTCAGCCGGTACATCCCAGCGAACAGGCTGGTCAGTGGCATGGACCAGTCGAGCAGCCACCGGGTATCGCTTTTTGCATTGAGGGGCATGCCCTGCAGGTAACTGGGAAGAATCAATAACTCGGACCGCTCATCAACCGACAGGGGCAGCGACACCCTTGAGGGCGTCGTGGGGCCCGATTCATTGCCGGTGCTGCCGATCGACGTCGAGAGTTTTCCGGATGACGCTGGTAGCAAGCGGACAGGCGGACGGCGCGCGGCAACCGGTGCGATCACATAGTAGGCAATTACCTTGACCAGCAGGGGGGAAATCAGAGCGATGCCCAGAATCCAAAGCGCCGTGGGCAGCACTTCCTTGACCGGACGCATGAACTTGCGGAGGTTCGAGCCGTCAAGTTGCTTGTCATTTTCCGCCAAGCGATCATTGACTGGCTGGATGGCGCGATTGGCCGGAGCGTGATCGAGAACCAGAGGGCCAGGAAGTGGTAACTTCTGCAGGGCTTGTAGGATGCCTTGTTGGCGAACGATTTCAGCGTCGTGCTGGTCCTTCGAGTTTTGCAGCAAACGCTCCTCTGCCTCCAGGCGTTTCATCTCCCGATAAGCGGGGGTGAAGGGCACCTGCCACAGCAGTCGCTCCCGGTTGTACAGTTCCCATTGCGCTTTCTTGTTTTGGTAAATCTGTTCGCCAAGCTTATTGCTGCCTGTCTGAAACCAACTGATCTGCCGTTCGGTTTCCAGCGGCCCGGCGCCAAAGGTATGGAGATTGCGCACATAGACCAAGCTTTGTTGCAGAAATGCGATCTCAATATCCAGCGTGGCAATTTCGCGGAAGGTGTTGCTGACCGGCAGGTAGCGCTCGATCGGGTGATCGTCCCAGAGCTTTTGGCGGGTCGCCTGCTTGGTGTTGATTTCCAACTCCAGCGACTTGATGCGCTCGGCCAGCAGATTCAGCGGCGCTCCCGGTTGCGGGATGCGTGCCGATAACTCCTTGGCGAACTGGTCGCGCACGCCCTCCAGATCGCGCTTGACCTTGTGGAGGACGGATTGCTCCTGTTCCAAGGCTTCGAACTTCGCATACTCGGCGCTCAGGTAGTTGTAGCCCAGGAGGATCGTGATGATGACCAGAAGGCTCAGGACGGTGCTGGTCATCCAGTGGGTGAAATTACGAAATGGGCTGCGCATGGTCGTTCCATTGTTGTTGTATTGGGACCCAAACCAATACGGAAAACGGTAACGGCACCGGTATCCCGAATTGGTCAAAGACGTAGTGCATCATGCTTCAGAAGGGTAAAGAATACTTGACTGAACACGCCATTGGCATGATTTCTTGTGCCAAAGATAACCCCGTTTGTGTATCCAGAAATACTGCATTGTGGTGCTTGCCACCAGTTTCTCTGAGAAGCTGCCGGGGAGGGGGCAGGGCGGCGGTACAAACCTTGGCCCATAGCGCCAGCCCCCGGGGCACGGGATGGGGGCAGTGATCCCCCACCCCAAACCGGCCCGCAGTGGCACTCGGCGGGTACGACTCGGGCGAGTTTGCGCCCGGGCGGCCGGACCGAATCCCGGGGCTCTACGCGCGGCCGCCCCGACTACGCCGCCTTCGATCCCGCGCCCTGGATAATGATGCTCGCCGTGTTCGCGGCATCCTGCAGTGTCTTCGATGACAGGTGGGCGTAACGTTCGGTCACCTTGGCATCGCTGTGGCCCAGTATCTTCTGCACTTCATAGAGCGTTCTTCCGCTGTTCACCAAGAACGATGCATACGAGTGTCGCAAATCGTGGATGCGCAACCACTCCATGCCGGCCTGAGCACGCAGGCGCCCCCAGACTTTGTGCACATTCACCAATGGCTTCTTCGTCTTGGTGTTGATAAACAGGTTGTCGTACTTGCCTTCGGTATCCAACTGGCTGAGCACTTCGAGCGCGGCATCGTTGAGGGGGACCGAGCGGATACGCTTCGACTTGCTGTTGCTGGCCGGGATTTTCCAGACGCGATTCGCCTTGTCGATCTGATCCCATCGTGCACGCAATGCCTCATTCAAGCGAGCGCCGGTAGTCAACAGGAAGAGGGCGACATTGCAGACGGTACGCGGTGGGGCAATACGCAGCACGGTGACCAGCCTATCCAGTTGTTCCGGGGACAGATAGTTCTCCATGCGGTTGTCAGGATTGAACAGCTTCAGGCGGGTCAGAGGGCTCGATTCCAGCATTTCCCACTCGACTGCCAGGTTCCAGGCGCGACGCATAAGCTTCAGGTAATGGTCAGCGCTGGCCGGTTTCAGGCCCTCGGTGAGCAGGCGGTTATGGAACAGTTGCACTTGCTTGCGCGTGACTTCGTTAAGCTTGAAATTGCCAAAGGTCGGCTTGATGCGCAGCCGATACATTTCCTCGTCGCGGGCATAGCTGCGTTTGCGCGGTTTAGCGTAGGGAAGGTAATGATCTTCGAAGAACTCGGTGACCGTTGGTACGGCTTTGGCTGCACGGGCCTCGGCCTGCGGGTTGGCACCCAAGGCAATCTCGGCGCGCAGTTGCTTCGCCGCCTTACGGGCATCGGCCAGATCGATGTCGATGGTGCGGCCAAGCTTGGTGTGACAGGTCTTGTGATTCTGGTCTTTCCAGCGCAGGTAATAGACACCTTGGCCTGGGGTGGTGTCGCGGACGGCAATATACAGGCCGGGTACTTCGGAATCGCAATACTCGACACGGACCTTGCCGGGCGGGCAGGTGAGGGACGTCGCGATGAACTGCGGCGTTAGTTTGATGATGGACATCGTGGGCTCCATAAGATTTGAAAATAAAACAGGGGTGGCCGCAAAACGTGAACAGACCTCCGGATTTGACGCCGATGCGGTATCGGGACACAGTCCGCGGCCAGCGCGACGTTGAGATTGATCGTTCTTGGCATGGGTCGCGTTTGATTACATCGAAGTAACCGTCGCAGACGTCTGTGGGCAAGCTGTGCAGTGCGGCGGTGCTCCCGGGCCGTCGGTTGCGCTGTGGCAGGTTGGGGGAGGGGGAGCGGCAGCCCATGAGAGCCGCCGCCGACGGCGAGGGGCGTTTAGGGCACCTCGTAGAGACACGCGTTACTGCCGTCTTTTCCGGCCGGAAGTAACGTTAGCTCGCCACGGTCGACCATGATGGCAATGCATTTGCCGGCAGTTGTGCGATCCGATTCGTCGATTGCATCCCAAAAGGCAGAGGTGCACAGTTCCTCGGCCGTGTACTTCACCCCGCCGATCAGTTCTGGGATTCGAGCCTGAATTTGGGCTAGCAGCCTGTTGTAAAGTCCTTTGGGGACTGAACGTATTGGCCCACCCGGATAGGCTTCGAGCACCAAAGTGATCTCTTCCACTGCTTGCGGCTTCATGCGAGTGGTGTTTGCCTGGAAAGCAGATACTTCGTGAGTTAGATTTTTCATACAAATTTCCTTATAAGGCTTGTTCAAGGTGCGCAGCCCGCTGGCAGTGCCAATACCGCCCGAGTTGCGCCGAATTTCTAAAACTGCCACCCCCACCCGCCCCCAATGTCGCTGTGGAGGCAGGTGGGCGCAGATATGGCAGAAAAATGGTGTGGCCCAGCGTTGGCCGTCAGTTAGTACTTGTCGTCGTCAATAGCCGCAGCGCCGCGCATCGAACCGGCGAACTTGTCGGGCTTCAGCGGAATACGCCATTTGTAGATGCCCTGGATTTTCTTGGACTCGCCGAACATCTCTCGCAGGATGCTGGCGCATTCCTTACACTGCGGATTCGTGATGCGTTCGAAACCGATCGCCTCCAAAACTTCGGTGGCACTCATGGCCGGCAAGTTCGTATGCGGCGCCGGATCAGGATCGAGTTTTTCCAGGATGCGCTCGCGGATGATGCTGATCGCACGGTGGTCGTTGTTGAAACTTTCCAGCTGCTGCTCTTCCGCCTGGCTTAGCCACCACGGCTCGCCGCTTTGGTAGAGGACTGCAACCTGGGCGAACAGCTGCTGCATGTCGATGCTGTGTGCGTAGTCGATTGCGATCACCGGAATCGTCCAGAACCTGGTATTGCCGGTAGAATCGACAAGAAAAGCGTGGTCATTTACCGAGGCGCAGAAGACCGTTCGTCGCTGGTATTCCGAGTCTGCTCTTGCATATGGGCGACGGAGCTTGTCCCTGTCGCTCGTGACGAACCCCTTAAGACGCGCAACGTCTTTCTTCAGACTACTGTCCAGTTCGCCGATTTCCACGATCCAGTGGGTTACGGCGGTAATCAGCGAATCCTTGTTGGAGGCGTCCAGGTGGTGGTCAAGCTTCAGGGCTTGCTCACGCAACACGGGGTCCGGGACCAACGCGCGGATCCAGCTCGTCTTGCCGATCGATTGTGCCCCCTGAAGCGTCAGAATCCCGCGAGCGTAAAAGCCATTGGGCATTAATGCGGCTGCTACTGCACTAACAAGCCAACGCCGCATCAACTTCTGCTTCAGCACCTTCGGATAATCGTCGCGCGCCACCAACGTCTCGTAGAACTCTTCCAGACGATCGACGCCGTCCCAGGGCCTCATCGTGATCCAGTCGGCGACCGGGTTGTAGAGATTTCTGTCGGCCAAGGCTTCGATTATCGCCGGGACCAGACCTAAGCTCATTCTGTTGAGCGTCGCCAGGCTGAGTATCTGCGTGAGGGCCACATTGCTGGCGTTGTCGCTGCTGCCCGCGTGGCCCGGAAGAACCGTGCGCATTTGCTTCTTGATTACGTCGTAGCTGACACTGATCTGGTACCCACGAAGCAGGTGCTGAACGTTCGCGATGGTCGCCTTCACAGGGCTTCCTTCCCTTTCGGGCGCATTCGGGAACGAATCAGGTTCAAGCGGCTTTGCGCGATCGAGGTCAAGTTCCACAGAAGGCGCTGAATTTCCGCCTGCCGACTTGATGCTGCGGCCTTCGTAGATCGGCGACCTTGCGGTTCCTGAGACCTTTTGGACGGTCGGCAACTTGGGTTTTGGAATGGTCAGGTGACTCGTGCCAAGTGACGCGTCGTCGCCTATCCTACTCTTTATTTCCATAGCATTTCCTTTAAAAATAAACCGCGTCCGATTATTTATTTGGAAATGTCGTGGTTCAACACTCCGCAAAATCTCACGGACAACGTTATTGCTCCAGATTGTTAAAGAGGGGTCTGGAGAATCGCCGGTTATTACATTGCGAAATGTAATTAAGGAAGACTGCGTCTGGTAATAAGGGTGCAGGCAAGCTTAAGGCGAAAGTCCAGTCCTGCACCGGAAGGGGGCGATTAAACCCACATACGACGACTTTCGCGCCTGCGTTTTGTGAACCATCGGCGATGTTTTAATTCGCATCCGGTCGATTCGAAGTTTAGGGGCTGTTTAGTACCGCGTCAAGCAATACATTTGATAGCCGTGAAAAATAGTTTTTATGTAATCTAATATATTAACGAACGTCTTTTGATAAGTTGTTTTCAATTCAAACAGGTTTACGCTATTTCAGCCTTGGATATTTTTTTATAAAGGTTATCGGCTCTTCAGAAGAGACAAACATATCAACAGAGCAGAGTGCTTAAAGGTGGATATTGATATTCTTCCTCGTTTATATGCGTTCATAGGCTGTGACGCAGTTGCCGCCACGCTTCCAGCAGAAGTTGCTCCCCTCCCTCCCCTGTGACAGTTGCAAGGGTGAGGAGGGGGAGCAGATTTCAGCGATTTCCGGGAGGAGCGCCGAAGCGGTGACATGTGCTGGTCAGTCCGTCGCTGCCAGAATCGCCCCGGCCTCGGCATGGTCCATCATGTACTCCCGCAGCAGGTGATACTGTTCGGCGCAGGTCTTGGCAAATTGGCCCGAACCGAACGACAGATTGCTATACGCGAACAAGCAGACCGTGATCCCGAACGCGTCGACGGAAATGAACCCCTCCCAGCCGTTCGGGCTGACCATCTGGAAGCGTCCGTCGCTGTCGGGCGCCATGTAAAACCCACCGTTGCCCAGCGTGTAGAACTGCCAATAGCCACCTCCATAGTCCTCCGACAGCTGGCTGGCCATAGAGAAGATGAGCGGCTCCAGCTGTAGCGGGAAATAGGCCCCGAACAGATCGGCGGTGACCAGGGTACGTTGATCCTCGGCCACCAGCTGCCGGGTGATGATGTGTGTATCGCTCATGCTGCTCTCCTGAAAAATGCGAAAGCGGCACAAAGAGAGGTCGTCCCGATGCGCCGCTCTAGGTTGGATGTGAAACGGGCCGAGCTATGCAACTGGCTACCAGCCGGCCAACTCAGGCACCCGGAAGTGCAGGGCATCGGTGATGGCTGTTTCGGGGATGTCCCAGCTCAGGACGGTTTCGATGAGGTTGATGACGGATTCGTGCATGGTGCTTTCTCCCAAGAAATGAAAAAGCCGACCTTGATGGCATCCGAGAAATGGACGTACCTTGGCCGGCTATGCGGTGAAACAATGGGGATAGGTGAGGGTGCTGCGAGAGGTTCTGCAGGGCGTCAGCTGGCTAGCTGAACAACTAATGCCAGATCGCCGAGATGGCTAGACGATCATTTAAGTTTTCTGCCGCTTTTTACTAAGTGCTAGAGAACAAAGGGAAAACGCCTGGGTCGATATAGGGTCGCCATTGAAACGGCCTACCAGAAAACCCCTTACGTTTCGTGCACTTACGGCTGTGGAGCGCCGGAAAGAAGATCCAGCACACAGCCGAAAGCCTGTCCTACGGGGCTTCCACAGGATTAGCTGCATCGCTCAGTGCATTGCCCACCGGCTGCGACTTCTTGGGCCGACCGCGCTTGACTTCAGCAGGCTCCGGCACATCGGTCAGCACAATGAGCGGCTTCTCGGCAGGCTCCACACTGACAGGCGGCTTATTATTTTTTCCGGACTTGGTCTTGGTGCTGGTCGCCGTCGTACCCTTGCCATCGATCAGCTTCTGTACCCGTTCGAGGAAGGCTGCATTGCTGCACCGGTCATAACAGCGCTTCTTCGACACGGATATCTGGACCAGCCCCTCCTGCTTCAAAACGGCGAACAGGAAGGAGGGCGAATTGGTGCTCTTGCCCCGGAACAGCGGTGTCAGCACGAATGACGTGATCGCCTTGCCCTGATCCTGCTTGGCCAGCAACTCCTGGACAGCAGAATAGCGGACCCACTCGTTGTTGAAATAGCCCGGGTTCGAGTTGCCGACTAGCTGCAGCATGATTTCGCCGGCCTCGTCGACGCCGATTCGATAGCTGAGTGTCGACTTCCCGCTCAGGTTGGGGCAGGTGCCGTTCTTCAGGACGCGGACAGATTGTGCTGCTTTCTTGCTCATGGTGAATCTCCTTGATGTTGATGAGTTAAAGGGTCGAAGGCTTGCCTTCATATAAGATGGAACAGGATGCGCAGTTGTATTCGGCCGTTTCAGCCCAGCGTGTTCAGCAAGGCGATCCCGCCGTATTGCGTGAGCAGAACATCGGGCAGGTGGCGCACGGTGATTTCATGGCCGCCCACATCCGCGACGTAGCGCCGGGCATAGGGCAGGTCAGTGGTCAACAGCCATTCGCTGCCGCCATCCAGTTCAATCTCCAGGACAGTCACGCCGGATAGCACCGATGGGTGACGGCGCAACAGATCGAGCAGCGCCAGGCACTCGGCATGACCTCGATCCATGCCGGCCTCGAAGGTCAGAATCCCGGCGCGCTCCTCATAGGCTTCACGCTGGCATTCATCCAGACGACACAGCAGATCAGCCACGATCGGGTGAAGCGGTTCAGGGCAGGCAGACATACAGGCTCCATAAAAGAGAAACCCCCGTGAGGCGAACCTGACGGGGGTGGTGGGGTAGGACTTCTTTCGGACTTCGTTGGCGGCGTCTCATGATGAGGTCACTGCCGGGGTGGCGAATGATCGGCACAGAGCCAGCAAATCGGACGGGATGCCTTCGCTGTCCGCAACAAAGATCGCGGTAGCAGCCCCATCGTCATTGCCGATGCAGACCATTTCGTAGATGCGGGTGTTGCCATTGATGTGTTCCTCCAGAATGTCAAAGTACGGGGAAAAGTCGGGATGGCCGAACGGCAGGTCATCGAACAGGCCATGCAGGATGGGCAAGCCGACAGCCGCCTCAATCTCGGAAACTGCATCCCCTCCCTCCACCACGATCAGTTCGGCGTCGGGTGCGTCAAGTGCGTCAGGTGAATTGAGTTGCCGGAAACGCAAATCGACCAACGCCTGCATGGCCGGATCGACGATAAGGGCGACATCCGCCGCATTACGCAGGATGAGCATGGCCGGTCTCCACATAAGGCTTGCTTCGTTGGTGGGTGGGTAGTCGGGTCCGACGGCTTGCCCTATGCCGGGCGCCATCGAGGGGATAAGGCTGATTGGTGATGCGGAATATGGACATAGCAAATCCTTTCAAGGGAAACGGGAGGCTGAAAAAGCGAAAGCCCCGATGACCAAGGCGGTCAAGGGGGCTTTCAGAGAGAAGCGACGCTTTCAGATTATTGAGCCCATAGCGTCGCCGAAGGCTCTTGTTGGGACAGGGTTTGTAATGGAATCATGTAATCATGGTTTAATTTAGAGATGAAAATAGCCCCAATGGAACGAATCGATTGGGGCTAGTGTGAAACTCGCGGAGTTTTAATGCTGGCTCCGCCAGCCAGGTTGTAGATAAGTTTATTGCTATTTTCTTCGAAGCATTTTTCCTGTTTCGCCTAGAGTCATGGGCGTAACACTCCCAACATTGATTAGCGCCCAGATCAGGAAACTCGAAGGAATGATGGTGTCAAGCGCAAAGACCATAATGACTTTTAATGCTAGTGGCAGATATTTTATGCCTCGGCAGTGCCGCTATATTCAAATACTTATTTCCCTTCTCTTTTAGTGTTATCACAGTTCTTTTTCGTAAATTCAGCTCTTGCGGACTTTAATTGAGCTCGTACTTTGGCAAGTTCGACCGTATCCATGCCGTCACCTTTTCCCCAGCCGTAATATACGGCGTGTCCTTGGCTATCATTGATACGTCGATTTTGGGACGTAACTAGAGCGTTTTCTTCTGACACAAAATTATCTATAATCTTTGGTAGCTCCGAGCAGTCGGTGGATTCATATTTGTTTTGGAGCAGTCCAGTTGCTTTTATGTCAGATGGCTGTGTTGGCATGTTGCAAGCTGCCAGAATAACTGCAATCTGTGACATGGTAAGGCAATATATGGCACGATAATTCGTAGTCAATTCAGCAGCCATTTTTGAAATCGGCTGGTTATTGTGTTCTTGCAGCCATAATCACCACTCATCGCGAAAACACGTTTGTTATCGTGAATGTCTACGACTGAAATGTAGAAATGCATTTGTCTTGACCCTTCTGGAATGCACATGTCGTGATCTACTGATGTCGCATTGACCGCATATCGCACCGTATTTTTAATGTCGGCCTCTGAATTCGTTGGTCCAGATTGGGGTGTTGAATAAACAACATCAATTCCGTTTGAGGCTAAGAGCAATTCAATGGCGATTGCAAGTTCACCTGAACCGGTGAAATAAACGCGATTTGGCTTTTGACTTAACCTTTTCTCAATTTGTGGCTCTGTCCTCGCTTCATGTCCAAGTGAAGTGCAGCCAGAAAGAATAAGAAAGGTTAAGAAAATGGTGGTGCTTATTCGAGTCATAAGCAAATCCTAGGCGAGAACGGATGGGTTAACAGGCGCCGAGATTAGTATTTCAGAAGGCGTAAAACCTCGGTAATCCATTAGCAATTATAGATGCTTCTGGAATTATCATGTGTCAGTATAACAGTGCCTCAAGCAGTAGAGGGATGCCGAACGCGATCATGACGAAGACGATCGCTCCGGACAGAACGCCGGCGGCCAGCATGATCAGGAAGCGGACAAGGATGTAGTGGCAGGCTTCCTTGAAGCCCAGCGGGGGCATGTTCGACAAGGAACGGCTGAACCCGGTGTGGTCGGTGGTCATCCATTTGCCGAGGGCGCTGGCGGCACTGTCAAGGTGTTGATATGACGTCTTCGTGGCAGAAGCGAGGTTTTTGAGGGTACGGCTGTAATTTGGTCGACGAGGTCGGTGCATGGGTCTCGCTTTCGATGTGTATGAAATTTTGCGGGACTGGAAAAGCAAAAGCCCCGCGCATCCGGAGACGGGCAGAGCTTTCACAAGGGGTACGACGCTTTCAGATTATTGAGCCCATAGCGTCGTCGAAGGCTCTTGTTGTGGCTAATATAGATTTAGGCAGCAGTTGGCGATCTCATCGGCAGGCAGATCGTCGGCCGAAGCGGATGGGCACTACCACCAGTACTCAGTCAGCTATGCAACGCTTAACGGACGCAGGACGCTCTCTTGTTAACTCATCGAAAACATTTGCGCCAATAACGATTCATGACATATCGATGCATTCCAATAGCTAGGGCTTATCCCCAGTTTGGCGGATCAGTGCGGCGAGCTGTTCGCCGGTATGGCTAGCCTTCGTGGCGGAGGATAGTTGACATTCCCATACAACGTAGGCTCGCCAGCCTAGCTCCGTTAACGCGCCTATCACTCGCGTATCGCGTAAAACATTTTTCTCAAACTTCTCGGTCCAGAAAGAGGTATTGCTCTTTGGTGTCGTGGCGATACTACATCCAGCGTGGCGATGCCAGAAGCAGCCATGGACAAAGACGACGGTCTTGTAGCGAGGAAATACAAGATCCGGTTTTCCCGGGAGGCTAGTTCCGTGGAGTCGGTAACGAAGTCCAAGTCCATGCAGCACCTTGCGTAGCGCGAGTTCGGGGCAAGAGTTCTTGTTCCTGATGCGGGACATCCGTTCCGATCTTTCCGCAGGTGACAAAAAGTCAGTCATATCCGAGCTCCTCGAAACTGTCCTACGCCTTTAGTGTTTTCTATTCGTGTCCAGTTCGTAGAAAGGCAGCCCTCGGATAACCTCTCCCGCTACATCAAAAGACTTGTAGAGGCAGTGGTGGTTTGGAAGGGTCTTGACGCGCTCCGATAGATCTCCAAGATCCGACGTGAAGCCCAGAGCCCCTAGTTCGGCCGGAGTGACATTCGGGACCTTATGGATAAACCACGTAAGGAGGGGTTCCCGGTAATCAGTTGTGCTGACCTTGAAGTGCCTGAGGTACTGCGATGCCAGTATCACGCCGGCCCCGAACTCACGTCCTTGCAGCAGGAGCTTACGCAGGACGTCAAACTCGTAGCGCATGATGTTGTCAGCCTCATCGACCAGCAGGTAGGAATCGATTACGCGCAATTGAGGGACGCTTCCCTCAAAGGGGCGTTTCGGAGTCTTGAGCATATTCTCGTAGAACATGTTCAGCATGATTGCGACAAGCATGTTCTTGCTTCTATCGTCCTGCCCCATCGCATCTAATGAAATAACGACGATGCCATCAAGGAACTCATCGAATGTCTTGGTCTTGCCTTGGTCGCTCTCGAAGACCCCCATGTCTACTAGGTCATCGATGATTGCCATCGGCGTATCGGACTTGCCCGCAAGCAGTTCGCGATACTTTGCATGGACGTCGTAGATGGTTGGCTGGCGTCCCTGCGTTCCGCAGGTATCGTATGCATTGCGGACCGCGCCCTTGAGTTTGTCACGCTGGACTGGCCCTATCCCTGAATAGATCTTGTCAAGTACATCTGCAAAAAAGCGAAACCTATCAAGCCAAGGTGCCCCCGATTCGCCCAGAGTCGAGGTGTCGAACAGGTTTAATGGAAGATTTCGGGGCTTGACGACACGGGCACCAGTTGCTTCTACGAATTCCTGGCTACTGTAGTCCCGCTTGTAGTCAAAAATCAGGAACCTGGGCTTGATTCCCCTGTTTTCCTGTCCTGCACTGGTGATCTGGTAGATGAGCGACTTTAGCAACTGCGTCTTGCCTGTGCCGAGGTCGCCTACGACGCCGATGTTTAGCTGATTGAGACGGGTGTCCGAAATGTTCAATTCAAGCGATCGTGGCTCGAAGCCATCGACTGTGCAGCCAAGGGAGAGCACGATCCCTTGCCTTCTCGGGCAGGGGGGCGCCGACTCGTCTGCAAGAGAGGCGGCCTTAGCATTAGCGCTGACCGCATCGCAGACTTCGTTTTGTGACGCCACATCGCTGGGATGGGTATCAGGATCCATTTGCTCATCTGGCAAATGATCAACCGGAGGTAGGAACGCGGTCTCGATGGCAGCAGCAAAAGGCTTGGCCGAGCGAGGAAGCATTCCCCAGTCACCGACTTTGGAACGTACAGCGTCATAGAAAACTTTGGCATTACCTGCGACGATACGACCTGCATCGACTGCAGAGACGACGATCGTTTCATTCAAGCCATCATCGTCGTAGTCGCGAGGGCCGCTTTGAGGCGAGCTATCCACGACGATCAGCCGGCCATTTCCGTCGATGGTGATGGCCGATTCATCTGTTCCCAGGATGGTGGCAGCAATGCGTTCATGGTAGGCCGCCCAACGACTGGATTGTTTTGTCACTACCTCATGCTGACTGTATACGCGCAGGCCGAAGCCGACCATGGAGAGCAAAAGATGTTGGAAGGCGAGCTTCCACGCTAGTGACTTGGATGCACGGTCTTGTAGGGCTTCGAAAAGTGTGGATAGTGCCTTCGCCTGGCCAAGAGCATCCTTCGCATCGCTTGATCCAAAGGTGCTACCTTGGCGGCACTTTACTTCGACGGGCGTCAGGTGGACGCGGATACGGGTTTCGGTCGCATGGATTCCGACCACGAGTAGGTCAGGTCGCGATAACGAGGAGTCCTTGCGTTCCCTGCCGAGGGAGCGAGCAAGGTCGGCCAGGTAGCCACGGAATGGATCCACGGGAATGATGATCGCAATCGATACATCATCCTCGGATCCAGAGAGTACCGGTAGGAGGCTATCAACGTTGTCCGATAGGCGGAACTGGTCTTGCAGAAGTCGAACAGCAACGAATAGACCAAGATCACCGGTGGCACCGGTATCGTCGCCAGATAGTCCTCGCACAGTGGGAATTCCTCGCCGGGCCACCTCAAGGAGAATCTCTTCAACTTTAGCCTCGCCGAGCTCCTTGCCACCAGGTAAGGGCTCGAGGACCCTTGATAAGGCTTCGCGATCTGCATCGCGAACCTGGGACAAAAGGTAGTAGCCGCTCGTGTCTCCGGCACGTTGGGAATATGACGGAAGATCGTAGTCCCAAAGGTAGGTCCCCTTGATCCAGCTACCAAGGAAGCATGCTGGATCGATTGCAGAGGAGGATACCGCGACGAATCCAGCATTCTTTTCCTCTAGCATGCTTGAGACAGCATGGACATTAGGTGCGAACTGTAGTCCAACTTTCTCATGAGGGCCTCCTTCCATGACCAGTATGCAGTGGGCAACTTTGTCAGCGAAGACGTCGCCCGAAGGAGGGCTAGCCAGAGCCTGTCTAGACTCGCTCAGGAATGCACCGTGTAGCTGGCGTCTGACCCTATGCCTGATCAATCCACCCAGGCCAAGTGGCGAGCGCATCCCAACCTGTGTTGACTCAGGTTGAGCTGCATCTAGCTGGGCAATGATCCCTAGGTCGGGCTTGACTCCCGGGGGCTGTTTTTCGAACCATCGTACATGGTTGCCAGTATCTTCTGAAAGGTTGGCGATTAGCGCCTGGTCCGGTCGCGAGTTTTCCGGCCTGGTGTCGTAGACCTCAAGTATTCTAGGGCCGATGCCTCGTAAGGAAGACTTGTCACCATTGCCAAACCTTGAGGTGCACCATGTTGCAAGCCCCTCGTTGCAAGCATCGGTGGCGCCACCGGCACTAGATATGACAAGGCTAACGACGGGCTTGGCGGCGAGAAGGTCGCTAATGTCCTCAAGAGCCCTGCAAACCTGAGCAGGACTGAAACCACTCGATATGCCACCAACCACCAAACCAAAGGCCGTGTCGAATGGCGCTAGTCGCGACCCGTCGGCAAGTTGGCCCAACCGAGAACCGTTCCACAATACTGACCAGTAATCGGAGTTGCACTCGACGGAGATAAAATCCTCGCGGACTATGCCCTGAGCTCCTCCTGGCGATTGTAGGGATAGTGTCAGGAGGTCGGGAACACAGTCTGGATCGAGGATGCTTGCCGCTGGGCAAGGGCAAGGGTCGCTACCTTCAACTTCGTTATAAAGCACTTGCTGCGCAAGGCAGTGCCAGGCCAGTCGCAAGGGATGGAGAGGTGAAAGAATAATGGCGTCGGGTATCCGGGCCAGTGTCCTGCCGTCTGCCTCGCGGGCGCAGACTGCGATTGCATCTATCCAGCATGCAACATCTCGGTCTGAATCCAGCCAGGTAGTGTAGGCATCAAGGTATATCTCCACGAGAGCTCGAAAACTTGGATCGTGCGTAATCAATTTACCCAAGGGGGCTGATTCAGCGAGCCCAGACTGGTCCTCAGTACTATTGCGGATGTACTCGGCAATACCCTCCCTGGCTTTGACGAATCCTGCAGGGGGCTGAAATAGTGCTGGCGATGGCCTGGGGTCGTGTAGGAAGCGTGCCCGAGAAAGGATTGGCCCTGCAGGCGCGCTCCAGTCGGGTGGAGCCCAGACGCTGGCATAGTCATCAGCTAGGACAAGCGGGAGGAAAGACTTGGCCGCATTCTGCTCGTCGAGCATCCATGACTGCAAGCTGGCCGATCGGGCGTGCCGGTCTAGCTGGACCACCGTCTTGGTATCGAAACGCTCCAGGAGCAGTCGGTTGCGCCTAATAAGCCGCTCGAACTCGCTTCGGCATCCTTCTTCCGTTGTTTCCTCGCAGCTGATATGGACCCGGCAAGTCTCGACACCATCCCGATCCCGCGGCAGGAAGGTAACCTCAAGCTGGTACTTTCCGTCCGCCTCGATCTCGACCATGTATTCGCCAGAGCGTACGTGACGAAGGCTGAGAGCCGTGCGGCCTTCTGCAAGTGTTTCCGTGGCGTCGTCTGGCAGGCTGGCTGCGTCGGAGATCGTTGTGCCTGGCGAGACGAGCAGCAGGAGTTCGTAGCGCCCGGACCCAGGTAGCGATAGCAACGATTCCCAATCCACCCTTGAGCTGCCCTTTCGCGGCTTTTTCGGGGGAGTCAGTTTGCATGCCATTCTGCAGGTGACGAGGATGCCGGGGATCCAACTCTTCAGCGAGATGACTCGCGCAGTAGCAGACTTTCGTCCTATGGCTTCTACCTTGTAGGTAATCGGCGACTTCTGGCCATTCGCTGTAGGGGTGTCGCTAATCGAAGTCGTTCCATCGACAGGAATCAAGGCGGGTTGCGCTTTGCCATGGGATCCGCCTGTAAGCAGCACATCGAGCGGATGGCCTGATTCGCCGGTGCCGATCGATATCGAAAGGTCAACAGCCTCGTGTACCACGGCTGGAATGCCCCGCACGACTGGAAAGATCGGGTTGGTACAAGCGATTGCAAGCTCGCCGGGCGCCTCGTCGGGTTCCTCCGAAAGGAGCTCGGACCACCACTCTGTTGTCAGGGTTGACCACCAATCCGGGGCTGCCTCGAGATCAAGACCATCCTTGGGGAGGTAAAAAGATTCCGTCGCGCGCTCGAATGCAGTCGGTACGTCGCATCTAGCTTGGATGTGGCCAAGGAATGCATCTAGGGCGTGTTTGACGGTATCGGGCGACCCGTTGCTAACGCGATCAACGCCAGTCTTGAAACCATCTGCCAATTCGTCGGCGATTTGAGCCAGTATGCCAATCTGCAATCTAGGTGAAATCCCACCGTCTTGCATCGGGGGAACGCCACATGCAAGCGCAAGTGCCGAGCCATTAGGCATGGAATACGGCTCTTTGGGGATTGAAAAGATACGCGACAGGAGGCGCCAGCAAGCTTTGCGGCTGCCCTCATCGCTATCCATTTCGTCGTGTGCCGCAGCCGCGTGCTCTATCAGTTGTCTGGCGCTCTCAAACTGTTCGTCTGTGATGAGTCCAAGTTCCTTTAGGCCATGGGTGACCAGCTGCTGGACGAAACCATCTAGCCACCACTCCTCGAATGTTGCGTGACCCGTGTTACTGGAGGAGTTCATGCCGAACTCCTCGGTTGTCGAGGCCACAGAGCGGTTGTTGTGCTGTCCGGGGGGGACGAGCGCCACGAAACTTGGGCTGTTGGGGTCGTTGCGAATATGCAGCAAGTGATTTTCATCACACTTGCCAGACATGCCTATGCCAGGATTGGGACCGAGCATTTGCCCCGGTGGCAACTGGAGTAGGACTGGCAGGATCGCCTGCTTGCCATCCGTATCCAAAGGCAAACGTATGCCTCCTGAGGTGACGAACTCATCGAAGACAGCTTGTAGTAGATCTACTGAGGGGCCATGAAAGATGAAACGGGACTCCAGCTTGGCACTTGTGCGGCCCTTGGTTGAATCTAGTACCTTGGCTCGGATGATTGAGGCGAGTGCCTGTACAAGTTTATTCATTTTTCCTTGCCCATGGCACGGGTTCCTGGAAAGGGGGGTAGTAACAGCATGCCGCTCTCTGCATCCGGACTATCCAGCACGAGTCCAAGCATCCGGAGCTGGTGGCCAAGATCATTCCGGGCAATATCGTAACGGTCGACAGCGATGCCGTAGGCAGCCAGGTGTTGACCCAGCCGGTGGATCGAACGGGGGCCACCCATGCCCGCCAGCGCGCAATGTACCAAGGCAAGTACGGCAACAGGGCCAAGCGACACTATCCAGGGGCTGGACGGGCTGGTGCCTTTTTTCCTGAGTATGTAGCCCTGATCGTAGCCTCGAAGTAACTGTACTGCAGTCTGGCGTTGCCCTAGAACGTGGCGGGCAAATTCCAGCAAGTTAGCCCCTATACCCTTCTTGCAATTTAGGGCACGAGCCTCGCACTCACGGATGTCGACGAATGCAGCCCATGTACCAGAGCTAATCACCGCGTCACGGTTTTCATGGATATGTTGGCACAGGTCGGTGACCCCACTGCTTGATGAGATATTCCCACCATAAGGTATACCAGCGTCTTCTAGTGACCAGAGAATAGTGTTGATTCCCAGGCGGGCGGTCAGGTAGCCAGATGCCTTGTCCTTGAGACCGTTTAGCGCCTTGCCACCGTAGGTCATGTACTGTGCTGACGGAGGAAAGATGACCTGCCTAGTTTCATTGACATCATCGGGGCCCTTCATTTCCAGGGCATTCATCAAGCAGCGCCATGTCCTGGCATGCACGTCACAGAGCCAAGTAACGTGTGCTGCCCCTGCGAGGCGCAGGACCGCTTCGAGTAGGCTTGTCCATTGCCGACGGGTCATTGAGTCCTTGGCATCGATTACCGAGCGTAGGTCTCGAACGAATTGCCTTGCGGGAAGGAATGGTAGGTGTAGAAAGTCCTCATCCGACAACGAGGTTGCCTCGTTTTCAGGGATTGGAACAAATGACCATTCACTACATGCGACCCAGGAAGATGTCTCCTGTTGCAGCCAGCGAGCAAACACATCATCCTCATCATGGACGCTCAAAGCGGAAAAAAGCTGCTCCCATAACGCCTGCGCGCTAGCACGATCCTTCGATCCAAGCGAAACCATGCGTCGTACCAGGCTCCCTGCCGGCCAGGAGTTGCTTGTTAGGCGGGCGGAGCCGGAGAAGAGGGCTGTCGCTGGGACCAGTGGCGTAACTTGCAGGAAGCGTTTGGCTGACTGGTTGGGTAGCTTGGGGCTTTCCAGTACCCCATGCATGACAGTATTCCAGGTGTCGACGTCTGTTGTAGCCCCTTGAGGAGCTTGGGAGTGCTTATCGCGATATCTTTGTATCCTGCGATCTAGATCTCGCCCTGCCTGCGGGACACTCCCTTCGCTAGCGGCGCCAAAACCAATGGTGCGGTAAAGCGATGCGAGAAGCACCTCCGAACTTGCATATTCTGGAGCGGGGCTGATCGAGAGTGCGGATTCCTTGTACCTTGGATGGGAGTTTTTCCAAGGGGCCTGCTTGAAGTCGGCCAGCGTCATGGCCGCGCCTCTTCTTTAACGGCAACGAAACCATTCCAGGATTGGCCGATTTCCATCCCGTCGGCGCCGATCCTAATACGCGCATCGGCGAGAATCTCTTGATCCCGAACAATGGGACCAGAGAGGCGAGCCTTGGTTGTATCAAGCAAGGCCAAGACTGTTCGGGGTAAGGAGGCGGGAGAAAGCCCGCGCTCCAACTCCTTTACTGCCTTGAAGAGGTCATAGGTCAAGGCTATGGGCTGGGCCGTTCGCCCATGCCCAACTTGCAAGAAGCAGATTGGGGATTTGGGACGTCCACCGATTCCCAAGGGGAGGGTGCGGACGGGTTGTGATCGGACGACAAGGATTGCCTGGCGCTGCTGCGGGGGCAGGGGTTGTCCGAACGTCGTGGTTAGCGACACCTCGAAGCCGTGGCGAGTGTTGAGTAGATTCTTGACTTGTTGGGCAACCTCATAGAGACGAGGTCCATGCTGATCCTCTACGACCTGCTGAAATGCCCGCAGGATTTCCACATCGTTTACAACTGCGGAACGGACGCAGATGCTGCGCCTTACAAGCCTGCAGGCAAAGTCGCGTAAAGTGCGCTGGATTCGGCCTGCGGCATTCGGTTTCCTTCGCCGGATGGATGGCCGGGAAAGCATGGTGTCAGCGTTGGCAAGCCGTTTTAACAGCTCCAACTCATTGCCAGATAGGATTGAGGATCGGCGAATGAATTCAACACCACCTGTTAGCGATCGACTGAATCTAGTATCCAAGTCCCCTAATTCAATCGTGCGAGTTTTATTAACCGCAACCTTGGTATCCGGGCTGGCAAGTGCGGGGTCCAGCAGCTCAGCTAGGTTGTCCAGCAACGATGAGATTGTCGCCGGCAGGTAGGGAGTCTTTCGTTCCTGAAGGAAATGTTGGAAGCCCCAAATTACGCGTGCATCCTCGTTCTCCCTACTCAGGCCGAGATCTTTCATGTCTTGGCGCAGCGAACTAATTATGTCTGTATCCCAGCGATGAAAAAGGGCATGTTGGTAGCTTGATGTGGCTAGGTGAAAGATTGCAGTCAACTCGTGTCGCCCAAGGCGTTTAGGTGCCTGGCCTGATTTGTCTAGCTCAAGAAGATGCGCGGCCCAGCCGCAGGGGTTGGCCTCTTGGCCAGGCTTGGCTTCGAAATGGCCGGCGAGCAGGTAGGACATCAAGGAGAACAAGTCCCTAAAGCTCCACCGCTTGCCACTTGCAAGTTCGTACCATCGAAGTATGTCTAATAGGGCGGCACGGTGATCCTCGCGCGCAAGCAAGGCTTGGCTATGGCAAAACGGACACCTTTCGCCAGCCTCGCATGTCCAGGGGGATGGCCAATGGTCTGGCTGCGTAGCGTGCTGCAGCAAGGATGCGGCAGGGGATGCTGAAGCAACATCGGGGCTGGTGAGTAGGGATTCTGCATCCATTGGCCAGACCGCAATTTCTGGAAAGCCTTCCAAAGGCCAACAAGATGGCGCATCCGCTGAGAGGCTGACTGATCGGGTAATGGCCTCAAGCAAGTTACGAGCGCTGTCCAAGTCGTTGTCCAAGGCATATATCAGCGCATCATCGAGAACGCCGCGGTTTACGCAGCAAAGATAGACTTTCGATGCAGGGGCATCGAGGAGTTCACCAAGCTCATTGATTAGCAGGACCGCAGCAGGGCAACCCTCCTGCCCAGCAGTAACGGAGGCGTCCTGTACGACATCTAACTCAAGCGGCCTTGGAGTCGAGGAAAGACTGCCGGCATCGATATGGACTACTCTAGGGACGGCTTGTCCGGTCGGTGGATGGAATTCTGATGCGAGTTTTTTTAATAACTGACCTTCGGCGGCGAGTCCGAGGTCCAGGCACTTGATCGTGTGCTCGATAGCCTCGGTCTTTCCATTCCCCGGTCCCCCGACCAGTAGAAGGATGCGCGGAGTACCGGATGTTTCCGATGTAACTGCGATCACCCAACTCTCTAGCTTGGAAATGAGGTTGGTTCGCAACAGGTCCTTTCCTGGCCGACCACTGAGAGAGTCGAAAAGTCGCTTAACCCCCCCTGAGTGATGCCCAGTCCATTCCACTAGATCTTTCGGAAATCGGATACCTGCATTAGGCGTTTCGTCCATGACTCCCTCTTTTTTTCTTAGGCTACTGCGGCAACTTGACCTTGCAAGACGTTGACGCTATCCAGCGCGTGCTGCGCTTCACCGGCAGCCTCCGCGAGTACAGCTGTAATTGCCATGCCAATCACTCTACCGAGGTAGGGAGGCACGGCATTACCTACCTGCGTGTACCGTGGGCATTCTTTTGTCCGTGCCGCGCCACCCGTTGTGAATTTTCCTTGGAACTGGAACCAGTCCGGGAAGCTTTGCAGCCGCGCGCTCTCACGGACGGTAAGAATCCTGGGTTCGGCATAGTGCAGGACATCGTCAGGCAGCGTGGTAATCGTGGGGGCGGGAGAACTGGCTGACATTGGGTAGATCCGATGTTTCTTCAGGCCGTACCTTGTACGGTTGGCCTTGTTCATCAGGACTCCTTTGTCGCATTCCTTTTGGATCAGCTCGAAGCGTTTCCGTACCTCTTCGCTGTGCCGGGCTAGTCGCATGCTGTTCATGAAGTCGCTGCGAGCATGCTTATGCATCAGCTTTTGGAAGTCCGTCAGGGGGTTCTTATAGACAGCTTCGTAGAACCCAGGCGGAGAGTCCGGGTCCTTGCATGGTTGCCGTAGGCTGAAATCGGTCCGTAAGTCAGATATTGCTTCTTCAGCAGTAATTGAGTCCGGTAGACCTAGTTCAAGCAGATGTTCTTCCCGCTTTTTCTCTAACAGCTCGAAGGCACGGCTAATGCCGCCTTCTAGCCTTTCGGTCAAGGATCTTCTAAGTCCAATGACGATCAGGCGTGAGCGCTTTTGTGGAACTCCAAAGCGAGATGCATCCACAATCTTGCCGTCGACGAGATAGCCAATGGCCTCAAGGCTCTTTTTTAGCTTGTCATAGTACGATTCCGGGGCTTGTTCTCGCGAGCCCGTGCTGTCGTTCTTGCTAAAGTGCGCGACCTTCATGCCGGGGACATTCTCTAGGACCAAGGCCGCCGGCTTTATTGCATCCACAACTTGGACGTACTTCTCGAAAAGGAAGTTGCGCGGGTCGGATTCTTGGCGTCGACCAGCAAAGCTGAAGCCCTGACACGGAGGCCCTCCTGCTAATACGTTCACCTTCCCCTGCAGTTGATGGAGATCGACCAGATGCCGGGTCAACAGGTCGTCGATGGCCCACGCGCGGTTTTCCAACCACGAAGGCCAGGAGAATTTAGTAACCGGGACCTTCCGTTGTCCAAGAAAATTCGCTGAGAAGGTTCGAAAGGCCATGGGGTCACGCTCAATGGCAAAATGACCTTGAAGCCCAGCAAGGGTGAGGCCTAAAGACAGGCCTCCGCACCCGGAAAAAAGATCAATGAACGTGTGCGTGGTCATCTCAAGGCTATCTCTGCTCGTGTCACCTTAGAATTGCCTTGTATAGACATGCACGGCTTCCATCACTGTAACAAAAGACAGGATTATCGCAGATTGCCGCAAGGGTGCGAGAATGCCATGTAGCAGGCAAGCGGAATGCGCGAATCCCCTCAATCCCAATGCGGCTAAGAGTAGTAAACCAAAGATTGCGAGCAACCCAACTAGCTCGTTTCAAATGGAAAATCATCAACTTGACATTCGGCGATGCGAAACCAACCAACGTCAACTCAACGACCTGCTGCGGACGTGCCTGTAGTTGGCCTCGGGCGGGCGGCCTAGGTGTGATAACCAGTCGGCTGATGCCCGAATAGAAGGTCGTTTCAACAATATTGGTACTAGCTCCGAAAGGCGAAAGCCCAGCACCGGGGGAGAGTGCGAGGCTTTCAAGACGGCCTGGTGGAGGAGAAGGGCTGGCAGCCATGGCTGTTGTCTGGTCAGCACATGAACAGAAGATACGGGCGATCTCTGGCTGTTTCAAGTAACGGCCTACCGCCGTATTGAATCCGTTGCCGAAGCAATGGGTAAACTGCGCGTACTTGACTTGACGAACGAAGCTGTACGCAAAGGCATTGGCACCATCCTGGGCGAGAGCGATTGGGAAGCCTGGCTAGATCCAAACATGAGGAATCCGATTCTGCTTCAATCGATGCTGTCGCCCTGTCCGGATGACTGGCTGGAATGTGCGCCTGCCTAGGGGATTAACTCTGAAAGAGGCATTGGAAGTGGCTTGGTTGTCATCTGATAAATTAAGCTGATCATAATAATGGAGTGTTGTTGCTGCATGCGATAGAAAACGAGGTTGGCAACTGGATGGTCTAGTGAATGCGGGACCCAGACCTGACAAGTGGCAAAGGAGAGGCGTCCCAGTATTGGAAAAACTTGATAGGGTGGGACGTTGCTTGACCCGAAGGAGGCGATCTAGTGGCAGACATCTTCATGAGCTATGCGCGCGAAGACGAGGCGAAAATCAAAGCGTTGGTTGCGGCACTTGAGGCCGAAGGCTGGTCAGTCTTCTGGGATAGACGCATTCCGACCGGCGAGACGTGGCGAGACTTTATTGGATCTGCATTGGAGTCAGCACGTTGCGTCATTGTTGCTTGGTCTCGTCATTCGATCGACTCGCAGTGGGTTGCCGAGGAGGCTGATGACGGCAAGGCGCGGCAGATTTTATTGCCCATCCTGCTTGACCGGATACAGCCACCGCGTGGCTTCAGAGAAATTCAGGCAGCAGACCTCTCCAGCTGGCAGCCCGGGCAAGCCTCAGAAAATTTTGGTTCGCTGGTGACCGATCTCCGGCGACTATTGGAAAAGCGGTCTGTAGCTCTTGGCCGCGACGTTGCATCACCTGCGGTTACCCAGCCAACAAATGTTCTAGAAAATCTGCAGCGTCCGCCGACTGGACAACGATACCTTGTGTTCACTGGCCTGATCGCCATCGCTGCCGCAGGCATCGCGCTATATTGGTTTGGGCCATGGAACTCTCACCAAAAGGTGACAGCCGTCCAACCGTCCACCGTTGTTGCACCCAAACCGCCTGTGGCGACGGGGGTACCTAAGGACTCATGGGTGGTCGTTGCCGCTTCGTTTAAGCATTTCGAGCGACAGCGTGCCGAGGATCAACTGGCGACACTGACGCGTGCAGGAATTCCTGCAACGATCCTCGATTCCAATGACTATCCCTTGCTATCGCCCGATCTATGGGTTGTCGCGGTCGGTCCCTTTGCCTCGAAGCAGGAAGCCAATGCTGCTCTCGTTCAGGTGAAAAGTAGTGTGCCAGATGCCTACCTGAAGAAGGGGCATTAAGCGACCGCCACACACCGGGATGCAACTTAGCTTGGTATCTGCCCACGTTGCTTCAATTTAAGTCGTCGCCCCGTTTGGGGAAGGGGGATTGGCCATCAGGCTGATGTCTAGTCAGCGCATGGAGCAAAGATAGCGGCGCAACCTCGCCAGGTAACGTGACGCCTTGCAACAGCGTGGTCCGGTATGTGCCGGGTAAGTAGAGGCCAGCAGCTATTGACCGCCGTTATCGTTTGGACGGGTCGGCGCTTTCCGCTTCTTCCAGCTACCTAGAAGTGCGGCACCCAGACCCAGCAGGATTTCATCGACAAAGGGAATGAAGTCCGGGATGAGCAAGTCCAGTATGAACAAGATGGCGGCGATGCCGAACAGGGCCGGAAAGCGCAGCTTGGCGAGGTAGGCGATCAGCGGGGTAATAATCAGTTTGTACATGGATGCCGCGTGGCCCTACGACCGAAACCCCGACTGTTCGCAACTGGTGGGAGATGCATCTTCCTGTGACAGGGTCGCTCTAAGGGACAGACTGTCGTGGACGGAGAGGACGACAAGCACGACCAAACTGATCGCAATGACCGTATGCACGACGAGCATCAGCCAATGCCAGGGCGTCGTGTTCGAGCCTTCGACCTGACGTTCCACCAGGACGCCGTTTTCGTATCTTTCGCGGATGATTTTTGGCATAAGGTTTGATTGGGCCAAATTCCGACCCGCGAACAAAATATATGGCGATCCCCAGAATGCAAAAAGCCCAACCTTGTGGGCTGGGCTAAGTGCAAGATTTTAAACAGAAGCTTTTGGCTCCCCGACCTGGGCTCGAACCAGGGACCTACGGATTAACAGTCCGGCGCTCTACCGACTGAGCTATCGAGGAACAACCGAGGGGCGCATAATAGTCACTAAATGCCGGCCAGTCAAGCGAATGCAGGATATACTGGCAAAAAATTTTCGCGCCCATGGATCAAAAACTAATATTCGCAAAAACCCCAATCGGGGACGAAGCTGTTCGGCAAAGTACCCGGGTGGTTCAACGCAATCTGCGCATGGTGCTCGTGCAGGTCGATGGCAAGCTGACCGTCGCGGAACTCGGTATGAAAATCGGTGATCCTCGCCTCGTTGAGGGTGCGCTGAGCGAACTCGAGGAGAGCGGGTATATCGCGCCTACCTTGGAGGCCGTATCGCTTTGGCAGGAGAGCAAGCTGCGCGTTGAGCGACTCAAGGCGTCGGCAGCATCGGGGATTTCGTCCTTCGGCGCCAAGTCGGGCGTACCGGGCGATTCTCGCCTGGAAACCAGTGCCGCCAGCAATTTCTCCACCTTTGGCAGGCCGATCCTGCCGGCCGGCCGGCGTAACGACGATACCGCTGAGCCCGAACCGGATCCCATTGCAGATTCCGTGCGGCGCTCTCCGGTGACGATCGTTCTGGGCGGCCTAATCGCCGTTCTGCTGATTGCTGCGTCGGTCCTGTTGTTCTTTCCTTATAACCGCTTCAAGCCGGGTGTCGAGGAAGAGTTGGGCAAAATCTGGCAGACCAGCGTGCGGGTCGGCGATGTCCGTCTGAAACTGCTGCCGCAACCCGGTTTACTGCTTTCCGATGTGCGCATCGGTGAGCGTGGCGAATCGGCCATCGAACAGGTTCGTGTCTATTCGCTCGTTTCCCTGCTGGGATCCGGCGTACACACCCTGCCGCGGGTCGAGCTCGCCGGCGCGAGGATTGCCGCCGATCACCTTGCGGGATTGCCATTGCTCGGCATGGAGCGGGGTAGAAGTTCTGCACAAATCTTGATCAGGGAAGCCATCGTTGATCGCCTGTCGATTGTTGCCGGCCCGCTAGTGCTCGGCGAACTGAATGGCGAAATCAAGTTTTTCGGCAACGGCCAGTTTGAAAAAGCGGCGCTGCAGACGGTCGACCGCACCCTGCGCATCGAGGTACTACCCAGCCGCCAGGGGCCAGTACTGACGATCGAAGGTCTGGGCTGGCGTCCGACCGACGAATCGGCGCTGACATTCGATTCACTGCAGGCGCAAGGCCTGCTGCAGAAGGGCAAGCTGTCGATTCAGAGTTTCGATTCGCGAGTGCTGGGTGGCGTACTTAGAGGCAACTGGCTGCTGGACTGGAGCAAGGGGCTGGTGATGGCCGGGGACGCGACCCTCGAACGTCTCGATTGCCGCAAGGTGGCCGCGGTTTTTGCGCCGTCGCTTGCACTCGATGGCGATCTGATTGGTCCGTTGCGCCTGCGCGGTGCCGGCAGCAACTGGCAGACGATGTGGGCGAATACGGAGGCGGCGCTGGATGCGGTCGTGGTGCGGGGCGTGCTGCATGGTGTCGATCTGGGTGAAGCCGCACGACGTGGCCATGGTTCGCTGGTGCGGGCGGGCAGTACCAAATTCGATCGCCTTGGCGTGCGGGTGACAATCGATCCGCGCCAGGTTGTCGGACGGGATCTGGCAATGAATGCCGGGATGTTTACGGTAGCCGGACAGTTTGTCGCTACGCGGGACCGCCAGGTGGATAGCAATCTGCTGGTGACTATGCAGACTTCCGTCTCGTCGCTTACCTTGCCAATCAGGGTCAGCGGGACTTTGCCCAACCTGCAGGCTGCCAGCGTCCGTTAGCCTGTAGCGGCAAATAAAAAGGCGAGGCATGCTGCGCCTCGCCATTTGTTTATCGCGAAAAATGTCAGCCTTTGGTCACGGCGGCAATCGCCTTCGCCACGTAATCGACATTCTTCGTATTCAGCGCTGCCAGACAGATGCGACCGGTCGACACGGCGTAGATGCCGAATTCGTCCTTCATGCGTTCGACTTGCGCAGCGGTCAGGCCGGTGTAGGAGAACATGCCGCGCTGCTGGACGACGAAGGAGAAATCCTGGGCCACGCCCTGCGCCTTGATGGCATCGACCAGTCCGGTACGCATGGCGCGGATGCGGTCACGCATGCCGGACAGTTCGGTTTCCCACATCTGGCGCAGTTCCGGCGAGGCGAGCACGGCAGCCACCAGCGCGCCGCCATGGATCGGCGGGTTGGAGTAGTTGGTGCGAATGACGCGCTTGAGTTGCGACAAGACGCGAGCCGATTCATCCTTGCCGGCAGTCACGATGGACAGGGCGCCGACGCGCTCGCCGTAGAGCGAGAAGCTCTTGGAGAAAGAGCTGGATACGAAGAATTGTAGGCCGGAAGCGGAGAAGGCACGGACGGCGACGGCGTCGGCATCGATACCGTCGGCAAAACCCTGATAGGCCATGTCGAGGAAGGGCACCAGGCCACGAGCACGGCAGAGTTCGACCACTTCGTTCCACTGCGCGTCGGAAAGATCGGCGCCGGTCGGGTTGTGGCAACAGGCGTGCAGGATGATGATGGAACCCGCATCCAGACCATTCAGGCAGGCCTTCATGCCGGCGAAGTTAACGCCACGCGTTGCAGCATCGTAGTAGGGGTAGTTTTCAACGATGAAACCGGCGGACTCGAACAGCGCACGGTGGTTTTCCCAGGATGGATCGCTGATGTAAACCTTGGCGTTCGGCGACAGGCGCTTCAGGTAGTCGGCGCCGATCTTCAGCGCGCCGGTGCCGCCGAGGGCCT